>Ga0114933_10001683_pt1 | contig 24176 bp, 20 predicted proteins | sample 4SBtaG_FD_89691 | JGI IMG/M metagenome (GOLD analysis project Ga0114933, IMG submission 89691) | Deep subsurface microbial communities from Kolumbo volcano to uncover new lineages of life (NeLLi) - 4SBTROV12_W25 metaG | ecosystem: Environmental > Aquatic > Marine > Volcanic | place: Kolumbo... | reverse complement strand
ATAGCCATCCCGACTGCTGCAGACAGAATAGACTTAGAAACTGAGAACACGTCGTGGAGTGTATCACGGTCAAATTCTCGGTAGATGTTGTCCGAGAGCATTACGCCGGGAAAATACTCTTCCAGGACCAACTGACCGCGTCGGTAAACGAGTACGGAGTGGATGTTAGGCCACTGCCCGTCCCGGATTTCATTTACCATCGCGGCCAACGGTGCCTCGTCCATGCCAACGGACCTTGGGTGACTTCCTCCGAGTCCATCACTGAGGTCATCTGGAACCGCGTAATCGGAGCCGAAGGGCTCACCGGTGATCGGGCCATCACTGCATGCTGCAATAAATAATGCGGATGCAACAACGGCGACAACGCAGAACCATCTGGGCATATCACGTGTCATCTTCGCTTTTCTCACACTAAGATATGCCCCCTAAGCCCTGGCCTTGGTGTTGCTCTGGCGTGCATCGTATCTCGTTAGATAAGCCGTAGGCTGATCCTAAAGCTAGGAGTTGAGGTGCCTCAACCGGAAGAACTCGCTCGGCGGACCTTTATCACTCGTGCGTTAACGGCGGGAGCGGTGATCCCGCTAGGGTCGTTTACTTCACTTTTGAGTGAGGCAAGCCAGCCTTTGAAGTCATTCAAGCCAGAGGATTGGGTGAAGGATGCTCGAGAGCAGCTTCCTGCTACGGGACAGAGCACGTATTTCCAGACTGGTGGTGTGGGCCTGACGCCAACGCACGTCTTGGATGAGGTCTCAGACCGTCTTCATTTCCAGAATCAAGGGCCTGCTGATCCCAGGTATTCCCCAGAAATGGCCTCGATCGAGCCAACTTTGAGGACCTATTTAGCAGAACAATTCAGAGTGCCTAAGGGTGGAGTTGCCCTCACGCATAGCACATCAGAAGGGATTAGTATCACTGCCTGGTCGCGAAATTGGCGAGAGGGCGACGAGGTAGTGATTAGCAACCAAGAGCATCCCGCGAACGTTGTTCCTTGGTTTGTCCTGCGAGATCGTTACGGTATCGTGATTCGCGAGATCGATCTGGATTCGGGGACCGATTTGATCGGAGAGGTCAACTCCGTACTTTCGTCGAGGACTCGCATGGTGAGTCTAAGTCACGTGAGTAGGAACAACGGTCGGAGACTTAGAACGGCCGACTGCGCTGAACTGGCCAGTCTTCTAGAAGCCAATGGTACCATGTTTCACCTTGATGGAGCGCAGGGCCCGGGCTGTGTTCCGATGGATTTTCAGGCTTTGGGTTGTGATGCGTACAGCACGTGTGGGCACAAGTGGCTCTGTGGGCCCAAGGGGACTGGCGCTCTTTTTGTGAAGCCAGATCGCTTGGATGAATTGCAGCTTTCTTGGGCTGGATCACATAGTCACGAGGACCTCGACTACGCGGGTGCGTATACACTGCTTCCGACTGCGGCTCGATATGAGTTTGGCACGAGAGCTCTCGCGGACTTTGCGGGGTTTCAATCCGCCGTCGAATGGATGGAGGGCCTAGGATGGGACCGTGTGCTAGGACGGGTCCAGGGTCTAGTTCAGCACGCTGTAGACAGGGTAAGGGAGCAAGGGCCAGCAGGATTAAGCCTCGCGTCACCCAGCTCGGGAGCTGATCGCTCTGGCGTCTTTGTAATCCGTCTTCCCTCAAGGTGTGATGCAACTGACGTATACAATTATTTAGCGTCAGAACAGCAGATATTAACGTCTCCCGTCCGACGAGAGGGCGACCTTAGGCTGGCTATCCACTTCTTCAATACCGAAGACGAGATAGATCATGCGCTAGATGCCGTCGTGTCAGCGTGTACATCGAACAGGTGAGGCCACCCAGTCTCATTTGGTGAAGGTACTTTTCGGGCGGATGGACGGATCGGGACAATAGGCGTAGGTATGATACTCCCAGATAATGCACAAAGAACTGACGGTACTAGGACCATGAAACACGCTCTAGCACTAACCCCGCTCCGTAATTGTCTTACTGCAGCCTTGTCTGTGGTGATTGTCTCGCTCATTGGGTGCGCGTCTGCGACTGACTCTGACGGTCCATTTGACGTGCTTATCACTAATGCCCGGGTGGTTGATGGGGCCGGTAACCCCTGGTTTCGTGCCGATATCGGTATCCGAGGTGATAGGATTGCGGCTGTCGGTGCGTTGGTCGGTCAGTCGGCTGATCGAACGATCGACGCAGAGGATCGGGTAGTCAGCCCGGGTTTCATAGACATGATGGGGCAGGCCACTACAGTGCTCCTGACTGATCCTCCTAGTGCAGAGTCGAAGTTACGGCAGGGGATCACAACATACCTATCCGGTGAAGGGGCGTCGGCAGCGCCACGGTCGCCAGAGGACCAAGCTGTTGAAATGCAGGGTGATCGGCAGGCTTGGCAGACCTATGGCGAGTACTTCCAGTTGCTTGAGCACTATGGTATACCGATCAACGTAGTTCACGATGTCGGCCTGACTCAGGTGCGTCGCGTCGTACTTGGCGACGAAGACGTGCAACCGACAGCCGAGCAGCTTGAAGCAATGAAGCTTCTCGTCCGGCAGGCCATGGAGGACGGTGCGGTAGGGACCTCGACATCTTTGATCTATCCACCCGCGGTGTACGCAACTACTGAAGAACTGATCGAACTGACGCGTGTGGCAGGCGAATACGGCGGTGTGTATTTCACGCACATGCGGAACGAGAGTCATGCATTGCTTGATGCGATTCGCGAGGCAATAGCTATCGGCTCTGGGGCAGGTGTGCCGGTGCACATCTATCATCTAAAGGCTGCAGGACAAGAAAACTGGCCCCTGATGGCTGACGCGCTGGCGCTAATAGACTCAGCAAGGGCAGGGGGCATGGATGTTACTGCCGATATCTACCCCTACATCCGTAACGGGATTGGACTGGGTTCGTTTCTGCACCCGCGTCATTACGCAGGTGGGACCGCCGCATTCCTAGAGACGCTTGATGACCCAGCTCTGCGCGCTGAACTCCGGCTAGAGGTCGAGACAACCTCGGATTGGGAGAATTGGTATCGCCACGTAGGCATGAACTGGGACAATGTTCTTATCGTATCAGCTTCCGATGGCGTGAATCCGGCTGTGATCAATCGATCGATCACCGAGGCCGCACAGATGCTTGGGACCGATCCGTGGAATGCCTTTTTCAACTTAGTTCAGGCGGGTGGCGTGAGCGTGAATCCTCGGAGTATGAACGAGGAACAGAAATGGCTGGCTTTAGGAGCAGAGTACGTCATGATCGATACGGATGCTTCCCCGGTGAATCCTGCTAATACCGAGGGCGCGCACCCGCGGGCTTTCGGGGCTTTTCCTCGCGTGATTGCAAAGTACGTGCGAGAAGACAGTGTCTTAAGCCTAGAAGACGCAGTGCATCGGATGTCATCGATGGCTGCTCGGCGTCTGGGACTTCATGACAGAGGCATTATCGCTCCAGGTATGTTGGCTGATCTGGTTGTGTTCGACCCGGAGCAGATCCGTGACATGGCTGAATTCGGTGCCGGAGCAACAAGATACGCTGAAGGGGTCGACTACCTTTTTGTTAATGGAACTCCGGTCATCGACGATGGGGAGTTGATGGATGTGATGCCCGGGCGAGTGCTGCGGAGAGGACAATGACGATGGTACGATCAAGTTTTTTGGGATTGTTGTTAATCCCGCTATTAGGATGTGAGATGGAAGAGGGAGCTGGGCCGATTCATCCGGGTGTCGAGGCTGTTTTTGCAGATCTTGATAGGGATGACGCACCGGGTGCTGCGGTAGGAGTTTTACTTAATGGTGAGGTGGTGCATCGAGCAGGTTATGGGATAGCTGATATGGATCATGGAATCCCGATTACACCCGAGACTGTGTTCGATATCGCATCCATCTCAAAGCAGTTCGGAGCGATGGCGGCTCTGCTGCTCGAAGGCGAGGGACTAATCGACCTAGATGCCGATGCTCGGTCGTACGTGCCAGAACTGCCAGATTTTGAGGGTATGATCACTCCGCGTCATCTCGTGCATCACACCAGTGGGATTCGTGACTGGCCTCATTCCATGATGCTTGGTGGTGTGACTTACACCGATGTGATCTCCTTCGAGCAGATTCTGCGCATGCTTTACCAGCAGGAGGACTTGGATTTCCCGCCGGGGTCGGAGTACTCGTATTCGAACACTGGTTACAATCTACTGGCACGCATCATTGAGGTGCAGTCGGGAGAATCGTTCCGCGAGTTCACAGACGAGAGGATTTTCGAGCCTCTTGGGATGAGCAATACGCACTTTTCAGATAACCATCTTGAGATTGTGCCCGGTCGTGCAGAATCGTATGCACCGGATGAAGAGGGGGCCTATCAAAGAGTGTTGAACCAGCTTACTGCTCTGGCATCTAGCTCTCTAAACACCTCGATAGACGATTTTCTGGTCTGGATGAGGAATTACGAAACCGGTCAGATTGGCGGTGAAGAGACTCTCGAGGGAATGCTAGTTCAGGGGGTGCTGAATGACGGTGAAGTGCTGAGCTACGCCTACGGTCTGACTCGTGGAGAGTATCGCGGGCTACCTACGTTTGGGCACGGAGGGAGTTGGGCTGGCTTCCGCACAAACTTTGTGCGATTTCCAGCGCAGAACCTTTCAGTCGCAGTCTTCTGTAACGTGTCTGATTGTGATCCCGCAGGGAGAGCACGTAGCGTAGCAGAAGTTTTCTTGGAGGCTGAGATGATCCCAGCTCTTGATCGGGACTCGCAGCAGCAAGAGCAGGAGCCTGTCACGCTATCTCTCGCTCAGCTTCGTGAGTATGAGGGGTGGTACAGGAGTGCTGAGTTAGACTCGAGCTATGAGGTAGTTGTTGATGAAGGAAAACTCACCGCACTACACTGGCGCAATCGGAGGGCAAATCTGACCCCGATTGGCAATGATGAGTTTAGGGGAGATGCTCCTTGGTTACCTCTCGTAAGGTTCACCCGAGATGTCTCAGGGCGCCTGAACGCTTTCACTGCGACGGGTAGTAGAGTTCGCAACATGGTGTTTGAGCGCAGGAGGCCATAACTGCGTTGAGTCGGGTGTTTCGAGTTAATTGGGGATCTCCTATAGCCCTCTATCTCTTGGTGGTACTGGGGGCGTGTTCGGAGACGGTTCCGGATGGAGTAGTAGAAGCTGAGCCGGACGCCATTCGCCCCTTCAGCGTGCAGGTTCCCGAAGAGATACTGGACGATCTCGACGATCGTCTCAGGCGAGCCCGTCTTCCAGATCAGATTCCAGACACTGATTGGTCCTACGGGACTGACGGAGCATATCTCGCGGAGCTAATAGATTATTGGCGAACTGAGTTTGATTGGCGTGCACAAGAAAAGATTCTCAATGAACTCGATCAGTTCACTACGCTGATCGACGGGGTAGATCTGCACTTTATCCATCAGCGATCGTCGAACCCCGATGCAGTCCCGTTACTCCTGATTCATGGTTGGCCAGGTTCGATATTCGAGTTCATGGAAATAATTGGACCCTTGTCGGACCCTGCTCTCTATGGAGGGAATAGGAGTGATGCTTTTCACCTCGTGATTCCTTCACTACCAGGTTTTGGTTTTTCTGGTAAGCCCTCAGAGTCGGGATGGAGCCCCGAGAGAATGGCAGCCGCTTTTGCGGACCTGATGGAACGGCTTGGTTACGACCGATATGGGGTGCAGGGTGGGGATTGGGGGGGGATAATCGGCCGTTCTTTAGCTGGTAACTATCCAGATCGTGTTATCGGGTTTCACACGAATTTTGTTCTTGGAGGCCCTCCTCCGAACACGGATCCTTGGACTGGGGTGTCAGAAGAGGAACGCACGCTTTTAGCTGACCGGACAGAGGCGTTTTCTGAGGGAAGCGGGTACCAGGAGATCCAAGGAACGAAGCCCCAGTCGCTAGGAGTAGGCCTGAACGACTCACCGGCTGGTCTCGCGGCATGGATAGTCGAAAAATTTCACGGGTGGAGTGACAATGATGGCCACGTCGAAGAAGCGTTCACGCGTGATCAGGTGTTGGCCAACATCACCCTTTACTGGGTCACTGAGACAATCACTTCTTCAGCTCGCATCTACTATGAGTTCCGACATGCGCAAAGTAGAAGTCCAGTCTCGTACGTCTCCGTGCCCACTGCCGGTGCGATCTTTCCCAAAGAGATCTATTTCACACCACGGGCTTGGGCGGAGCACGGCTATAACATTGTGCGCTGGACGATCATGCCCCGAGGCGGTCATTTCGCTTCACTAGAGGAGCCAGAACTGATAGTGAACGACCTGAGAGCGTTCTTCCGCGAACTGACTTCGCAACGTTAGTACGCTCCGTATCTATGCCGTGAGTGACCGTTGCTATAACGAGGAGTAGACGTGTCTTCTGAAACAGCTGCAGCCAATTCGAAACCTCGACTTATAGACCGCTTTCTAAACGCGATCGAGCTTATTGGTAATAAGCTTCCGGACCCGGCTGTGCTCTTCGTGATCAGCCTATTTCTGGTATGGGGGCTCTCTGGTCTGATGTCGGGTATGGCATTCAGCGAGATCGATCCGCGCTCTGGTGACCCTATCAGAGTCACTAACCTGCTGACAGGTCAGGGTATGGCGGCCTTTCTTGCTGGGATGGTTCAGACCTTCACAGCGTTCCCGCCACTTGGGGTCGTTTTGGTAGCGATGCTAGGTATCGGAGTGGCTGAGCATGGAGGTTACATCAATGCCGGCCTTCGCATCGTGCTGGGCGTTACGCCCAAGGCGCTCCTCACACCGATGCTCATCTTGGTCGCTATTGTGAGCCACACTGCGACTGACGCGGGTTACGTGTTGGTTATCCCAATCGGTGGAGTGATTTACTATGCCGCGGGCAGGCACCCATTAGCGGGTATCGCAGCTGCTTTCGCAGGTGTGTCTGGAGGCTTTAGCGCGAATTTCATCCCGTCGGGGGTTGATCCGCTGTTACAGGGATTTACTCAGGGTGCCGCTCAACTCATAGATCCTGCTATTCTGGTAAACCCTCTCTGTAACTGGTTTTTTACTTCGGCTTCCAGCATCCTGATTGTACTGGTCGGCTGGTACCTCACCGACCGGGTCGTTGAGCCCCGCCTTCAGGCGACTAAGGTTGATGCTGACCCAGGCGACATGCCTGAAATGCGAGAGATCGATCACCGGGAACGATTGGCGTTTTGGGCTGCTTCAGGCGTCATGGCTGCCGGAATTGCGTTTCTGTGGTTCGCTGCTGCCCCTCCCACCTCGCCATTGCGATCACCAGATGGCGAACTAGCGGCGTTTTCGGCACCGCTAATGCAGTCGATCGTCCCACTCATATTCCTACTCTTCATGATTCCTGGAACTGTTTATGGCTACATGGCAGGAACGTTCAGGGAGAGTAAGGACGTGATTGATGCTATGACCACATCAATGCAACAGATGGCATACTACATCGTCATGGCTTTCTTCTGCGCACTCTTTATTTCCGCATTCGGAACCTCGAATCTAGGGGCGCTGCTGGCAGTAAAGGGTGCCAATTTTTTGCGTGAGTTGGCGCTTCCTGCAGGTTTCACAATAGTCGGAATCATTGTGTTAACGGGTTTTGTTAATCTGGCTGTCGGCTCTGCATCTGCTAAGTGGGCGCTTTTGGCACCCATCTTCGTGCCCATGTTGATGCAGCTGGGGATAAGTCCCGAGCTGACGCAGGCGGCATACAGGGTGGGTGATTCTACGACTAACATCATCACACCTCTGATGCCGTACTTTCCGCTCGTAGTGGTCTACTGTCAGCGGTACGTAAAGTCTCTCGGGATCGGCACCCTTGTGTCCATCATGCTTCCGTACTCAATCTTTTTTATGGTGCTATGGTCGGTTTTCCTGCTTGCCTATTGGGGATTAGGAATCCCACTCGGACTGCAGGCTCCGTATACGTATCCAGGATGATGCGTGCGGTGTTTACCGAAAGAACCTGTTGCGCTGATACTGGTTGAATGGCTGCACCCGCATCACTGAAATGCGCTGGTGTGACAGCACCCGCATCATCGGGACCTGCTGTCGCGCACTTAAGATAGAGGTTGCTCGATCTCGCATCCTCTGTTGTTGCTCAGCGGCCAGTTCTGACATCATGCGACCACCCAGCATCGCCTGGAGCACCGCATCCTCTGACTCTGGTGTCTCCTCAAGAATGTGGTCCGTCCAGCCCCAGGTGATGAGATTGTCGTCGGTTTCGGGCTCCATTAAATAGGTGATCAGGTTGCCCATCGACTGTGCGGTGGGAATCCAGAACCACCCCTCCTGTACTTCCACTGTTTCGGATTCCTTGTCGACCTCTACCGCCTTCAGGTAGTGACCTTGAAAGTAGGACTCGGTTTGGACGTCAGTTGCGTAATAAACCTCAGCATTGATTGAGCCGGGTCCAGTGAAGCGGTAAACCGCGATGTCGTGATCCATGAGGATTGGGACGACGGCTGCCATTGCAGGGGGCATAAGGTACCCGACCGGCCTTTTTGTCGTGCGTGTAGGGATCCAGCGTAACCACACGGGTACGGTCTGCAGTGAGTACCCAAGTTCAGCGTTCCAGTCGGGCATCCAGACGGGCTCATCACCACGGTTGCTGACTTCGTAATCCAGAACAACCTCGCCCGCACCCTCGTGCCCTGCATTGATTGCTCGCATCCTGGAGGCTGTGGTCAGGTTTCGTATTTCTTCTCGCTTCTCAGCTGCCACTTCGAGAATCGTGCTCAAGGCGATTACGCCGCCACGTATTTGATGGTAGTAGCGCTCTTCTTCCGGGATTTCGACTACTGTGCCGTTCTGAAGAACGCGGCGTGAGTTGCGTGGTGTTTCGAGTAGAATCCCAATGGTGTTTGTTAGGCCTGTGTATACGTGGTGCTTTCGCGGTTCTACCGAGGTCGACCCCCAACCCTGACGCCCGTCCTCAGTGCGCACTCCGGAGTAATCGAAGGCTCGGTAGTCTTCAGCTTCCGCGGCCTCACGAATGCGCGGGAAAATGTTGTCGTATGGCCACGCCCGGAGTGCCGCATCAGCCGACGGGTTCAGGGTCCCTTGGTAGGTGATTACGTACGGGTCAGATCCTCCATGGTGACCATCTACGTGCACGTCTGGCGTCCATTCGGTCATCACCTGAGTGACGTAGGCGTGGATCTCCTGCGACTCTAGTTTTACGTAGTCGCGGTTCATATCGTAGCCCGCCTCGTTTGTGCGACGTTGTACTTCTCCGCCATCTGGATTGGTCAGGGGTGTTCCGATAACGATCACGTCATCGAGAACATGGCGCAGGTCACCGGCGATAAGCTCCTTGGCGACCAGCTGAAAGGATTCTTTCGGCGACACCTCACCTCCGTGAACTGATGGCGCAACGAATACAATCGTCTTACCCGACCGGATCGCGTCTTGTGCGTTCACGATAGGGTCCTTCGCGATGACGATCAGATTCATCTGACGGCCCATTAGGGTTTCAGTCAGCGGCTGCATGCTTACCAGCTCACTCATCGCGTCGAGTTCGAACCAAAACTCCATGAGTGGTTCGAATGGTGTGGGCCCAGATCGGAAGTCCTGTTGCTCCTGCCACGTTTCCGGAAGCTCCTGAGCATCTGATGCGCTCGGGATCAAAACGAAGAGGTTCAGAATAAGGAGGTAGGCTAGGTGTTGTGTGTGACGCGGCATTGGATTGCTCGTGGGGCTGCAGCTTTAAGCTTTAAGTGAGGATTCCCAATGTGTACCAACCTTTGTTGGCCGGCTAGCCAAAGTGAGGCGGCGGTTGTCGGAATTGACTGATGGATTAGCCTCCAAATAAGGCTCTCCGCCCCTCTGCCGAGATATACATCTGGGTGCTTGAATGGCCCGCTCCAAGGACGATCATTTCTTGGTGCCCATGATCTGAGTGGAATCCGTCCATGAAGCGGATTAATGTCTGCCCGCGTTCGAATCGATGACGCCCCTGCAGGTTAGCACCGCACGTGACGTCGAGCGATGCGCTCAGAGAGTCGGCGCTGCCGATGAGAATTCTGACGTCTCGGCGCACGAGTTGTGCTTTGATTGAGTCCTGGGTCACAGCGGTTGCATAGCTGTTCAGATCCTGGAGACCGTAATGCCAATCATCGTAATCAGCGCAACCTGAACTGGTTGGCGTCACAAATCCTGCCTGGCTGTCTCGCTCGGATCCTAGATACAGATAGGTCGATGGATTAGCTATGACATACCGGAAAGGGACTGTGGTTCCATTTTCGATACGGCTAGTGCCCGCAAAACGATGTGCAACTTGCCCTCCCGCAGAATGCCCGGTGACGACGATCTGCTCAAGCATCGGGAAATGTTCACTGTCCAAAACCAGTTCTAATATACGGTCGATCGCTGTGTAGGAACTGACCCTAGGAGAAGGCCCCGAGCTGCTTGAAAGGTGGCCTCGTTTCCATCCTCCGCTTGTCCAGAATGGCTCATCTGGGCTTGGTTCATCCTCGGAGGTCTGAAATGTGGGAGCGATTATAAGTGTCTCTTCTAATAGGTCCATTGCTGCGGCAGGAGCGATGATGCGCTCAAAGTAGTCACTACCGTTTCTACCCGAGCCATGTACCACGATGATGACGCGCTTGATCGCAGTGTGTCCCTGCTCGAGCAAATGAGTGGAGTGGATCGGCAGATAAAGATCTGATCCCAGATCCACCCGTTCAGCACAAAGTGCCGTGCCATTGAGGCACGGAGTCGGTCGATCCGGCACTGCGGAGGGCTCGGATGGCGAGGAGCACGAGGAGCCCACGCTGAGACACACGAGATATGTTAACCGAAGCAGCTTTGCTCGGGTTTCATCCCACATACTAGACCGGCGAGGGGGCCATAAAGACGAGGACTACTAGACGATCAGTTCCGGTATTCCGGACTCCGTGCGGGACACCGGCTGGAGCTACCAGCATGGCCCCAGCGTCCATCTCTATGTTCTTTTCTTCTAGTAAGAAGAGTCCACTGCCTTGAAGCACATGATAGACTTTGTCTTGGTTGGCATGCCCATGAAGCGCGTGCTCCTGCCCAGGCTCGAACGCGTTCAAGCCGACTAGCATTCGTTCAGACATAAAGATGGTGCTTTTGCCCATTTTTTCCGTGTTGAATTGGGCTAGTGTCTCGGGGCGCAGAAGTTCTGGATGGTTCATAGGTGTTTGAGGTTCGGTTTACGCAGCGCGTCAAATGTAGTGGGAACTCCGTATGACTTTCGGTAACCCGAAGCATAGCTTGGGCCCCTTACCAAACTCATAATCTATATGGGCTATAACGACTATGGCATTCCGTCACCTTGATCGAGCGACTCAACTGATTCTTTGTATCGCACTCACCCTGGTGTTCGCTGTAGCGGGGACTCCGGCGGATGCAGCTGCTCAAAGTCCTTCGGTGGTTAATGACGTGTCTCCGCTTGAGTTCACCTATTTTGGGGCAGCTGGCTGGCAGATCTCTGATGGTAAGGTGGTAGTACTGATCGACCCATGGCCCTCGCGACTGAAGTACGGTGGTGGTGGGCACCCAGATGACGATCGCCCAGACTTTGCTCGCACCGATGTGGCATGGTCGGACACCACTTTAATCGACTCACTGATTACCGAGGCGGATTTCATTTTGGTGCACCATAGCCATTTCGACCATCTGGGTGATGTCCCGTACATAGCTCAGAAGACAGGTGCCAAGGTGATTGGAACGGAAACCGCAGTGATGATTCTGAGAGCCTACGGTATTCCTAGCGATCAACTTTACGCAGTAGGTGGAGGTGAGGATTACCAGTTTGAAGATTTTAGTGTTCGGGTCGTGCCAGCGATTCACTCAGCGTTGAATGAGAAGCACTATCACGACACGAGGCGCTATGATGAGACGACCGAACTAGAGGCGCCGTTAAGGATCGACCAGTTCATCGAAGGAGGCTCACTTAGCTTCCTGGCTCGCTTCGATAGGCACGAAGTCCTAACGATGGGTTCTATGAACTTCATCGAGCGGGAGTTCGAGGGCCTCGAACCTGATATTCTACTTGCTGGAATAAACGGTTCCCGACTGGGTCTTTATGACTACGATCGACGTCTTCTGGAGACGACTGGTTTCCCCCCGATCGTTATCCCTACCCACTGGGACAATTTCCGTCTTCCCTATGGGTTTTCACAGCAACCTAATATTGAGCGCAACATTCTCCCATTCATCGAAACGGTTGGGAGGCTTGCGCCTGGAACACGAGTGATTGGGCCGGTGCACCTCGAGCCATTCATTGTCCGATGAAGGGACGACTACTCGCTCGCGCGGTAATCTTTGCTCTGCTGCCTGGGTCACTTTCTGGCCAGAGGACGTTGCTCACGACAGATCGTTTGATCTTCGGTAATCAGAGCGATCTCACTGCTTCGATTGTCTTTGAGGATGTGGATGGAGATGGGGACTTAGATGCACTGATCGCGAATGGCCGCCATTGGACTCAGCATAACGAGGTATACGTAAACAACGGTGCCGGACAATTCACGTGGGGGTATCCACTGGGACCGGAGAAGGCGACTACGTATGCCGTGCCTGCGGGCGACCTAGATGGGGATGGTGACGTCGATGTGGTTGTAGGAAATGACAGGGCGGAGAACTGGGTCTATTTGAATGACGGCAAAGGTCACTTCACTAGGGTTTGGTCGGTGGGGCCTGAAATCGAACCAACTCGTTCGGTACAGCTATATGACTTGGATGGGGATGGTAGCCTCGATGTACTAGTCACGAACCGAGGTACGACCAATGGCTTTCATCTTAACGATGGAGGCGGACGTTTTGGGCCTAAGAGGTCATTTGGTGACCTGAATGGTTCGACTATTGCTGTGGCTATAGCGGATATCGATAACGATGGTGATGTCGATTTAGTGCTTGCAAACAGAGATGGTCAGGCCAATCAAATTCTTCTGAACGATGGAGAGTTGAACTTCGATGAAGTACGTGAATTTGGGACTGGGTCTGACGAGACGCGATCGGTAGTGTTGGCTGACCTGAATTCAGACGGTGCTCTCGATATTGTAGCAGGAAATATTGGCGAGCCTAACGCTGTCTACCTTGCTGAGCGACCTGGGTATTTTGGGCCCGGGATCCCTTTTGGGCACGATGAACAAACTTATGCTAGCACCGTCGCCGATCTGGATAGAGATGGCGATCTGGATATCATTGTGGCCAACGTGAGGGAGCCGAACGCTCTTTATTTCAACTCTGGGAATGGGGAGTTATGGCGTGAGAAGTTCATGGAGGGTTTTGAGGAGTCCACGTACGGTGTGGTTGCGGCAGATGTGAATGGGGATGGATACCCAGATTTGGCTTTCGCCAATTCTGAATCACTAAATCGCTTGTATCTAAACATCCAGGCGAGATAAGCGGTCTCGCTTTCCAGGAAGAGCGGGTAGGCTTGTGTGACCGGTCAGCCTTCGGCCCAGCGTCGGTAAAGGAAACTGTTCTCATCCCAACGGATGGGTCCCATTTCGTTCGCGATGTGGTACGTAACAAGCAAATTTGCCTCAAGTTCTCGTCGTACTCCTTCCAAGTCGAAAGGTTGGTCGAGGCCGTCGGTGGGCTTGTGGTAGCGTTCAGCTATCCATGTGTCGAGTTCTCCTTGAGCATCACGTGCCGGATCGAGGCTTGTCCGGCCACCTTGCACCCAGATCGCAGGGATAGCATTTCTGACGAACGCGTACTGGTCGCTCCTAATGAAGAGATTTTCTTCAGGAGTGGGGTCTGGACTCACCGGGGTACCAGTACGAGCGACCGCATAGTCTACTGCCTCTGACAGGTTTGAGTGCTCATAGCCGAAAGCGAGTACGTCGGTTGCCGCCGTGATCATTCCCATGACCCCGTCGATGTTCTGGTTCGCTACTATGCGTCGGGGCGAGATACTCGGGAACCGGGCGAAGTATTCGGATCCAAGTAACCCTGATTCCTCTGCCGTGACCCAGAGGAAAAGCACCGAGCGTCGTGGTGCTTCCATACGCGTGAGCACAGAAGCGATCGTTAGAAGAGCCGCAGAACCTGATGCATTGTCTAGCGTGCCGTCGTAGATAGAGTCCCCATCAATAGGGATACCCATCCCGAGGTGGTCCAAGTGCGCGGTTAGGACGAGGACTTCAGCTTGAAGATCAACATCAGAGCCTGGCAGGAGTGCAGCGACATTGGCGCTCTCAAACGTCTCGACCACGAAATTGCCACGGACACGACCGTCGATGCCTAAATCGAACGATAGGGGAACTCCTGATCGGATGGTTTCCAGGACGTTTTCGAAGGTCTTGCCAGAACGGCTAATCCAATCAGCGGCGATCCGCTGCGAGACGGTTACGGAAGCTTCTAGCTCTTCAGGTATTCCTGTGTCTTGCGTCAGATCAGGCGGTACGACGTAACGGGTACGAGACGGCGCCGAGGCCCTTGTCTCGCCGAGTCTCACTACGACGACCCCTGCTGCGCCTCGCTCCCGAAGTTCGGCGTCCCGAGAGGCGCTGCTAGATAACACGGTTCTCTCTAGAGAGCCGAAGTGGTCGGGTGCTCCGGAAATGACCACGACTAGCTTATCCTTAACATTGATGCCCTCGAAGTCATCGTAACCTAGGTCCGGCGCGCTGATTCCAAAGCCGCCGAATATCATCGATGCCTCGACGTCAATTTTGTTGCTGGTTGTCCGAGGTGACAGGGTGAAGTCAGTCGGCGTAAGTGGTGAGCCGTCTACGTTAAAGGCTGTCGAGGTCGGATCCACTTTTGTTCGCCGGAACGCGATCGGTTGCAGGTAGGTGTTATTGAGACCTCCAGGCTTGAGCCCCAATGATCGGGATTCCTGGACCACGTAAGCAGCAGCTGCGTCGTACCCTGGTGTGCCCGGTCTTCGTCCGGTCATTACATCACCGGAGAGAACGGTCATGTGATCGACGAAGGCTTTGATGGACAGGTTCTCGAGGGCTTCGTCTATCGTGAGGACCGGAGAGGCTAAAAACCAATATCCAGCTAATCCGACAAGGCCCGCGACGATCCATCCGGCGAAGTTGTTCCATCGGATTCCATGCATAGAGCTGGCCTAGGTAAATGGTTTCGCGTTCGGGTCCGATAGAGAGAGCCCCAACTCATAAGTCAATTTGAGTCGGGGCTTTTTACTCTGCGCAGGTCGCTTCTCCTTAACGACCCGCGCATGTGTTAGTGTCGAATGAGTCCTCCTAATAGTCATCCCTGTCCGGTTGCTCACTGACGGGACGTGAGCGCTCAGACTTGATCTTCTCGAAGCCCTCTTCATCGAGATGCGTCACGGCTATCCACGCGTGTGACATCTCATCGGCGGTTCGATCCCCGATGCCGACCCACTGATCTGGATCGGGGTTGTAGCGGTTGCCTTCAGTATTGTCGTACCAGCCAGTTAGGATCAGTTGGTCGCCAACCTCGAGCAATGGAGCCGAGTCGTCTTCATAGATATGGCTGTGGTGCCACAGTGCACTCCAGTTCGAAACCATGCTCACGGTTTCGCGGCGCCCGTTCTTACGGAGGATCTGGATTGACATCGCGACTAAGCGAGTGTGCCCGTGTGGCTGCCAGCTGTCGATACGAACTGGTGTATCAAAAGAGTGGAACCCTTGCGTCATTAGTGTTCCATGCGGTGCGATGTCGAATCCCCGACCACCATTCAGATAATAAAGGGTCAAGGTTTGGTCGAAGGCACCTTCGTAGTCTTCCTCGTGAAACCAGATTCCGATCTCGACCTGATCATCCTCAAGGTCGACGCCGTTAGGCCAATAGTGGATGTCCCAAGAGACATCGGCGTTGGCAGGTATCTTACGACATGCACCTTCAGGCACGATCTCGCCAACTTTCCCGAGCGCATACTCGGAGAGACGGCCTGCCCGTTCGCCGTCAACGAGAAGGGACGAGTTCGCGTGGTGAGCTACAGCCCTGCCGATGACCGAGGGTTTCGTCTCAATAGCCTTTATGCAACGATCAGAGGTGACGCCTGTCGGAACTACAGGTCTCCACCAGCGATCCTGACCGACTGCTGGAACGTCGTACGGCGCAGAGGCTACGACGACATCTGGTTGTCCATAGCGCTCTGCTAGGCGGAACTCTGCGGGGTCGGGCCACTCAATTGGCTCCGGCATGTCAGCTGGGTTGCCCTCGGGAGATCCGGCTGCCACCCATGCGCTAATGGTTGCGATATCGTCATCGCTCATGCGCCAGTCTTCTTTCAGGTCTTGGATCCCGACGTCAGCATCATACTGATAAGGAGGCATGTCGCGAGCTTCGACCATTCGGGTGATCCGCCGAGCGTATCGCCGCACGTCCTGGTATTCCATCAGGGACATTGGTCCGATTGCACCGGGCTGGTGACACACTTGGCAGTTCTGCTGAAGGATCGGCGCTACATCCCTAGTGAAGGTCACGTCATTGTTCGACTCGGAACTTGGACCGCTTTGTGCGGCGAGTTCTTGGGTCGCTCCAAGCACCACTAGTACGGTGAGTGCTCCCGTGATTGCGGTCAGCTTTGCAGAACGTCTAATGGGCCAATGCATGGTCTACTCCTGTGCTGGTACAATGACGGCACGACTGGTCGAGCCGATACCGTCCTGCAAGATATGTCCTATTCCTCATTCACGCTCACTCGAATGTACCCATTAGACCAGCAGCACTGGTGTCCTGGTGAGCTGTCGGTGAGGCCAAAGCTGTCAACTTTAACCCGGATAACGTATTCGCCCGGCGTGTCGAATGTTGCGGTGAAGCGTCCGTGATGGGCGTGGGGGCCCTCAAGGGGAAGGTTCACGGTCTGCCGAGTCAGTAGAGGTCCTGGCCCAGGCTGTCGGGCTCCTCGACGAGCACGTGCATTGGGAATCGCCTCTACTAGTGACTCGAACGAGATATTGCCGCCCGTAGGTCCCTGATACTTCCATAGAGAGACATTGACTGTGCCGAGCTCTCGCTCACCGCGATCCTTCGCCCAGAAGTTCAGGCTGATAGGTTCTCCTACCATGGCCGTCAGCGTTTCTGGTTTCCAGTTTCCCTCGAGACCCCATTGTCCTTCGGCAGCTTCGTGCCAGTGAATGGTTGGCCTTAAAGTCCCCGCCGCCATTGGTCCGGTGCTCAGTTCGTAAGCGCCCTTGATAATAGGACCAGGGGATACCAGTCTGCCGGGTACCTTAGTGGTGTAGCCGTCGGTGGTAAGTGTCCACCATACGTCGCCCTCGAAGTCTGCCGGCACAACTACACCGAACACCCCCCGTTCTCGGGGGCCGCCGAAGCCGCTGTAGCGTACTGTAGGAAACGATGTAGGCTGATCGCCGTCGAACTCAGCAGGCTCGATGAAATTGTTCGGACCAAGCTCGATCTCGATCAGTTCTTCATCGTTACGGTTCATGAATCCGAACGAGAGGGTGTAGGTCCCGTCAGCGTTCGGGTAGAAGCCATCAAAATATGGCGCAACGAAATTACCGCTCGAGTTTGGAGGTGCTAACGGAAACTCCCGCTGTGTCCAGTCTTGGGCGGTTATGGGGATTGGCGTCAGCGATCCAACCGCTACCACAAATCCGATGGCCTTCATCAATCTGCGCAACTCAGTCCTCCTCACGACCTTAATCTTCTGACTTCATTTAATTGTTTCCCATGAAGTACGAAAGGACGCAGGACCTGCTGCGGCTACTTCAGAAGAACCTGCGAAGATAGAATCCGAGGGGTGGAAAGTTTTACAGAATGCCGGGTAACCTACCCTGAGGTTGCCAGGAAAGATGAGTGATAAAACGTCTTCCCACGCATGATCTCCTAAGTAGATTTTCTTCACGGTCCGACGGCTACCGATAAGGTTTGACGATCCAAAAGACGCAGCAAAAAGATGCTGCGGAAGGAAGTTACATGGCGACACGACCCACGGGTCTTCCCGTGCGGCGATCATTTGGCCAGACGATGAGAACGGATGCTTGGTGGATCCAGCCCCTCGTCGTGTTCACAGTTTTCACCGCCTTTGTGATGTACAGTACGTGGGCTGCGTTCCAAGGAGCCTTCTACTGGCACGAGAACTTGCTTTCTCCGTTTTACTCTCCGGAGATCTGGGGCCCGTCTGAGCATGCACTGATGGAGCGTTCAGGTCCTCCAGGGTGGTGGCCGGGATTCCTCCCCTATTCGCCTGCTTTCCTGATTCTTTGGGCGCCGGTGAGTTTCCGTCTGACCTGCTACTACTATCGTGGCGCATACTACAAGGCTTATTGGCCGGGTCCGTCGTCGTGCAGCGTAGGAACACCTCGTAAAGAGTACATGGGTGAACGGAAGTTCCCACTTGTCCTGCAGAACCTGCACCGGTATGCACTCCCGTTCGCACTTTTGCTGCTTGTGTTTCTGGCATACGACGCAGGGTACTCGTTCTGGTTCTCTGACGGGAACGGAGGTAAGGAGTTTGGGGTGAGCGTTGGGACAATCGTACTCACCCTGAACGTGATCTTTCTTTCCGGCTATACCCTTGGGTGTCACTCACTGAGGCATTTGGTGGGCGGCGGGATCGACCTTATTTCGCGAAGGCCCATCAGAAAGGCGGCATACGATTGCGTCTCGTGCCTTAACGGAAAGCACATGGCCTGGGCTTGGACCAGCCTGCTTTGGGTCGCGTTCTCCGATATTTATGTCCGACTTTGCTCTATGGGTGTGTGGACAAATGTGAGGCTCTTCTGATGTCAGTTTACCAGGAAATCGAGCACGATGTTCTCGTCATCGGCGCGGGTGGCGCAGGGTTGCGAGCCGCCGTCGAAGCTGCTTCGGCTGGTGTCAATGTTGGTCTTGTCTGCAAGTCTCTGCTTGGAAAGGCCCACACCGTTATGGCCGAAGGAGGGATGGCGGCATCGTTGGCCAACGTTGACGAGAGAGATGGATGGACGACGCACTTTGCAGACACAATGAGAGGTGGCCAATACCTCAGTAGCTGGCGCATGGCCGAGTTGCATGCAAAAGAGTCCCCGGAGCGCGCACGAGAGCTGGAGAAGTGGGGAGCACTTTTTGATCGGACGCCCGACGGAAAAATTCTCCAGCGTAACTTCGGCGGACATAAGTATCCGAGGCTCGCACACGTGGGCGACCGGACTGGCCTTGAGATGATCCGGACACTTCAGGATCACGGCATCCATCAGGGTATGGATGTCCACATGGAGGTCACAATTACCCGGTTGCTTAAGGATGGCGACCGGTGCGTGGGAGCCTTTGGTTACGACCGAGAGCAGGGCCGCTTCAGGGTCTTTAAAGCAAAGGCGGTTGTGTTAGCCACGGGTGGCCTTGGACGGGCTTACCTCGTCACTAGTAACAGTTGGGAAGGTACGGGTGACGGACACTCACTTGGGTACCATGCCGGGGCCGAAATGAGGGACATGGAGTTTATTCAGTTCCACCCGACAGGGATGGTCTGGCCACCTAGTGTGCGAGGAATCCTGGTCACCGAGGGTGTGCGAGGTGAGGGCGGAATCCTCAAGAACAACAAGGGCGAACGCTTCATGTTCGATGACATTCCGTCCCTTTACGTCAATCAGACAGCTGATAATGCCGAAGAGGGGTGGCGATATGTCACGGGTGACCGGGATGCCCGGCGCCCACCCGAACTTCTTACGCGAGACCATGTAGCACGGAAGATCGTGAAGGAAGTCCAAGAGGGGCGGGGGAGCCCGCACGGAGGTGCCTTTCTCGACATCGCGTGGATTAAGGAGCACATCAAAGACTCTGAGGGGCATATTAAGAAGAAGCTTCCAAGTATGTACCATCAGTTTAAAGAGCTGGCAGGTATTGATATTACGAAGGAGCAGATGGAGGTTGGCCCGACCACGCACTATGCCATGGGTGGAATTGCGGTAGACGCGGATACCCAGATGACTACCACTGTACCGGGCTTGTTTGCAGCGGGAGAGGTCGCGGGTGGTCTGCACGGGGCAAACCGCCTAGGAGGCAACTCGCTGTCTGACTTGGTTGTCTTTGGGCAGCGTGCCGGTGAGTATGCTGCGAAATTTGCGAAAGAAAACCCCTCGTACTCTGTCTCGGAAGCACAGATCGAAGAGGCTGCGACCGAAGCGCTAGCGCCGCTTGAGCGAGGTGTCACAGAGAGGAATCCGTTCCAGCTTCAACTCGAACTTCAGACTATGATGCAGGACAAGGTTGGTATCGCACGCGAAGACGAGGGGCTGACAGATGCTATCGAGTCGATCCGGGAAATCTCTGGCCAGATCGCTGATGTAGGGGCCGGGGGCAACAGGTGGTACAACCCTGGATGGCACACTGCGCTCGACATGAAGCATCTGCTGACTGTATCTGAGGCGATAGCACTTTCAGCTCGCGAACGAAAAGAGAGTCGGGGCGCGCATTCTCGGCTCGACCACCCGGACAAGGAGGAGGGTTGGTCTACCTTTAACCATGTCGTTCGAAAGGGACCGGATGGGGAGATGATCATCGAGCGTCAAGAAATCCCTCCAATGCGTCAGGAATTGCAAGACATCATCGAGGAGGAAGGTTGATGGAGTCAGCAACATTCAAGGTCTGGAGAGGTGACCAAGAAGGTGGGGAGTTCGAGACGTACGATGTAGGTCTCGAGCCCGGTTACGTCGTCCTCGACGCCATCCATAAGATCCAAGCTGAACAGGCTACTGATCTTGCATGTCGTTGGAACTGTAAAGCGGGCAAGTGCGGATCGTGCTCCGCAGAGATAAACGGGTCACCGCGACTACTGTGCATGACACGTGTGGAGGACGTAGCCGGGGATGGCCCGATTACAGTCGAACCGATGCGCGCTTTCCCGATTCTTAAGGATCTGGTGACCGACGTTTCTTGGAACTACGAAGTGAAGCAGTCGATCCAAGAGATGACACCGCGCGAGCCGGACTTCGAAGATGGCTCGTGGAAGATGCACCAGTACGATGTGGAGCGTCCTCAGGAGTTTAGAAAGTGTATTGAATGCTTTTTGTGTCAGGACGTGTGCCATGTTCTCCGCGACCATCAGATGCACGCAGAGTTTGCGGGCCCGAGGCACTTTGTCTTCGCCGCTCAAGCTGAGATGAACCCGATCGACGTTGGGAATAGGGTGGCTCAGCTCCGTGACGATATGGGGATCGGTTACTGCAATATCACTAAGTGTTGCACCAAGGTTTGCCCCGAGAATATCGCGATTACGGACAATGCCATCATTCCTCTCAAGGAAAGAGTTGTCGATCGCTCTTACGATCCCTTGGCTAAGCTGACGAAGATGGTATTCGGGTCGAAGGACTGAAGGGATGCATTCGCTAGCGAGTGAAGGACGAAACTCTGAGCATGAGAGTCTCGGGCACTGGCTATAGTGCTCGAGCGATCATTTTTGCAATCTGAATGTCCTGGACTGCCACTCCGGTCAGGTCTGCGATCGTTATCTGGTCGTCGGATGTCCTACCGTCAGTGGACCCGGATACCACCGCTCCGAGTTCGGCGATGTCATCGAGGGAGATCACTCCTGCATTAATCGCATGAACACATTCACCGTACTTGCTGCATTGGGAGACGCTGTCGGCAACAATCCGATCAGCTTTAGCTAGGAGAGCCACGTCGAGCTCCTGTTTGCCGTCGTCATCTGATCCCATTGCGGTAATATGAGTTCCGGGCCGGACCTGATCTGCTCTGAGCACGGGCTCATGGGCAGACGTCGCGGTCACGATTAATCGGCTTTGGTCAGCGAGTTCCTCCACACTTTCTGCTGCTCGGACTTCCATTCCTGCGGCGAGGAGAGCGGCACTCAACTTGAGTTCTCCGATCATCTTGCCAACCTTCGCCTCATTACGGCCCCATATGAGGGCTGATTTGGCTTCGACAACCGAGCACAGCGTCTCAAGCTGCATTCTCGCCTGCACGCCAGTACCAATTACTCCGACGTTGTCGATCTTCCGCGGTGCTAGGTGACGTGCGGCGACGGCTCCTGCCGCTGCTGTGCGCATATCAGTGAGCCAGCAGCGGTCGTGAAGAACTAGTTCCAGAGCTCCGCTCCGCTGGCTGAATATCAGGATGAGCCCATCAGAGGATTGAAGTCCGAGTGATGGGTTCTGATAGAAGCCCGAGGCGACTTTAAGGACCCAATAGTCGTCGTCCTGAATGGATCCATATTTGATGTGAACATCTCCGGGTGGGTCATCAAAGTGCATGAATCCGACTGGCGGGACATTGACTTTGCCATCCGAATACAAAACGAAACCGGCTTCGATCTCGTCGATCAGGCTGTTTGTGTCGAGAAGCAGGCGGATCTCATCGAGTGTGACGAGCTTAGGCATGGTCGAAGGGGGTAAAGGAAGGAATTAACGGCGCCTTTCAGGGCGTCGGTGCTATGCGGCGGTTGAGCTTGGCTTCCATCACGATATCGCTTTTTGCCGGTGCTCCGCTACGTGGCAGACTGGCTTTGTAACGCAGCCATTGGCCCTAATAGCGGATGCCCGTGCCTTTGGCCTACTTTCGTTAATTCTTGGCCGATTAAGAGTCAGGAATAATCGATGGAGATTTTCAATGCGTAAGATCGGATCTAGCCCTGCGCTCGGCCTCTTGTCCTTCCTGCTCGTGTCGATAGCGGCAGCATGTTCTAGCGGCGAAAGTTTTCCGCGCGAGCTGGATATGACGACATGGTCCGTGGTAGGGGTTGATCCAGAAACCGGAGACGTCGGGGTCGCTGTGGCCTCATGTGTGCCGACTTATGGTGATGCGGTCGCAGCTCTAGTGCCTGGTATGGGTGCGGCTGCCACGCAGGCTGGGTTTAACGTTGATAACCGAAATCGTGTCTTCGAGGCGGTGCAGGAAGGACTTACCGCCGAAGAGGTCATCCTACGAGTCACCGACCCTAGCTGGGACGATGAACTTGAGCGTAGGCAGTACGGAGTAGTCACGATGCATGATGGACTAGTTAACGTTGCCGGGTACACGACGCCTCTTCGGCAAGGCACCAGCACAGATAACGATGGATCGACTCGCTATGCGGGTGTGATGGCTGATGCGAGTCACGGAGTAAGCTCTCAAGGAAACACTCTGGAGAGTTCAGAAGTTGTGAGTGCCCCCCTAGACGCCTACCGCTGGGATGATCCGGCGGGATTCAACTGGCTCTCAGATCGACTGATGCGTGCACTAGAGGCAGGTTCTGTAGCAGGTGGAGATGTGCGCTGTAACGATGACAGTATACGTCAGACGGCCTCTATGGCCGTGATCCTTGTGGCGAGGGGCCAAGATGCGCCATATGCGACGGAGAGCATCGGCATGACAGATGCCGGGACCCCGAATGCACCTTGGCTGGCCATCTCAGTTGCGACTGAGAGGATGGCCGAAAATCCGTTGCTTGAGCTTCGGCGTCAGTACGATGAATGGCGTCGGGCGGCGTCGACCGACGGATGATTCCCCAGTGAATGCAGACCAACAGAGTCACTATCAACTGCTTGGAGGGGAGGTTGGGATCCGTCGACTAGTGGATCTTTTCTATGATCGAATGGGCAGTGCTCCCGAAGCGGCCGGGATTTTGGCACTGCACCCACCCGACCTCGAAAGTTCTAGGGAGAAGCTTTTCCTCTTTCTTGTCGGGTGGACCGGAGGCCCGCCCCTTTACGTAGAACGGTTTGGGCACCCGATGCTGCGTGCCCGTCACCTGCCGTTCCCTATTGGAGAGTCAGAGCGCGACGCATGGGTGTCGTGTATGGACTACGCACTGGATTCTCACGAGATGCCGGACCAGCTTAGAACGCACCTTCGGAAACGCTTTCATGACGTAGCCGATCACATGCGGAATCAGGTGGAGACTTCATTAGATGACTAATTGTTTCAGTCTGTGCTTCGAGGCGTGCTCGACCCTCTAGGGGCGGCTAGAAGATCCTTGTAGAAGTCGCGTTCCTCTTCGATTTGATGTAGGCGCAGCCCTAGGTCCCTGATTTCCTGTCTTAATAACTCAACCTGATCAGAAGAAACAGCCCCCGGGGCCGGTTTCTTCGCGATGCGCGCGATAGTTGAACAAATAACTGCTACGGATAAGAACCCGAAAACACCTATTACTTCCATTGAGCTGCTCTCCAAAGAGGGTAAGAGATCGACCGGGAACGCTTTCATGCCATCGCCGATCACACATGGAATCAGGTGATGGAGTGATCTTGGATGAGTAGAACGACTCCAGTGCAAGATCTTTTTCTTCGATGGCTGACGACCCTAGGCTTAAGGCGTGCTCGACCCTCTAGGGGCGGCTAGAAGATCCTTGT
>Ga0114933_10001682_pt1 | contig 24190 bp, 24 predicted proteins | sample 4SBtaG_FD_89691 | JGI IMG/M metagenome (GOLD analysis project Ga0114933, IMG submission 89691) | Deep subsurface microbial communities from Kolumbo volcano to uncover new lineages of life (NeLLi) - 4SBTROV12_W25 metaG | ecosystem: Environmental > Aquatic > Marine > Volcanic | place: Kolumbo... | reverse complement strand
TAAAGCCGTACCCAAGCACGGTCCAATGGTGCATTATTATCAAAAATATACGATGGGTCTATCAAATTGGTACTAATAGACAAACTCATTAGCGTTATTGGGTCTACTATCCGGTTCTTGAGGACAGACTCCTTAAAAGTGCCTTTCTCAACCTGGGTTCATGTGCTATTCTCAATCTAGTTAAGTAAACTATGATAAATCTTATCGTCAAGGCTAAATCGAGGCCCAGATACACTCTATCAACCATATCAAGAGTGGTTAAACCTGGGTATTGATCACAGGGATTATTGATTTCAGAACCGGCACAAGTCAGGCCATCCTACAGCGCATAAGTTTACCAAAACGCACTTATCGATAATTCTATTCATTGGGCCATCAAAATGGGTACGAGTTTTGAGGTAGATGTCCATGAACATAGAGTCAGCGCAATAGGTGGAGATCGGTTATCAGGCCACCTTTTTGAATTATTCGTCACACCTTAACCCGTCCTCCAAAGTTCCAATCTCGGTACGCAATAACTCGGTACTCTTAAAAATTTATCAAGAGCCAGTATTCGCTGGTCCGGCTGACCCAAAGCCGTAGCAACAACTTTTAAGGAGGTGGCTTCTACATGTTAGCCCTTTGGATGCTCAGAGCATTGAGTGCCGGAGGACTTGGGGTGATTGGCTGGCAGCTCGGACTTTATATATCGGAATTATTAACAGAAAAAGAAGTATTCCTCCCATGGGGTCTTGCATCTACCCTGGCCGGTGTAATTATTGGGGGGGTTTTAGCCCCCTACCTAATCCTCAAGCCTTGGCGTTTTAGCTCAGAATTCATCAACTCCCTACCAGGCTCGGCCCTGATTTCAGGCACGATAGGGCTGCTTGTAGGATTGGTTGTAGCTTCTCTAATATCCATACCGCTGTACACCATGTCTGGCTGGACCAGCTGGGGCGTACCGGTCATCGTAAACGTGACTCTGGGCCTCTTTGGACTGGGAATGGGCGTGCAGCGAGAACGCGACATGCGCGCCATATTCCCTGGACTAGACGCGCCTATACCGACTAACCCTACGGCCAACGGTCCCACCATGAGATCCAATGGAACAACATCTGACGGCAACGGTTGGACTGGCAAGGCTGATAAGGTCAAAACGCAAAAAACGTCGCGAAATGGAAATATCCTGGTGGATACCAGCGCCATTATCGATGGCCGTATCGCAGACCTTAGCATCACTGGATTCCTAGAAGGTTCCCTGGTAGTTCCACGATTTGTGCTGGACGAATTACGACACATAGCCGACTCCAGCGACCCATTACGTCGCAGCCGCGGCCGCCGAGGCCTGGAAGTTCTAGGCAAGCTCCGAAAAGACGAGGCAGTTCCCCTTCAAGTACTGGACGTTGGCGTGGAAAATGGAAATGAGGTGGATGCCGTACTTGTCCAACTGGCCCGGGAAATGAAATCTTCCATCCTGACCACTGACTACAACCTGAACCGCGTCGCCAGCTTCAGGGAGTTCAAGTCTTGAACGTGAACGAGCTAGCAAACGCCCTCAAGTCCATAGTTCTCCCCGGAGAAGAACTACGGGTGAACATTATTCAAGAAGGCAAAGAAGTGGGCCAAGGGGTCGCATACCTGGATGATGGGACCATGGTAGTTGTGGAAGGCGGAAGACGCTATGTCAACACATTCCATGATGTGGCCGTAACCAGAGTGCTCCAAACGGCCGCTGGGCGAATTATATTCGCCCAACCCAAAGGCGAATAAACTCCGGAGTTCTCCACATTGAGTTCAGCGAGCAAAGTTGGCGCAGTGGTAGTTGCTGCGGGTAGTAGCACCCGCATGGGAGGCGTAGATAAGACATTCGCCCCCATATTAGGCGTTCCTCTGATTGCCCATACCTTACACCGATTACAGTTATCCCCCCGTATTGACCAAGTAGTATTGGTGCTAGCTAAAGGCTCTCTTGAAAAAGGGCGAAAGCTAGTTCAAGACAGCGGCTACACTAAAGTGACCAACGTCTGCGCAGGTGGCCCCAGGCGACAGGACTCGGTCCGTTTTGGATTGGATATGCTCTCAGCATGCGAATGGGCCGTGATCCATGACGGGGCGCGTCCCTGCTTTGATGATGCCATGCTGCAACGGGGGCTCGATGCCGCCATCAAATTCGGAGCAGCCGTGGCCGGGATGCCGGTAAAAGACACCATCAAAATGACCCAAAACGATCTGATGGTCAGCGAGACCCCTGACCGTTCCCTGATCTGGGCCGCTCAGACTCCGCAAATATTCCGATTCCGGACACTCATGGACGCGCACCGCGCCAGTTCTCAAGATGTAACAGATGATTCCGTCATGGTTGAGAACCTTGGTCATCCAGTAAAGATGTTCCTCGGTGCCTACGAGAACATCAAAGTCACCACGGCAACAGACCTAATCATCGCCGAAGCATTTCTGAGAGCATCATCCACTTCAGCTCCCTAACGTCCTCACACTCCTGGGGATTTACTCTTCCACACCCTCTGGCGTAAAATTTTGGCGCTATGCCCACTCCTACAAGCAACGATTCAAACAATTTAATGTCATACCCGGAATACCGCTCTGGAATCGGTTTTGACTCCCATCCTTTGGCTGAGATGAGGCGACTTGTTTTGGGCGGGGTGGAAATTCCACATGACCGTGGACTCTCCGGCCACAGTGATGGCGATGTACTGATCCACGCAATCATGGACGCGATCTTAGGGGCGGCCAACCTAGGTGACAAAGGCCTGCATTTCCCCTCCAATGACACCCAATACAAAGACATATCCAGTCTGATACTGCTGGAGCGAGTTGGAATTCTTGCCAGCGAAGCCGGTTGGCGGGTCTTAAACGTAGATGCTACAATTCTGGCACAAAATCCCAAGCTAAGCCCCTACAACATAGACATGCGTACCAACGTTGCAAAAAGCTTGTCCGTGCCCTCTGATCGCATCAGCGTCAAATTCACCACCACCGATTATCTGGGGTTTGTGGGACGTGAAGAAGGAATCGCTGCCATAGCCGTAGCTTCACTGGCGTCTAATCTCTCCAATGATTCCTGCGACGAGTAATTCACGGTCCCGATTAATTAATGAAGTTATATAATACCCTCACTCGCGATGTCCAAGAATTCGCGCCTTCCGACGGAAACACAGTCAAGATGTACGTCTGCGGCGTTACCCCCTATTCATCCACCCACGTTGGACACGCCCTCAGCTATGTTGCCTTCGACACTCTAAGGAGATATCTAGAATTTCTGGGTTTTGACGTGAAGCACGTCCAAAACTTCACCGATGTCGATGACAAGATCATCAACCGGGCCAATGAACAGGGAATCGAACCTGATGAGCTGGCTGAGGAGTTCATTGAAGACTTCTACCGGACAATGGACGCCCTGAACATTCAGAGAGCACACGTCTATCCGAGGGCTACCCAGGAAATTGGCCCGATCATAGAGACAATTCAGAAGTTAATCGACAACGGCTCAGCCTACCCTGGCGGCGGCGATGTCTTCTTCCGCGTCACCAAGAAAAATGACTACGGCAAACTGAGTCACCGCACCCTGGACGGTATGCAGGCGGGCGCTCGCATAGAAGTAGACGAGAACAAAGAACACCCCATGGACTTTGTACTCTGGAAGGGAGCACGGGAAGGAGAACCCTCCTGGAACAGCCCCTGGGGCCCGGGCCGACCCGGCTGGCACATTGAGTGCACTGCCATGTCCATGACCTACCTGGGAGACACTCTAGATATCCACGGTGGCGGGCAAGACCTGATCTTTCCCCACCACGAAAACGAAATAGCCCAGAGCGAAGCGTCCACGGGCGTAGCACCTTTCTCGAGATACTGGATTCATAATGGACTGCTTCAACTCGGCGCAGACAAGATGAGCAAATCTCTGGGGAATCTGGTCTCTGTAGAAGAGGCACTTGAGAATTACAGCCCGGATGCCATTCGTCTGTATTTCCTCAGTTCTCACTACCGCAGCCCCTTGAGCTATACCGATGAAGGTTGCGAAGCCATGGAACGTAGCGCAGACCGGCTACGCCATGCGCTCAGAGAAGAACCCCAATCCGACGATAATGGGATGGATCCCGCTCCGTTTCGTGAACAGTTCATCGCCAGTATGGACGACGATCTGAACACGCCTAAAGCTCTGGCAGCTATGTTTGACCTTTCACGAGAGATGAACCGGCAACGGGACGCAGGTCATTCAATCACGGCAGCCCAAGAATGCCTGCGCCACATAGGCTCATTGTTAGGCCTCACTTTCAACGAACGAGAAGCCGTATTGGATGTGGACGCCGACTCTTATAACGCTCTGATTTCGGGCATCTGTGACCAGGTTTCAGAAACCGATCAGACCGAGCTGATTGGCCTGATCAACGACGAAAACACAGCTAACGTAAAGACTGTATCACCAGAAAACATTGACCTACTGATTAACCTTAGGTCCGAATGCCGCAATTACAAACAATACGCCCTTGCCGATGAGATCCGCTCCTGGCTTGATAGCCAAGGCGTTTCGGTGGAGGATTCCGCGGCAGGCAGTGTTTGGTCGTATCGCCCCATTTCATAACAGGCTTCTTTTATTTCAATAGGTTATTTGCAAACAGCGAAAACGTCTGATAAGCCCCGGGCAAAACGGAGCAACTAATAATGCCCAATACCACCCTGCCCGACTCACTTATCAACTCACTAGTTCAAATCCTAGGAAAGGAAAATGTCCTCACAGAACCCTACGACTTAGACCGATATTCAGGCGATGCCCTCTCTCCAACACGGGCCTTTGGCGCAGAAGATTCCTTTAAACGACTGGCCGACATTGTTGTACGCCCCATCACCACCGAAGATGTGAGTTCAGTGTTAAAGCTGGCCAACGATTACCACACACCGGTAATTCCCTACGGCGCTGGTACTGGCGTCATGGGTGGCACGGTACCAGCCCTGGGCGGCATAGTTCTAGATATGCAACGCATGAACCGGATACTGGCCATCAATCCCATCGACATGACGGCAGAAGTTGAAGCCGGTGTGGTGTTACAAGATTTAGAAGAAGTTCTTGAACGTCAGAAGCTGATGCCCGGCCATGACCCATACAGTGTGCCCATCGCCACAGTTGCTGGGACGATTTGCACCAACGGAGTCGGTTACCGCGCCGGGGTCAATGGCCCCATGGGAGACCAAGTTGTTGCCCTGGAAGTGGTCCTCGCCGATGGCCGAGTCATGAGATCAAGAGCAGTGCCCAACCAATCCTCAGGCCCTAGCCTCAAGCACCTATTCATCGGCTCCGAGGGGGTCTTTGGCGTTATCACCAAAGCGACCATCCGGGTGTTCCGTTTGCCTGAAACCCAGGTTTTTGCGGGGGTAGCCTTCAACTCCTTCGACCAAGGTTTCAGAGCAGCCACCGAGATGTTTGCCCTAGGCGTCCGACCCACTCTGGTTGACCTCACAGAGGAAGAGGATGGCATTCTCTTCCATCTGCTCTTTGAAGGGTTCAAAGAAGGAGTGGAAGCCGATGAGGAAAGGGCTATGGCCATCTGCGCCGATCACGGTGGACGACTTCTTGGACCAGACCCTACAGTAGCTTATTGGGCAGACCGGCGACAATCTGCAGATAATTACAAAGTAGAGGCGTTGGGCAAGCCGAGGAATGTTCGTTGGAGTCGATTGCAGGGTAGCCGAGGTTTCGACTACCTGCACCTGGGTCTTCCTATCTCCAAAGTACTAGAGTATCGCAAGCGATGCGACGTAATACTTGCAGCACATGGGGTTAGGGTAACTGAATACGCCATCTGGTCCAGACCAGAGTTCTTTTCAATGCTTATCGTAACCGAGTCCGGAGTTACAGCCGACTCTAGAGAACAACTGAGCCAGGCCGTGGAACAGGTTCTGAAACTAGCCCAAGATATGGGCGGCATCATGGAATACTGCCATGGTGTGGGCGTGAAACTAAATCACCTTCTTGCCCGAGAGATGGGTGTGGGTCAAGAAATTGTCCAGTCCATTAAAAAAGCGCTGGACCCCAACAACATCATGAACCCTGGCAAACTCGGGTTATAACCACCTCAATTTATCTGCTCTACATCGCTTCTTATTGACTTATTCCACCATATAGCAAACGAATCAGGCCAATAAAACCCGAAACATGCCGAATTTATAACAATAGCCAAATCTCGTTTAAAGTTGTGTTAGATATTTGCCATGTCAATCAGTACTTCCATACAAAGCCGTCTTATTGATGACGTTTTAAGTTAACAAATTACCGTATATGTACGATTTAAATATTATACCTGGTTAATACAGGCATAGTTTGCAGACTAACGTTAATTTAGGTCAAATAATAGCTGAATACATTCTATCTCTAAATCAAATTATGTAATTCAGGTATTATACGTTGACAGAATAATAAGGCAGGTGTATCATGAATCTAGATTAAGTAGCGATATAAATATCGTAATACACCATACTTAACCGGGCGCGAAGTCCGAAGGCAAGGGAACAGACATGGCAAAACTACACAGGAACAAATCGGGGCATCCGAACTTTTTGCACTTGAACGAGATGTTGCATCACGTTGAAGATGGAGTTGTACACGCGTACGACTGGCTGGCAGGACCCGCAACGAGCGAGAAACAGCGCACAGAGCACAAGCTCGCCGAAACTGAGTCCATCCGCCGTATCGGGCCTATGGGCTTCTAAGAGAAATACATTGAACCCGGAGGTCCCACTAGTGCGAGTTTAGGCGTAATCCTGGTTGCGGTCACCATGTAAATATACCGACAACCGGAACCTCACCCGTAATCGCAACTGGGATCACTCCATCTCAATGGCGGCAGCTAAAGTTCGCTGCCGCCATTTCTTTTGTCTTGACTAGTGCTGGACTGGTTATCACTTTCCTAACTAACAGACTACTAGAACGGCAGTTCCTGGCCAATGCCCTGTTCTCGGGCTTTGGTGTATACCAAGTGCGCAGCGGCAATATCCTCAAGAGCCAAACCCATGGACTCGAACAAGGTGATCGAGTCTAGGGATGGGCGGCCATTTACCCTACCAGCTACTACGTCCTGCAACTTATTAGCCATATCCCATCTAAAACTACCTCGTGGCTCGAGCCAAATTAAGTCTCCGCACTCGATCTTAGCCTGCTCTAGGTCATCCACTACGATAACTTCTGAGCGCAGAACGGTCTCTTCATCGACTTCCCTTCGCATCCAATGGTTCCCGCCAGCAGCATTAACATGAGCGCCGGGGGACAGCCATTCACCCAGCAATGCGGGCTCTCGAGCCGACGTGATTACGATCACCACATCAGCCCCCTCCACACATTCCTGAGCAGTACCAACAGCTTTGACGTCCACATCAAGATTCTCAATACTACGCTTAGCGAACGCCTCACGGCGCTCCTCCCGACGGCTGAAGACCTTTACACCCTTGATGTCGCGGACGGCACAGACTGCTTCCAGTTGCGTCCTTGCTTGAAAGCCCGAGCCGATCACAGCCACAGTGGCTGCCTCCTGGTTGGACATATATCTAGTGGCCAACCCGCTGGCAGCACCCGTACGAATCTGGCCCAAACGGCCCCCTTCCATGCAAGACAGTAATTCACCCGTCTCATAGTCATATAACATCACAATCATCTTGGCTCCACCCGCAAACGAGGGATAAGCCTTATAGCCAAACACACCCTGCCCTTGATCGGATGCAACCATAAAGTGAAAGAAGCCACCGGGCATGCGAATGCGGTTTCGCGGACGGTTATCCACCTGCCCGGCTCCAGCGTGGGCAAAGGCTTTATCCAACACGTCTATGCACTCGTTCATGGGCAGAAGATCTGCCACTTCTTTATCATTTAGAAACAGGGCCATAATTTTCTCCTAAAGCTCCTGGCATTATTGCCTGACTACCATACGTGCTCAGGCACGGCCGAGAGCCCAGTATAGCACCGAGGAATCCCTTCGAATAGACATCAAAACCAGATGCCATTTTGCTACAATCATAGTGAGATTCGTTACCAATAATCCAGCATCAAACCAGTAGCAGATAAGGAAGAATCCGACGATGTATAGACCGCGCGTTTACGTCACCCGGCAGATTTTCCCGGACGCATTGGACCTCATAGAGAAACACGCTGAAATGGAACTGTGGCCGGACGACGAACCACCCACTGCAGACCAACTCAAGGAAGCCCTTTCAGAAGTAGACGGCGCTATCATCAATGTGATGGATCGGATTGATGCTCCATTGTTGGATGCTGCACCCAAGCTCAGGGTACTTAGTCAGGTGGCCGTGGGATTGGACAATGTTGACATTCCAGAAGCTAACAAACGGAATATCCTGGTGGGATACACGCCTGGCGTCCTGGCCAAATCGACTGCCGACCTGGCCTTTGCATTGCTTCTAGCCGTGGCCCGACGCGTGGTGGAAAGCGACAAATGGGTCAGGGAAGGTAATTGGAAGATATCCCACCATCCCATGTTCTGGCTCGGTTCGGAGGTGAACGGCAGCACCCTAGGAATTTTGGGAATGGGAGGCATAGGACTGGAAACGGCCAAGCGAGGGCTGGGTTTTGACATGAAGGTTATCTACCATTCTCGCACTAGAAAACGAGAGTTGGAAAAAATTCACGGGTTCAAATACGCATCATTGAAACGGGTATTAACCGAGTCAGATTTCCTTTCAATACATGTGCCATTAACTCCAGAGACCCACCATTTCATAAGCGATAAGCAGCTCAATATGATGAAACCTTCGTCTATTCTGATAAACCTAGCCCGCGGAGCTGTAGTAGACACTGAAGCCCTTTACGAAGCCTTGCTCAAAGGGGCGATTGCCGGAGCCGGCCTGGACGTATTTGACCCGGAACCGGTGCCGCCAGACCACCCAATACTTGGCTTGGACAATGTGGTGGTCCTGCCCCACATTGGAAGCGCTTCCAACCGTTCCCGGAGGGAGATGCACCTGCTAGCGGCCAGGAATCTCCTGGCCGGACTAAAGGGCGAGCGACTGGAGGAATGTGCCAACCCTGAGTTATACGAGCAACTGGGTATCTAGCGTCCTGACGGTGCCAATTAAATCCTCAAAGCGCCGTCATTCATGAAACACGCAAGGGTATAAGGGTATTCATTAGTTAGAAGGTAGTGGAAAAAATCCGTTGGTTCTCTATCCAAGATGAATAAGGATAGGTTTAATTGTTTTGGTCCAAGGACCGAGGAATTAGCTGCGGACGTCTGGACGACAGTTGGGGTGAGTGATTATGTCGAACCGACAATCTCGTCTTCACTGAAGCATTCCACAGGGGGGAGCGTTAAAAGAACGGCCTTCAAGACACCTGCGTTAGCAATCTCCAGAATTCCTGCATGTACTTGATGCTCCAGATGTGGTCACTCGGATTTTAAAGACCGCGCGCAACCGATTCAAAGCAATTTGAGACCGAGTTAAGCGATAAATACGTTGACCGAGGATACAGTGTCCGAGGAAAATCACTGGCGGAGAGGGCGGGATTCGAACCCGCGAGAAGCTTGCGCCCCTACACGCTTTCCAGGCGTGCCCGTTCGGCCGCTCCGGCACCTCTCCAGCATGGCGGGAAACTCCCGCCCACAGGACCCGGAAACGACGTGCGACCGGGAACCCTAGAACCTAGCCATTATAGGGAACCGCCCACCAAGCTGTCCACAGACACAAGCGCCAATTCTGATCCGCTCCTCTTCAGTTTTGCTCAATCACTCCTTTATAATGTTTACTAAAATTACAGCCAATACCAAACCTATTTAGGAGTACTTAGAATCATGGCCGATCCAGGCTTTGTAAAAGTTGCCCAAGTTAGTGAACTAAAACCCGGTGAGATGATGGCAGTAACCGTGGAAGACGATCAGGTGTTGTTGAGTAACATTGATGGGAATATACACGCCATAGACGATGTATGCTCCCATGCCTACGCCTGCTTGTCAGATGGAGATCTGAACGGTAAAGAGGTTGAATGCCCACTGCATGGAGGTTCCTTCAACGCGATGACCGGAGTCCCTATGAACCCACCGGCCAACGAGTCTCTCCGAATCTTCCAGGTACAGATTGAAGGTGATGACGTCTTCGTTGCGCCTCCCACAACCTAACGGACGGCATTCATAAAAGATTGCTATCAGAAGCCGGGGATTCGATCCATGATATTTAGGATGTGGATTCCCGGCGCTGGCCAATAGACCATCCAAACTTTGCCGCGCAGGTTTTCTTCAGGCACCGCTCCCCAAGCGCGCGAGTCATTGCTATGGGAACGGTTATCCCCCATTACGTAATATTCGCCGTTTCCCAGTTCTATGCTCCCTTTGTTGGAGGAATCTTTCGACGTCAAGTACGGCTCTTCTAGAATAACTCCATCTATATATGCCACTCCGTCCTTCATTTCAACGGTCTCACCCGGTAGCCCAATGACCCGTTTCACAAAATCTCGTCTAGGATTGCTTTCAATAACGTCTGGAAACTCAAATACAATCACTTCACCCCGCAGTGGTGGGTGAATGGCATACCGAACGGAATTCTCATCGGCCTGCCAAAAAGGGACGATCCTGGAGAGCCGGCCCATATCAATACGCTGATACATCAGCCTATTAACCAACAGAAATTGGCCGCTCTCAAGAGTCGGATCCATACTGGATCCTTCTACTTTGAAGTTCCGAACAGTGGACTGAAGCAGCATGAAGACCACTACCGCCAAAAGCACCGCTTCGATTATTTCTCTACCAACACGCGCCAATGGTTTATAACTCCAATTAACAGTGTTACTTAAAAAGTATAGCACCAACCCAGCCTACAACCATGGCTATTTGTGCCTGGGTACACCGTCTGCTACAATCGTCGCCTAGCTTGGCCGGTCTCAAATTGACCATTGATTCACCTAAAACCACGGAGGAACCAGCCCATGAATTGGCGTTTTGAGTTACTGAACAAACCCTACGGCAGCGTCACTGAAGGACCCGTATGGGATGGCGAGAACCTGCTCTTCACCCATATCGCAGCCAGTCGTATCTACCGCGTAGACCACTATACGGATGAGATCACAGTATGGCGCGAGGGTACAAACCGCACCAACGGACTGGCCCATAATGAACAAGGAGAGCTTTTTGGCTGCTGCTCCGGTGGACGTGCCATCCTAAGATTTGACCCGGACGGAAACAATGTTGTTATCGCCGACGCGTTTGATGGCCATAAACTAAACACCCCCAACGACCTGGCCGTTGACCGCAAGGGCCGCATCTGGTTCACCAACCCGTGGAACGCCACCAATATTGATGCTACAGAGATCGAAGAGCCGGGCCTCCGGGCAGTACTTTGTGCCACTCCTCAAGAAGACGGCAACTATTCCGTAACCAGGGTCGAGACCGACAGCACCATGCCCAACGGCATCCTGGTATCCGCCGATGGCAACACACTATACGTGGCTGAGAGTAACAGCGATGACGCCAGCATTGACCGGGAACTGCGCGCCTATCCTATCAATCCAGACGGCTCCCTAGGCCAATATGACACCCTCCACGCATTTGGTACCAACAAACGAATGGCCCAGCGCGGCATCGACGGCATGTGCTTGGACGCCGAAGGCAATATCATCGCCACAGCCGGTTGGCCTTCCTCAGGACCAGGCCCGTTGATATATGTGTTTGACCCCAAAGGACGGGTAATCGAAACCCATCCAGTGCCCTGCATGAGGCCCACTAACTGTGTTCTGGGCGGCCCCGGTCGTAACACCCTATATGTAACCAGTGGAGAGGGCCACCTCTTCAAAGCAGAGACCGACCTGACCGGCTGGGCCCTTTTCCCTTAATACCACCCGATTAGCAGGGTTTCCATACGATCCTGATTTCCACTAATATGGGATAAACAACCGGATGATATGGGTATATCATCCGGTTTTAATCAGCTAACGAGAGCGAAACATAATGACTTTGCGTGGAAGGGGCAACCTCACAAACGCCGGGTTCACCCGAGAGCAGCTACGCCAGGGCGGCGGACGCGGCAACGGTAACGACCACTTTGACGAGTTGATCGGTTCCACCGAGCTTGTGGTCTATCAAACCCCCAACAAGAAACCCAAGGGGTTTGAATCTCTCAAGACGTTCCTAGCCGCATCTGAATGTGAACTGATCTTCACTCTAGATGTACCCCCAGAACTTAAGAGCTATGAGGCTTTCCGCATCACCTACAAAGCGGGTCAAACAATTCCAGATGGGGTGTTGCGTAGGTGCCACTCCTGGGCCCACGGGCGAAATTTCCTCCATAGTTTCTTCAAACCCATGTACGGCAGTAAACCCAGAAACCCCTAACCAGCAAACTTAAAAAGACCCGGCGGATCATCGCCGGGTCTTTTTAAGTTTACGAACCTGCCCAATAATACAAAACATGGCCGTCATCCCCGAGGATAGTTGGTTAAGTGGTCGTCAGCAATCTCATTAAAAGTCTTGAACTGAACTCCATCGTGAGACAATATATATGCCGCCAGACGCTCCAGCATCAGCAAAACCTGGGGACGACCACTAACATCCGGGTGGATAGTGATTGGAAAAACCGCCTCGTCATACTCCCGATAAACGAAGTCGAACTGATCCCGCCACATCTGCTCAATGTCCCTGGGATTGGTGAAGCCGTGGCTGTTAGGAGCGTTCTTGATGAACATCATTGGCGGTAAGTCGTCTAAGTACCAGTTGGCCGGAATCTCCACGAGATCGGTCTCTTCACCGCGAACCAAGGCATGCATCCAATGCTCGGCGGGCTTGGAATAATCAATCTTGGTCCAGCGATCACCCTTTCGTACGTAGTAGCACTCAAAATCCCGATGCATCAAGCTATGGTCATACTTGATACCGTGCTTCTGCAGCAACTCGTTGGTAATGTGGCTGAACTCCCACCATGGAGCCACATACCCAGTTGGCCGCTTTCCAGACACGGCGGTGATCAGATCGATACAACGTACTAACACTGCCTCCTCCTGCTCCGGAGACATTGCAATAGGGTTCTCATGAGAATAACCGTGCATCCCAATCTCATGACCACCGTCCACAATCATCTGGCACTCAATGGGGAAAGTCTCGATCGAATGACCTGGGACAAACCAAGTTGTCTTGATTCCCAAGCGTTCAAACAACTTCAGCAGACGAGGAGTGCCAACCTCCCCGGCGAACATACCCCGTGAGATATCGTCCGGAGAGTCTTCGCCCCCATAGGAGCCCAACCAGCCACATACAGCGTCCAGATCAACACCAAACGCACAAGAAATTCTCTTACCAACCACAATGACAACCTCTCGATTCAGAAACGTTCAAACTCAAGTAAAAACGGCATTGTTAACCCCAAAAGCCATCAGCCTAATTGGGAGCTTTTAACATCGGCCAGAACTTATGGGCCGACTTGCCCATCATCCACTCTAGGTCATCGTCAGAAATCCAAGGAAGAGCAGTTTTGCCTAACGTTACCTGGCCAATGTAACCGCCATCACGCGAAGACGGGAAGTTGGAACCCCACATCATTCTTTGCGGTGTGAAGGCCTCAATCACCCGCCTGAACAGGTTCTTCTCAGCGTCGTTGAGGTCAGCGTAGGGACCAAGGCTTGTACTGGAATAACGCAGGTGTGCATTTGGCAACTTGGCCATTGCTTCCAGGGCAGTGGTCATTCCGACCTTATCATCGGAGCCACTCCAACCGGCAAAATGATCCGGAGCAAAAAGTACATCCGGGTGTCGGCCGGCGATCTTGGTCATTCGGTCAACTTTATCGGGCTGACCTCCGCCGCCAATGGAAATGGGGACGTTTAGCTCCGCAGCCCTTTGCCAGATGGCGTCACAACTTGGATCATCAGCGTCGGCCTGACTCTGAAGACGCACTCCCAACATGCCATGTTCATTCACCCAGAAAGAGAGCTTATCGGCGGCATCATCAGCAGCTGGGTCTAAAATTCCCACAGACACTGTGCGTGGGGCAAACAACTTAGCACTGTCGCACTGATAGATGTTATCCAGACCGTAAGTGGCGTTGGGTTGTACCAACGTGGCGCATTCCACACCAGCGCTGTCCATCTCTGTAATCAGGTCTTCGACGTTGTTACTGACCTCGGTTGACCATCCCCTTGCGCCGGGATCGAGGGGGTGTTTAACCTTATCACTGCTGACCACATGGGTATGGGTGTCGATAATCATGTTCTCAAAACTCCAGTAGAGAATTTATCGAACAGCCTACCACGCGTCCTACGATTGGGGAACTAACCGGGAATTTCCGCGAACCGAGAATTGCGCTAGCTTAACATTTGCGTGAGAGCTCGGATATTCGCGCTAATCATAAACAAGGGAGTTATTTAGAGTTATTTTCCGAGAACCGCTGGCAGCCGATCGCCATACATTGATGCCTTCTCGAATGCATTGGCTAGTTGTAATACGCCGAAGTCATCGTGATGACGTCCCACAATCTGCAATCCTACTGGAAGGCCTTCCGGGGTAAAACCACATGGCACAGATGCCGCAGGATGCCCGAGAGAGCTGATGTAGTAGCACGATTTCATCCAATCGATATACGAATCCATTTGGACTCCATTTATCTCGGTGGGGTACTCTGTCGTCGCATCGAATGGAGGAACCTGGTTAACCGGCATAACCATGAATTCATAAGTCTTCATGAAACGATTTACCCTGTTGAAATAATCGGTTCGCATCTTCTCGGCTTTACCAACATCGCTTGCTTTTAACTTCAGTCCCGTCTCGATTTCGCCGATTATAGTCCCTTTAATCAAATCTCGGTGTTGTTCTAGCAATTCAGACCTTACTGATGCCGTTCCCCATGCTCGAAGGGTCTTGAACACTTCGTCGGCGTTACTAAAATCGGGGGCCGCCTCTTCTACTGCACAACCTATACTTTCCAGAAACTTCACGCCAGTTGCAATCACTGAAGCAACTCTCGGATCAACTGGAAGACCATCAAGGTCTGGCAAGTATGCGATACGCACTCCCGAAAAATCTCGGTCTAACGGAGCAGCAAAAGTTGCACCCGGCTGTTCCATTGATATTGGAGAACGATTGTCCGGACCCGCAATAGCGCTTAGATGTAAGGCCAAGTCTCTAACTGTACGCGCCATAGGTCCTTGAACCGCTAGAGTACTCCATCCCAATGGTGATACCCCAGGCACTCGCCCGGGAGAAGGTCGTAAACCTACTACGTTATTAAAATTCGCTGGATTTCGAAGGGAACCACCTAGGTCAGTTCCATCAGCTATAGGTAGCATCCTACAAGCCAATGATACTCCCGCCCCACCGCTACTGCCTCCGCATGTCTTAGAAGTGTCGTAAGGATTTAACGTCGAACCGAACACCGGGTTAAAGGTATTGGAACCAGCACCGAACTCGGGCGTGTTCGTCTTACCGATTATGATGCCTCCGGCTTTTTTGATACGCTCGACGATAATTGCATCCTGATCCGGAACGTTATCCTTGTATATCGGAGATCCAAACGTAGTCCTAATTCCCTTAGTTACAGTTAAGTCCTTCACAGCTGTCGGAAGTCCATGAAGTGGCCCCAAAGATTCTCCATTGGCGATCGCCGCATCCGCTGCTTTAGCCCCTTCCATCGCAAGCTCAGGATGAATAGTAACAATCGCGTTGACAATTGGATTAATATTCTCAATTTGAGCCAAGTGTGCTTCCATAACTTCAACTGCCGATAGGTCGCGGTCGCGGATCTTATCTCGAATTTCCATAGCGGTCAGGTAGCAGATTCCATTGTCAGTCATATAAATATCCTTTTGTTGCAGTTGACCAGTGAAGTTGATGGGGCAAAATGTTCTAGCCTACGCTTAGCCGATTTCAGAAAATCAACTAAGCTGCAGTTTCAGGTTGGAATCTCACCGACTAAATCAGATTTAATTCGCTATATCCACTTTCAGCAACTTCATTCGCACGCTTTCGGTAAGAGGACTGGGTGCCACTATAGCGAGCAACTATTCTCTGTTGTCTGCCATCTAAATTACTGTTTACCCCTGTCATCCAAGAGTCGATTTGATTAGCCAGAAGTCCTTCTCCCTGTTCCAACACATGCTGATACCAACTGGCTACGGCTTCAGGAGTGGCCTCTGCACGGGTCAAATCTAAGGCCGTCATATGCTGAATTAAGTCAGTTATCCATTCAACGTTAAACTCAATACTCCGGGGGTTATTCCCCAAAAGAGCGTGGGGACCGAGGATCATAAACAGGTTAGGGAAATTATTTATTTGAATCCCCAGAAAAGTTGATAACTCCTCTCTCCATTGCGCCTTCAATTTGCAACCATTAACACCTTCGATGTCTATCTTGTCGTAACTACCCAAAATTGCGTCGAACCCGGTTGCATAGATGATGATATCGAACTCAAATTCCCTGTCCGATGTAACGATCCCATTGGGAGTAATCTCTTGGATTGGCGTCGAGATGATATCAATCAATTCGACATTTTCCCGATTGTAGGACTCGTAATATCTCGTTTCCAGAGGCACACGCCTCGTCCCAAAGCCATGATCATTAGGAATCAGTTTCTCGGCAGTTTCCGGGTCATTTACCCGTTGCCGTATCTTGTTCGCAACGAAATCCGACATAGCTTTGTTGGCTTCGGGATTAGTGAGAACGTCCTTGAAATTACCCTGCCAAATTCCGAAGCCCTTGCTGGCATAAAGGTTCTCCCAGAATTCATATCGCTCTTCTTCCGAAACTTCAAATGTAGACCGCGCGTCAGCAGTATGTAAAAATCCTGCGGCTGTTTGATTGCAAGTCTCGAAGATCTCTTCATATCCAGCCCGAATTTCTTTCATTTCATCAGAATCAATCTTCGCGTTGTGTAGCGGCGCACACCAATTCGGGCGCCGTTGAAATACCGTTAGATGACCGACATCCTTGCAGACCTCTTGAATCGTCTGCACTCCTGTAGCGCCGGTCCCGACTACTGCGACTCTTTTTCCCTCATAACTCACTGGTTCATGCGGCCATCGTGAGGTATGGAATGATTGGCCCTTGAAAGAATCTATCCCTGGAATCCTGGGCAATGTCGGTTGAGAAAGTAGACCGATTCCCGTAATGAGGAACCTACTTTTGAACCGGCTTCCATCTTGCAACTGGATTTCCCAACTTCGAGCATCTTCGCTATAGGACGCTGACTGAACAACGCTAGAAAATTGGATGTCTTTGGTCAGTTCAAATTTAGTCGCAACATGTTGGAGGTAGCGAAGTATCTCAGGTTGAGACGCAAAATGTTCGGACCAATCCCATTCGTCGAGGAGTTCTTTCGAAAAGGAATATCCATACGAATAACTTTCCGAATCGAACCGGGCTCCGGGATAGCGATTCCAATACCAGGTCCCCCCTACTCCTGTACCAGCTTCAAATAAGCGCACATTCATGCCAATATTTCGTAATTTATAAAGCTGATATAGGCCGGCTACACCCGCTCCAATCACTATCGCGTCATAATCAAGGTGGTTATCCGAAATTGAAGCATTCGACCTTACCGCGGGGTTCGTCATGTCACTCTCTACTTGATAATAAGTTCAATGAATATACCGTTGCACATTCCATCGGGCAATCCCAAATTTACCTATGCCCACTCCCTACAATCAAGAACGAACGGCGGCATTACACTTGGTGATTAAAAATGACAGGCACATTAGCCAAAATCCAGGACTCTCCATTGATCAGGCGACTGAAATCGAATCCCAGATAGTGTGACCCCAGAGAATGGAAGTTCACACTAAAACATCATATGGAATCAAAAAAGTGGTGGGCCCGGTTGGGATCGAACCAACTACCAGACGGTTATGAGCCGTCTGCTCTACCAGTGAGCTACGGGCCCCGAGGAAGCCAGATGCGCAGTTCGCATCACTATGACTAGCTTAGTCTTGAGCTTTTGAGAGTGTCAAGGAAATTTCACCGGGGGTCAGACTAGTCCCAGGTTTTGCAAGTAGTCCGGATCCCAGTCAGCCAGTCGGCCACGCTGCAATGCTTCTTCCTGTGGAATACGCGGCGTTGCCTCTCCTGTGGTGGGCACAGTGGCGATTACCGCATCGTTGACCAGCCCTTGATAGGCCTCACTGTCCACACCAAGCAACCCCTGGAGTATGTCCTCATTGTGTTGGCCAAAGGTGGGAGATGGACCCCGGATAGCCAACGGGCTATTGGAGAACTTGTAAGGCCTGCCAATGAACATCCGCGACCCCATCTGGCGTTCTTTGGGGTAGTCCACCCGTTCCAAGAACCCCCTGCTTTTGACTTGGGGGTCGTAGTGAACATCTTTGCTGTTCAGCACCGGTCCGGCCGGGATTCCAACTCCCTGCAACGCGTGCATCAAATCGTATCGGTCAACGCCCGAGGTCCATTCTTTTATTATCTCATCGATCTTGTCATGGTTCTTCTGCCTGGACAGCAAATCGGCGAAATCAGATTCTTGAGCAAGTTCCGGTTTGCCCATCAACTGGCACAAGTCTGCCCAACCCTGATCGTCACCCACCGAGAGGACAATCCACCGGTCGTCGCCCAAGGCCGGATAACAGCCCTGGGGCGCACGGTATGGATGCCGGTTTCCCATGCGCCCGCCATCACGTCCGTTCACCTGGGCATCCATAATGTATTCCGACATAAACATGACGCCCGACTGGTACATGCCCAAGTCCGCCCACTGCCCATGGCCGGTCTTATTCCGATAGCGAAGTGCGGACCCAATAGCGAAGAGGGCCGTCCATGTCGATAAGAAATCAACGAATGACGCTCCGGCCTTGGCTGGACCTTCGCCAACATGACCAGTGATCCAGCAATGGCCGTGAGTCGCCTCCTGGGTAGTAGCTTGGGCAGGATAGCTAGAGTAGGGGCCATCACCGTGGCCGTAACCGGTGTTGGAGACCATTATGATGTCAGGTTTAATCTTCTTCATATTGGGATAGTCCAAATCCCAACTGCGCATCACCCTGGGGGTGAAATTCTCCATCACAACGTCGCTGACCTTAATCAGGTCACGGAAATAATCCCGTCCCCTAGAGTCAGTCATATCCAATGTGATGGACTGTTTGCCCCGATGAATCAGGTTATACGTGGACGGTCGGTTCCACCAGTCTTCGCCCAGGTCATTCTCCGGAAATGCTCCAGCGTAGCCACCGGTTCTGGTGACATCTGGACGACCCGGCCCTTCCACCTTGATGACCTCTGCACCAAAGTCGGCCAGCAAACCGCCGGCGTAAGGCAGAGCAAACACGTAGGTCGAGTCGATTATTCGAATGCCTTCCAAAGGTAAGCGGGCCATATTGTTTCCTTTTATCTTATCGGGTGACTGATACCGGTTATTTTTATGCCACCATCTTTGCTAATAGTGGAGGCCCTCTTCCTAACCTTCCACCGATCAAGGGGAAGAGATTATCGCCTCGATAGCCTAGTTGCTAGATAACGTCCAGTTGTCTTAGACGGACGAAGTCCTCTCGACTGTATTCCAGACCATCCACATATATCTCTGAGTTGTGCTGTCCCAGGATGGGCGCGGCACGCAGGAATTGATACGGAGTCAAGCTAAGGTTGAACAGCACCGCCGGTACTTTTACCTTGCCAATCACCGGGTGCTCTATCTCCCGGTAGAAATTTCGGGACTCTAACTGTGGGCAGTCCAGCAATTCTGACGGAGTCTGAACCAGTCCAAAGAGCATCCTGGCTTGGGCTGCCTTTGTGAACAGGTCCCATTTGCCCCTATCTTTAATGGACTCTAAAACCACCTGGTCCATCTCTGCGGTGTTTCTTAGTCGTTGGGCTGGATCGGAAAATTTTGGATCCATCAACTGGGGGTCACCGAAGAAATCTGCGATGTCGGCCCAGCTGGCCCCGCCACCAGTCTGGACGATTATCCAGCCGTCTTTACAGGGCATGGGATGGCCGAAATTGCTCCCAGTAGCCGGACGCCGAGGAAGGGTACCTCCCATAAAGGGATACATGGTCTGGGTGGCCATCGCGCTTGAGGCGACGCATTCAGTCACCGACACATCAATGTGTTGCCCCTCACCAATCTCCCCAGCTAAAAACAGGGCCATGGAGGTTGATGCCGCACCATTCAGACCGCCTTCATACTGAGCCTGGAACCCTCCGTGCTTCAGCGGTTCTTTACCTTGCACGCCGCTGATGCTCATGATCAATCCCATAGCGTAGTTGACCACTTCTTCACCCTTGTACTGGCTATATGGGCCAGTCTGACCAAAGGGAGTGATCGAGGTCATTATCAGGGAGGGGTTCTCTTTTAGAAGGTCTTCGTAGCCCACTCCCAGGTCATCCAAATAGCCGGGCCTGTAGGATTCGATTACCACGTCGACATGGGGAACCAATCTTTTGAGAATATTCCTCCCGGTGATTGTTTCCAAGTTCAGGGTCGCGCCCTTCTTGTTCAAATTCATCAGGAGGTAGAACAGGCTTTTCTCCGGGTGAGGGTCATCACCGAAAAAGGGACCCATACGGCGGAGAAACGCTCCGCTGGGAGGCTCCAGTTTCAAGACGTCTGCTCCGTAGTCAGCCAAGAGTCGACCACAAAACGACCCGGCAATATCTTCGCTCAGGTCCAGCACTTTCACACCCTCTAGTGGGCCGTGATCCAAGGGTGTCGACATAATGGAATTCTGGGGCGATTGAGTGGAAGTCAAATTACGCTCGTTACGCTTCGATTTAACTGGAATATTTTTGATGGCCTCCAGTCCCGGCCAGATTCATTATTTCAAATCGGAGAGATTGTAGCCGACGCCAGCAGGCGAGGCAATTCCCATTATTTACCGAAGTTCTGTTCCAGCGTGGTATTAAACTCGTCGATGGTGAAACTGTGCTGCTGAGTCCCAAGTATCCGAACGGCATAGTGACCAGCCACGTTCCCCATCTGCACTGCCCGCTCTATTGGCAAACTGCCAATTAGACCCTTGATTAGACCTCCCCTGAAGGCATCTCCAGCGCCGGTTGGATCCACGGCATCTGAGGCAGGCACAACTGGAACCGATACGGTTCCATCGGATGTGATTATATCGCTGCCGTCTCCACCCTTGGTAACTACGATGGTGTCCACAGTCCCGGCCACCTGCTCTCGTGACATGCCGGTGGTGTTGGAGATCATCTCCATCTCATAGTCGTTGCAGACCAGAATATTAGATTGCCTGATGGCAGTGGACAGCGCATCTGCCTGCCAGGCCGGGAGTGACTGACCTGGATCGAATATGGAGAATATACCGCGCTTTTCGTGCTCGGCTGTGTAGTCGGCCATGTCTCCCAGGTTACCTGGGGCGACAATCGCCAGACAATTATCGGGATCAACGGAATCAAAATTGAAACCTGATTGTTGTTTCATAGCGCCGGGGTTGAATCCGGTTATCTGATTGCTTGAGGTGTCGGAGGTGATGTAAGCGCCAGCGGTAAGTTCTTCCTCAACGATGCGGATATCCGCTGTAGGGACACCAATCTGCTTCAACCATTCAAAGTACCGGTGATAATCCTGGCCGATTGTGGCCAAGATGCGAGGTTTCTCCCCCAGCAGCGACAGTGAGTAAGCGATGTTACCCGCAGTTCCCCCAAAGTTCTCTGTGAGGCTGTTCACTGTGAAACTGACGTTTATATTGTCCAACTGATCCGGTAGGATGTGGTCGGAGAACGCGCCGTTGAAATCCATAATGCGGTCGTAAGCCATTGATCCGGAAACCAGGATATCCATTTGTCGGGTCCCTCGCTATCTCTATTTATCTAACTTGGCCAGCTAGCAATCATACTCGCTGGCAATATCGTTCAAGAACTCCACTTTATCGCCAATCCCTAAACCCAAATCGGCTGCCTCTCCGGCGTTTATCTCTAGCACAAACTTTGCCCGCGACTCAGGCGAGTAGCGCGGGAGCTCGTCCAGCGGAGTTTCCGGGGCTGGGAATGGAACGTCTTCTGAAACGTCTACCACTTCACAGTTGGAGCCGATCCAAACTATATCCAGAGGTATCTCCATCTCCCGCATCCAGAAACGGAACCGTTCGGGCTTTTCGAAGATGAACAACATACCGGTTCGGGCATCCAACGAAGCTCGACCGGATAACCCTCTGATCCGCTTATCGGGAGAATCCGCCAACTCAACTGGAAAAACCAATTCTTCTACTCTGACCATCGGCCCAGTGCTGATTATTCCATCCGGCACTAGGGTTACAGTTGCAATCGGATCCAGAGTCTCGGTTGGTATCTGCGGTGGTGTCTCGATTAAAACGGACGTTGGCGTGACAGTGGCCGATATACCGCAAGAAACGGATAAGGCCAATAAACCGATGACCAATATCAGCATTCTAAATCCCATACTGACCGACCTTCTGACCGGGCAAGAACGCTCCAATTTAATACCTAGTTATTCCTGTTTCCTTCAGTTTTTAACCGGAAATTCAGACTAGGATCCAACAATAAATGGTCTTGATTGAACCGAGCCCAATGTTATCCCAGTGTTAAAGAATCCACAAGCAGAATCACCCGTCTGGATCACAAGCCCAGCCGATTCTGAAGATTCTTTTGGCCTCATTACCCTAGCCACAAACGCAGACTGTACCAATTTGTTGACGGATTTAGGGGGCTGGGGTAGGCTGAGGGCGTTAAATCACCGGAGGAAAACAGCTATGACTCAGGAGGCCCAACCCGACACACAATCGGTCCTCACTCCAGAGGTAAAAGCCATGATTGGAGTCGAAGGCGACTTGATTGAATCCTGGGGGACCGTGGATGTTGAATATCTACGGAGATTTACCCAGGCCGTAATGGATCCAGACCCCAGGTATTGGGACGAAGAATTCGCCAAGAGTACCCACTATGGCGCAATTATCGTGCCACCGATCATGGTCAGTTACATGACCCAGCGGATTCGTCCGGAAGCCGAAGACGCCATCACTGCGGCGTTTAAAGAAAACCCGATGTCAGACGGTATCGGATCGGTAAAACGTCCCGGAGAACTGCCAGAGATTCCCACACATTTAGTACGGACACTGAACGCCGGAAACGAGATTGAGGTCTACCAATATCCCAATATCGGTGACACCATCTTCTTCCAGAATCGGTATTACGACATTCGAGAACGGGTCGGTCGGGATGGAAAAGCTTTCCTGATAATCACCCGTGAAGTTACCTATACGAATCAGAACAAGGACCTGCTCTGCATAACCAGGCAATCCTCGATTCGTCGATAACCCCTTTAGTCAATTATAAAACCAGCCTAGAGGTTGTCCCAATGAGCACCCCATTAGAAGACCTGCTAAAGATGACGCCTGCTGAGATTCAGGCCCACAACGAAAGACCCACCGCCGAACAGTTGAGAAACAAGACTCAGACCTACTATGAAGATGTGAATGTGGGAGACGAACTTCCCAAGTACGTCTACGCGCAAACCCCCACCCACCTATTCCGGTGGAGTGCGGCCATCGAGAACTTCCACCGTATCCATTACGATTTGGACTTCGGTCTGAACCACGACAAGAACCCCAGCATCCTGGTTCACGGTTCTTGGAAACAAAGCGTAGTTCCCCAATTCCTAAAGGACTTCACCCTCCCCAAAGGCTGGCCTTGGAAGGCAGCCTTTGAGCATCGTGCCATGCTGGTTCCCGGTGACACTCTAATCGTCTGGGCAATCGTGACCAACAAATACGAGAAGGGTGGCATGGGGTTCATTGAGATGGATCTGGGCATGAAGACCCAAGATGGTGTAGAGAGCATGCCCGGAAGCGCCACGGTGGTACTACCACTCAAAGGCGGAGCAGATATACCGTACCCATTTGTAGCCCCGAAAGATTAACAGGTCACTCAAAGACTAGTAAAAACTGACAGCTTTCAATCATCCGGCTTCAGCTTTTTAAGAGGTAAATTACCGACATGGCCCGATTTTTAGCGATACATAATGTTTCCGGACTTACAGAAGACCAATTCCGGGAAAAGCTCAGCGCCGTCAGCAAATGGCGCCCCGACCGACGAACCACCATTCTGAAGGTCTACGGCGACTTGGAACATGGCAAGCTGGTAACTGAATGCGAAGCCGTAGAGCAGGAACACTTTGAAGACTGGATCAAGATGACCGGTTGGCCCGCGGAGAGCATCTTCAACGTCGACCTAGTAATGCAGGTTGGCAACATCTGGAAGCTCTAGCCCAAGTTTATCTTATGCCCAGCGGCCGCCAGCGGGCTGG
>Ga0114933_10001679_pt1 | contig 24268 bp, 21 predicted proteins | sample 4SBtaG_FD_89691 | JGI IMG/M metagenome (GOLD analysis project Ga0114933, IMG submission 89691) | Deep subsurface microbial communities from Kolumbo volcano to uncover new lineages of life (NeLLi) - 4SBTROV12_W25 metaG | ecosystem: Environmental > Aquatic > Marine > Volcanic | place: Kolumbo... | reverse complement strand
TGGATTGCCGCGTCGTTACACTCCTCGCAATGACAGTAGTATGGATTGCCGCGTCGTTACACTCCTCGCAATGATAGTGTCGCCCCGTGCTACAGCGCTGGGAGCGTTATCAGTGGCATATATGTTGGATATAGTCTGGCAATAGGTCATTATGAGCAATAAATATAGGTGTGTGTTTTGCAATAATATATTCTGGAAGCCCTATATGTTTATTGTCTGTGCTGCCCCAGTCGTAAGTATAGCCTTGGCCTGTCCATAGTGTTTCTTGTGTTGGCGTATTTGCTTGTAAATAATGATTCATAGCCCAGTTGGTATAGTAGTCTGTAGTTGTTTCTTCGGCTGTGGGGATTGGGTGACATTGTTCTGTAGTATCGTATCCGCTCATGCATGGGCGAAATAGACCATAAGCTTTATAGTTGTTTTTACCTGGCACCAAGGCGGTGACTACGTGAGGTGTGGGTGCGGACAAATCATCTGGCGGTAGTCCTAATAGTTCATTTAAGCGAATGGCAATGTCTGTTGTGTCATATTTGATGTATGGGCATATAAGGCGCTTAACTTTTTTTTGAAAATCAGAGCTGGCTGTTACCCATATCTCATGGTCTGTGTTGTTATATAGATTACCGGAGTCCGGGTAGCCATCATAGTTGCTGAAAGTTACAACTGAGTAGTAGTTATCAGCGTTGATAGCTATATTGTGCAGGGTGTTATGGTTATTGTAAAAAAAAGTTTGTTGCAGGTGATTTAGATTGCTATGAAATATGGTTTGATAGCAAAAATCTTTTTGAAACTGACCATTGTGAATATCTGTAGATTTTTTGGTTGTGATGCAATAGGCGTCCCCATGTTGGTTGCCTGCGCATGTTATTGGGTGGTTGTTGACAATATAGTTGGCAAATGAAAATTTGTCTTTATGATTTATATCATTAAGGAAGTATGTGCTTTCTTGTTGTATTTGAATATCGGTATATTTGGTTGCTTTTCCTATTCTCTGGATGGCTGCAGTACGCATTGCCGGCGTGTCAGCATAGATGTTCGGTAGAAGAAAGATTATGCAGATTCCTGCATATAGACATAGTTGCTTTAACATTATGTTATGCTCAAAAAAACTTAGTACTAGTGATATGTGAGTTTGATGTTGTGGCTGTATGGATTATGTGAGTTTAGATAGTTTTAGTTGTGGTTTGTGATATTTAGTATCGTTAGTATTGGCAGCTCTTTGTTGTATTGTTAACAAAAGAGCTGCTAGCAGTATTTCTTTGGAAATTAATCTATAACTTCCACTTCAATTGCATTCATACCTTTTGGAGTTGTTTCAGTATCGTACTGAACTTTGCTTCCGTCAGATAGCATTCCTGCTCTAATTCCTGTTTTATGAACGAATATGTCTTTGCCACCATCATCAGGAGTTATAAATCCAAACGCTTTGTCAGGATTGTAAAATTTTACTACACCAGTTGCCATTAAAGTACCCTATATTTTTGTTAAAATTAAACGCCCTAATTATTTTTTAAGGCCGGCACAAGATAAACGATCTTTGCTGGTATTTCAACTTATATTGTAAATTAAATGCTGTTTTTTTTGATAAAGCTGAGGTCAGTCCGATGATGGTATGGCTAATAGTTCATCTTTGAGTTCAACTTGCTCTATTTTTGCGAATTTAGAGCTTATTTTCTTAGATGAAACGTGGACTTGCTCTACATCTTGTTGTGCTTGGTTGATATGTTTAGATAGGTTGTCCATACGGGACTGAAATCTAGAGAAGTCACCTGCAAGAGAGTTCAAATGTTGTTGAATTATATGAACTTGTTTGCGAGTTGCTGCATCTTTTAAGACAGCTTTTGCTGTGGTTAATACTGCCATCATGGTGCTAGGTGATACTATCCATACACAAGATCTGTGTGCTAATTCAATAAGTTCTGGGTAGTTGCTATGTATTTCAGAAAAAATTGACTCTGATGGGAGAAACATCATCGCGCCATCGGCAGTTTCTCCAGGGATTATGTATTTATTAGCGATATCGTTTATATGTTTTTTAATATCTACCTTAAATTGTTGTTCATTTTTACTTTTATTTTGATCAGAGTGCTGTATTTTTTTATATGTTTCTAGCGGGAATTTAGCATCAATTGACATGTTCCCAGTCGGTTCTGGCAGAAACAACAAACAATCAACTCTCTTGCCATTGGATAGACTGTGTTGCATAGAGAAGTGCTGTTCTGGGATTGTGTTTTTAATAAGGCTGTGCAGCTGAATTTCACCAAAAGCACCACGCGACCTTTTGTCATTAAGTATATCTTGTAGGCTGACAACATTAGACGAAAGCTCGGTTATTTTTTGTTGGGCTTGATCTATTATGGTTAGTCGCTTCATAACATCGGTAAAGGTTGCAGTTGTTTTTTCAAATCCCTTGCTTAATTGTGAATTAACCTCTCCTGTGATTGCTTTTAGGCTTTGCTGTGTTTCTTGCGTTAATATTGCAATATGCTTCGATAATGATTCACCATGTTGCTTTAAAGTTAACTGGATATGTTGTTGTGCGTCGTGAATGCCTTTGCTTAAACTGTCTTGAATTACCTTAAGGCTATTAACCTGATGTTTGTCAAATTCTTCTCGTTGATGTTTTTGTTCAAGAGCCTGTTGTTGCATGATTTCTTGAGTTTCGTTGCGTGCACTTTGCAATTGGGTTAGGCGATCTATTATTAAAGGTAAGCTTTGGTTGAGTTGTTGCTGTAGGCTTTCTGATTGTTTTTCATTACGAGAAAGTTTAAAGAGCAATATTACGATTATGAAAAAGCTTATTATTTGCGCAATTATTTGAAAAATTGTTAAATATAACCAGGGCATGTTCTGTTCCTATCTATATATTGATATGTAGCGTCCTTTATCTATTGCACCGAACCTTATTACGATTAAGGTTGATGCGCAATGCATTTGTGAGTACTGCTATCAAGTATTCAGTATGATGCCCAAGCGCCAGCCGCGTCAGTTAGTACGCGGATTGACCACTAGCTCTAGTTTAATTAAGTCGGTATCTATGTCGATAAGCACCGATAATTGCTCATCCGTATACGATAGCGTATTATCCTGGGCTAATTTTCATGTTTGATGTTATGGAGAGGCTTGTGTTTTGTGGTAGTTATGTAGCTTTAGTTACACCAATGCTGGCAACAGGGGAAGTTGATTATACGGCAATGCTAGGTCTTGTTGATTGGCATTTAAGCTCTGGCAGCGACGGCCTGGTTATATTGGGAACAACGGGGGAGGCTGCAAGTTTAACATCTTATGAGCGTCATAAAATAATTAAGTCAATTGTGTCTTATGTCGATAAGCGTATTCCAGTTATTGTTGGAGCAGGGGCTCAAAGTACTCATGGAACTATATCGTTAACATTAGAAGCTAAGTCTCTTGGGGCAGATGCGGTGTTATTGGTCACACCATGTTATGTAAAGCCAACCCAAAAGGGTTTAATAGAGCATTTTAGAGCTGTTGCGCAGCAATGTGATATACCTCAAATTTTATATAATGTTCCTTCAAGGTCTGGCGTAGATCTTTTGCCGGAGGCCGTGCTGGAGCTTAGTCGGGAAGACAATATTGTTGGTATAAAAGATGCCACTGCCAATCTGGATCGTCTGCAGCAAATGCTGGTGGTAAATAAAAATAAGAAAGAGATGGCGTTTTTTAGTGGTGATGATGCTACATCCTTGGAGTTTATGAAGCTAGGTGGTGATGGTGTTATATCGGTAGCGGCAAATATTGCGCCACTGGAAATGAAGCAGTTGTGTGATAGTGCTAGATCAAAAGACTATAATATTGCCAATAAAATAAACATTAGCTTGAACGATTTATACTCCGCTCTTTTTTGTGAGTCCAATCCAATACCAGTGAAATGGATGTTATATAAAATGAAGCGTATATCTTTGCAGTTACGCTTGCCTTTAACTCCTCTCGATGATAGATTTCATGCGGTTTGTTTGCGTGCGGCAATTAAATAGAGTTCTTTAACTAGAGGGAATGTAATGCAGTTTTTTAAAATCATAGTATTGAGTGTGTTTGCCGTAATGTTGGTTGCGTGTTCTAAGTCTCCATCTGATAGCGATTATAACAGTGTCGCTGCATCTTCTAATGTAGTAGTGCCAGCTGCTGCCAACACAGTATCACAAACACAGTATTATAAAATACCGGGGAATGCTTCTAAAAATGGCGTAGCCGCTCCTTCTATGCTGCCACCACAGATAGGCTCTACTTCTAAGTCTAATGGTCAGGTTGCAAATAATAAAAGAGATACTTTAATTCTTAATTCAAAGGTTGCGGTAACGCAATTAAGCAATGCTTTAGCTAGCAATAAAGATTTTAAATTAATCGATAAAGATATTAAGTCTAAAATGTTTTATGTGTTGTACACCAAACAAACTAAAGGCTCTATTAAAAGTAAAACCCCAGCTTATATCGTTTATTTGCAACCAGTTAAATCTGGTTATTTAGTTACTGTTATGGATAGCAAAAAAGTGAAGCTGCCAGTTGATTTATATAATCAAGTTATTAGTAGTATCAAAGGAAGTCTGTCTTAGTTTTTATAATTTTAATAATTTTATATTGTCGCTGGAATTATCCGGTGGAATTTTAATCACAAAAAATAAGGAGTTTTTTATGTTTGTTCTTAATAAGAAGGTGTTATCTTTTGGGCCTATAGTGGCTAGTGCGTGTGTTTTAGGGTTATTATCTTCTGGTGCGTATGCCAGTGGTTTCCAGGTCTTTTCACAAGATGCTAAAAGCATTGGTCTGGTTGATGCCGGAGATGCAGCAAATGCAGATGAAGCTAGCGCTGCGTTTTATAACCCAGCAAGCATGACTCATTTTGATGATATTACAGTCAGCACTGGTGTTACATATATAGGATTAAAAGCGCAGTATAATGGCTGTACTGATCCGGATACCTGTTATGTTGATGTGCTAAATGATAATGTGCACTTGCCTATTACAGGTAATGTTGCAGGAGATACGGATAATTACTTACCAAACTTTGCTATCATAGTTCCTGCTGGTGATCAATTTAGTTTTGGCTTTAGTGTGTCTGTGCCTTTTGGCTTATCTACTGACTACCCAGCTAATTCAGAAGATGAATCTGCAGCCATAGTTGGAGATTACGCCACAGAAACTAGTTTTAAAACTATAAATATGAACCCTAGCGTTGCATACGCTGTTTCATCCAAGTTATCAATTGGTCTTGGTCTAGATGTTCTATATGGCCAGGCTGTTTATGATAACAATGAGTTGCAAAATGACTTATCTGGCTGGGGTTGTGGTTACGATCTTGGTTTAATGTATGATTTAAGCTCTAAAACTAGAGTTGGTTTAAGTTATCATTCGAAAATAAATATAACAGCAACCGGAGATTCTACAGCAGATAATGATATAGGGGTGCCTGCTACAACTCAGGCTAGTGCATTTTTCCCGCTTCCAGCCTACACTTCTTTGGGTGTAACCGAGCAATTAACTGAAAAGTTAAAAGTATTAGCTAGTGTGTACTATACTCAGTGGGATACGCTAGATACTATTACCTTAAATAATGTTGCTCCAGGACGTGAAACATTGCTGGTACCGCAGGATTTCAAAAATACATTTTTCTATTCTGTAGGAGCGACGTATCAAGTTAATCCTAAGCTGCAAGTTAATACTGCAATTGGCTTTGATAAGACGCCAAGCCAAGATGGTGCCCGCGATATTAGATTGCCAGATTCAGATAGAACATCAGTTGGTTTTGGTGTTAGTTGGCAGCCATCAGTACGTTGGACTTTAGATGCAGGTTATCAGCATATATTTATGGATGATGCTGATATTGATGCAGAGATTTATATTCCTGCTGGCAATATAGATGTAGAAGGGATTCATGGCTCAGCATCATCTTCTGCCAATGTATTTGGGCTGCAGGCTTCATTTAAGTTCCATAAAGATACGTAATACTGTATTTTTATGCCGTAGTTATGCCCCAGATCATAGTCTGGGGCAAGTTTATCACTGTCATCGCGAGGAGCAGCGATACTGTCATTGCGAGGCGCGTTAGCAACGAAGCAATCCAGAAATAAAATCATACTAATTGAAAAACCACACCCAAGGTGGTGTTATTTGTATAATTATATTTGTTAACACTCGCTTATATTAATCAGGTGTTTGTTGCTATTAATTTTTAGTTCCATGGATTGCCGCGTCGTTACACTCCTCGCAATGACAGCGGCTGTTGAGTCTGTATGGATTGCCGCGTCGCTATGCTCCTCGCAATGACAGCGGCTGTTGAGTCTGTATTGATTGCCGCGTCGTTACACTCCTCGCAATGACAGCGGCTGTTGAGTCTGTATTGATTGCCGCGTCGCTATGCTCCTCGCAATGACAATGTAGCCATTCTGCTCGCTATGACAGCTGGGAGCTGACTATTAATTAGCACTCAACCACGTTAATGGCAACACTAGCTAGCCCACCAAGAGCTGTTTCTTTATATTTTGACTGCATATCCTCACCAACTTGACGCATAGTTTCTATGGCCTGGTCTAATGTCACATAATGGGAGCCGTCCTCAGATAATGCTAGTAACGCAGCATTTAATGACTTCACCGCAGCCATTGCATTACGTTCTATACATGGGATTTGCACTAATCCTAAAACCGGATCGCAGGTTAGGCCTAGATTGTGCTCCATCGCAATTTCTGCTGCATGTTCTACCTGAAGTGGTGATCCACCCATTGCAGCTGCCAGGCCTCCTGCAGCCATAGAGCAGGCAACACCAACTTCACCCTGACAGCCCATTTCAGCACCAGAAATTGAGGCATTCATTTTGTATAAGGAGCCAATGCCACCGGCGGTTAATAAGAAGCAATGTAGGTCTCCACTCCAATGATACTCTTTGAGGAATTCAACGTAATACATTAAGACAGCAGGTATGATGCCAGCAGCACCATTAGTTGGTGATGTAACAACAACCTCGCCCGCAGCATTTTGCTCGCCTACAGCAATAGCATAACAAGTTAAATGGTTGATACAGTGATGGCGATCCTTTTCTAAGGACTTAAGTTGTGCGGCAAGCTTTGGTGCCCGCCTTTTTTGCATCAATCGATTTGGTATGACTCCTTCAGTGCTCATGCCGCTTTTAATGGTCTGCATCATTGTGTCGATAATCTTATTTAAATATTGATTAATGTGATCGGTTGAGCAGTGGCACTTTTCATTGGCCATAATTAAATTTGCAATACTAAGATTGTGTGTATGGCATAAATTCAATAGCTCTTTTGCACTAGTGAAAGGGTATGGACTGTTGATTGATGCAGTGTCAACTTGCGCATTGTCGTTTTCTTTTTCTATAAATCCGCCACCTACTGAGTAATACACATCGCTTGCTATAATATTATTGTTTTTATCATGTATTTCAAAACGCATAGCGTTACTGTGATAGCTGAAAATAGTAGCAGTGTCACAGTTGAGATCAGTATCGGGATTGAAGTTAATACTAGTCTTGCTTAACAATTTGATTTGTTGCTGCTGCTTTATATTAGAGAGGATGTTTGGGATATCCTTAGGGTTAATGTTATCAGGTTTAAAGCCCATAAGACCTAGCATTAAAGCCTTGTCGGTACCATGGCCCTGGCCGGTTAACCCTAAAGAGCCATAGCAGCACACGCTAATTCGGCAAGCATGGGCCACGGCGTTGGTGTTATCTTCTAAAAAGGATGCAGCAGCCTTCATTGGGCCAACTGTGTGTGAGCTGGATGGGCCGATTCCTATGGTAAACATATCTAAAACAGAGGGCACTATAACTCCTATTTGTTGTAAGCCAAGAGCAGCTTTAAGCTGCTAGCTAGGCAATGGTAATGTGGTGTGGTATCTAATTGGTTATCTGCTATAATCCCGAAAAATAGTACCTAATATGTTGGGTGATAGCTATTATAATAATCAAACTTATTTTTAATGGGCGCTAACATTCTAATTGTTGGCCCTATATTTAATTATTAATCAATAAATTAAGGATTTAAAATGACAAACTTAAATACTCTTTCTGCTGGCGAAAATGCACCAGCTGTTTTTAATGTAATTATTGAAATACCAGCAGATGGTAAGTCTGTTAAATATGAGGTAGATAAAGACAGCGGGCTATTAATGGTTGATCGATTTATGCCAGTAGCTATGCATTATCCTGCTGAATATGGCTATGTTCCTAGTACTATTGCCGGTGATGGCGATCCGGTTGATGTGCTTGTATTAACACCTGAGCCGGTACAAGCTGGTTGTCTGATGCAGTGTCGTGCAATTGGTATGTTAACTATGACCGATGAAGCGGGCATTGATAATAAAGTTCTAGCTGTGCCAACGGAAAAATCATGTGCTGAGTTTGCAAATATTAAATCACTAGATGATGTGTCGGCAATTATGTTGCAGCGTATAGAGCATTTCTTTTCAAATTACAAAGGGTTAGAGCCTACAAAGTGGGTAAAGCTTGAGGGTTGGAAAGATCGATCTGCAGCACATGAAGAAATAGAAAATGGTGTTGCAAACTATAAGGGTTAACACACACAGGAGTTAATTGGTCTAGTATTAATACTGTTGTACTAAATAGTAAGAAGTTATTATGTTACATAAATCTCAACTTCCACCCCAAAGTCAGCTACAAGCTGATATTACTAACGATTATCTGTTAGATGAGAAGCTGGCGGTTGAGCGTTTAATTAATAATTATCCATGTACTATGGTGCAAGAGAAGCAGGTCCATAAGCTAGCTGAAGAGTTAATTTCTCACATAGCTGATCAAGAGTCGGATGCAGGTGGTATGGAAGCCTTTATGCGTCATTATGATTTATCTTCAAAAGAAGGGGTTATGATGATGTGTTTGGCAGAAGCCTTGCTGCGCATACCCGATAGCGAAACAGAAAGTTTGCTTGTTGAAGATAAGCTAACTAGTGCTAACTGGGATGTGCATCTTGGGCTTAGTCATTCTTCGTTTGTAAATGCAACAACTTGGGGCTTGGCTCTAACTGGTAAGGTGCTTGATGTTTCTGCTAATGGTTCATTTAAGTCAATATGGAAGAAACTGATTAAGCGCAGTGGTGATCCTGTTATCAGACAAGCTGTGCGAGCGGCTATTGCCTTGCTAAGTAAACATTTTGTATTGGGTCGTACTATAGAGGAGGCGTTAAAGTCATCTAAGCCGGCGCATAAAAATGGTTATCATTTCTCTTATGATATGTTGGGAGAGGCTGCCATTACAGCTGAAGATGCGGCGCTATATTTTGAGAAGTATTTAAAGGCGATTCATAAGGTTGGGTCTGCAGCTAGCAAAAATGATCATTTGCAGCAAAGATCGAGTGTATCTATTAAGCTATCTGCATTGTATCCACGTTATGAGTGGGCTAAGCGCACTGATGCAATAGCAGAATTAACATTACAACTAAAAAAACTAGCACAGGTTGCGCAGCAATATAATATTCCTATTACTGTCGATGCGGAAGAGACTGACCGTTTGGAAATGTCTCTTGATATCTTTGAGAATGTATATCTAGATGCAGATTTAAACAATTGGTCTGGCTTGGGGCTTGCTGTACAGGCTTATCAAAAAAGGTCGCTATCTGTTATTGCATGGCTTGCTGATTTGGCTAAGCGAGGCGGCAAAACGATTGGTGTACGTTTAGTTAAGGGAGCATATTGGGATACTGAAATCAAGCAGGCGCAAATGAAAGGTCTTATTGATTATCCAGTATACACACGCAAGCCTACAACAGATTTAAGCTATATAATATGTGCAAGTAAATTATTGCAGGCAGCCCCAGATATCTACCCGCAATTTGCAACGCATAATGCATGTACGGCAGCAACAATTTTAGTTTTAGCCAAAGAATATAAAGTTAAGTATTTTGAATTTCAGGCACTACAAGGTATGGGGCAAAGCTTGCATGATCATGTTATGTCGATTGAAGAAAACTCCGTATCATGTCGTATTTATGCGCCGGTTGGCATTCATGAGGACTTGCTACCATATTTGGTAAGAAGACTGCTAGAAAATGGAGCTAATAGTTCTTTTGTAAATCAGATTTCTAAAAAAGATGTTGATTTAAGAGAGCTTAGTGAAAATGTAATCAAGCAAGTCATGCTGTATCACGAAAATCCACGTAACTGTCATATACCATTGCCAAGAGCCATATTTAAGCCAGAAAGAACTAATGCAAAAGGGGTGGAAATTAGTGATAGGCAGGAGATGTCATTACTGCATATGGAAATGAAAGCTTTTGAAAGTACAGTCTGGGGCACGCAAACAGATTCAGCTGTAGCTGTGCGCAATCCTGGCTGCCTGACAGATGTTGTTGGGTGGGTTAACTATGCTCAAGTCAATGAAGTATCCATAGCTGTGGAAAAATCACAGCAAGCCTTTGCCTCATGGTCTAAGCAAGATGTTACGGTTAGAGCGAATGCTTTAAATGTATTAGCTGATTTAATAGAAGAGCATCAGGCAGAGCTATTTGTTCTATTAATGCGAGAGGCTGGTAAAACATTAATTGATGCAATTGCTGAGTTGCGTGAAGCAGTGGATTTTTGTAGATATTATAGCGTGCAAGCAGAACAAATTATGCAACCACAGTTACTTCGTGGTTACACTGGCGAAAGTAACACATTGCAATTAGTTGGGCGCGGGCCTTTTGTTTGCATTAGTCCATGGAATTTCCCATTAGCTATTTTTATAGGTCAAATTGCAGCAGCGTTAGTTGTTGGTAATACAGTGCTGGCAAAACCGGCAGAGCAAACTCCTCTTGTTGCGCTAAAAACAATTGAGCTATTTCATCAGGCCGGAGTGCCAAAAGATGTCTTGCAGTTATTGATTGGTCCTGGAGATACGGTTGGAGCTACATTAATACAACAGCCATTAATTGCAGGCGTTATGTTTACCGGATCAAATCAAACATCAAGACATATTCAACGATCTTTAGCTGATAGAGATGGTCCAATAATTCCATTTGTAGCAGAAACTGGTGGCTTAAATGCTATGTTGGTTGATTCAACAGCGCTACCAGAGCAAACAATCAAAGATGTGGTTGAGTCAGCGTTTGGTAGTGCCGGGCAAAGATGTTCTGCCTGTAGAATTTTATTGTTACAAGATGATGTTGCAGATAACTTTATATCAATGTTGCAAGGAGCCATGGCTGAACTACATGTTGATGATCCTAAATGGTTATCAACAGATATTGGTCCGATTATAGATGAAGAAGCTAAGTCTAAATTAGTAGCTTACGCAGAAAATCTTAGTATAAAGCACAAGTTAATTTATAAAACAGCTTGTCCTGATGACTCTAAAGGAACTTTTATTGGAGCGCAGGCTTACGAGCTTGATGATTTATCTGAGATAACAGAAGAAATGTTTGGTCCTATTTTGCATGTTGTTAGGTTTAAACGTAAAAAAATGTTAGATACAATCGAGCAGTTAAATAGTTTAGGTTATGGGTTAACCTTTGGTATTCAAAGTAGGATTGATAATACTGTATGTGCCGTAATCGATAGAGTTCATGCAGGTAATATATATGTTAATCGTAATATGATAGGAGCCATTGTTGGTTTGCAGCCATTTGGTGGCATGGGTTTATCTGGTAGTGGCCCTAAAGCAGGAGGCCCAAATTACTTGCCAAGGCTGTGTCATGAGGTCACAGTGTCTGTTGATACAACAGCCGCCGGCGGTAATGCTAGTTTAATGGCATTAGACGATGATCAAAGAGAAGAGTGAAGATGATATTAAAAACAATATACAAGTACTTTGTATTTTTTATAGTTTTTGTTAGCATATTTGTGTTGTCTGGGTGTGAGTCTGTACCAAAGAGCGATTCTCAAGACGTGGTCGGCGCAGGGGTTAGCTCTGGTGAGTCCTATTATCAGCAACAGGGCGAATCAATAAGTGAAAATTTGGAAACTAGCATTGGTAGCTCTTTAGGTTCTGAGTTAAGTGGTGTTTAGTAATAGCGAAGATAAGGGATTATAATGACAATTTATTTAGATCATGCCGCGTCAACACCATTGTTGCCTGAAGTTCATAGTTTGTTAATTAAGTCACTACAAGCTGAAACTGCAAATGCAGAAGCTAAGCATTTATTAGGAAGAAATGATGCTAAGCGTATAGAGTCTGCTCGCAAGTGTTTTATAGATCTACTCCAGGGTGGCGCTGGTGATAAGTTTATTTTTACATCGTCAGCAACTGAGTCAAACAATACTATTATTTCTTCTTTACTTAAAAGGTCAAATAGCAAAGTGATTTTATCGTTAGCAGATCATGCTAGTGTTACGGTTCCAGTTAAGCATTATTGTATAAGTGGCGCTAGAATGTTTGAGTTACCACTTATGGCTAATTTAGATGTTGATTTAACTAATCTTGAAAAGTTATTAAATAATAATAAGCCTGATCTTTTAATTTTAACCCATGTAAATAGTGTCAGCGGTCATATTTTAGATGTTGCAGCTATTGCCTATTTAGCAAAGAAGGCTCACCCAAATGTTCATGTGCATGTTGATGCCGCGCAGGGTTTTACTAAGATCCCGCTAGATTTAAGTGGTGGCTATATAGATAGTGTTAGTATTTCTGCTCATAAAATTGGTGGTCCAAAAGGAATTAGTGGTTTGTATATAAAGGCTGGAGTTAATGTTGATCCTTTACTTTTAGGTGGCGGTCATGAATGTGGTATGCGCAGTTCGACTCCAGCTACTGCATTGATTGAGGCTTTTGCATTGGCTGCTCGTTTAATGTGCGCATCGCAGCAAGAGCATTTATCTCATACGGCATCGCTAGTTGATTTACTTAAAGCAAAACTTATAGGTCTGGGTTGTGATGTTAAAATGCCATTTGTAAACTTGTCTAATCAATCACCTTATATTGTTTCATTGTTTGTTCCGCCATTAGCTGGTGATGTTCTTATGCGTAATTTAGAACAGGAAGATGTAATGATTTCAACAAGGTCAGCTTGCTCTAGTAAAAACAATAATACTCCTGAGTTTAAAGCATTAAATATCAATCCAGAGTGGATGTCTGCATCGCTTAGGGTATCTTTTTCAGCTAGAACTACAGCAGGTGATGTGGTGCGTTTTTGTGAAATATTTGCTGATGTTCTGTCAATGCTTGTACAGTTACAAGATAGGTAGCAAGTATGGATCTTAATTTTAATTATACATTATTGCTTAATGTGGATGAGTTATGGTTAAAGCAGGGTAAACGACCATATTATATGAGGGCTGTAAAAAAGCATATTGCATATGTCTTGCAGCGTGATCATAAAAATGATTTTAATTGTTATGTTGAAAATCAGAGGATAGTGGTCCAATCTGATTTGGTATTTACTGAGCACGTTATTATAGCTTTAACTAATATACCTGGTATTCATAGTGTCGCAAAAGCTGTGCCGCTGCCGTTAGATGATGCTGCAATTATTCCTGCAGTGTTGGCTGAACTTGGATCTATAAAAGAAATGCCAAAAACATTTGCAGTTAAAACGCATCGAGGAAATAAAGAATTCTCTAAAAGTAGTCCTAGCGTATCAAGGGATGTTGGTGCTGCTGTCTTAGAAAAATATCCTGAACTAAAGGTTGATCTTAAGTCGCCAGATTTAACGATTACAATTAAAATAGCCTTCCAGCAAATCTTTGTAATGTTAAGTATTAGGCCAGCCATTGGTGGGATTCCTGTTGGGACTAGTGGTCATGTTGTTAGTTTATTATCTGGTGGCTTTGACTCTCCTGTCGCTAGCTACTTAATGAGTAAGCGTGGCTGTAAGGTTACCATGGTGTTTTTTCATGCGTATCCTTTTGTTGGTGATGAGGTGAAAGAAAAAATAAAACAATTAGCCTCTGTTCTTGGTAAGTTCCAAATGTCTTGTGAGCTATACATTGTGCCTTTTGGCGACATGCAAAAAATCATTGCCAAGGAGTGTAAAAAAGAATATCGCACCTTGTTGTTTAGGCATTATATGATTATGGCATCAGACCAGTTGGCTCATAGGGTTAGGGCGGATGCTTTATGTATGGGGGATGCTTTGTCGCAAGTATCAAGTCAAACTATGCAAAATATTGCTATTTTAGATAGGTCTATAGTTAGGCCAATATTACGCCCCTTAATTGGCTTTAATAAATCGGAAATTATTGCTTTGTCTAAATTTATAGGCGCACATGATATCTCTGTTTTGCCACAAGATGATGCTTGTAGTTTGCTAGCACCAAAACACCCTGTAGTAAAACCTTATCACCCCTACTGGTCTTATTTTACCAATCAATTTCCTTTGTTAGATGAGATATCATTAGCGTTAGATAACAGTGAGCGTATTATTATTGGCTGATCCTAGGTTTAGGAGATTATTGCCCCAGCCATCCTGTGACTTTACTGCGAGGGTAGCACTAACAAAATAAATCATCGTAATAGTTACGCCTGATCGTGTGCTTCGTGTGCTTCCGGTGGGGGTATTCAATGGTGGACATGAGTAGATGGCTGGGGTGGTTGTGCATGGGCTTTTTTAGGCTGGAGTTGTAGAATGCGAAAGTCTTGGTTATTCACATGATTGAGAATGAAAGTGTGTTTTTTTCCTAAAAGAATGCAGGTTGATGTGTGTAGGTTGATATAGCCTGCATGAATTTGGTTATGATAGATAGCTCGACAAATGCCAGCCCATCCGGCTTTTTCTTGTCGTTTATCTGCCTCTTGGTTAATGATGACAGGTATTGCTTGGTTATCATTGCTACGGGATTTTAGGGTTAATCCCCATCGATTGCTCCATTGAAGTGCGTTTTCGGGGCCATGAAGCACTTGAAAGTGGCGAGTGGGTTGAATGGTATGATTGACTAATAGTGAGCACGATTGACTATCCCCCATGCCATAAAGGTATTTGCCACTAACGTTAGATCGGCAAATGAATATAGGGGTTGGGTTATAGCCAATGATAATGGTGTCGCTGCGTTGTGGGTCACCCCAGTCAAAGTTAGCCTGTTTTAATGCGTTATGATTCATTTGTAGCTGTTTAGCCAAGTTTTGTTGCGGCTTGCGTTTAACCTGTTCGTCGTGTTGTGTTATTGAGCGGATGTGTTGATGCTTTGTGTAAGGATTGTTGAGTGATAGGCAAAGCATAATCAAGACAACACCCATGACGATGTTGGTCATTTTGAGGGTGAATAACCAGGAGTGTTGGCGAAAGGCAAAGCTAACACTGTAGCATAGCGTATAAATAGCCAACAGTAGGTTGTATGTGAAAAGAGGGTTATAGAATATATTATGAATAGTGATTGGGTTTTCATTAATAAAAATCACTGTATATAACAGGGTTAGAGGAAAGAGTGGTAATAGAATAACAAAGGCATTAACGACCCATTGCAAGCCTTTGGTGTAGGGCGTTAATGTCAATGTGCTTTGCAAGAGGCCATTGATCACAATAATGCTGATTAAGGCCATGAACATAAAGGTAGGGCCAGCTCTGAATTGATGCATGGCGGTGAATTGCATCACTACGGCTAAGGCAATAAATATCAGTGTTGCAATGGCGATAGCAGGCACTAACAGTCGGCAAGCTGTCAGTATTATATTAAGTAGTTTGTTAATGATGATTTGATTTTTGCTGGCAATGTATAGTCCAATACTAGCAAAAAATACCGTTGACCAAGCAAGGAACCAGGTGGTTGTAAATATCTTCTGAAAAAAAGAGAGGTTGATAACAATGAAGAGTTGGCTCCATAGCATGAGTAGTGAGTGGCAAACAAGTGAAAAGCCGCAGGTAATGGCTATTTTAATGATGCTCTCCCAGACCCCATTAAATAATGCTGGATAGTTAAATAACGTTCGGTGTTGTTGGTAGCTGAGATGGAATGCATTAATGGCAATAGCATTGATGATAATGAATGCGGATGTGCCGCTTGAAAAATCGATGTATCGAATAGGCATGGCGATGAGAAAGCTTGCAATCACACTGCTAGCAACAAGCCATGTGATAGATGGTGCTTTAGGGTATGCTAATAGCAAAATAACAGTAAAACAGGAGAACCAAAACACCAGTAGCGGGCTTTCGTTTGGCTGCAAGAGGATCGTCGCTAAAATAGCGCCAGCGATAATACCGATGATGCAAAATGGCCAAATGGACAATGAGCAATTTTTGTTGGAGGTCATTTTGACGATTCCCGTAATGCTGTTTTATTCATCTTTATTATCACGAAATCAAGCACAATGTCTAGTAGCATGGTGGGTCGCCGTTTATCGTAAGGTACAGTATAACTAATGGTTATTTGGCCAAGATAGTTGTAACTCTATTAGTATGCTGATGTCCCGTGCTAGTTATAAAGTCATCAAGAAGGTCCTTTCCTGTTTGACCTTGACTGTTAAACAAATATGGCAGATGGCAGTTGTGTGGGTTTGAATGTGTGGTGGTCATCATTTTACTAGTTGGACGATCATTCTCCGTTTGTTTGAGGTCTTCATGTAGCGTAACAGGGGAAGGAATGACGGGGTCTTCTTCGACGTGGATGTAATGTTTATTTCTTTCTGGTATTTCAAGGAATTCTTGGGTCACATCTAACCCCCATCCGCTCATGTGACCAACCATCCAGGTGATTGGTTTAAGCAGATGGAAGATATTTGCCGTTATTCTTTTTTGTGATTCATTGTGGCACACAAATTTGGCTATCGCGTTCGCTATATGGTAGGAGGTTACCGCGGGAGGATACGAAAATGTTCTATCAACAAATGCGTTAATTGGCTTACCGTCACGGTGAAAATCACGCGCAACACTAGCCGCAATAGCTCCTCCAAATGAGTGGCCATACAGGATGATATTTTCTGGTTGGTACTTTAGCGCCAGTAAAAAATACACCATGGTTTTAGCATCCTCCATGAGGCTGCTGACTTGATGACTAGCGCCAGCGCTTCCGCCAACGCCTTTGTAGTTAAAGGTCAAGCCGACGACGCGGTGATCTTTTACGATGGCGGTCAATAGGTGTAAATAGCCTGAATAGGTGCTGCCATTGCCAGGAAGAAGAACAACTGCCTTTCGCTGTGATGGGTCTGTATGTAGTGATTGCGGTATCATCATGAGAGATTTAAGTTTATGGCCATCAGACGTTCTAAGCTGTGGAGCGCAGCATTGAAATGCGGTGTTTTCGATAAGAATATCGACTCTTTTTCCTGCTATTGTTTGTTTCTCAAGCCAGGCCATATCGTTACGATATTGTTGTTTGATGGGTTTGTATTGTGCGGGTAATGCTTTGCGAGATAATAATGGCCCCAAGATGGCGTGGCATAATCGTAAGATGTAGTCGATTATAGTATGCGGAGTATTGAATAAGTATGCCGAGAGTAATAAGTTGGCTTGCAAAGTGTGCTGTTGAACAGGCGCTTGGAAGTGAATTGGGATAGTTTCAGTGGTTATTGATAGCGTTACTTTGTAGTTGAATAGAAACTGTTTACCGCTGATGGCTGTCATCGTTATCCTTTCAATTGGTGGAGTGACGTAGTATTAACTGGCAATAGTATCACACATACAGAACTATTTATAAATGACTCACGCTTGCCGGAAGGACACTCCTGATCCTACTTCCATGTATATCATGTATATTATGTAGATACCGCATCAAGTGCGGATATGTTGTATATCTTATAAAATTAAGTATTATCATTTGCATGATTACTTTTAATGGATAAGGTGCGCTATGTCTGCTCGTAAAATAAACTCATATGTATTGTTTTCATGTATTGTTGCAGCTCTTGGTGGGCTATTGTTCGGCTTGGATCAAGGGTTAATGAATGGTGCTTTAGATCCAATACGGCACAGTTTTGGTTTAAATACTAAGCAAGCGGCCTCATTTGCATCTATTATGTTGTATGGCGCTGTAGTTGGTGCCTTAGTTAGTGGTGTTGTCTCTTTTCGCTTGGGTAGAAAGTTAACTTTAATTATGACAGCTTTGTTTTTTGTTGTATTTGCTTTTTTAAGTACTACCACAACTGTATTTTCACACCTTATGGTGTTCAGATTTCTCTTAGGGTTAGCGGTTGGTATTGCATCCTTTATTGTGCCGTTATATTTATCTGAAATAGCGCCAACGCCACAACGAGGTGGTTTTATTGCTGTTTATCAGTTAATGATAACTATAGGTATTTTGTTGGTTTTTATCACGAATCATTATATTTTAGCAGCAGGGTTCCCATGGCAGAAATTATTTTATCCAATTATTATTCCAGCTAGTATTATGTTTGTTTGCCTATGGTTTGTACCGCAGTCGCCACGGTGGTTATGCTTAAGAGGTAAGGATAAAGCAGCAAATAAAGTGCTTAATCAGATACGTGATGACAAAACAGTTATTGCACAAGAGCTGGCTGAGGTTAGTTCTGTTGCGCATCAAAAAAGTGGTGTATTTTCATTATTGTTTCATGGTTTTTATTTGAAAATATTATTACTGGGTGTTGCGATACAAATGTTGCAACAGTTAACTGGAATTAATGCTGTTATCTATTATTCAACCACCATATTTAGTAATGCTGGATTTTCTAACCCATCTATTGCAACCATAATAATTGGCGTGGTAAATATGCTTTCAACATTTATTGCTATATTTTTTGTAGATGTTATTGGCAGAAAAAAAATTATGTATATAGGTCTGAGCTTAATGCTAGTGTTTTTATTGACATCTGGCATTATTTTTCATGTTGATGCTATGCTCAATCAGGGTGAGGTATTGGCAACATGGTTGCAGCGACTCTTAGTCATATCAACTGTTTTATTTATTATGTCATTTTCTATGTCGGCAGGACCGGTGGCATGGATATTATGTGCTGAAATATTTCCATTAAAGGGTAGAGACCTTGGGTTAACAGTTACAACTGCCGTTAACTGGATTTTTGCAGCACTGGTTGTTGGTTATTCCTTACCGTTTATGGCGCATCAAGATGGTTCGCCTAACTTAATGGGTGGATCTTATTTGTTTTTGTTTTTTGCTTTTTGTTGTTTTATGGGTATTTTATTAATGTACTTCTTTACGCCAGAAACTAAAGGGGTCTCGCTTGAGAGCATGGAGGAAAAATTAAAAGCTGGAGTTAAAATGAAACATATTGGGTTAACTAATGACTAGCTCTGTTCTTATATTGTCTGGAGACATAGGTGGAACCTCAACTAGGCTTCAATTGTCTATGTTTCATGGTGGCACGTATGACATTGTTAAGCGAGAAGAGTATATAAATGATGAATTTAAGCTATTTGAAGAAATTGTTTTTAAGTTTTTATCCGACCAAAATGGTCAGACCATAGATAGAGCTTGTTTTGCGTTTGCAGGTCCTATTGTTAATGGCAAAGTCTCACTAACAAACTTGCCATGGTCTTTTTCTGAGGATGAAATAGCGGCTATTTTAAAGATTAAGCAGGTTGTATTTATTAATGACTTTGTGGCTATAGGCTACGGTGTTAACCATCTAGACAATAAAGATTATATGACGATACAGCAGGGCTCACCTGTTGATGATTCTATTAAAGCTGTTGTTGGGGCAGGTACTGGTCTTGGAGTTGCATTAATTTTACAAACCAAAGTTGGTGTTAGAGTTATACCAACAGAAGGCGGGCATATTGAGTTTGCGCCAACCACTAATTTGCAGGTTGATCTATTAAGGTTTATGAAAAAAAGGCTGCATAGAGTTTCTGCCGAGCGTGTAGTTTCTGGTATAGGTATTACATCTATATATAAATTCCTTCGATCGCTGCCAGAGTTTGCTACTGTTGAGCATCCTGACCTTAAAAGACTGTCATTATCTAGTAAAGATTTTTCAGCAGATATTTCTTATTATGCAAAAGAGCATAGAGATGCAATTTCTTTGCAAGCCTTGGATATATTTATTAGATGCTATGGTTCCTTTGCAGGTAATATAGCATTAACCACTCTGCCAAGATCCGGATTATATATAGCAGGAGGTATCGCTCCTAAATTGCAAAATATGATGCTAGATGGTAGGTTTTTAGTGGCTTATAAGGATAAGGGACGTATGGCTGATCTATTAGATGATATTCCAATACATCTTATAACTAATACACAGCTAGGATTGATTGGGGCTGCATATTATGCAGCAACATTAGATAAATAACAGACAAGTTGGATAGAAAAATGCATGAAGTAATAGACCAAATGTTAAGTCAGGCTCCATTTTTATACTGGGTCATATTATTATTTTTGTTTGGCTTATGTGTTGGTAGTTTTTTAAATGTTGTTATAGCTAGATTGCCGAAAATGATCTTAGATGAAAGTTATACTGGCAACTTATTGTGGCCAAGGTCTCATTGTCTTGGCTGTAATAAAACAATTAGTTGGTATCATAATATTCCGCTGCTAAGTTTTGTCATTTTAAAAGGTCGCTGTAATTTTTGTCATGCTGGTATTAGTATGCAGTATCCTATAGTGGAATTTGTGTCAGGGGTTATTGCAGTAATTTTGCCATTTTACTTTGGTTTAAATAGCGTTACTTTGGTGTCAGTAATTTTTTGTTGGTTTTTGCTGGCCCTGTTTGTTATTGATGTTAAATCTTACTTATTGCCAGATGGCTTAACGCTGTCTTTGTTGTGGTTGGGCTTGCTTGTTAATAGTTATAATTTTTTTGTAACTTTAAGTTCTGCTGTATATGGGGCTATTTTTGGGTATGTTGTTTTTTGGCTAGTTGCCTATCTGTATAAGATTTTACGCAAAAAAGAAGGTCTAGGCTTGGGAGATGCGAAGTTTATAGCAGCTCTTGGTGCATGGTTTGGTATTATGCAGCTACCACTTATTATTGCTGCATCCTCTATACTGGCATTAATTTTTGCAGTTGTGCAAATGTGCCGTGGTCGCATGACAATGCAACGTGCTTTGCCATTAGGACCATTTCTTGCCATAGTCGCTATGGTTTTATTGTGTTTATCTTTATGGAGTATGAGGGTTGTGCCGTCAGTTAGGATTGGAGGTAATGTGCTACCTCCTGCGTATCTAGCAGTTGCGGACTTTAAAAAATGCTTAGCTACTCAAAGCATGGGGACTTGGGAGGCGTATTGTTTGCCAGAAACTAAGCCAGATAGTTGTCCGCAAGCTTCATGGGATAGTTTAAATAGTTCTGGTGGATCTGGTTTAACTGTTTGTGGTAGCTGAGTATTTATATGCTCTGTTTCTATTTGCCCTGAGGATGTGCTCTGCAAGCAGGGTGAGGTGGGGCCGTTGACTTTACTTTCTGTATTGCAACATGTGGTTAATGAACTTACAAGCATAGATGCTGCGATCAAGTAGCGATATGACGCCTCCGTCATCCTATATCCAGTTACAAGTGTTACCTATCTCTGTGTGTCATACACTTGACCGCAGGGTCCACATCAATAGGCCCGTGCCACAATGCATAATGACGTTATATTGCTTATTTTGTATAGTTACTTGATAATGCTGTAGTGTTTTTTAAGTTAGTATGAATTCAAGGATGAATTATGGTTGATAGTCCCGGTTTGTTATTTAAAAAAGCTGTTGCAAGTCACGCGCCACTACCAATTGTTGGTACAATTAATGCATATACTGCGCTGCTAGCAGAACATGCTGGTCATCATGCTATTTATTGCTCTGGAGCTGGAGTCGCTAATGCGTCTTATGGGTTGCCAGATCTTGGAGTGACAACCTTAGATAATGTGTTGTGCGATGTATCAAGAATCACATCAGTAAGTAAGTTGCCACTATTAGTTGATATTGATACAGGGTTTGAAAATAGCGCAGGCCAAATATCTCATACTATCTCCTCTATGATCTCAGCTGGAGTTGCTGCTGTGCATATAGAAGATCAAATTTCGGCAAAGCGTTGTGGTCATAGGCCGGATAAAAAAATAGTCCCAACAAAAGTTATGGTAAGCAGGTTAGAGCAAGCATGTGCTGCTAGAGATGGTAGTGATCTTGTTATTATGGCGCGAACAGACTCACTGGCGGTAGAAGGATTGTCGGCTGCTATTGATAGATCTTTAGCTTATATAGAAGCTGGTGCTGACATGATTTTTTTTGAAGCAGCTTCGTCGTTGGAAGAATATAGATCTTTCACCAGCAAAGTTACTGTGCCTGTATTAGCTAATAGTACTGAGTTTGGTAGAACACCTTTATTTACACAGCAGCAGCTTATGGACTCTGGTATTGCTATGGTATTGTATCCATTAACTGCATTTAGGGCGATGAGCTCTGTGGCTTGTGATATCTATCGGGGCATATTGCAAGATGGCAGTCAGCAAAGCTTTGTTGATCGCATGCAAACTCGTAGTGAACTATATGACCACCTTGGTTATTATGATTTAGAGCAGCAACAAAATATTAAATCTAAAGGAGAATCGTAAGATGGCAAGCAGCAAAGGATTGGCTGGGGTGGTAGCAGGAGACACCTCAATTTCAACTGTTGGTAAGTCTGGAGTTGGTTTAACCTACCGTGGTTTTTCTATTGATGATTTAGCTTCTCACTCAACATTTGAAGAGGTTGCATATATTTTAATATATGGAAGGCTGCCAAGTAAGATTGAGTTATCTAATTATATTGATACGCTGCAGTCTATGCGGTCAATCCCATCATCATTGCAGATTGTATTGCAACAAATTCCTAGCTCCGCTCATCCGATGGATGTTCTTAGGACTGGCTGTTCTTTTCTTGGCACGATAGAACCTGAAACTGATGCTAATGATAGTGTTTTCATTTCAAATAGATTGTTAGCATGTCTACCATCCATGTTGTTGACATGGTACCACCACCATAAAGGTAATGTGTTCACAACTAATATAGATGAGGCAAGCACTGCTGGATTTTTTTTGCATGGTCTTCATGGTAGAGAGCCAGATGATATTTATAAGCGAGCACTAGATGTGTCTTTAATTTTGTATGCGGAACATGAGTTTAATGCTTCTACATTTGCATCTAGAATTACAACTGCAACACTGTCTGATATATATTCAGCTATAACATCAGCAATTGGTACTTTGCGTGGCACCTTGCATGGTGGTGCAAATGAAGCGGCTTTAAGTTTAATTAAAGAATATAGCTCGCCTGTAGATGCTGTTTCTGGTGTTGTAGCCAAGCTAAACAGTAAGGCTTTAATTATGGGTTTTGGTCATAGAGTGTATAGCAGCTGTGATCCAAGGTCTGATATTGTTAAGTTGTGGGCGAAAAAGCTAACAATAGCAAAAAATAAAAAAGAGTTATATCGTATTGCAAATTCAATAGAGAAAACCATGTGGAATCAGAAAAAATTATTCCCTAATTTAGATTTTTATAGTTCTATCGTATATGACATGTGTGATATACCGCAGTCATTTTTTACTCCACTATTTGTCATGGCAAGAACTGCTGGTTGGGCATCTCATGTTATGGAGCAAAGGTCTAATAATAAGCTTATAAGGCCAGATGCAAACTATATAGGACCAGATGAAACGCCATATGTAACAATGGAGGATCGGTGTGGGGAGTAAGTTTGATCCAGAGATAGTAGCAATAGTTGATTATGTTTATGATACAAAAATTGAAAGTAGTGCTGCTTATCATACGGCAAAGCATTGCTTTATTGATAGTATTGGTTGCGCTTTTCTAGCTCTAAATTATCCTGCATGTGTGAGTTTTTTAGGCCCTGTTATCCCTAATACTGTAGTGCCAAATGGAGTTCCGGTACTTGGAACTTCATATGTTTTAGATCCAATACAGGCTGCCGTTCAGCTCGGTATTTTAATTAGATGGTTAGATTATAACGATACCTGGTTGGCAGCTGAATGGGCGCACCCATCTGATAACTTGGGTGGTATATTATCAGTTGCATATTATATAAGTTGCCAGCGTATTTTATTAAATAAACCAGCATTAACCATGCATGATATCTTTACTGCTATGATTAAAGCTCATGAAATTCAAGGAGTGCTTGCTTTAGAGAATAGCTTTAATCGTGTTGGTTTGGATCATGTTATTCTAGTGAAGTTTGCAACTGTTGTAGTTGTCTCTTATTTGTTGGGTTCTAGTAAAGAACAAGCATTGCATGCTTTATCTTTAGCTGTTGTAGATGGCCATAGTTTGCGTACATATAGGCATGCTCCAAATGTTGGGTCACGCAAGTCATGGGCTGCAGGTGATGCTACTGGTCGTGGCGTAGAGTTTGCATTGATGGCGGCAAAGGGTGTTCTTGGTTGCCCGAGCGCATTATCATCGCCTATCTGGGGTTTTTATGATGTTTTATTCAAAGGTGAAAAATTTTCCATGCAAAGAGATTATGGTTCATATGTTATGGAGAAT
>Ga0114933_10001677_pt1 | contig 24277 bp, 19 predicted proteins | sample 4SBtaG_FD_89691 | JGI IMG/M metagenome (GOLD analysis project Ga0114933, IMG submission 89691) | Deep subsurface microbial communities from Kolumbo volcano to uncover new lineages of life (NeLLi) - 4SBTROV12_W25 metaG | ecosystem: Environmental > Aquatic > Marine > Volcanic | place: Kolumbo... | reverse complement strand
TCGAGGCGCGGGAGCACCCCGGTCCAGGTGACCGCGCGCTGTCGGCCGTGCAGGTTCGCCCACGCCGCGGCCCCTCCGGCCGAGGCCCACTCGGGGGCGGGGGGGCTCCACGGGACATCCGGGACGGGGCGCACCCCGAGCTTGCGGAGGCGGGCGGCCGGCGACGGCCCGGGGGCGACGGTGTCCCCCCAGATCACGTCTCCCGCGCAACCGGACAGGAGGACGTCGCACTCGGTCGCCCAGGGCGCGTCGGTGGGGGCGCCCGGCGACGATCCGGGCCCGCCGAGGCCGTCGGTGGCGCGCCAGACGCGCGCCTCGTGGCGGAGCGCCGCGGCGGGGGGGAGCACGTCGACGCGGTGCGGACGGCCGAGGGCGGCGGCGAGCGCGCGGGCCCCGGGCAGGTCGGGGGCGTCGTGATCGCCGAAGGTCCCGAACGTCAGGCCGGGCGCCTTCACGGCGACGGCCGCGGCGGCCACGGCGCGAGAGTCGAGGCCGCCGGACAGGGCCGCCCGCACGCGGTCGCGGCCCTCGCAGGCGGCGCGGACGGCGTCCAGGAGCAGGGCCCACAGGCGATCGGCGCGGGCGTCGAGGCTCGGGAGATCCCCCGCCGACGGCGACGGGCGGGGCGGATCGAGGGGACGGAGGACGGCCTCGACGTCGGCGAGCAGGCTGGTGGTGCCCACGAGTCCGCCGTGGGCGAGCAGGGTCGCGACTCCTCGGGGATCCAGATCCCGACCGTCGTCCAGATCGAAGAGCGAACCCTCCCGATCGGTGCGCCGGTCCCGCCACCGGCGCTCCAGCGCGGCGGGGATCACGCCGCGCGGATCATCGCGTCGATCGCGCGGTCGATCCCCGCGTCGTCGACGTCCAGGTGGGCCACGACGCGGATGGTGTTCGGGCCCGTCGCGTGGGTGAGCACGCCCTGCTCGGCCGCCCGCTCCACGACGTCCTGGGCGGGACCGGCGGTGTCCACGTAGGCCATGTTCGTCTCCACCGGGGCCGAGGGCGTGAAGCGTCCCGAGGCGACCAGCGCGTCCGCCAACCGGCGCGCCCGGGCGTGGTCCTCGGCGAGTCGATCGACGTGGTGGTCGAGCGCGTACAGCCCCGCCGCCGCCAGGAACCCCGCCTGACGCATGCCCCCGCCGAACATCTTGCGGAACCGGTGGGCGCGGTCGACGAACGCCCGGCTCCCCACCAGGAGCGACCCCACGGGGCACCCCAGGCCCTTGCTCAGGCAGAACGAGATCGTGTCGAAGGGCCGGGCGACCTCTTCGGCGGACAGGCCCGCCGCGACCGCCGCGTTGAACATGCGCGCGCCGTCCAGGTGGAGGGCGAGGCCGTGCTCGTCGGCGACGGCCCGGATGCCGGCCACGACGTCCCGCGGGTACACCGTGCCGCCCCCTCGGTTGGCCGTGTCCTCGAGCGCGATGAGCTTCGTGTTCGGGAAGTGCGACAGCCCCCCAGGCGGCCGAATCGCGGCGGCGACGTCCCCGGGATCGAGGATCCCGCGGGCCCCGTCCACGCACCGGGCCGACACCCCCGAGAGCGCGGCGAACCCGCCGCCTTCATAGAGGAAGATGTGCGCCCCCGACTCGACGATGATCTCGTCGCCGGGCTCGGTGTGGGCCCGGATGGCGACCTGGTTGGCCATCGTCCCCGACGGCACGAACAGGGCGGCCTCCTTGCCCAGCAGCTCGGCCGAGCGGTCCTGGAGCCGGTTCACGCTCGGATCGTCCCCGAACACGTCGTCGCCCACCGGGGCCTCGGACATGGCCCGAAGCATGCCGGGGGTGGGACGAGTCACGGTGTCGGAGCGCAAGTCGACGATCGTCATGGCGGCGGAGGTTAGCGCAGCGCCGGGGAAGTCCTTCCTCCGCGCGCGCGATTCTGATAGAGAGTCGACCCCCGCGCGGGCGCGGGGTCGGAGCCCCGGCGATGCGACTCTTCCGTTCCTCTTCCCTCGTCCTCCTCATCCTCCTGATGGTGGCCGCCGCGTGCGTCAATCGCGGCGGGGGACGCGGGGGCGGCGGCGGGTCGAGCGACGACGACGACGCGGTGGACGACGACGACGCCACCGACGACGACGACGCCGTGGACGACGACGACGCGGTGGACGACGACGACGCCACCGACGACGACGACGCCGTGGACGACGACGACGCCGTGGACGACGACGACGCCGTGGACGACGACGACGCCGTGGACGACGACGACGCCACCGACGACGACGACGCCGTGGGCGGCCCGATGATCGACGACGTCGCCTGCGACGACAACACGACCGCAGACATCTGGCTCGTCTCCGGCAGCGGCACCCTGAACATCCTCGTGGACACGGTCTCGGCCGCCACCACCTTCGACCCCTACTCCTTCACCAGCACCGACACGTCGGCGCCCTACAACACCAACGTCGTGGACACCGGGGACGACGAAGTGGCGTGTACGTTCCCCCCGCCCATGTTCGAGTGCCCCAGCTACTCGTCTTCGATCTCCGGCAGCCTCGTCGTGGCCGTCCAGGGCTACAGCAGCAACTGCAACAACACCGGCATCGGCACCTACGAGCTCATCCTCGGCGGCGCCGCCACCACGGCGACCCTCATCGCCGACGACATCACGCTCTAAGACCCGAGGATCTTCATGTCTCCGTCCCGCTCCTTCTCCTCCCTGCTCCTCCTCGCGAGCGCCCTCCTCCTGCTCGTCCCGGCGTGCGTGAACCGCCCCGGCGGCGGCGGCGGCGGCGGCGGCGGCGACGACGACGACCTGCCCCCCACGGACGACGACGACGCGGGCGACGACGACGACGCGGTCGAGGTGCCCTGCGACGGCGCCTCCGACGAAGGCGACGAGGCCGAGCCGAACAACGACCCCGCGGACGCGACGGAGTTCTCGGCGGGCGGGGACCTCACGGTCACGGGCTCGATCGACGAGTGCGCCAACGACGGCGCCGAGTGGACCGGCGCGGCCGACTGGATCACGAACGACTGGGTCGACTGCAACGAGTCGGGCACGGTCTCCCTCACCTGGACGGGCGCCGACGATCTCGACCTGCGCGTCTGGTCCAGCCCCGCCATGGGCGAGACCGACCTGCTCGGCAACTTCTCCACCACGGATCCCGGCGCCGACGGCGGCAACATCGCCGTGGACGGGGGCGTGTGGTTCGAGGTCCTGTGCTGGGAAGGCACGCCCGGCACCGAGTGGACCCTCACGGTCACCTTCTAGACAGACCCCGAACGCCCGCGAGGCTCCCGCAATGAACTCGATTCCCGGCCGCGTGGCCCGCCGAAAGGTCGCCGTCGGCGATCTCGATGTCCCCCAGACCGAGCTCACGCTCACCAACGGCGACACCCACCGCCTGTACGACACGTCGGGGCCCCAGGGCTGCGACGTGCACCGCGGCCTGCCCGAGCGACGGGCGGAGTGGGTGGCGCGTCGCGTGGCCCGCGGCGACACCAACTTCTCCCAGATGCACTGCGCCCGTCGGGGCGAGATCACCGAGGAGATGCGGTTCATCGCCGTGCGTGAGGGCATGGCGCCGGAGTTCGTGCGGGACGAGGTGGCCGCGGGCCGCGCGATCATCCCCGCGAACCGCAACCACCCCGAGCTCGAGCCGATGATCATCGGCCGCAACTTCCTGGTGAAGGTGAACGCGAACATCGGGAACTCGCCCGTCAGCTCGTCGATCGAGGAAGAGGTCGAGAAGCTGCAGTGGTCGCTCAAGTGGGGCGCGGACACGGTCATGGACCTGTCCACGGGCAAGAACATCCACGCGACCCGCGAGGCGATCCTCCGCAACAGCCCGGTCCCGATCGGCACGGTCCCCATCTACCAGGCGCTCGAGAAGGTCGGCGGCGTCGTCGAAGACCTGAACATCGACGTCTACCTGGAGACGCTGCAGGAGCAGTGCGAGCAGGGCGTGGACTACTTCACGATCCACGCCGGGGTGCTGCTGCGGTCGATCCCGCTCACCATCGACCGCGTGACGGGCATCGTGTCCCGCGGTGGGTCGATCATGGCGAAGTGGTGCCTCTCCCATCACCGGGAGAACTTCCTCTACACCCACTTCGACGCCATCGCCGACCTCATGGCGAAGTACGACGTGAGCTTCAGCCTGGGCGACGGCCTGCGTCCGGGGTCCATCGCGGACGCCAACGACGACGCGCAGTTCTTCGAGCTGCAGGTCCTCGGCGAGCTCACGAAGCGCGCCTGGGAGCGCGACGTGCAGGTGATGATCGAGGGCCCGGGCCACGTCCCCATGCACAAGATCGTGGAGAACGTGACCCGCCAGATGGAGGTCTGCCACGAGGCGCCCTTCTACACGCTGGGCCCCCTCGCCACGGACATCGCGCCGGGCTACGACCACATCACGTCGGCGATCGGCGCGGCCATCATCGGTCACGCGGGCACGGCGATGCTCTGCTACGTCACCCCCAAGGAGCACCTCGGCCTCCCGAACAAGGAGGACGTGAAGGAGGGGCTCATCGCCTACAAGATCGCGGCCCACTCGGCGGATCTGGCGAAGGGCCACCCCGGGGCCCAGGACCGGGACGACGCGCTCTCCCGCGCCCGGTTCGAGTTCCGCTGGGAGGACCAGTTCGAGCTCGGCCTCGACCCCGAGACGGCCCGCGACTACCACGACGAGACCCTCCCGCAGGAGAAGGCCAAGAGCGCCCACTTCTGCTCCATGTGCGGCCCCGCCTTCTGCGCGTACCGCATCTCCCAGGACGTCCGGGACCTCGCCGCCGGCGAGCTGGCCCTGGGCACCCCCGCGACCGACGAGGCCGCCGACGGCATGCGCGAGAAGGCTGCCGAGTTCCGCAAGAACGGCGGCCGCCTCTACGTCGCCGACACCCCCCCACGCTGAGACCCATGACCCGCAAGTTCACGCTGCTCCTCCTGGCGGCGACGGCGACCCTCGCCCTCGCCTGCAACCGCGACACCGGCCCCAAGGACGCCGCTCCCCTCGGAGAGAAGGGCGGCACCGCCGGCGTGACCGAGGTGCTCGAAGACGAGGCGGGCATGACCGCCGCCTTCGGCCTGGTCCGCTCGATCCTGTACGGCGAGGAGCGCCCCGACCTCGGCGACCTCGAGGCTGCCTCCGGGCGCCGCGCGTTCGTGTGTGTCTACGGCGTCGAGGCGCCGAACATCTGCGGGACCGCCGCGGGCGACCACCTCGCCGCGTCGATCGAGGGCGCCGCCGCGGACCTCGAGGAGAAGGGGGGCAAGAAGCTCGCCGCCGCCGACAAGGGGTCCCTGCGCCTCAAGATCGACGTCGTCGTGAAGACGGGGCGGGCCGACTGGCGCAACGCCGTCGACCGGCCGCGCGCCCGAGAGACCGCCACCTACGGGTACTGGCTGAAGGACGCCGAGGACCGCGTGGGGTGGGTGCTCCCCTCGGAGGTCCTCGAGCAGAACCTCTACTGGAAGGCGCGCAGCAAGCGGGGCGTGCAGCGCGATCGTCTGCTCGACGCCATGCGGAAGCGCAACCCCGGGCTGGGCCCGATCCCGCAGGAGTTCACGTTCGACAAGCTGCGCACGGTCTCGTGGGTGGAGAAGGCCGTCATGGACGACTCCCGCCCCGGCATCTTTCGGAGCTACCGCCTGCACTCCCTGGAGTTCCCGGAGGCGGACCCCGACTCCCTGGCGCAGTCGACGGTCTGGGCCGCCGACTACCTGATCTCGTCCGTCGCCGCGGACGGGGAGATTCGATACAACTACCGCCCCGCCCGAGACCGCGACGGCGGCGGCTACAACGTCCTGCGCCACGGCGGCACCACCTACTCCATCCTCCAGGCCTACGACCGCACGAAGTACCGCCCCTACCTGGTGGCGGCCGAGACGGCGATGAACTGGCTGATGCGCGAGCGCTCCGAGACGCGGCGACGCAGCGGGCCGTTCCTCGAGGACAGCGAGGTCTTCTTCGTCTACAGCCGCGCCGAAGGCAAGACGATCAAGCTCGGCGGCGCCGGCCTGGCCCTGGTGATGATCGACCAGTACGTCGAGGTGACGGGCAACGAAGAGAAGTACCTGGAGCAGGCCCGGGGCTACGCGCGCTTCATCGTCTCCCGCCAGGGCGAGGACGGCGAGTTCATCTATCACGACCCCTACGTGGACGGCACCACGGTCAAGAACCAGACGTCGCCGTACTACCCGGGCGAGGCGATCCTCGGCCTCATCCGCCTGTACTCCTACGACCGCAACCCGCTCTGGCTGGAGACCGCGGTGCGGGGCGCCGACTGGCTCATCGACACGCGGGACAAGGGCAAGGACGAGACGCGCCTGGCCAACGACCACTGGCTCATGATCGCGCTGTCGTACCTGTACCAGTACACGAAGGACGAGCGGTACCTGACGCACTCGCTGAACCTCGCCCGGGCCGTCGAGTTCCAGTACGAGAAGAACCGCAAGGCGTGGAAGAAGTACCCCGACTACCGGGGCGGCTACTACGACCCGCCGCGCTCCACGCCCGCCGCCACCCGAGGCGAGGGCCTCGTGGCCGTGCTCGACACCTGCAAGGTGGCCGGCAGCGAGTGCGGGTGGGTCCAGGACCTCCTGATCGAGACCGTGCGCCACGAGCTGCTGAGCCTCTACAGCCCGGACCACATGTGGTGGCCGCGGAACCAGTCGAAGACCTTCGGCGGCTGGAACGGGGGCCTGCTCGACAGCGCCGTGCGCAACGACTTCGTACAGCACAACATGTCCTCGATCCTCGGGCTCGAGCGGCACCTCCGCGAGGCGGACGGCGTCGACCTCCCGGGCGGTCCCCGGTGGACCGAGCGGAACCTCGGCGGCGAGACGTTCGACGGCATCCCCGAGGCCGAGATGGACGCGCTCCGCGCGTGGACGAAGCACTACCGAGGCGAGACCCGGTGGGAGAAGCTCGCGAAGCTGCAGGAAGAGGGCGCCGACGGAGCCGAGGAGCCCGACGCCACCGACGAGTGAAGGCACGGCAGCGCGCGCAGCGCAGAGCGATCAGCGGCTGATCAGCAGGACGACCCCGAGGATCGCGGGCGCCAGCCCGATGCCGCCGATCGTGACGGCCGTCCCCAGGGACACGACGCCCGCGACCGCCGGACCCGGCCTGCCCGCGTTCGACGCGCGGTAGCCGCGGACCGCCCCCACCGCCGCTCCGATCCCGGCCAGGACGGCCACGACCAGCAGCGTCCAACCCACCTGCTGGAAGAACGGCGGGACCGCGCCCCGCACGGCCGCGACCACGCACAGCGCGCCCGAGCCGGCGGCCCCCAACAGCAGACGGATGGCCCGCAGGGACCACTTCAGGGATCGACGCGCGACGGCGCGGTGCTTCTCTTCGTCCGTCCACGCCACGCCGTCGACGTGCAGGCGCGATCGACAGGGCCCGCACAGATCGCCGCTGACCGTGCAGCCGACGCAGATGAACGTGCCGCAGCGAGCGCACGTCCCCACGGCGGGGCGGTCGGGGTGAGCAGCACAGGCGGCGGAGGGCGTCATGTTAGCTTCGGCCCGCGCTCACGCGGCCCGCGGTGGGTTGGACCCGGGGCGCGCGACAGGTGTTCCCCCCGGCCGGAGGCGACCGACGTGATGGACTTCCACCTGCTCCTCCGCAACCGCAACGTCTCTCGTGTCCTGGTGGGTGTCCCGGACGGCCACCAGCATATCCGGGCCCGCATCGAGACCGCGGGCGGGGACGTGATCACCCTGCAGGAGGCGACGCTGGCCGCCATCGCGCGGGCCTACCTCGCGGTCTCCACGCACCCGACCCGCAACGCCGTGGAGCTCCGAGCGATGGAGATCTCCGGGCGCAAGCGCGGGTTCGCCGAGGTGCAGCTGCTCGAGACGGACGCGGACGAAGACTCGCTGCGGTCGGTGCTGGCCTCCCCGCCGCCCGAGCGCACGCCGGACGGGCCCCCGACCGCGTCGGTCGACACCATGCCCCTCTCGCCCGAGACCGAGGCCGCCGCGCCCGTGCCCGCGTCCCCGATCCCGGTGGAGCCCGAGATGGCGGCCACGGATCACGGCGCGCCCCCCGACGACGACGCGGTGGACCTCGACCTCGACGACCCGCTCGAAGAGGACGACGGCCCCGTCTTCGGGGACGTGCCGACCATGCACAGCCGTCCCCCCGGGGAGGACGAGCCCTGATCCGCGCTCCCATCGTCGCCGCGCTCCTCGTCGGCTGCGCCCCGCTGGTCCCCGTGGAAGGGACCCCCGCCCCCGCCACCGCCTCCCTCGTGTGCGATCGCGACTTCCTGCCCGCCGCGCTGTCGCTCATCGAGGAGGCCGAGACCGCGGTGAACGTCGCCCAGTTCTCGCTCTATCCCGGCTCCTCCACCGGCGCCCTCCGCGACGCCCTCATCGACGCCGCGGAGCGGGGCGTGACGGTGCGAGTGCTGCTGGACGACGAGGTCGAGCAGAACGGCCCCGCCGCCGAGGCGCTCGTGGCCGGCGGCGTGGACGCGCGGCTCGACCGGGTGGACACGACGATGCACGCGAAGGTCGTGGCCGCCGACGACGCCGCGATCGTCGGGAGCACCAACGGCTCGGACTCCGCCATCGAGCGGAACCGGGAGTGCAACCTCCTCCTGCGCGACGGGGCCCCGCCCTCCTACGTCGCGGGCTGGTTCGACAGGGTGTGGGCGGACGCCACCGATCGCACCCCGCCGGGTCCCCGCGGCACGGGCGACGTCGTCGCCCTGGTGAACGACGACCTCCTCGCCCACCTGCTGGACCGCGTCGGCGAGGCCCGCCGCCGGGTGGACTTCACGATGTACGCGACGTATCTCCAACCGAACAACCTCGACTCCCCCGCCATGCAGGTCTTCTCGGCGTTCGAGGAGGCGGCGGCGCGGGGCGTGGTCGTGCGGGGCGTGGCCGAGCACTCCCGCACGAACGAGGGCCTCAACGCCCAGACGGCGGAGGCCGTGGAGTGGCTGCGCGCCCGAGGCGTGTCCATGCGCTGGGAGGACGGAGCGACGGTGACTCACGCGAAGGTGATCCGGGCGGACGACGGCATCCAGGTCGAGTCCGCGAACTTCTCCACGAGCGGCTTCGAGCGCAACCAGGAGGTGGGCGCGTGGACGACCCAGGAGGCGCCCGTCGCCGCCTTCGAGGCGTGGTTCGAGGACCTGTGGGGCGCGTCCACCGAGGAGCCCGCCCGGTGATCCGCCTCCTCCTCGCCCTCCTGCTGTTGGTCCCGGTGACGGCCTCGGCCGCCCCGAAGAAGAAGGCCGAGGCGGAGGCCAACCGCCTGCTGAACCGGGCGATGCAGGAGCTGGGGCGCTACCAGCTCGACGCCGGCCTGGCCACGCTCGGCGAGGTCCTCGCGCTCACCCCGAACGACGGCTTCGCCCACAGCCGCCTCGCGGAGATTCACGCGGTCGGATACGGCCGCGGGACCGAGCTGGTGGCGACGTACCGAGCGGTCGCGGCGGCGCGGCCCGACGAGCCGATCCGGACCGTGTGGACCGTGCGCGCCGAGCTGGCGCGGCACGTCGAGGACAAGTGGGTCGTCGCCGACCGTCCGTGGGTGCAGGAGTCGCTGGAGGCCCTGGGGAGCCTCACGTCCCACGAAGACGCGGAGGTCCGCTACGCGGCGTGGATCGCGGTCCGCGATCTGCGGATGCGGCTCCAGGACGGGGCGGGCGCGGCGGCCGCCGGCGCCGCGGCGATCGACCTCTTCCCCCACCGGCTCCAGTCCCGAGTCTCCGCCCTCCTGGCCGCGCGCGACGCGGGCGACGCGGCCCGATTCCAGCGGATCTGCGGGGACGTGATCCGCGACACGCCGGGGGCCGTCGAGGCGTGCTCGATGCTCTTCTCGGGCGGGCTCTGGGAGGACGCCGACGCGCTCCTGAAGGCACGCGCGGACGTGCTCGCGGACGTGGAGAAGCTGGGCCGTCGCGTCCTCTCGGACGTCGTCCTGGCCCACGAGGTCGCGAAGTTCTACGGCCGCCGGGGGCTCGACGCCGCGCTCCAGACGGCCTACGTGGCCCGGATCCTCGGGCGCCACCCCGGGTTCACGCTGAGCCCCTCGTCCCGGTGGTGGCTCGGCCGGCCGCCCCCCCTGAAGACGACGCAGCGTCGGATCCGGGAGGCCTTGCCGGGCGACGACGTCGCGCCGCTCTCGGCCACGGACGCGCCGTGGGCTCACGAGCAGGCCGCCGTGCAGGCCGCGCAGGAGGGTCGCCACGACGACGCCGTCGCCTCCATCCGTCGGGCGCGGGAGGCGCTCACGAAGCTCCCGTGGTCACCGCACGCCACGCGTCCCTCCACCAGCTTCGAGGCGTGGTCGGCCGCCCGCGCCCGGGACGAGGGCCGGATGCTCGGGATCGAGGCCAGGAGCCTTCGCGCGGCGGGCCGAGACGACGAGGCCTGGCCCCTCGCCCAGCGCGCGGCCTGGCTCCACGGGGACGGCCGCACCTGGATCGAGCTCGCCCAGTTCGCCGCCGCGCGAGGCGACGCGGTGCTCGCTCTGGAGGCCGACCTCGAGGGGCTCTCCCGCCTCGACGGGGAGGCGCTGACGGAGCTGCCCATGGAGTATCGCGACCGCGCCGTGGGCCGGTTCCTCGACGCGCACCCCGCGCTCGGCGACCCGGACCTGGGGTGGCTGGGGCTCCTCTCGGCGGCCGCCGGGCGGCGCTCGCTCCGGGCGGCGGGGGAGGCTCCGGACGCCCCGGGCGCGAAGGAGCAGCACCCCTTCGTGGGACGCCCCGCGCCCCCGTTCGACGTCACCACGTTCGCGGGCACGGCCCTGAGCAGCGAGTCGCTCCGCGGCAAGGTCGTGGTGGTCGACTTCTGGGCCACCTGGTGCGCGCCCTGCAAGCGCGCGATGCCGGAGCTGCAGCAGGCCCAGGACGAGCTCGGGGACGACGTCGTGGTGTTGGCGCTGTCCGTCGATCAGCGCCCGGAGGAGGCCGAGCAGTTCATGGCCGCGTCGACCTACACCTTCGAGGCCGCACACGTGGGCCCCGACGCCCAGGGGCCGTGGGAGGTGAGGGGTATCCCCTCCACCTTCGTCATCGACGCAAACGGGGTGGTGCGTCATCACCACCAGGGCTGGTCCCGGGGCGTGGGACGCCGAATCCAGGGCGAAGTACGCGCGCTGCTTGCTCGTTGAGGGCCGGCCCCTTGCGGGGCCACGGTCGGGCGTGTTATCCACCCTCTCCCTCTGCTCGCTGGGGGTGGACGCGCGGGCAACAAGGAGCGCTGGATGGCTAAGGAAGAGTCGGAGTCCCTGGTGATGATGGCGGTCCTTACGGAGCCGCTGGCCGTGGACCTCCTCCTCGCGTCCCTCCCGGACGCGATGCACCTTCGACCGCTCTGGGAGCGGCTCATCATCGCGGACCTGCCCGAGTGCGTCGCCATCGGTCTGCCGATCGCGAACAAGGTCACGCGCGACTCCACCGAGAATCATCGACGCCACCTCTTCTCGCTCCTGAACCTCCTCGAGGTTCCCCTCGTCTCGAGTCCGACGCACCTCCATCGCATCGAGGTCGATCGCGCCGCCGTCCGCACGGACGTGGCGTGGCCCGCGGCGAAGCCCGACAAGAAGAAGAAGGCCGCCGAGGCCGCGGCCAAGGCAGCGGCCGCCGAAGACGCGGGCGACGCCGAAGCCGCGGACGAGCCGAAAGCCTGAGCCGATGGTGGTCGACGGCGTTCATCCCTCGGCCTGCCCCCTCGACTGCCCCGACTCCTGCACGCTCGACGTCCACGTGACGGGAGGGCGCGTCGTCGCCGTGCGCGGCTCCGATCGGTCGTCGCTCACCGACGGGGTGATCTGCGGCAAGGTCACCGCCTTCGCCGATCACATGTACGGCGACGAGCGTCTCACGCTGCCCCTGCGACGCACGGGCCCCAAGGGCGAGGGCCGGTTCGAGCCGATCTCCTGGGACGACGCGCTCGACACCGTCGCCGAGAACCTGGCCCGCGTCCGCGACACCCTGGGCGGGGAGGCGATCCTGCCGTGCAGCTACGGCGGCTCGAACGGCGCGCTCACCGAGGGCGCCGTGGACGCCCGCCTGTTCCATCGCCTGGGGGCGAGCAACCTCGCCCGGACCCTGTGCGCCATGCCGTCGACCCGCGCCCAGACGGGCATGAGCGGGAAGATGGTGGGCGGTTCGCTCGAGGACGTGGCGCACAGCCGGTTCGTCGTGTTGTGGGGCGTGAACCCCTCGGCCACCGGGATCCACCTCGTCTCGCGCGTGCAGAAGGCCCGCCGGGCGGGCGCGAAGCTCATCGTCGTGGACCCGCGACGCATCCCCCTGGCCCGGCACGCGGACCTGCACCTGCGGCTCCGCCCCGGGACGGATCTGCCCCTCGCCCTCGCCGTCGCCCACGAGCTGTTCCGCACCGGAGCCGCCGACCGGGCCTTCCTCGCGGAGCACTGCCGAAACGTCGAGGCGTTCGAGGCCCACGCCATGCGCTGGTCTCCCGAGCGGGCGGCGGCCGTGGCGGGCGTCGAGGCCGACGACGTCCGCTGCCTGGCCCGCATGTACGCCGAGGCCTCGCCCGCCCTCATCCGCTGCGGCTGGGGCGTGGAGCGCAGTCGAAACGGCGGCGCCGGGACCTTCGCCGTCCTCGCCCTCGCCGCCGTGGCGGGCAAGTTCGGGATCCGCGGCGGCGGGTTCACGATGTCGAACACCGGCGCCTGGCAGCTCTCGGGAGGAGCGGCGGCCCGGGCGGAGGTGCCCGACACGCGGTGGGTCAACCTCGGCCGCATCGGGCGCGCCCTGACCGAGCTCCGGGACCCGCCCGTGGGCGCGCTGTTCGTCTACAACTGCAACCCGCTCTCGACCTGCCCCGACCAGGAGGCGGTGCGGCGCGGGCTGCTCCGCGACGACCTCTTCACCGTCGTGCACGAGCAGGTGATGACGGACACGGCGCGGTACGCCGACGTCGTCCTCCCCGCGACCACCTTCCTGGAGCACCACGACCTCGCGCGCGGGTACGGAAACCTGGTCCTGCACCGGATCCGGCCCGCCGCCCCCCGGGTCGGCGAGAGTCGCCCGAACCACGAAGTCTTCGGCGCCCTCTGCGACCGCCTGGGGCTCTCGCGCGACGACGACCCGCGCACGCCCGACGCCATGGCCGACGCCGTGCTGGACGCCGACGGGCACGGCCGGGGCGAGGAGCTGCGCGCGGCCCTGATCGACGGTCGCCCCGCGCCCCCGGCGGCGGGCGCACGGCCCGTCCAGTTCGTGGACACGTTCCCGCTGCACGAGGACCGGAGGCTCGACCTCTACCCCGAGGAGCTGGCTCGTGAGGCGCGGGAGACGGGCCCCGAGTTCCTCGACTACCGCCCCGACCCCGCCACCGACGAGCACCCCCTGGCGTTGATCTCCCCCGCCGAGCGGGGCACCGTCTCGTCCACGTTCGGGCAGCTCCGACGGACCGAGGTGCGGCTCATGGTCCATCCGGGGGACGCCGAACCGCGCGGCATCGCCGACGGAGACGTCGTCCGGGTGTTCAACGACCTGGGGGAGGTCCGGGTAGCGGCGAAGGTCACCGACGTCGTGCGGGCGGGCGTCGTGTCGCTGCCGAAGGGGCTCTGGGCCCGCCACACCCGGTCCGGGACCACCGCCAACGCCCTGATCCCGGACGCGCTCACCGACCTCGGCGGCGGGCTCTGCTTCAACGATGCCCGGGTCGAGGTCCAGCCGGTCTAACGACGCTCTTGGAGCTCGCGGAGCTCCTTCTCCATGGCCTCGAGCCGCTCCTCGAGCTTCTTCAGCTTCGCCTTGGTCTCCCCGGTCGTCTCGTCCGCGTCCTTCTCGGTGCGCGTCCGGATCTTCTCGACGATCGACGCGCCGCGAGCCGCCATCGACGGCGTGTCGTCCCAGCGGAGCATCTCCTCGATGCGATCGATGGAGCCCGCGTCGCCGACTCGCCCGAGGATCCCGAGCGCCACCTGCCGGTCTCGGAGGTGGAGGCTGTCCAACCAGGCCTCGGCCGCCTCGCGCACCGGCTCCCGGGCTCGCTCCCGCTCCGGCCCCACGGGCTGCCGATCGGCCAACGCGGCCCCTGCCCGCAGGGCGGTGTGGCGCATGCGGGTGCCCGGGGCCGACGGCTGGAACGCCCGGGCGAGCGCCCCCATGTCCTCGGGCTCGCCCCACCGGCCCAGGGCGTCGGCGGCGTGCCGCTGCGCCCACCGGCTGTCGGTCGCGGGGCCGCGCAGCACCGCCAGGGCCCGCGGACGCACGCGGCGCTCCTCGTGCTTCGCCAGGGCGGACATGGCCTGCCCGCGGCCCCAGTGATCGCGGTCGCGCTCCAAGACCCCGACCAGCGCCGCCACGACCTCGGGGGTCCCCTCGGCCTTCGCCAGCTCCTGGACGATCTGGCTGCGCAGCGCGGAGTACGGCGCGTCCGGCGCCTCGCCCTTCAGCACCTCCAGGAGGACGGCGGTCGACGCCTCGTCGCGCCACTCCCCCAGGACCGTGACCGCCATGCGTCGAGCAACCCCCGGCGACAGCGTGTCGCGCGCGAGGGACTCGATCGTCGCGCGAGTGGCCTCCGGGATCGTCCCCTTCAGCTGCTTGAGCCCCTCGATGGCCCGGCGTCGCGTGAAGGCGTTCGCCGACTGGAGCTGGTTCGTCCACTCCTGCGCCGTCTGCTTCTGCGTGAGGTCCATGAGCACGCCCGCGAAGGGGTCCACGCCCACGTACAGGAGGTCCGCGCCCCCCAGATCCATGGAGAGGGCCGTCTCGTCGCCGTCGAGGAGCACGCGCTCGATCCGAGTGCCCGTGGAGGTCGCGATCTCGAGGTCGACGGGGAGGTGGAACGTGGGGACCAGGCCGTCGGTCGACTGGGTCTGGGCCAGGGCCACGCGCAGGCGCCCGGACTCGGGGTCCACGCGATGACTCACGTTCACCTTCGGGTGCCCCGCCAGGTACACCCACTGGTCGAAGAACCAGCGGAGGTGGAGCCCGGACGCGTCCTCCAGGGCCCGACGCAGGTCCTCCGTCTCCACCAGGCCGTGCTGGTGCCGGGTCAGGTAGAGGGTGACGCCGCGGAAGAACGCATCGTCGCCGAGCAGCACGCGGAGCATGTGCGTGACCGTCGCGCCCTTCGTGTAGACGTGCGCGCCCCGGCCCCCCGCGCGGTTGTAGAACGTGCCGACCATGGGGCGAGGGTCGCGATCGTCGGCGCCCACGAGGCCGCGGTGACGCCCGAAGGTGCCCGCCGCCCACTCGTCGTCGCCGAACTCGGCGCGCAGCCACTCGTCGGCGGTCCAGGTGGTCATGCCCTCGTTGAGCCACATGTGGGCCCAGGTGCGGCAGGTGAGCTGGTCGCCGAACCACTGGTGGGCGAGCTCGTGGGCGATGATCGACTCGGTGTGCTTGCTGGGTCGGTGGGGCCCGGGCGGGAGCAGGAGGCGACGATCGAGGACGGTCGCCGTCGTGTTCTCCATGCCGGTGTAGATGAACCGCTGGACCGTGACCTGGTTGTAGGCGGGGTACGGGTAATCGACGCCCAAGAAGGTCGACATCCACTCGAGCATGCGCGGCGTCTTGCCGAGCAGCAGCCGGCCCTCGGCCTCGGTGGAGTCCGGCGAGACGTAGTAGCCCACGGGGCGCCCCCGCCAGGTGTCGGTGAAGACCTGGTACTCGGCCGCCGCGAACATCACCAGGTAGGCCACCAGATCCTGGTCTCGGAGCGCGTAGTGCCAGGTGGTCCAGCCGGGCCGCGCGGCGGGCGCCTTCGACTCGAGCACGCCGTTGCTGAGGGCGGTGTAGCGGTCCGGGACGGTGAAGCGACCCTCGTACGTGAACCGGTCCGTCGGGAAGTCCCACACCGGGATCCAGTGGCGGTTGTCGGTGTCCTCGCCCTGGGTCCACGCCTCGACGTAGGTGTCCGGCGAGTCGAGGCCGGGCCGGCGGAAGTGCAGCCCGCTCGAAGGAGCCGCGCGGTAGCGCACGACGACCGTCGCGTCCTCGCCCACCGTTAGCCCGGCGACGGCGATCCCCAGGGTGGTGGGCCCGGTCACGACGGAGGCCTCGACGCCGTTCACCGTCGCGCCCTGGATGTCGAGACCGACCTGGTGCAGCACGATCTCGGCGAGCCCGGTGCGCAGGGGCTGCACGGTCAGGGTCGCCGCCCCCTCCACCGTGCCGGCGTCGAGATCGACGGTCAGATCGAGGGCGTAGTGCTGGATGTCGACGGTCCGGTCGGGAGCGTCGACCCCGCGCGCGTCGGCCTGGAGATCCGGAGCGTCGGCCCCCGCGTCGCCCGTGGGAGTCAGCAGGAGGAGTCCGAAGACGAGGGCGCGAGCGAGCGGCTGAATGGGTGACACGGAGGCTCCCGAGTGAAGGGAGCGGGACGATAGCAAGCGGGCGAACCACCCCGCCGTGGCCGTCCCACAGGACGCCGTCTAAGATGACCGCCCACCGCTCAGGCTGGAGCCATCGTGAGAGTTTCCCTCGTCGTCCCGCCCTTCGATTACGGCCGCATGTTGTACGGCCTGATGAACCGGCGGGCGTTCCACAACGCCGTCCCGCTGGGGATCCTGAACGTCGGCGCCTGTCTCCGGGAGGCGGGCCACGAGGTCCACCTGCTGGACGCCCCGGGCATGGGGATCGACGAGGCGGCCGTCGTGGGGGAGCTCCGCAAGTTCCGCCCCGACGCCATCGGCGTGACGTCCACGTCCATCATCTGGGAGTCCGCGACGTCCATGTGCACGGCGCTCAAGCAGGCGTTCGACGTGCCCGTGTTCGTGGGCGGTCCGCACCCGAGCCTCTACCCGGAGTGGTGCCTCGAGACGAACCCGAGCATCGACGCGTCCTGCTACGGCGAGGGCGAAGAGACGGGCGTCGAGCTGGTCGAGGCGCTGGAGAAGGGCGCCCCGCTCCAGGGGATCCCCGGCATCTGCTACCGCGGTGAAGACGGCACCATCCACAAGAACCAGCCCCGCATCGCCAAGCGCGAGCTCGACTCGATGCCGCTGCCTGCGTACGACCTGGCGGACCTCAGCCTCTACTCGGCCCCCCCGATGCGCGTGCGGCACATGCCCGCGGTGTACATGGAGATGTTCCGCGGGTGCGCGTACGCGAAGTGCTCCTACTGCACGAGCGCCTCGGGGCTCAAGAACCGCTACCGACGCCACTCGCCGGAGGTCGCCGCCGAGAAGGTGATGGCGATGCACCAGCGGTTCGGCGTCCAGGAGGTCGCGTTCGTGGACGACGACTTCGTGGTCGGCAAGGACTGGATCTACAACTTCTGCGGCGAGCTGCGGAAGCGCGGCAACCCGATCTCCTGGTCCTGCTACGTGCGGGCCTCGCAGGTGGACGAGTCGATCTTCCAGGCCATGGCGGCGGCCCGCTGCCACCAGGTCCTCGTGGGCATGGAGGTGCTCGACAACGAGCTGCTGCGCACCGAGCTGATCAAGGACCTGACCGTCGCCTCGGCGGGGGCCTGCATCCGCGCCGCGCACAAGGCGAACATCTCGGTCATCGGACTGTTCATGGTCGGCGTCAAGAACACGTCGCCGGACTCGGTGGAGGTCACGGTCGACACGGCGCTCGCGCAGGAGCTCGACATCGCGGTCTTCTCGCTCTACCGCCCGCCCCCGGGCTCGCCCGCCTACGCCGAGCTCGGCTGGGGGCCGCAGGACTACATCGACTGCTTCAAGCTGCAGAAGCAGGCTGTGTACGTGCCCGACACGTACAACGATCTGAGCCACGTCGAGGAGACGTTCCGGCGGGCCTATCGGCGCTTCTATACGGACCCCGGCTACGTCGGTCGCACGGCCCGCAAGTTCTTCTCGGACCCCATCGCGGCGCGCAACATCGCCAAGGGGGCGATGACCCTGGCCGACCAGTTCCGGCCGAAGTTCCTGAACCCCGCCGCGGCCGAGCACGACAAGAAGGTCCTGCGCGTCCAGTAGACCGCGCACCCGGGAGCTCTCCCCGGCGCCCGACGATCCCCCCCGGACCGCGGTGTCCAAGCTGCGACACCCAGCCCTCGTCGATGCCATCCACGGGGTCGTGGTGACGCAATCGCGACAGCGCGAGTGTCCGGGAGTGTCCGTCCGGGACTGTCCATCCGTGTCCGAGAGTGTCCGACGATTCGGAGCCTGCGGGGCCCGCCGTCCGCCGCCGATCGAGGGCCGTCGCCTCGGTCGCGAGATCGGCACGGCCCTTGCTCTCTCGTCCGGCCATGAATCACATGACTGCTCGCACTCTTCAAGGCTCCCGTCGGTTGATCGGCCCCTCCGCCGAGTGGCTCTGGGCCGGCCTGCGCCGCGCGTTTCCGGACGCCCTCGCGGCCTGCCTGATGCCCGACCACTTCCACCTCATCGCGCCCCTGGCCGAAGACGACCGATTGGCCCGGGTCCTCCAGCACCACACCCGGAGGTTCGGCGGACCCGGCTGGCGCTCGGCGCCGACACTGGAGCCGATCGCGGACGTCGGGAAGCTCGCGCGCCAGATCCGTTATGTCGCCCTGAACCCGTGCCGGGCCGCCCTCACCCGCGACCCCGCGTCGTGGCTGTGGTCGACCCACCGTGATCTCATCGGCGCGGTGGCGCAGCCCTGGGTCACGCCCGACCCCGTCGCCGCCGCGTTGGGGCGCCGGGCCGCGGGGTTCGCGGGCTGGATGCACTCCTACGTGACCGGGGACCCCTCGGTGGACCCGCGCGCCGCCGACCTGCCTCGGCTCCCGGCCGGCTTCGAGGCGTCCCTGGACGCGATCGGTCGCGCCGCCCGAGTCGCCGCGCGGGACACCGTCTGCCGACCCTCGAAGCAGACCCGGAAGCTGTTCTTGGCGGTCGCGCGGCGGGTTCGCCACCCCGTGAAGGCCGCCGCCCGCCACCTCGGAGTCCCGCTCCGGAAGGCCTACCGATGGTCCGCGAGCGTTCCCGAGCATGTGATCGAGGCGACCCTCCTCTGCCTCGCCCACCCCAGGCTCGCCGAGCCCGCCGACGGCGACCGCTCCATGTCCAAAACGTGACACCCAGCCCTCGTCGATGGCATCCACGCGGTCCTGGTGTCCAAGTCTTGACGCCGCGCCCGTCCCGGACGCCTGCGGGATCCGGGCCCGGACGCCCTCGCCGGCAGCCTCGTCGCTCCCCGGCTACATTCCCTGCCCGTGCGCATCGCCTTCATCCAGAAAGACCCCATGCCGGACCTGCGGGCGATGTCGCTCGCGGCGGCGGCGATCTTTCGGGGGCACCGGGCCCGGGTCTTCATCCCGGCGGCCGAGCGCAAGCTCGTCAAGGCGGTCCGCGAGTACGCGCCCGCGTGCCTCGTGTTCAACGTGTGGACGGGGTTCGAGGACTGGGCGCTCGAGCAGGCCCGGGCCCTGCGCGCCGTGACCGGGCACACGCCGGTGTTCTTCGTGGGCCAGCACGCGGACGACTTCCCCGAGGTGGTGGAGGACCCCGCCGTGGACCTCGTGCTGCAGGGCGACGCCGAGGAGACCATCCCGGACCTGCTCTTCCTGATCGAGCGCGACCGCCCCCTGCAGGACGTGCCGGGCACCGTCGCCTGGGAAGACGGCGCCCTCACCGCCTATCCCCCGCGCGAGCCCCTGGACCTCGACGTGTGGCCGCAGCTGGACCTCGAGATCTACCGGCGGTACCGCTTCGTGCGCGCCATGCGCACCCTGAGCATCGCCCTGGGCCGCGGCACGCAGGAGAACCTGCACGCCGGTTTCCGCATGACGCAGGCCGAGCTGGGTCGTCGATTCGCGGGGGCGGAGAGGCGCACCGTCGAGAGCGCCATCCAGGCCCTCCACCTCGCCGTCTCGCGCCGCAAGTTCTACCGACGCGTCGCCTTCCGAGACGACACCTTCACCCTCGATCCCGACTGGCTGGTCGCCCTCATGGCGCGCTACCGCGAGGAGATTCGGCGGCCGTTCTCGTGTGTGAGTCGGGTCGACCTCCTGGACGACCGGGTCATGGACGCCCTCGCCGACGGCGGCTGCGACATGGTGAAGCTCGGGATCGAGTCGGGCGACCCCGGGCTCCGGGAGCAGGTCGTCGGCAAGGCGGTCTCGGACGACGACGTGCGCGCCGCGGTCGACGGCCTCAAGCAGCGCGGGATCGGCGTGCAGACGGTCGCCTTCCTCGGGCTGCCCGCCGAGACCCCCGAGACCGCCGCGGCCACGCTCGCGATGTCGGTCGCCCTGCGCCCCGCCCACGCTCACGCCCTGCTCATGGCGGACGAGCCCGGCGCAGCGCTGTTCCCCGAGTGCGAGGCCCTGTGGCGGCTGCTGCCGGTGGCGGCGCGGTTCCCGTTCCTGGAGTCGGCCGTGCGAGGGGCTGCGGACAAGCCGCGGGACGCCCTCTACGAGCGCCTGTTCCAGTGGAACCACGACCTGGGGTTCCTCGCCAGCGGTGAGATGGGACCGATGGACATCGCCCGCATGGCCCTCGGCATGCGGGGCCACTCCTAGCCGCACTCCTAGAGCAGTCAGTCGAGGGGGGGCGGCCCCAGGATCTGCACGTCCGCGACGACCACCGCGTAGATGAGCCCGTCGGGGCCCATCGCCTCGAACCAGTGCTCGGAGCCGTCGGGCATCTCCACGATGTCCCCCGCCCACGCCTCGTCGCCGGACGCGTCCTTCACGCCCCCCTGCAGCACGAACACCCGCTCGACGCCCACGTGCCGGTGGACCGGGAAGCGCGCGCCCTCGTCCATCTTCACCAGCCCGACTCGACCCCCGGCGGCGGCGGGTCCGCCCTCGAGATCGAGGTAGGTGATGCCCGGCAGGAGGTCGACCCACCCCTCCGGATCCGTCAGGCGACCCAGGTAGTCGCGGGCGGTCTCCACGGCGACGTCGAACAGCGCGCCCAGCCGCTCCACGAGCGGGGCGAACCGATCGCGCCCGGCGACCTCGAGGATCGAGGCGCGCAGCCCCTCCGGAGGCGCCTCGTCGGGCCCGCCCAAGGCCACCGCGTGCAAGGCATCTTCGAGCGCAGCGCGCTCCGCCGAGCAGCTCGGGCACCCCGCGAGGTGCGCCTCCACGTCCGCGACCTGGGCGTCCGTGAGGAACCCGACCACCAGGTCGGGCAGCTGCTCGACGACGTGGCTCACGTTCCCTCTCCCATCACCGCGCGGAGCTTCTCGAGCCCGGCCCGGGTGCGGGACTTGACCGTCCCCACGGGGGTGCCGACCTGCACGGCGATCTCGCGGGACGAGAGCCCGCGGAAGTAGGCCAACTCCAAGACCTGACGCTGGTCCGGAGGGAGGGTCGCCAGGACCTCCCGGACGCGCGCACGGTCCACGCCCAGCTGCGGATCGTCGGCGCTCGCGACGGCCACCGCCCGAGGATCCTCCACGGCCACCTCGCGGCGTGCGGGGGCGGATCGGATCCGGTCGAGGGCGCGGCTGCGCAGGCGCATCATCAGCCACGTGCGCACGGAGCCGCGGGCGGAGGAGTAGGTCGACGCGCGTCGCCAGGCCTCGAGGACCACGTCCTGCACCACGTCCTCGGCGGCTTGGGGATCCCGGAGCATGCGTCGGGCGACGCCGTACATGAGCCCGCTGTGTCGGTCGTAGAGGGCGGCCAGCGCGTCTCGGTCGCCGCGACTCATGGCGTCCACGAGCCGGGCGTCGTCGAGGTCGTCCCATCGAGGGGCGACCCGGGCAGAGGAAGCCGTCACCACGGCCGGGTATGCCACGAGAAACGAAGCGAAGCAAAGGGCGGGCGCGCTCATCGAAGTGGGTACGGGGCGACACCGCGATCGGATCGCCGGGGGCCCTCGTCACGTTCGGCCGGGGGCAGGTTGCTAGAGTCCGCTCCGTGCGCGATTGGCTCCAGCGGCTCGTCACCCGACGCCAGCCCCTCCTCGAGGCCCTCCCGTTGGGCGACTCGGGGGAAGTCATTCCGTGGCACACGCCCCTGGGGGAGGCGAAGCGGCTGCTCGGCAAGGTCGGGGCGCTCTCCCTCGAGGTCGAAGGGCGACCCACGGCGCGGCTGAAGTTCGGCGAGCGGATCATGCGGGCCACCCTGGAGTTCGAGGACGGCCAGCCCCTCAAGCAGTCGTGGCTGCCGAAGGTCCCCGGTGCTCACCTGCGCATGGCCGACGGCCGCTCCGCCGCGCCGACCCCCCACCTGCGCGCGGCGACCCTGCACTTCCCCCTGAAGGACCCCCGAGGCAACTGGAAGTGGACCCTGAAGCAGCTCGGCAAGCCCGAGCACCGCACCGCCGACGGTTCCTGGGAGTGGCGCGGCAAGGAGACGGTGGTCCGCTACTTCGAGGCGACCGACGACGGCGCAGAGTCCCTGCGCCTGGCCACCGCCCGAAATGGTCGCCTGCTCGAGGTGGTGAACCGCTCGCGCTTCGAGCTCTACCGGGAGCTGCAGATCCGCGTCGACTTCCGCGACGCCTCCTGGGAGACCGCCGAGGCGCCGCCCACCAAGGGGACGCTCACGCGCCTGCACTGGTACGTGCCCGAGGGGTATCGAATGGTGGTGACGGCGCGGGCCGGGGACCACGAGGTGCGGGCGGACGTCTACGCCCGCGCCCGGCAGGTCGTGATCAGCCCCGACGGCTCCGGGGGCCTCAGGGTGGTCAGCTAGCGGAGTTCTTGAACGAGAACTGGATCCAGAGCTGGACGTTCCAGTTCGTCTCCGGCTCCTCCTCCTCGCCCTTCTTCCGACGCTTCTTCTTCTGCTTGGGGATCTCGCGCTCCTCGAACTGGAGCCCCTCGAGCATCTCCACCAGTCGCTGCTGCAGCTCGACCTCGCGCAGGGAGCCCTCGGGCAGGTGGGCCTGCACGATCGTCCCCTCGGGATCGACCACCACGCGCCCGGTGAGGGTGCCCACCGAGTCCGGCTTGCGGGAGAGCAGCTGGGCGTACAGCACCTGGAGGGTGCCGAACTGGTCGGTGAGCTGGCGGCGGACGGAGTCGAGGTCCACGTCCGGCTCGGTCGTCTCCATGACGCCCTCCTCGGTCTCCTCCTCGTGCCCCGTCACGTCCTCCCACTGGCGAGCCATCTGCCAGATCGCGACGGTCGCGAGGGGCCGCATCGTCTCGCCGACGAGCTCCTCCTTGCCCTCCTTGAGGAGGAACTTCTTCTGGATCCAGCCCTGCACGCTCCCGCCCTGCCAGGCGGCGGTGACCGGGAACCACCCCTTCTCCTCGTCTCCCACCGAGACCCGGGCGCCCGCGACGAGCTTGCCGAACGGCTCGCCCTTCACCTCGGCGCTGAGGGGCGCGTCCTTCGACCCGATCTGCCGGGGCGCCGGGACCCACGGCGCGACGGGCGCGACGCCCTCGATCGGGTTCCAACCGGTGGCGGGCGGCTCCTCGCGCCACTCGAGGTCGCCGGCGTATCCCTCGACCCACATCGTGGGCGTGATGAGCTTCACCTTCGCGTCGAGGTCCGTCTGCTCGACCATCGAGAAGCCGATGCGCCCCTGGGCCGGGTCCAGCAGCACCTCGCGGATGTCGTACACCTGTCGCTTCACGGTCGCGAGGGGGTTGAACCCGGCCGAGTCCGCCGTCACGCGCCCGCCCTTGGGAGGCACGACCCGCTCCGCGACGGGCCAGTCGTCCGGGGGCTCCTCGTCGAGGTCGGGGCGGGGCCACTGCCCGGTGGGGAACACGGCGTCCGACTCGGTCACGAACTCCACCGCCACGCGGCCCTCGACGGTCTTCACCCGCACGGTGTCGCCGTTGTGCTCGGTCACGATGACGGGCGTGCCGGACAGCACGCGGCCGTACGACTCACCGCCCGCCTTGCGCAGCAGGTCCACGTCGTCCACCAGGAGGTTCAGCACCAAGCGGTCGTCGAGGAGCGACTCGCCCTGGAACACGTCGTTGGTCACCCACACCCGCAGGCCGTCGTCGAGGCGCTCGAGGATCCCGACGCAGCTGCGCTTTTCGAGGGTGCCGACGTCCGCCTTGGTGCCGGGCGTACGGATGGGCACGGAGTCGGCGGCGACGCACACGGAATCGGCGTGCGCGACCGCGGGCACGGCGGCGACGGCGAGGGCGACGAACAGGAGCGGGAGTCGATTCATGACAGGGCTTCTAGCACCGCTCGCCAGCTTGCGACCGAGCCTCGCGAAGAACCGGGGTGCAGGGCCGACGAAGGACGAGGAAGCGTGTCGAGACACGCGACGAGGAGTGAGGAAGGAGCCTGCGCGACGGAGCGAGCGAGGGGACCGAGCCGGTGGCCGAGTGGTGCGTCAACAGCGAGGACCGAGGCGCCGGCGCTCTCGGGTCGGGCGTCGCTAGAGCGCCGAACAGATAGTCGCGACCGAGCATCGCGAAGAACTGCGCCGCGGGGGCGAGGCGTGACGATGAAGCGTGTCGGGACACGCGAAGAGGAGCAACGAAGGCCCGGTGGTGCAGAG
>Ga0114933_10001676_pt1 | contig 24280 bp, 33 predicted proteins | sample 4SBtaG_FD_89691 | JGI IMG/M metagenome (GOLD analysis project Ga0114933, IMG submission 89691) | Deep subsurface microbial communities from Kolumbo volcano to uncover new lineages of life (NeLLi) - 4SBTROV12_W25 metaG | ecosystem: Environmental > Aquatic > Marine > Volcanic | place: Kolumbo... | reverse complement strand
TTTATGAAGCAGAATGCCGTATAACACACAAAGGACAAAAACCTGAGTTTAGAGAAGAAACTGACTTTTGGTACTACAACACTACAGTAACAGAAAGTTTACTTGGAAAATATTTTCAAGAACCGATTCAATTTGAAGGAGAAAGAGGAACTGAATTTTTCATGGACGTCAATCGCTTGAATTATTGTACAGTTGATGTTGGGTTGCGTACATATGCATTAATGAGAAATGAATTTGTCGCAGAATCACAGGACAAAATACATCGAGAAATTGTTGCTATGGGTATCAGCAAATTGAAAAGAATTGACGTGAATAACCCATATGCCTCATTTTATCAACCAAGGGAAGAAGTGAGAAACCCGACTTTTGAATCAGTTGATTTAAATTATATCAAACTTGATACCCAAAATGCATTGATCAATGAATTGAAGGAACAGTTGAAACAAAAATTGACCGTCGGATTGGTTGTTAATGCTTCCGATCAAATACTGAATGATACGATGGACAATTTGCGTGATAATACATACCATAATGTTTATTATAAAGCATTTGCTGAAAATAGAAATATCATACAACCAACAAGGCCACCTTCATATCCTAGAATCAATAACGAACGAGGACATGACACATGGTTGTTTCCATACAATTGTTCTCTTATTGGAGAGTGGTTTGAAGGAAACGACGGAGATTATTCAGAAGCGTTCGAATTACGAAATGATGACATGAAACGCGGGGGTTACAATCAAAATGTTGACAAAAAGCCCGTTTTAATTAGAAAGAAAAATGTAGTCTATGCTTTGCTCGCATGGTTGGATGACATGGATCATGCCACCAAAGAAAAAGAAGATCATTTTCTTAGTGTTCTTAGTAAATATGAATATTATTCAGAAGAAGATGAAGAGAAAAAGTTATTAGTTGGACACGCCTGGTCTGGTAACGTTACTGTACGCTCAAACCAAGGTACGGCATCCAAAAAATGGTGTGATCCAAGCATATCCAAAGCCATCACTGTCAAGGGTTCGTCTAGCTTCAGAAAAACATTCCGCGAAAAAAATATTGTTGATACCTCCACACACATGATTCATGGTAGGAAAAAAAGCAGTATTGTTTCCGAACCAGAATTGGTAGACAGACATTACGATGATTATGCCATGAAAGTTAGATTGATGCAACTTGATGAACTTGACCCTACTGAATTAAATGACGTATCCGAAGACACAGCAAAGGTTTATACACTAAACAGATACGGTGCATATTCAAAGAGAACATTAAAACAAGAACTGAACGAAAGTAAAAAACCCGCCTTTGATGACAATTTTCCTCTTAGTTATGTACAAGCTAAATTTGACGAAGAGGTTGCAAAACCAACATGAGTGTTTTTAGACCAGAGGATATAGATAATGCTATAGAAGCAGTACATACGGATTTTAAGGTAAAATATTATAAATGTGAAAAAGCTATTTTTAAAACTATACATATAAATTTTAACTTTCCATTATTTCATGAAGATATTGTTTGGAGGATCGTAACACCTCAAGAACCAGTCAATTATAAATTACTCGAAGAAACAAATATTCGTGATTTCTTCCATTATCATTTGCACCATTCAATGCAACATTTACAACAGGAAGCAAACAAGTTAAACCAAGTAATAACAAAAACCAAGGAAAAAATAGAGACGTTGTTCGTACAAGGAAAACAACAAATTTCTTCAACATTGAAAGCTTTCTATGAAAAATGCGTACACAAATGGAAATATTATCAAATGCTGAACACAGCAATGAAACAAATGATAGCGTCCATTAACGATCACATCAAAAGAGAAATTGTGTATTTCAAAAAATATAGAGAAAAACAAAGAAAGAAAATTAAATATCATTACAAGAATCATCAAATATATTTTCGGTCTGTGCACCACGAAATACACTGTTTCTTTAAGGTTTATAAACCGACACCCCCACCAATGGCAAGCAACCAATGGAGATTAAAAGATGTTTTCATAAATTAAACAATTACCCGTATTATCATTTTTCTTCCCATGTTTATGTACCAGAAGTGGACGCACCGCAACTTCAAGTCAATCATACATATTTAAAATTAGTCCTAGATGATGTTTGGTGTAAAAAAAACATTACACAATGGGATTGCTTATTACCAGACTGGTCACGAAAAACGCAACTACTATGTAATGACACATGCATTGAACATTGCTCTTTAATAATTGAAGCTGATTTAATACATTACTTGATTTATGCAGGGATATTTGTCTGTTGTGCCAATATTATTGTATATTTAACAGAACGATGGATATTAAAAATTATTTTAAAAAAAAAATAGCGGTTCCTTCGGGTTATACTTTTTTCATATTATCTTGTAAATATCGATTGTGAAGATATATTATTTTTTCCAATGACACGGGTTTTTGAATTACACTATTCTCCATTTGACAACTAAGACCATTTATATAATTCTTCATTTTTTCTATCTTTGATTCCAAAAGTTTGATGTAATTTATACTTGAAGTCAAACATTGCCTTAACGTTGTAATCGTTTGATTTGTTATTGGCACTTTGCCATTTGCAAACTGATTGTACAGTTGCCGTAATGTGTGCAAACTCAATCCAGATTCTTTATGACTTATTCGTTTCCATGCAGAAAATCTTGTCACGTATTCCTTGCATAATTCTTGAATACATGCATCTGCCCATTCACTAATAGAATCGAACGGATTTCGCTCGTGGAATACCTTTGTATTGTTTAAGAATGTGTCGTAAATGCAACCGAACTCGGAAATGGTACCCTCGAAATAATTCTGTTTAAAGTGAAAGTAGACATGATCATCAGGTGATAGCAAATCGCTACAAATTAAATCATGTAATGTAATCATAACACTTGTACTATCGAATATATAAACTAACTCTATTTCTAATAAATGAGTGCAGAGGAAAAAGTGTTTTGTATACCTGGACTGCGGTTACTTATCCTAAGTTATGCCTTAGATCACCCCAAAAAGAGATTTAGAAGACGGCGAACAATAGTATCGTTAATATTTGATAACTGCATTGGTTGCTTGCTTACCAGACACCTCATCAGACCCTAATTTAGCAACTTCATATACGTAAGGTGGATCTCGATAAAAATACAATGATAAAAGAAACACAACACCAATAAACAATACTGCTATTGCGCTAATTAACCATAATTCAACCGTCATGTGAAAAGCATCGTGTAAGACCGTTATCGCGACGTATGATGTAATGTCTCGAGCCACTTGTTGAAACAAAAAATTATAATTTGCTTGAAATGCATCACAATGGGCTGCGCCAGAACTAAATGTTGGTTCGTCATAATGAGACCTTTCGTGGACACTCAAATCAAGTAGTGCTATTGTTTTACTGTAAGGTGCCAAGCCAGAGTACAACCTAGATCCTGAACCATCTTCTAATCGTATCCAAAATCCAATATTATTCGATAATACATCAAAACCCTCTGTGTACATGCCTAAAATATTTGTCGTGTATTGTGAACGGATAAGACCTAGGCTATATGCATCCGATACTCTATCTGTTCCTGACATTTCAATAAATGACGCATAAAGGCTCAACTCACGACGATCTGCCACGGTCAACTCATACGCACAATCATCGCCATCGTAGCACTCCACGTACACTTCATTTATCGATTTTATTTCCACACCATTTAAATTGTATACAGGAATAGGGTCAATGTAATTCCCATCATAAACAGCAAATCTAGTAATGTTACTTTTGTAGGGGTTTCTATCAGAAAAACTAATTTGTGGATCATGTGTCGTCGGTCCAACAGATGATTGCCTAATATCAGCTGTATATTCATCAATAACCTTTTCCTTAAATAATTCCTCTTTAATTTGAAAAACAACAGGTTTGCGCCATGTCAGTTTAGCATGGACACAGCATAACAACAACAGCATACACTGTAAAAACCTTATCATTTTATTACTATCCTTATTATTCTATATAGTGTTTTTAGACTATACCAGTAACCCTACTTTTAAACCCCGATGCCAAAATCAACAAAAAAAGCGAAGCTCGCTCAACGCAAAGAAGCAGCTAAAAGAAAGGCACAATCTTGCGTTGGCTGCAAAAAGCATTTCAAACGAAAATTCGACTTTCAAATGCATATGCGCTTATTTAAAAAAAATTGCGCACACTTGATACCAATGCGTCAAACGAAAAACAGCAAAACGTTGAACATAAAAAGGGGAGACAAATGGATTGTTGAAGCATGCAAAGACGGCAAAAACAGAATTTACCTTAGTGGTAGCACGATGAAAAGACGTTTTAAATTGACACCTGATCATGTCATGACCAAAGCATTTATGTATTTTGGCAACCTTGTATGGGGTTCAGGCAAAGAAATACAAGTTTACGTTCATAAAATGAACGATGGTTTGGTCGTACAACCGCATGAGATGTATAACAAAATGGAATTTGAAAATTTTTTCGGATTACCACGTAGTTGCACTTCTGCATCCAAAGAATTGGGATTTGACAAATCCAAATTTGCCGTAAAACTTTTCTATTAAATTACATTTTTAAATACATTTAAAGTGTTTTTAGTATATTATATATTTTTATCTTGTATAACATGTCTAATACCTTAATCTCTATCGAAGGCATCATTGGTGCAGGTAAAACCTTTTTCAATGGTTTAATAAACAAACATATGGATATACCAGTAATTAACGAACCCATTTGCAATTGGACTGCCGTAAATAAGTCTGGTCAAACATACGATGTACTTGAAGCATTTTATGATGACCCTGCCACATACGCTTATGATCTGCAAATGGTTATATTGAAGTCATTGGCAAAGCAGCGTCAAAACATAGAGCATGGTTGTATAGAGCGTAGTATGAAATCAAATCGAATGTTTTCGTTTTTACAGCATCAAAAAGGCAACATCTCAGAGACACAGTACCAAAAATATATGTGCAAATTTGAAGAAGTTTCGGAACAGTTGCCAAAAGTAACTGCAAGAATTTACATCAAAACGTCAGTCGATACTGCCATGAAACGTATTAAACAACGAGCAAGGCCTGGTGAAGAACACATAACGCGTGACTATTTAAAACTCTTGGAGGCATGTCATGAGTGTTGGTTGATGGAAGCACCAAATGTTTTCGTAGTAGATGGGGAATTGGATTTAACGGATGAGAACAATGTCAAGCATGTCATGTATCAATTAAAATTATTTTTAAAATCCGTCTAACGTCTATCTATTTTTTGTTTCTTTTTTTTATTCTCTCTTGCCTTTCTTGCGGTATCTCTCTCTCTACGCGTTGGGAGGCGCCCATTCAATCGTTCTCCGTGTCGCTTTTCAAAGCTAAATGAACCACCTGTACCAACGGATTTGCGAACATTAATGATTGGCTTTCCATGTTCATCTTTCTTCCATAATGGTAAGCGCAAGTAATGCCCTTTCTGAACCGTATCATCCACTTTGATAATTTCCTTCATAAACCACCGCCACGACGGGTCATGGCAATACAACAATTTGGAGGCACCGAAGGTCTTGACTAAAAAATCATTCGCCTCCTCCATAAGTTGCCGTCTAGGGTATCCTATTTCCCCTTCTTTGCAAAACATTGTATAATGTTTATGAAACCATAATTTTAAAATAGTTTGCAGTTGATCTTTGTCCCCGCGAAGCTTGTATGGTAGCTTGTGTTCTTGTTTTAACAACCATAGTTCGCGCATGAGGCGTGCTGTATGCATCGCAATACACGGCATCGGTTTTGGTAATCGCATCAATAATTGTGATTTATTCATTTTGTCCAAATAATCCAAGATACCAAGATCTACCACTTCCTTGTTTTTCAATTTTACATTTAAATAACGACTTTTGTAAGAATTTAAACAACGGGAAAAGATCGAGTCTGATAATTGAACCTGACGACCAACAATAAACGAAGGTATAGCTTCATTTTCTGTTTTCTCCACAAATTTCAGGAATACAGTTGCTTTTGCTGGTATCTCTGTTGGGTTTTGAAGCAATTGATCTTGCCATTTTAATTTCGAAAACTCGCGATATGCTATATATAATTTTGTACCTTCTTCATCAACGGGCTGTATCAAATTAATTTCAATAAAATGTTTAAATCTACTATGAATTGTATTAGTTTCCATGATGGTGTATACATGAAATTTACACTATATATATTCTTTTCCTTTTAATGTCTATGGAACATACCACCTTTAAACGCTGCATCTAATTTATTCATATCTACTGATAAAAACCCTGGTGTTTTTGTAGAGCTCCCTTCGCTTGTCGGTACTGTAACTTGTTGCTGTACAGATGGTTGCCTTACCTGCCCCCTTCGTCCACGCCGTAGCACTTCTTCGGTCACAAACACGCTGTCAATAGCACATATCACGGTATTGATCCACTGTTTTCCTAAACGCATACAAAAAAGCAAATACATAATTATTATACAAAAATCAATGTGAAGAATAAATACAGCAAAATGTAGACTATTTTGCGTTGCCAAAATAATAAGTAATAACACCGTCAAAGAAAAAATACCTATACAAGCAAAGCTATAGAAAGCATCGTTAGGATATTCAAGGTCTTCACCAGTACCAACCTTTTGTTTGATTTGCTCACTAGCTAAGCTGTAGAAGAACCCAGACATATTGTAGATGTACACAGCAGCCCTTATAGCATTTTTATTAAAGCTTGTTTTTCGTTTTCATTGTTAGAGTTTCCAAAATAGTACAATTTTTCAGGTGTCTTAAAAGCAACAGTTACATTGTCTTTATCTGTATGCACACCATTGGTTTTGAATTTGTACACATGCGTCCTATTAAACGAAATGTACTTCGGTGCCTCGTGACAAAGCACAAACGAAAATGGTGACGTTTGCTTTGTGCAAAAATGTTCTTGATTCTTCCGAATCAGGCTTGCAATTTTAGGCGAAACTTCAAATGGTATCACAATGCTTTGCACTGCATGGAATAAAAACAATAGGTTTAAAATGCAATGTATATATTTCATCGTTTTCTATATGTAACAACTCAATATATATGCAGAAAAACGAAGCGAAGCTAGCTCCTACAATAGAATCCATGGAAGTAATCGATGAACGCGATACTTGTGAAAAACGCACTGCATTCATATGCCACGAAATTATAGATAGAATTTTACAGTATGCATTACTTATGTTTGCTTTATATGTTGTATACATTGGCACAGCTGCTATTGGTCAATTGATCTTTCATACCATTGAATTAGAAGAGACACACCTTATGCACAAGCACCTGCGACGTCCGAAGCATACCTTTTATGCAAATCCTGTATACCTTGCTGGATTTGGTAACTAATAAACCAGCGGAGCGAGCTCCTAACATGGAAGGCAGTCAGTTTTTGTGCATGGCTTGTATATTTATACTTTGTGTTGTCGTTCCGACGTTACCAATACACGAACGCTTCATGATGTTAATATTCATTTTAGCATTTTTGATTGTACTAATTGCCATCATAATAACAGATCGGTGCATCATCATATATAACGAGACACCACTAGACATAGAAATACGAGCTCTACCACCACCAATTCTAATTTTAAACCCTGACCCAAACGATATAAGCATTGGACGCGTATGCATTGCTTTAGAAAACGAAACAAAAGGAAAATTGCAGAATACATTAATGAATTAAAAGACTTAGACAAAACGTTGGAAGTCATGTGCCATCGCATAGAAGCCGATATTAAGAAAACTGCACATGAGAAAAAAGTAACGAAACACACATTGCAACGTAGATTACTATTAAAAAGACATTATAAGTCTGTTGATCAACGTCGCGTCCAGATATTAGGCAGAATACTACAATTAGAAAATTTACACTTGAACGGGATGCAAATACACGCATTGAAACATGTGTCCAAGGCACATAAAGATATTGCTATCAACCCAGAGGACGTTGAAGAACTGCTTGATAAATTAAATGTATTTACTGATGATTTCAATGATATTAGTGAACGGTTAGCCGAAGATCTTGCCTTTAATACAGATATTACCGACGAAGAATTAGAAAAAGAATTAAACAGTGAATTAGAATATTCAAGTGTTTTACATTCCATTGCTGAATTGCCACAAATTAATGTATTACAGTATCCTGAAGAAAGGGACATTCAAAGGCCCGTTCAGACAAAGATTCAACAACAAATCACCCCAACAATTAATGCATGAAGCAAAGGCAAAGGATATAGACGAATTGAGATATTTTGCAGAAGATGTTAGTCTAAAAAATACCAAAATTTATCATTTATTAACCGCAAAAGCTCTAGAAACAATCATAAAATACAACGAACAACACGGAATTGATAATCATTTTTATGAACTTATGGCAAGTTCCGATTGCAGGTACAACGAACAAGATAGATTGGCATGCACAAACATGCTGAAAACATTTGGATGTCGCCTTTACCTTGATGTCGAATTTCCAACTGGGGCAGATTTCACAGATTACAACACAAGTCAAATGAATCCTTTGCACATCGGAGCAAGCATCGCCAAAGACATACACACCTTTCTCGAACAACACTTGACGTGCACGTGTAAAATTGTAGTTTTAAAATCACATCGATCCACCAAATATTCATGGCATATGATATGCAAAACCTACATTGAAGATACAGAATATTTGTTTAAAGATTCATTAGCAGTCCTGCATATGATGAATTTGTGGTTTGAAAAGACAAATTTAGACAAATACAATTATTTTGAAGATGACGTTGAGAAAAACGCTATTGATATATCTGTTTATAGCACACACAAATGCTACCGCACCATCCATTCCAGCAAGTTCAAAAAACGCATACCATTGCTTTTCGCAACTTATTACCCCCTTGTCAAGAATCCGATACAACCACCATTCGAAGATACATTGTGTATGCAATTGTTAAAAGGAAGAGCCTTGCATGATATTGAACCCATTGAATCATCCACCAAACTCAGATCACATAATCATAAAAAAAGACACCAAAAAACATCCACCTCCAAAGGCGGAATCAAAAAAAAACATATAGAAAACAAATACAATAGAGCAGCAGAAATGTTTTTCTCCAATTGGGATGTTTGGCAAGACATTAAACATTTTATTCATCAAAAATGGCCACAAGCAGAATTTCAAAAGTGTTCCTACAAAACCATTGAGTTAATATATCTACCATTAGACAGGGTATTTGACTGCCCGCACAAGCGGGGCTCTGGTCCAAACGGTGCACATAAATCCAACCATTCATGCTTGTGGATTAAACCAAAACTTGGCGTTGTAGACTGGAGATGCCACGACCTAGAATGTCAAAGGCAAAACGTTCACAAAACAATTTCCTTTCCGTATGAATTGCAAAACAAATTAAGAGTCATCTATACACATCGATATCCTGTCACATTATGATTCCTTATCTTTGATTTTCTTATCTTTCTCCAACATTTGGTTGTATTCCAACGCATCGTAGTACGAATTCCCGAATTTTGGATAATAGAGAGACTTGCCGTGATTTTCGTTATATTTTACATGTGGATCATTAGGATTGCTTAACATGCCAAAATGGCGAGTTAGCTTTTGAGGTTGTACAACAGCTACAATAGAACGAAGCATTTTAAAAAAACCGATACCTCTATATATATTACATATTTCAAAATTTTAAACTTTCTAGCTTTTTAATTAACTCCGCGGATGGTTTCTTATTACCACCATCATCATCATCGCTGCTATCCTCCGCGCTGCTATCCTCCGCGCTGCTATCCTCCGCGCTTTTTTTCCTATCATCTAAATCATCTAAATCATCTAAATCAAACATTAGAGGGCTAAAGTAATCATTATCTAGGTCATCATTATCTGACCAATCAATCCCTTCGATAGTTGGAACGGGTGATGTTGACGGTGGTGTTGGCTTATCACTGCCTGTAAATTCATCTGTACTACCATTTGTACCCCCATTTGTATCAGAACCACCATTTGTACCAGAATTAAATATATCTGTACCACCATTTGTACCACCATTCGTATCAGAATTAAATTCATCTGTACCACCATTATCATCATCACTCTTTGATTCATCAGCACCAGCAGGTGGTCTATAATTAGCAGGTCTATTAAATCTATCATGATCATCATCTCTGCTATCTTCCTCCGCGCTTTTTTTCCTATCATCATCTCTGCTACCTTCCTCTGCGCTTTTTTTCTTGTCATCATCGGCTTGTTTCTTAAGTAACTCCTCTGAAACTTTATCTATATTTACTCTAAATGCCTCCTCCTCGCTGCCATCGTCAATGACGTCGTGTATCGATGCTCCATCTCTATCTCTAAACTGATCCAATGGTAGAAGCGCCTTATGCACTTTACGCTTCTTGTTAGTGCGAGCTCTATTATTGTTAGCGGAGCGAGCTCTATTATTGTTATTATTACGAGCTTTATTAGCTTTACGTATTTGGCGATGTTGTTTGTCGCCAATGTATCTATTAGGATTAGCTCTCAACATTTCCATGAAGTCATTTACTAATGCAGCAATATCAGGGTCATTTTCTGAATCATCAAAATTCTGTATTGCCGTAAGTACTGTTTTATTATTCTGAAGTTGTAACTGTAACTTTCTCACTGGGAAATTTTCATCAATGAGTTGTAGCTGTAGTAGTTTATCATATAGAAGGTTCCAATTAATTTTACGCTTTTTGTATCTAACGCCATACTGCCTCAATGCTATAATGGAGGCTTTGCAAAGCTTTATGAAGAAGTCATCTGTTATATTTAGATGTCTTCTAATATCCAACTGGGTATATATTGTCCTTAATCGGGCTAGTAAATTTCTATCTATTGTCCCTCCTTGTTGTAATTCGAGCCAACGTGCCTTCACTGCGTCCATCAATGGTTTGTATTTTCTATTTTCATTATTAAATGTCGGAAATTCCCATGCATCGTTGTACCATAGTTCATTTTGATAATTTCGATCTTGTCTTACTGTTTCAAATACCACTCGCCAATTAACTGCATTTTGAGTGCCTTGACGGTTAATGTTAAGTTCAATATTTAATAATTTAGTTGCCACACAAATTTCTATGAAATCACTCCATACATTCCTATCAAAACGTGGGCGTCGTCTCATTTTTATTCTAGTATCATGTCGGTATTATACTCTTATTTTAATTTCTCCACCAAGTCAATACGAGTAACCTCCGACGTATCCACTTTTGCGTAACCCGTTGGAGTCCCGTTGATATTATACACTATCTGTTTTTCGGGTGCATCTTTTTTTCCATCACCACAAAATCGAGAAAACAGTCTCATTTCGTGCACTACGCCTTCTTTTTTAATTCCTGTACTAATGCTAAACGCTAAGAAATAAAAATACAAAAACCATCGTTTTAATCCATTACCTTCTTCTGTGCTAGTTTTATCTTCTTTCATAAAATAAAATAAAGCAGCCAAGAAAATAAATAGCGTGAATGATATCAAATCTTCAATATGATATTTGTCTGCTTTTTGAATCAGTACAATGAAATGAATCATTCCAATTACCGCCAATACCAATGAATCAATTGCTAAATTAACCGACAGTAGACTCGCAAATACCAAAATTGGCACAAACACGGCCACCGTATTTGCTTCCAAACTAACATAAGAAATTAAATGCAACAGACCATACAACGTGAAATATTTGTCCAAATCCGAAAAATCGGCATTTTCGTAGCTAGAAATGCATTCATGTTCAATGTTGCATGAATCCGCTATTAAATGAATAGCCAATGTCGTAATGATTAAAGACAAAAATTCATATTTGCCATGAATGTAACTCTCGTAAATTGGAATCAGCACGATTGCATAACTAATAAAAATAACAACGTTTTCCGCATCTTCGTTTATCAGTGGGTACAGGTTCAGCACAAATAGTGCCACTACGTACAATAAAATTAGTATATCAAACCCTTTCATTTTATAATTATGTTATGAATAAGTTATATACTCAAATTATACCACTTCTATTGCATCCATTATATCCCTGCTAACAACCGCCTCTTGCACAGGAAAATCGCTTGTCTCCAATGCTTCAGGTACTGGGTAGATAACTACTACGTTCATCCGACGGCGCTTCCTAATACGGTCTCGCATGTTATGCCATGCATCCATTGGCGGCTTACACTCACGTAAACGTATACAGCATCTTATCATAACTCTTAAACAAACAACAAAATACACAAAACAGATGATAGTTACCATAGCATACAAAATAAACCTTAAACCATTCTCCATCTAAAAACACTAAAATACCATTACGAAGTGATTTTAGACCATGCTGCTACTCTATGCTATTTTCTTCATTGTTATGCTAGCTTGCTTCTTATTTCAAATCGAAGAGCATGAACCTGTCTTTTTGTAGAAAATGAATGAGAGCTCGAATATAATAAAATAAGCGAAGTTTAAATAAAATAATAAATATATATTTAATTAAAACATACGAAATATATTACAATATAACTAAAAAACTACAAATATCTCTAATACACATATATACCTTTTCTTCAACACCACGATTTGCTTAAGATGGTAAAAGCATTATTATGCAGAACGTACGATAGCGAAAAAAGTAATCTAAAATATATCTGGCGTAATGTATACAATGTCAAAGTGCGAAACGGTCACGAAATACAGCTCAAGTTGGCAAAAGAAACATCTGATTTTGCAAAAGGAGCAGGATGGGGTCTTAAAACTTTAACAAGAATACCAAAGAAAACAATTATTGGCAAATTTGTGATGAAAGAAGGTTTGGTTGAAGCACCTGTACTCGACACATATTGTATCAAAAAAGGAAACAAATACAGCGTATCGGACCCAGATTCATTAATGAATAGAATAAACACCATTGTAGATGATGACTATACCAGTAAATTTAATTGTAGAATCACTGGTGGTCATAGTATTGAAACGACCAAACATGTTAAAGCAGGGGAGATGTTGTACACGCCCTACGGTATTAAAAAGCATTACTACGATACCCAATATATGATCTGCTCGCAAAAGATGCAGAAGGACCAAAGGCTTCGTGTAGGAAGCATGAAAGCAAACCACGAAAACGACAATTGTTGTAATAGGTGCTCATTAGCAGTAATTAAACGTAGAGTGCTACACCCATGTGATATGTGTAAACGGGCCTTTTGCAAAAATTGTTTAGGGTCGAAAGAAAAATACATCGAAAAAGAATTTGAATATTTCTTTTGCAAATCATGCTTGGAAAAGCCGAAAACGCATCCGAAATATAGAAATAGGTTTAGGAAAGCAACTCCTGTGCCCTACAATGCTACCTTTAGAGACAAGGAGGAAAGATGGCTTCGTTATGCCACGAAACAAAAATATTGTACAGCATTTAAAGGTAGCTATGATTTAGCACCAACATGGAAATGCGATAAAGAAAATGTCATACAGTTGTTTCAGCGAGCAAATATGGCCAACGTGGAATTTTTAAATTTTAAAGGGGCAGATAAAAATTCGAATAGTCCGTGGGATGAGAAAGTCGTTGAAGCGTTAATCAGCATGCTAGAAAGAGACAAATCCCATGTATATGGTATTAATTTGGGTGAAATTTATTTTACGAAAAGGGCGTTGATATATTTACATAGACATTTAAAACGCACATGGATCGGTTGGATATTTATTGAAAGTCGTTTTAATTGTTTACCTAAACATTGTTTCCGTTATACAAATTCAAAGTCAAACCTAGTATCGAATCGCAAAGAGAAGCCCCAATGGTACAAAAACGGCACAATTGCTCCCTGGTACGATAAAGACAACAAGGAATTTTTGGACAGAGATGAGACAATGAAAAAGTGTTTCTTTAGTAGTGTAAATTCATCTCATTTTATTAAATAAGTGTTCATCGTCTCCTTGTTTGTGTAGCCTCACTTACTAGACTACGGTTAACTCCTATATCAACTTTATAAATATAAGCGGAGCTAGCTCAAAATTTTGTACCAATTGAACTTGCACGTAGTCCACTAAAAATGAATTAATAACCACTAAGAAATATAAGAAATATGTAGATAGAAATTACAACCAATAACATCCAATATTAAACAAAACATAGCATATTTTGCTCTAATAAAGACAAGATAAATCTGACGTAAAAAATAAACGAAGCGAGCATTACATAGTAGGTGAGCAACATTTTTAAAACGCAAAAATTACTACCATTACAATAATTTACGAAAATCACAGCCACAGAAAAGTTTACTGACATACTATGGCATCTCTTGGTTTAAACAATGGCAACAACAACAAGTTACTAACCCTAATTGAAAACGCTGAAAATTTGGATTTGTTAGACAGACTAGATAAAGTGATCAAAGGCACGCTAAAAGAGACAGAACTAAGACAAGATTTAAAGAATATGTCTAAAGAACAGGTAATTGATGAATTTGTTAGATTTGGAGTGTCATTGTCACTATTGCATAAGATGACCACTGATTGTGAAAGAGAATATGAACAGGAAAAAAAGAAAACACAACAATTGAGACAACACAACACCAAAATGGTGGCAGTCGTTAAGCAACAATTTCTCCAGCTGAAAGAGCACCAGAGACAATTGGAAAATCAGAATACCCGATTGAGACAGGAATTGGCGAGAATTCATGAGGACAGTGGTGAAATTATTGAATAGACATAACAGTTCTAGAACGTGATATTGCGATAAAAAATAACTCTTTTTAACAAGGTATATAATAATTTAGTGTATATCATTAAAACAAAAACTCAATACTAAAACCATGCAAATGTAAGTAAGCTATTTCTATTTTTTTTTCTAAAACTTTTTATTAACACATCACTCATACTCTGCTAAAACAGTTTCATAAAAAGTACGTAAGTTCTACTAATTTATCTACATTTCATTCATTACTAACCATTACTATAGCATTAACAGGAAAGGTAGGTACTCTATATTTTCAATTTTTATTCATTTCTCCACTAACTCCTTAAATAGACAATCACACTGGACGTCGAACCCAGCGATACTATTGAAAATGTGAAGCAGAAGTAGGTACTTTTATTTCCCTAAATCAATAAAAATTATCCTCTCTAACACATTCCATTTTATGCTCTACAGAATTCAAGACAAAGGTACGTAGTATATCTACCTATTTCACAAAACATCAAATTTCTAACATAAAATTGTAGAGGGCATCCCGCCTGACCAGCGTAAGTAAATTGCATTACTTATTTTTTGCATAAATAATCACTAACTCCTTAATTTATAGAACGCCTTATCTTCGCGGGCAAACAATTGGAAGAGTAAGTAAAAAATCTGACAAATAGTTTAAGGAGTTTTATCTAACCTTATTACACATTAGCGGCAGATCCTTAAGCGATTATAACAGTGGGTACTTTACTACAATTAATTATTACAATTTTAGCATACTAACACCATTACAGTCCAAAAAGAGTAAGTTTAGATACAAGATAATTCCAAACAACATTATGTACTAACTGTATTCCTTCATATAGAGCAACATTGCACCTTGTCCTACGGTAAGTTCGGTCCAAAAATACATCCAATAAGTAGACATAAGCTAACAAAAATATATACACAGATTACGTGGAGGTTGGGTAGGAAAATAATTCCAATTTTATAAATAATAAATTAGATATGATAAAATATCCATTCTTTTATTAACGCTTGTTTATCTTCTTCTTTGTACTTGTCATTCTTTTTTATGTTTTCGCTTGCCCACATTGGCTGTAAATTTTTGTACCAAAAGCAGACTCTCTGATGTAGTGGGTTGGATAAATCAAATGCTTTACAAGGAATACGGTGATCTAGGTGCCACCCACTTTTTCCATGATTATTCACAGTCATAAAGACTTTGAATTGCTTCTCTATATGGTGTCTTAGTTGTAAAATGTCACAACCAAACATACGCACAGTAGATATATTTTTTGTTCTTTTCACCTTATTAAATATTTCCCACGCTCTCGAACTCATATATTGTCTGATTTTCCATTCCAAATTATTTTTATATTTTTCCCTATGTCTTTTTTTCTGAAGCCGCCTTTTTTCTTTACCATTAGTAGATTCACGATATTTTTTATCGCGTTGTTTTCCTCTATTACTTCGACTGTACATCTTGTCGTATTCTTTTCTTTTTTTTTTGGCAGCTGGGTTTTGTAAATACAATTTTTGTCGCAAACACTCACATTGTTTACAATAACTTCTTAATCCATCCCATGCAGATCTTTTCTTACCAAATTCGCTTAGTTTTTTCCACTTCTTACATGTAGCTTTGGCACACCGTTTATGCTCAACTCCATCGATGTCTTTATGAGGGTTTCTACGACTCATCGATAACACTTGTAATATATTTTTACGGACTTCTAAAGGTATTCAATACTCTATCCATCAATAATGCTCCCACACCGTAGTTGCAATTTTTATATTTATGATGATCAGTATGCGCATCTCCATCCCAAGTTGCCGAATGGGCAACGACTACATTCACCGATGCTATAATGGTCCATATTAAAGCAACTGTTAAATTGGCTTTCACGATAAACATTGGAAATACGGTCGAGGATAAATTAATACATAAATGCTCTATTGGGTGTGCATACAAAGCAGCAGAAGCGATTGGCGGGTCATATTGGTGATGTTTTTCGTGTACAAGTGTATACAACGTTTTGTTGAAATGAAAATAACGATGGCATGTATAAAAAATAATATCTGTTAAAACAACGATTGCTGGTATTTGCCATATAATATGGTACGTTGATATTGGTTCAGGATAAAATTGAAATGGAATAATATACAAAGGTGTAAACACAAATTGATTTATTACTACTTGTTTGATCACTTTTGGGCTCTCTTTGGACCATTGGTCATATGCGTAAGAATAAAACGCAACCGCTACCCAATAAAAAGCAACATGAGTAAAAAATAAATAAAATATCATCGATAACACTTAATTTATATGGATACACTTTTTTTATGTACTACTTCTTTCTCTTTCAGTTCATGATATTGAAGCAAATTGTTGATATTCTCGTTGGTTTGATTGATGAATGCAATCACGCACATCCCAATAACCATCATAATTACGAGGACGACCAATATAAACGCAACTTCCAACACCACCCATGCTTGTTGTTCTTTCATGGTTTCTGCCAATGTCGTTATCTCTCTCAAATTTTCGTATTCCGCCATCTTTTATTTCATGTAATAAACTCTATTTATACTAACCAATCTGGATATCCTCTGCTATTGCCCAGATCTTTCCGCCTTTTTTGGCAGCACTGTAATTATGTTTGATTCCGTCAATTTCGGTAATGTAGTACCAAAACATGCAATCAGGTGGTTTTACACGTACCATCTTTGTATATGTAATATTATTATGGTGTAGAATCCATTTTATCCATTCTCCCGTATTTGCGCCTTCCCATAATTTATGGACGTGTCGCTTTTCAACATCTTCGCAAAGAGCGGCGTGTGGCACGTTTGCTAAAGTAATGATTGAACCGTAATCGGTGGTAAAAGTTGTCATGTCTAAAAACACTTATAGTCCTCTATAGGGGTTGCTTATATTCCTGTACTCGACAATAATTGCTATGGTTAGGGTTATGGCAAAACCTGCAATATTATACGGTTCTTGAAAGTCGTTTAGCTGCGAAACCGAGGCAAACCCTAAATAAAGGGCGAGTCCCAAAGCGCCTGTGTTCAATAGCGCTAGAAAATATGCGGTTCTAAAGTGTTGACGTAAAACGTAATAGCATAATAGGGCCAGTATAACATTTTCAGCAAAGACGGTTATTTCGTATGTGTTGACAATATTATTCCATGTCCATTCAAAACACGGAGTCCATCCAAAGCTAATGTCGTCATTTTGAGCGTCGCATTTTATTCTATCTTCTTCGAATAGAATATGCCATGCGTGTGACATCGGCGGTACAATTATTGCGATGCTGTATAGAAAGGTAAAGAACCATGATTTGTATTTCAATGCGTGCGTTTTTGACCAAGCTATATGCGCGACAAACACGATGGTTAAGACAATACCAATAGTTAATTGATCCATTAGTAGCTCGCTTTGCTTATTTATTCATACAGCTTTACGTAGTATATACACATGAATTATTTAGCACACCCACGAACGTTTGTACATGTTGTAAATTTTCTTTGTATTTTCGTTCATTTTGTCATGCAATTGAATATTCCACGGTTTGCCAAATGCGCCTGAAAAATGGAATACGTACACATCCTTCCATAGCTTTTCATCGTTATTGTACGGCTCTGGATACGTAAACTCTGTCGTTAGCGTCAAATATTTCGACGGAAGCACCAGCATCTCGGGTAATATTCGATTATCACCGATCCTGTGCTCGTAGATCTCATTCAGTAAGTTCATGTCCGCGCGATTTACATACTTGTGCAAATTAGGCAAAATTAATGTGTTCCAGACAGAAATAGAGGGAGTGATCACCATTAAAGCGCTGCTTACGCACATTTCGTTTTCCCAATTGGCTACTGGTGCAGCGACGCTCACGGTTGGAAGATCAAACAAATGATCTATTGGTTTCATCAGTAATGAATCTGCATCCAGCCAAATAATGCGGTCGTATTGTGTCATTTTAAATGCTTGAAATTTCTGAAACGAGTGCCGATAATAGCCTACGTTGGACGAAAGAATCTCGTTGTCCATTCCGACGACAATAATATCGTCATCAAAATAAGCATCTTCTTCCGAAATAACAATGAAATCTGCTTCTCTGGTTCCCAAGTATTTAATTTGATGGATCATGCTCCGAACGGCACAAACGTGCGCTTTCGAAGTGGCAAAAAATAAATACGCATAGCGTTCCGCAGTAACATGACAACAGAGCAAAAGAAAAAGAAGTAGTCGTAGCATCCTTTTTATAATCCATAATAACTTAATATATATATATATACAAGAATAAAAAGTTATAAGGTGCAAAAAATGTCAACTGTGACAGAATATGTAGAGCAAGCATTACAAGAAGAAGAAGCCAGAATACGACAAATAAAGCACGATATAGATAATGTAAAGTCAGAATTTACGATACAATTGATAAGAAACGAAAAGGCAGAAAATTATTATGCAAATGAGAAAAAAATTGAAAAAGCGATTGATCCATTAGCAGAGGAAATTCACAATCTAGAAAAACTAGAAATGTACATAAGAGAGAGACCGAACGAAGTAGACCAAACGCAGTTAAAGGGTGTGGACGAACAAATAAAAGCATTATCTAAAAAGAAACGTCAACTGCATTATCAATTAAAAACTTTTAGAGAAAATAGACCTAAATATTTAGCAATGATAGTAAGGATAAAAGAAAGAAAATTGTATGAGTTGGAAAGTGAACTGAAAAATAGACCTGAAAAATATCAGATTGAGGATCAGGCTAGAAAAGAATACCAAGATAGATACGTTGAAGAATGGAGAGAAAAACACGGACAAAATAAATTAAAATTATAAATTCAACGCTTGTTCTGTATCATTTTCTACTTGAGTCGGTGTATTATTAATTGCATATTCTTCTTGAATTATCTGCATTGTATATATTTTTTTCTTTAACTCTTCAATTTCTAATTGTAAGTTTACAATGTCTGCTGCATACACTTTTTCTAAAGCATCTATTTGTCTCATGTGCGCATATACAATTGATGTTAGTTGTTTATTAGTAAAAGGTTTTTTGGATCCCTCGGATGTTTTAGCTTTTGCTTCTGATTCGCTCATTTAGTACAGAAACACAACACAATATATACCTATTCCTGCAACGAGCACAACATTAATTTATTCGGATTGATGTAATAGATGTGGATCGCATCTCTAATTGCCGCGGATATATGATTCCTCTGCATTGTGAAGTGTGTCTTATTCATTTTAAAGTGATCTAAGCTATTGGCCTCGGGAAGAATCACATCTAAAAAATAATCCTTTGCAATGACGTCAAAGTCGTTGATCCGCATACCGCTGCGCATAGTAAACAAAACGGCAGTGCAAAATGCTTCTCCGACATTTTGTTGGGTATTATATTTTGCAAAATTTGACAAGGTTTTTAATTTCAAATAAAATTCGCAAATCCGATCCATGTAAAAAGTTGTAATTAATTTTTGCGTCTCCTCATCAGGTAATACGTAGTTTTTGGATATTTTTTTCTTTATTAGCACACTTGCAGTGGTAATCATTTCCATGCAATTTATTGTTTTTTTTTTCTTATCGTGCTGCCGTTTGTATTTAATCCATGCTTTATGAATATCTTTTTTTAAATCATACAACTTTTTCTTTTCTGTTTTTTGACGAGCTATCGAAAATAATAATTTATGAATAACTTTTTTTGCACATTCCTGTAGCACGGTGGTTTCCACTCGCACCGTCGTGGAGCTCGTTCGATGATATTCATGGAGCCGCTTATACGAGTTGACCCAGTTCGTGCATTGATACCGTAACCCTGTAAGAACGCACGTTTGGAACCCATCGGAATATTCTTTTTTTGCATCGCAATTCTCTGAACATACATGTATCTTCATGTAATTGCTAATGTAAATATTTGTAATTTTATTCGTCAAACATTTCTCGTTACACCATGTCGGATGGTTATTACAAAACGGCGTACACAAATGCGTCAACTCGGCACTTACGCTGTACACGCGCCCTTCAATCATCTTAAATTGTTCAGGTCCACTAAACGTACCATTGCAATGTTTTTTGTACGTATCAATCAAGCGCTGTTGATAATTTGTTTTTGACGTGACATTACTAATTTTTCCACCTACAAAGTCATCCCACATGGACATTTTCAAAAACACTTGTATATATTATTAGTAAAACTCTGCTAACTCATGTAAATAATGCCGTTGAATATGAAAGTTTTTCTGTGCCCAAATCATGATCTATTGGATGTTCATGAAAATCATTTAGGAGCTGGGAAATATTTTTTTAACATTGAACATTTTACTCCCAACAATACGATCAAAGGCAAAATCGTCAGACGCCAAATCTCTATAGCTTACGAATTCAGGTTTTTCACGTTTATGGTGATGCTCGTAAAAGCACAATCATATTTAGCTAGAAGAGCAAATATAAAAGATTCAAGAATGCCCAACTATTCGAGTCCTGTTGCCGTCAAAAAGAAACCATTGGAAACGTGTAGCATCTGCCTATTAGGGATACGTGTGGAGCGGTGCAGCAAAAAATTAGCTTGTGGACATAGTTTTCATACGAAATGTATAAAGAAGTGGGGCACCTATAATAAGTCCTGCCCGAATTGTAGAGATTTATTCGAAACCTTAAATTTAAGGAGAAAATAGGAGCTCGCTCCGCTGTTTTAAAATACTATATAGCAACACAAAACAAATAAGTAAATCATGAGCGGACAAACACCAGAACGAAGACCAAGACAAAGACAACGAGAAGAAGAAGAAGGTAGCCCCCCACCAGATCAAGGAGCACAGCCACAATTACCAAATGCTCCAGGAAGACGAAGAGGGCAAGCTACACGAAGTAGAGATGATGCTGATGCTGCGAGGAGGAGGCGAAGAAGACAACAACAATTCGATAATGATATAGACGAGGCAGCTCGAGAAGATGCAAGGACAAGGGGTGGTAACAGTGACCCGACTGTAGAACCATTAATGAATATACCAGAATTAAAATTATAAATAATGTATTGTATATATTGTATATGCCATTATGTTGTAACATGTCTAGACCTAAATCACCAGTACCTCCAACATCACCACCTAGGATTGGGAGAGGACAAGCACGAGAAGATACAAGAAAACCGCAGGCGATAGATGCTTACTTGGCTAAAATAATAAAGGTAGAAGATGAAATAGATGAAATAAAGGAATTAATAAACAAAAATGTAGACATTGCGTATGAAAATGTATTAAAGCATGTTGCAAGAATGGACGAAATAGAAGAGAGAGTGACTGAACTAGAAGCAGACGATACTGCCTCAGAAGCAACAGTTGAAAATAACCCTCAGTCGCGAACCCCTGTTGATGAAGATTCAAATGATTCAGATGACTACGGCCTTCGTATTGACCAAACAATTCAAGGTTTACAATTAAAATATTAAATTAGTAACTTTAATTCTGTTTTTATCCACTCCTCGCACTGTTCTGGTGTATCGAATGTTTTGCTAAATCTTTTCTTATTTTTCGTATACCTAGCTAGATATCGTTTCCCTCTTTTTTGAATGGATCCCGTACCCAGTTTTCGCTGAATTCGGTCGGAATCGATACATTCACCTGTTTTTAAAAAGTGAGTTAACGCTTCTTCTGCCGTCTTTTTCGTGAAATAATATCCAATAAATTTAGACTCTGGCTTAGGACCACGTACCTGATATTTATTCGTTGGTTTATGAAACCTCACACATCCAAACCGATCACGATTGGCTTGATGACGAATCTGAGCTTGACTAATTTTTTCACGTCCTTCATCTGTATGCTTATACCCCGAACAACCCTCCCCACCACGTGTCAGATTGTAACCATAAGGTACCATAGTATTATAAAATGCGATATAATAGATTTCAAGATTATCTAGATCTTCTTTGGGAATATTGTCAATAAGAATTTCTACCTTAAAATTATGCCAACCGTGTTTTCTTATGGAACGTTCGACATACGAACTGTCAATACTTTTGCCGTTTTTATGGTCTCTCATTCTTCGTTTGAAGTCAATGGTTTTGCCTACGTAGCATAGTAAGGTAATCAGATTCGTAAGCAAGTAGATGCAGCCGAATCGTTGTTTATCTTCTACACGCTTGCGTTTTCCCATTTTTTAGACTTTTGGCGAAAACACTTGAGAGTAAATTATAGACCTGCATATTCTAAAAATCCGTTGAACCAAAACCACGCGTCCATGACAAAGTGGTGCAACACAATGATACTTGTTGCTGCAATTAACCAGGCGTTCCCTAATGCTATTGCCACTACTAAAAAACCTACACTAGCTACAGCTACCGCATACAAATTGTATTGTAAATAATAACTTTTACTGTTCATTACAAGATCGGTCATCGTCACGTGGGTATACTGACCAGCATTGTTTAAAAAGAGTGTATACGAGACAACAAGTACAGACCGTTGCCAATCTTCTTGTAACGCATCATTGATAGCAAATTCGATAAAGATAAAAATATACGAGGCCACTGTTAATAGTGAAGTAAAATACCAAAGATATTTCAAACCATTATTACCATCCTTCACAAACGGTTGTAGCAATGCATCAACAGATATCCTACTGTCTTCTTCGTAAATTCGGTTGTATAAATGCAGGTACGAGGCTAACACTGGGATGCCTCCAAAAAGTATCAACAATAATAAGTCTAAATCCATGTTAACCTTGGTTTTTTTTTACTATATACTAATTTAATACTTACTAATAATACAACAATTATATGCATGGCATAATTTTTCTCATATTGTTGCTCTATCAGATTTCATTCACACAAGCAACAGGGACTTGCGTTGCCGTATACATTGACGGATTTTACCCTCTATATTCGAATGAAGATTGTGCCAAAGAATCTTCGCCTGAAAATACGGCAACGACACATGTATGCTCTAGATTCGACTGTAATAACGCGTCATGGACCGCGCCATGCTCAACAGGTGAAGTTGTCACCAAACAACAATGTCTTTCAGGGTATTGTACCAAATTATATTCAGCAACATGCTACGACGATAAATTTTTGTTAAGTCCTCTTTATTACGGGGGCACATGCTCAATTACTGCGCACAGCGGGCCGTCAGGTACATACTCGTCGTGTACTGGACTTGGAGGTACATGGACGTGGCCTGCTACATTAGAAGATTGTCGAGATTATGCAGTGCAACATCTTTATTCTTATTTTTCTTTTCATCCGTACCATTCGTCATTAAAATGTATGATGTCCAATTCAGGAATAAGTTCAGCGGTTACACCTGGATATACCAGCTGTGGTTCAGGAGACCCAGTTTTATGTCCCGAATGCATAAACTATGTAGAGCAAACGTGCCCAGGCGCCCCAGATTACGAATGGCTTTCAGATGGTCATACGTGGGATCAGGATGCAGTTGCCCAAAGCTACTACCAGCCAAATGGCCTTCGAGAGCACACTGACGTATGGTACGGCGATTTTGCTCCAATCGGCCAGACTGGTGATAAAGGTGATACGGGTCCACAAGGCGTGACAGGCATTAGAGGATTTAACGGAACAGACGGTAAAACGGGTGCTCAAGGGG
>Ga0114933_10001675_pt1 | contig 24290 bp, 18 predicted proteins | sample 4SBtaG_FD_89691 | JGI IMG/M metagenome (GOLD analysis project Ga0114933, IMG submission 89691) | Deep subsurface microbial communities from Kolumbo volcano to uncover new lineages of life (NeLLi) - 4SBTROV12_W25 metaG | ecosystem: Environmental > Aquatic > Marine > Volcanic | place: Kolumbo... | reverse complement strand
GTCGAGTCTAGCCTTGCGGGACCAAAATTGCCCCAGAGCCAGGTGCCCTTAAGCCAGGCCCACCTGTCCGCCCGTGAGGCAATAGAAGAGGGAGGCGAAACAACAGGCGACGGGCCTGTGTGCGATGGCGATGTGGTCATCGCGGCGATTACCTCCTGCACCAACACCTCGAACCCTAGTGTTATGTTGGCAGCAGGTCTGCTGGCAAAGAAAGCGGTGGCAAAAGGACTGCGGTCGAAGCCTTGGGTCAAGACTTCACTATCGCCCGGTTCGCGTGCGGTTGGCGCATATCTTGAACGGTCGGGCTTGATGACGCCCTTGGAAGCACTTGGCTTCCATGTTACCGGCTATGGCTGCATGACTTGTTGCGGCGGCTCGGGCGCACTGCCGGATGAAATCGCTGCGGATATCTCAGAGAACGATAAGACCGTGGGTGCTGTGTTGTCTGGCAACCGGAACTTCGAGGGCCGGGTGCACTCACAAGTGAAGCTGAATTATCTTGGCTCGCCTCCGCTTGTCGTCGCTTACGCGTTATTCGGCAACTTGCGTGAGGACATCACGGCCGCGCCTCTCGGTGAGGATGCGTTCGGGGCGCCGGTCTATCTCAAGGACATCTGGCCTAGCGCGCGCGAGATTGCTGAGATGGAACGCGTGTATGTCACCGCGGATTTATATTCCAAAAGCAGCCTAGAGAACACGCCCGACAGCCTGTGGGCTGCGATCGATGTCGGCGACGGTGAAGCCTACGAATGGGAGGAGGGCAACACCTATATCGTAAAGCCACCCTTTCTACAGACGGCAGTCCGGCAGAAGCCGATGAAAGATATCGAGGGTGCTGCCATCCTCGCGGTCTTCGGCGATAATGTGACGACCGATCACATCTCTCCTGGTGCTAGGATCCAGGCAGGTAGCGTCGCTGGTGACTATCTAGCGGGGCGGGGCGTCGATGAATCCGAATTTAGCGGGTTCCTGCAGCGCCGAGCCAATCACGAAGTGATGATGCGCGGTTGTTTCAACAACCCTTATATCCAAAACGAGATGACGCCAGGTCGGCGCGGCGGATGGACCCTCTATCAGCCGTCCGGCGAGGAGATGACCATCTTCGACGCACACTTGCGCTACGCTGAAATTGGTCGGCCGTTAGTAGTCGTCGCGGGAAATGAATATGGCACTGGCTCCTCTAGGGATTGGGCGGCACGTGGCCCCCATTTACTTGGCGTCCGAGCCATCATTGCGGGGGGCTTCGAACGAATTCACCGCAGTAATCTGGTCGGTATGGGCGTGCTGCCTCTGCAATTGCCGGAGGGTGTGACGGGCCAGTCACTTGGTTTGACGGGAAGCGAAAGGGTCGATGTGCAAGGTCTCGCCGGTGGTGTCAGCGTGCAGGACAAAGTATCAGTTCGCTTCATTAAGCTGGACGGCCGGGTCATCGAAATACTGGTGACTTGCCGCCTCGATACGGCGCGCGAAATTGCTTGGTTCGAGGCCGGCGGCGTGATGCCCTACGTGCTTGATAAGTTTGCTGCAGCAGGACATGCAGCAGGACATAAGGAAAAACAGGATCGAGAACCTGGTGAATAACCAAGTGCCAAAAATCGAAAATAAAAGGAGAGTAAGGTGCCCAAGGCTCATACTGTCCCCTTATTCTCACTCACAGCCCATATGAGTGGGGCAGGGCTGCCATTAGATCGATATCTCCAGAAACTGTTAACTGTTATAGAATCGAACGGCACGATACGTAGTGTCGGCAGGATTGGGCGTTGCGTCGGTTCCGACGGTATGACGCACCGGCGTCCATCATCCACACCTACGACCGAGTTTTTGACCCGCACGTGACCTGCTATTTAGATTTTGCCATGCTCCCTTAAGGCATTGTGTTAGGTGCTTTGAACTGGAGGCTTGAGGCTGTAATAAACGGCCAGAGAATCTCGTGTTTGAGCTTTGTCCGCTAGGTCGCGCTGATCTCTGATGACGAGGTGATCATGTCAGAGATTATGAAGGGCTTCCGGTCATGAACTGAAGGTGAATATGTTCAAGGTAGCTCGCTACCCGACAGACAGCTCCTGTTCGACCAAAGTTGCCCAGTAGCTGGCGCCATAGACTGCGGCCGCATCGTTAAAGTCGTAGTGCGGGTTGTGCACGACGCAGCCGCCATCTAGACCTTCGCCGTTGCCGACGCGAATGTAGCAGCCGGGGTGATCCTGAAGCATCCAGGCAAAATCCTCCGAGCCCATTGTCGGCGGGTGGGTGGTGATTACGTTCTCCGCTCCGACCACCTTAACCGCTGCAGCTGTTGCCGCGAGGGTTTCTTCTTCTGTGTTGATTAGCACCGGGTAACGCCTGTCGTATTCGAAACTGTAGCTCAACCCGTGCGCGCTAGTAATGCCTCTTAGGATTTCGTCGATACGTGCTTCCACAATGTCTTGCACCGCAGGTTTTAGGGTGCGGCAGGTGCCCATGATCGTTGCCGTTTCTGGGATGACGTTGGTGTTGGTTCCGGCATGAAACTGGGTCACGCTGACCACGACAGACTCGATCGGGTTGACGGAACGGCTGGCGATGCGTTGCAGAGCCTGAACCACTTCTGCGCCGGTGACGATGGGATCGGCGCCATGGTGGGGGTGGGCGGCGTGCGAGCCTTTGCCGGTGATGGTGATATTGAACATATCGGCTGATGCCATTGCCGAACTGTGAGTTACGCCGAACTTGCCTAGGGGTAGGCCCGGTTGATTGTGCATACCGTACACCGCCTCGACTGGAAATAACTCGAACAACCCGTCTTCGACCATCACGCGGCCGCCCGCTTCATTTTCTTCGGCCGGCTGGAAAATGAATTGGACGGTGCCGTTGAAGTTCCGTGTCTCCGACAGGTAGCACGCAGCGCCCAGCAGCATCGCGGTGTGCCCGTCGTGGCCGCAGGCGTGCATTTTACCAGGATTTGTTGAGGCATGGTTGAAGGTGTTTTCTTCCAGGATATCGAGCGCGTCGAGATCAGCGCGCAACCCAATCGCTCGATTGGACTCGCCAACCTTCAATGTGCCGACAACGCCGGTCTTGGCAAGCCCGCGATGCACTGAGATACCAAAAGACTGAAGCTTCCTGGCCACGATATCCGAGGTTCGGGTTTCCTCGAATGCGGTTTCCGGATGGGCGTGGATATCGCGTCGCCAGTCGCGAATTTCGTCCTCAAAAGCGACAATTTCTTCTTTCAAAGCCATAGTAGGCTCTCCTCTCTACTCGACGCCATGTTGTGACTTCAGCATCGTCAAAGCAATGGGGAACAGGATTGACCACATCAAGGCTCGCTCTCCCCGTCCAATATTTCGCGCCACTCCACCTCGCTATGTACTTGGTCCGCCAGTTCTGTAGCCTTCTCTACCTTGGGGCCAGCTCCGGGTCCGGCAACCACATAGTCAGTTTTCTTGGATACGGATCCGGAAACCTTGGCACCCAATTCTTCGGCACGCGCCTTGGCCTCGCCACGGGTCATCTGTTCCAAAGTTCCAGTAAACACGATAGTACGGCCGGCAATCGGTGAATCGCTCTCTTCCTGTGCGAAGGGTTCAATATCGAGTTCAGCGTTTAGATCGGCGAGGGCCGCGCAGTTATGGTCCTCGGCGAAGAAGGCGGCAAGGTCGGCGGCGACGGAGGGGCCGATACCGTCGATGGCGATTAGCCCGGCATAGGCTTCCGACGCGCGGTCCTGCGCTTCCGCCATCGCCAAGGCAAGCGCCTCTTGGGTGCCGTAGTTTTTCGCCAGTAATCGGGCGGTCGATTGCCCGACTTGGCGGATGCTCAAGGAGTAGATGAAACGGTCTAACGAGATAGTACGTCCTGCTTCAATGGCTGCCATGAGATTTTCCGTCGATTGCTCACCCCATCCTTCGCGTTGGGTCAACTCTTCGGCATGGTTGTGCAGTCGAAAGATATCCGCAGGCGTTTCGATCAGTCCGTCGGCTCGAAAGGTTTCGATATGCTTGCCGCCGAAACCCTCAATGTCGAATGCATTGCGGCTGATAAAATGTTTCAGCCGCTCCAACGCTTGAGTTGGACAAATTAGCCCACCAGTGCAGCGGCGAACTACTCCTCCATCTTCTTGGATAACGGCGCTGCCGCATTTCGGGCAGCGGGCCGGAAAGTCGAAGGGTTTTGGATCTCCAGTTCGTTTTTCCGGTATTACGCATACAATCTGCGGAATCACGTCCCCGGCGCGCTGGACAACGACTGTATCGCCAATGCGGATGTCCTTTCGTTTGATTTCGTCTGCATTATGCAGTGTAGCGCGACTGACAACGACGCCGCCGACGGTGATCGGATTCAGCTCCGCGACCGGGGTTAGCGCGCCGGTGCGGCCAACCTGGATTGAAATGGCATGTAGTAAGGTTTCAGCTTGTTCGGCGGCGAATTTATGCGCGATGGCCCAGCGCGGTGCGCGGCTCACCATGCCGAGCCTGGTTTGCCAATCAATTCGGTTTATCTTGTAGACGATGCCGTCGATATCGTATGGCAGGGACGCTCGCATCGCGGCAATCTCGTCATAGAGCGCGATTGCATCGTCGCTGCTGGTGCACATTCTGGAGAGCGGGTTGACGGTGAAACCCCAATCGTTGAGATGTGACAGGAGATCCCAATGGGTGTTCGCTGGGTTGGTGCTCATCTCGCCGGTAGAATATGCGAAAAAACAAAGAGGCCGGCTTTTGGTGATCTCGGAATCGAGCTGTCGCAGGCTGCCCGCAGCGGCGTTGCGCGGATTGGCGAAAATTTTGCTTCCTTCCGCGGTTTGGCGTTTATTTAGGGCAAAAAAATCGTCCTGACTCATATATACTTCGCCGCGAACTTCAAAGATATCCGGTGCACCATCGGGTAGAAATTCCGGGATATCACCGATGGTCCGCAAATTTGCCGTGATATCTTCGCCGGTCGCTCCGTCCCCACGCGTGGCGCCGACCCGGAAGATGCCATTTTCGTAGCGAAGCGAAGCGGACAATCCGTCAATTTTTGGTTCGGCCACGAAGTCGACCTTTTCGTTTTCTTCCAATCCGAGGAAACGTCGAATTCGCGCCAAGAATTCGACCAAGTCGTTTTCGTCGAACGCGTTCGACAAGGACAGCATTGGCCGTGCATGTTTTACTTTTGCAAAACCTGAGGATGGCGTTGTACCGACGTTTTTGCTCGGACTGTCGTCGCGAACCAGATCAGGAAATTTTGCTTCAATCGCGTCGTTGCGCCGGCGAAGTGCGTCATAGTCGGCATCGCTGATCTTTGGCGCATCTTGCTGATGGTATAGCCGGTCGTGGAAGGTGATAGCCTCGGCCAGTTCCGCCAGTTCGTTGGTGGCCTCTTCGGGGGACAGGGCGTCGGCGTCTTTTTCCGATGGCGTCACGGGACGTTTCCTTCGATCAAGCGGGCAGCTGCGGCGCGTGCTTCGGCGGTAATTAGTGCACCGGACAGCATACGGGCCACCTCTTCCAGTCGAGAATTGCCACCTAACCGTGTCACGTCAGTAATGATGCGGTCTCCGGCACTGGCTTTTTGAACGAGCAGATGGTCGGAGCCGCGGGCGGCAACTTGTGGCGAATGGGTAACAACAAGCAACTGCGTGCGAGCGGACAGACGCCATAATCGTTGGCCAATCGCGTGAGCTGTTGCACCGCCGACTCCGCTATCGACCTCGTCAAAAATTAATGAGGGCTGTTCGCCACTAGAGATCAGCACCAGCTTCAGGGCGAGCATGAAGCGAGACAGCTCGCCGCCTGATGCGATCCGACCGATTGGCCCCGCGGGTTCGCCGGGATTGGTAGCAACCATGAAACTTGCGCGGTCTAATCCAGTTTCACTCCAGCTGTCTTCATCCAGCCGCTCTATTTCTGTAGTGAAGATGGCATTTTCGAGTTTGAGAGGCGGCAACTCCTTATTCACCGCTTTATCGAGCGTGTTAGCCGCTCTGATACGTGCTTTTCTGAGGGTTTCCGCTTCATTTTTGAAGATAATTTTTGCTTTCTGTACCGCGCTATCGAGCTGTGTGAGCGTATTAGTTTGTTGATTGATTGCGGACAGTTGGTCGCAGAAGCTTTGCCGCAAATCGGGCAGCATTTCGACATCAACGCGGTGCTTTCGTGCAATTTCGCGCAACGCAAAGAGACGCTCCTCGATTTGGTTGAGACGCCCATCATCTGCATCGATAGATCGGGCCGCCTCGCTCAGCACTGAACTAGCTGTCTCGACCTCCGCCAGGGCCTGGTCTAAAGCGGCAATCGCCTCGTCTAACCGTCCGCCCGCCGTCTTGGAGAGTCGTTCAAGTTTGCGAAGGGCCGCACGTAAAGAATCGCTGACAGGTTTTCTGGCGTCGAATTCGGATCGGGCCGCTTCGATCGCGCCGACGGTCTGCTCCGCCTGCATCAGGAAGCGCCGCGTTTCAGTCAGTGCCGCGTCTTCGCCGACCTGCGGGTCGAGAGCATCAAGTTCCTCCAGCGCGTGCCTTAGATAGTCTTCGTCCTGGCGCATTTTTTCTGCTTCCGCTACGGCATTGGCAAGTGCCGTTTCGGCCGCGCGCCAGGCGCGGTGGGTATCGGTCACGGTCGACACTTGACGCTGTAGTTTGCCGAACATGTCGAGAAAAGAGAGATGGGCTGTCGAATCCAACAGCCCGTGTTGTTCGAACTGTCCTTGAATTTCTACCAATGACTCGCCTACTCGTTTCAACATTGCGACACTGGTCGCTTGATCGTTGATGAACGCACGTGATCGGCCTGAACCGTTCAAGGTGCGCCGCAAGACGATCCCATCTTCAGGTTCAATTCCGTGCTCTACAAGCAGACGGTTAGTAGGGTGATCTGCGGAAATCTCAAAGCTAGCTGCGACCGAGGCGCTGTCATTGCCTTGGCGTAACAGGTTAGGTTCCGCCCGTGCGCCCAGTGCCAAACCCAGCGCGTCCAGCAGAATCGTTTTACCGGCGCCGGTTTCGCCGGTCAGCACGCATAGCCCGGCTTGAAAGGCCAAATCGAGCCGCTCGATGAGGACCACATTCCGAATGCTCAGCGCCTTTAACATTGGGGAGTCAGTTGGCCCAGTCCCACATCCAACTAAGCCACGAATTTTGCTTTTGCGCGGGTTGAAGGTTGCGCTGTTCGAGCAGGGCATAGCTGTCCGCGTACAAATTGCTGCCTGGGAAGTTATGGCCCAGAACCGCCGCGGCCATTTGCGCCTCGTCTGTGATACCTAATGAAAGATATGATTCTGTCAGGCGGAGAAGCGCTTCAGGAACGTGGGTCGTGGTTTGGTAGTTTTGCAGGACGGACCGGAAGCGGTTGATCGCCGCCAGAAGGTCTCGTCGTTTCTGATAGTATCGACCAACTGCCATATCTTTACCGGCGAGATGGTCGTTGACCAGGTCGAGCTTCGCTCGCGCGTCTCGACCATACTTGGTGTCTGGAAAGCGGCGCACAACATCGCGAAGCGCGGTTAACGCCAGTTCGGTCATCTTTTGATCGCGGCCGACATCCGAGATTTGCTCGTAATAGGAAAGACCTTTCAAATAATAGGCGTATCCAACATCTGGGTTGCCCGGGTGGAGTTCGATGAATCGATCCAATGCGACGAGCGCGTTGTTGTAGTCGTCCTGCTTATAGGATGCATAAGCGGACATCAGCTGGGCCTTGGTTGCCCACACAGAATAGGGGTGCTGCCGCTCGACCTCGTCAAACGAAAGCACTGCATTTTTGTAGTCCTCGCGCTGTAGGGCGTCGACGCCTGAATTGTACAGATGCTCAACCGTGCGCGCACGATAGCTATCCTCATCGCCATCCGCACAGGCGGTTGTCAGGATAGCGACTAAAAGACAGAGTACGCGTATAATTTTGCTACAAGAGCGCGGTTTAGTGGCGTTTTGGTACATCGTCAGTAGCAGCGTTGGCGCAACGGTGTTCAGAATATTTCCGAATTAACACCTTGGAACATATCATTGGCGGTGAGTATTTCCCACCGGAACTGACGTTTCTTTATATAGCCCGTTATGCAGTCGCGGCGATCGTTTCTGGGTGCCAGGCAGCGAGTGGCATACGCCGGTCCATGGCGATGGTCGTCCAGGCCGCATCCTCGGCAAACAGTGCCTCCAGTAGTCTGTGATGCAGGGCGTGACCGGCACGCACACCGCAAAATTTGCCAATAAGCGGGCCGCCAGCAAGATACATGTCACCGATGCAATCTAGCACCTTGTGGCGTACAAACTCGTTGTCGAAACGCAGCCCGTCACTATTCATTACCTTGTCGCCATCGACGACGATAACATTATCGAGCGAACCGCCCTGGCCAAGTCCAGCATTGCGAAGGGCTTCGACCTCATGCAGAAAACCGAATGTCCGCGCGCGCGAAATATCGGTCTTGAACGTATTAGGCGACACGTCCATATTAAAATTCTGTTGGCCGATGGCGGCACTGTCGAAATCGATGCCGAACTCGATGGAAAAGCAGTCTGCGGGTTCCAGGCGGGCAACACTGTTGCCATCTTGGACCATAACTGGGTGCAGAACTTGAATGGCTTGGCGAGGTTCGTCCAATTCGATCGTGCCTGCGCACTCGATAAGGAAGACGAACGGTTCGGCGCTTCCATCCATGATCGGGACTTCCGGGCCGTTGAGTACAACGAGTACATTGTCAATCTCGCAGCCGGACAAGGCTGCCATCAGGTGTTCGACCGTCGACACACTGACACCGTCTGCATTGACCAGCATAGTGCACATGTTAGTGCTGCCGACATTGTCGTACCGGGCATGCACGTCGCGCTGGGGCTTTGCTACATCGGTACGCCGAAACACGATTCCGGTATTTGCTGCCGCAGGATGCAGCTCCATCGTAATTTTATCACCTGTATGGAGACCGACGCCGCAGCAGCAGATGCTAGTTTTCAGCGTATGCTGCCACGAAGACACGGCGAGCTTGCTCAATTTCTCCATCCCCTCGGAACCTTCTATTTCACCCTGCATATTGATCAGATACGAACGTGGTTAAGTTGATATGTTTTTTTATCGCATGGTTTGCATGCAGATGTAACAACATCAGTGTCTAGGCTCAAATCACTCTTTGTTACGAATTATTACGCGGCCACACTTTTTAGTACGGCCGCGTAACTTCCAGATATTGCGTTTGTTTTTTGCCTAATCTAGTTGGCTTGCCGGCGAAGGAATGCTGGGATTTCTAACGTCTCCTCCTCGGCCACGGACGGAGGTGCCGGATCAGCTGATCCGAGACCACTCAGTTGTGGCTGGCCAGGATCCGTGTCTGATATCTCTGGTTTTGGTTCGGCCTTGCATTCCGTTTTAACCAATGGTGGCGTGGGTTCGGCTTGTGTTCGGGCTCGGCCACTACCGGTCATGCGTTCGAACAGGGTCAAGCTTTTCCGGCGCGGCTGAGGTGGTTCACTGCGGGCGTTCTCGAATGCCGCGGCTGCGAACGGTTCTGCCGGTTTGGCTTCCGAAGCTTTATCGCCTGGCAGTGTCGGGCGCGGCGGTATGAAGGCCGGTCGTTGTGGCAACACCGGTTTCGGTTCCTCCGGCTCAGCAATCAACTCACCCTCGGTCGCTTCGGCTTCAGCTATCCTATCTGATGCTTTTGGTTCCTCGGTTGGCAGGCCTACTTCTAATCCAGTAACCAGCTCCTCGACGGCTTTAGGTTCGGAAGAGGGGTCCACAGGAGTGCTTCCCACGTGGCTGTTCGGCATTACGGTAGTCAGGCCAATCGGCATCGGGCGCTGCTCGGCATTGGTCGCGGCTTCTATGCCAGTTGCGACAACTGAAACCCGGATCGAGCCTTCGAGTGCTTCCTCGAAGGTCGAGCCGAAGATGATGTTGGCTTCTTCGTCGACTTCCTGGCGAATGCGGTTGGCTGCCTCGTCGACCTCGAACAGAGTCATGTCAGGGCCACCAGTGATATTGATTAGTACGCCCTTGGCGCCCTGCATTGTGACGTCATCGAGAAGAGGGTTGGAGATAGCCCGTTCCGCCGACTCGACGGCGCGCTTGTCGCCATCCGCTTCGCCGGTACCCATCATCGCTTTGCCCATCTCGCTCATCACTGTCCGGATGTCGGCAAAATCGAGATTGATCAGACCTGGCATGACCATCAGGTCAGTAACGCCACGCACACCGGAATACAAAACATCGTCCGCCATCTTGAACGCGTCGGCGAAAGTTGTTTTCTCGTTGGCGATACGAAACAAATTCTGGTTCGGGATGATTATTAGCGTATCGACGTACTGCTGAAGCTCCTCAATCCCTTCCTCGGCGATGCTCATGCGCCGGCCACCTTCGAACTGAAAGGGTTTTGTGACAACGCCGACGGTTAGGATACCTTGCTCTCGTGCCGCCCGAGCGATGACAGGGGCGCCGCCGGTGCCCGTTCCACCGCCCATGCCGGCGGCGATGAAAACCATATGGGTCCCATTGAGGTGATGCTGGAATTCGTCCAGCGCTTCTTCGGCCGCAGCCGCGCCAATTTCCGGCCGTGACCCGGCTCCGAGGCCTTCTGTAGTCCCCAGACCCATCTGAATTTGGCGCTCTGACAGGGACTGGTTAAGTGCTTGGGCGTCGGTGTTGCAGACGACAAAGTCGACCCCTTCGAGATTCGAGCGGATCATGTTGTTGACGGCGTTTCCTCCTGCGCCGCCGACACCCACGACAAGAATGCTCGGCCTCAAATCGGCTTGCGACTTTGGCATGCTGAGGTTGATTGTCATGTATGCCTCCAGAATTCTGTTGCAATATCAGGGATTACCGGCTCTCGCCGATCTATTCCGATGCACAGCGTGCACGGAATATGGTTGCGAGTGGGTGCGTTAGAAATGTTCACGTATCCACCCTCCGATGCGGCCAAAGGGGCCGCTCGTAGTTTTTGTGCGGCGGACTGGGCGCACTTCGCCGCGATTATCCGCCGCATAGAACAGTAGGCCTGCGCCTGTCGCGAAAGCCGGGCCACCGGTTGCTTCAGCTAAACCGGACACGCCAATTGGTTTGCCGAGCCGTACTTGTTTGTCGAGCAGCTGGCCTGCCAATTCACGAACTCCTGTCAGCTGGCTAGCGCCGCCGGTCAGTACCACGCGACGGCCGGCGACCTTGTCCATACCACTGGCATCAAGTTTGGCGCGGACCAGCTCGAAGGTTTCCTCCAAGCGAGGAGCGATGATGCTGACGATGAAGGATTTTGGCACCCGGTTGACAGCGCCTTCATCTTCCTCGCCGATTTGCGGTGCGTCGATACTATCGCGCTCGTCAGTTTGCGAGGGCAAGGCGTTACCATACAGGGTCTTCAGCCGCTCTGCGTGGTTAATTGGGGTCGATAGGCCTCGGGCGATGTCGTTGGTTACATGTAGGCCACCTACAGGGATGCTGTCGGTGAAGGCCAGTGCCCCATCAAAAAACACAGCAAAAGAGGTCGTGCCACCTCCCATATCGATCACGGTAACGCCGAGATCGGTTTCGTCTTCCACTAGGCAGGCCAGGCCGGAGGCATAGGGGCTGACCACATGGCTGCTGATGTCCAGATGGCAATGATTGATGCAGGTGTCGAGATTACGAATTGCGTTGGCAGCCACGGAGACGGTTCTAATATGCACGCCGAGGGTTTGACCGTTCATGCCACGTGGATTGCGCACACCATTGGAGCCGTCGATCTTATAGCCGACCGGGATCGAATGAATCATCGCTCGGTTCGGCGTTTCATCGCGGAATTTCGTTTCACCGAACAGTTTGCGCAGTTCGTTGTCGCCAATGGTGCCGCTGCCAATCGAGGTCTGTAGGTCAATCTCGCCATTTGCTGGTGCGCCACAGCTGACGTTGACGAACACCTCGCGAATAGTCGTGCCGGCCATCTGCTCGGCCGCGTTGACGGCACCAATGACAGCGTTCTGGGCGTCCTCCATATTGATGATCGCGCCTGATTTGATGCCCTGACTGGCGTGATGTGCGATACCGATCACACGTGCGCGGCCGTTCTCACCGAGCTCTGCGATAAAACAGCAGACCTTGGTCGAGCCGATGTCGAGTGCGGTGATCAGGTCATTGCGGGCCAAAACTGTACTTCCTCTCTATTCTGTTATTTTTTTGACGTTTTTTTCGCTTTATGTGCTGTCCTTCGGCACCGGATTTCTGAGGTGCCGGACAACCAGCCTGTCGCGAATGCGCAAATCGATGGCGATGATGTTTTGGCTCAACACTTGCCGGTCGCGTTCCAGTGTCGCCAGGCGGGTCCAGGCGATATGAGCATTCTCTTCGGGTAATCGAATGTAGATTCCATTGTCGAGGAGTAAATTCCAACGCCGACCGCTTACCCAGATGGCGGCACGGACCCGCTCCATCAGCGGAGGTGCCGTCGCAAGCATATCCAGTAAGACTGGCGCGTGACGCGGCGCGTTCTTGCCGACAATTACTTTCAGGTGGCTGTGGTGATCAAGACCCTGGGTACCGATCACCGCGCCCGTCCGGTCGACTAGGACAAATTTCCCATTGTGCTGCCAGATCGCCATCGCTTTGCGTTCCTGCAGGTGCAAATAAATCGTGCTAGGGAGACGACGCTCAACTGTTGCGTCAGCGACCCAACCCAAGGCGATCAGACGTTCCCGGATTGCATGCGTGTCGAGCGCCAAAATCGGGTCGCGGTGCCGGATGTCGACGGCCTTTAGCAATTGCTCTTTTGTTGTCTCTATCCGGCCGTCGACCAGGACTTCGTGGACTGCGAGACCTGCGCCGATTGTGGCGTTCAATGTCGCTTGCTCAATCCGGTTTCCGGTTCGTTCCACTAAGCCCGATGCGAACGACCAATGGACAGCCCAAGTCATGCCGCCGAGTGCTGCAACGGCCATACTGCCATAGAGCACAGGGGGCAGCCAGAGGCTGCGTGCAGCGCGGCGTTGCTTTCGGACCTTGCCGTTTTTCTTCTTTCTGCCGTCCTGGGGCTTTCGGCTGAGTATTAGGCGTCGCATGTTGCGTTCTCTACCATCCAAGTGACCAGGTCGGTCATTGACATGCCTGCATGGGCGGCCTGTTCTGGCACCAGGGATAAGGGTGTCATACCGGGCTGTGTATTAACTTCCAGCATGTACAGGCGGCCGGGAGAATACTCTGTATCGTCATAACGGAAGTCGGACCGGCTTACGCCCCGGCAGCCCAGCACCTGATGAGCTAGGACAGCGTATTCCATTGCCAGTTCGGCAATCGTTTCCGGGATTGGTGCTGGGCATATATGCACCGTCTTGCCTTCGGTGTACTTCGCTTCGTAGTCGTAGAAGCCGACGTGTGGGCGCAGTTCGGTCACACCCAGCGGTTGGCTACCAAGTACTGCTACAGTCAATTCGCGGCCGACGATATACTGCTCGACCAGCACGTCATTGCCATAGGGCCAGTTGTCTAAGGCTACACGATTGTGGCCCTTCTGGATTACCATGACGCCTACGCTTGAGCCTTCGTTGTTTGGTTTGACGACGAAGGGTGGATCCAGTGGCATGGTGTCTCCGAACTCGGCGATTGAAATTAGCTTGCCCTCTGGGCAGGGAATGCCACGGGCGGCGAACAGCGTCTTAGCGGATTGTTTGTTCATCGCCAGAGCCGAGGCCAGTACACCGGAGTGTGTGTACGGTAACTCTAATATGTCGAGGAGGCTCTGAACTCGTCCGTCCTCGCCGAAGCGACCGTGCAGTGCATTGAACACGACATCGGGAGCGGGTTTCAACGAGCCGATGAGTGCGTTCAGGTCACGCTTCACATCCACCCGCGAAACGCTGTAGCCGGCGTCACTCAGCGCGTTAGCGCAGGCGATCCCGCTTGCGAGTGAGACCGCACGTTCCGCAGACCAACCACCCATTAGGACCATGACTGATTTGCTCATGGCGTACCTCTTGGCGCGGGTTCGCCTAGCCGTCTGATTTCCCACTCCAGCGTGATGCCGCTTGACTTCCGGACTCGATCACGCACCAATTCGCCTAGTTCCTCTATATCGGCAGCCGTTGCGTTGTCGTTGTTGATTAGGAAATTGCAATGTTGCTCTGAGACCTGGGCACCACCCTGGCGCAGGCCACGGCAACCGGCCTGATCAATCAGCTCCCAAGCTTTGGCTCCCGGCGGGTTCTTGAATGTCGAGCCACCGGTGTGGGTACGAATTGGCTGCGTGCCTGACCGGGCAGAGGCAACCTCTGCCATGTGTGTCGCAATCGTGCCTATGTCGCCTGGTTCGGCTCTTAGATCGGCACCGATAAAAATCCATCCCTCTGGCACTGCACAGTCCCGGTATTTGAAACCCAACGCCGAGGTTTGTAAGACGTTAAGGTTACCTTCTAGGTCGACGGCGCGGGCGCGCAGCACCACGTCCTTCATTTCCCTACCGTAGGCACCGGCGTTCATGCGGAGCGCGCCACCTATACCACCAGGAATGCCGGACAGAAATTCTAATCCCGCCAATCCTTTGCGCTGTGCCGCGCGAGCGACAGAGATTGCAAGTGCGCCGGCGCCTGCGGCGATTTTGTTCTCACCGATTGCGATGTCATCGAATGCCCGACCGAGCCGTATCACTACGCCAGGGATGCCGCCGTCGCGAATTAAAGCGTTAGAGCCGTAACCAATCACGGTGATGGGTACGTGGCCCGGCCGCTCGGCTAGGAAGTGGCTCAGATCGGCAAGGCCTTTGGGTTCGAATGCGATTTCGGCGGGACCGCCTACCTTGAACCACATATGCCGGGCCAGATTGTAATTTTCCGTATAGGTGCCTTCTACTTTCGGCATGCGCTCGATTAGACTCTTTTGCAATGCGAGGGTGTTCATGTCTTTACCCTCGTCTGACCAACCGCCAACGCTCGTAAACCGTTGGGCAATTCATGAGCCCAGCCGGAGATTGAGCCAGCGCCGAGGCAGATCACCAGGTCGCCTGCCTCGGCCACATTGTGAATCAACCCGGGTAGGTCCCTGGGATTATCGAGGGCGAAGACCTGACGGTGTCCGTGGGTGCACAAACCTCGGATGAGCGCGTCCCGGTCAAAACCCTCGATCGGCGTTTCGCCCGCCGGATGAACATGCGAAACGATTACTATGTCAGCATCGTTAAAACAGGTGCAGAATTCCTCGAACAGGTTGCTCAACCGTGTGTAGCGATGCGGCTGGACGACGGCGATTACCCTACCCTGGGCGACTGCACGAGCCGCGGTCAGTGCGGCGGCGATCTCGACCGGATGGTGGCCATAATCATCGATTACGGTGACGTTGCCGAATTCTCCGGTCGCAGTAAACCGTCGTTCGACACCGGCGAAGGCTTTTAGGCCCTCGGCGATCGTCATATCGTCGATGCCCATCTCATTGGCGATAGCAATAGCTGCCAGCGCGTTCTGAACGTTGTGTGCGCCGAACATGGGGAGTAGAAGCGCATTCAATGTGCGCTTAGATTTGCCTCGGCTCGCTAGGGTGACATCGAACTCGACACCACCGGGGCGATTACGAAGGTTTTCCGCCCGCACCTCGGCCTGTGGGCTCATACCATAAGTAATCAGGCGTCTATCGCTGATCTGGCCAATCATCGTCTGAACTTCCGGATGGTCGATGCACAGAACCGCGAAGCCATAAAAAGGAATGTTTTGGACGAAAGTGCGGAACGCCTCCTTCTCGGCGTCGAAGGTGCCATAGAAATCGAGGTGTTCTGGATCCATGTTAGTCACTACCGCAATTGTCGCTGGCAGCTTTATGAATGTACCGTCCGACTCATCGGCTTCGACGACCATCCACTCACCTTCGCCGATTCGAACGTTGGTGTTGTAGGCGTTGATAATCCCGCCATTAATGACTGTCGGGTCGAACTCAGCGGCATCTATCAGAGAAGCTATCATTGATGTCGTGGTCGTCTTGCCATGTGTTCCACCCACTGCGATAGCCCATTTTAGGCGCATCAGTTCGCCTAACATCTCGGCCCGGCGGACCACTGGAATCATTTTTAACTGCGCGGCTGCAACTTCGGGATTATCAGGTTTGATTGCCGACGATATGACGACCACCTGTGCTTCGGTGACTATCGACGCGTCGTGGCCGATGATGACTGGAATGCCAAGTTCGCGCAGACGCTGCACATTGGCGCTGTTGAAAACATCGCTACCTTGTATCTGATAGCCGAGATTGTGCAGGACTTCCGCTATGCCGGACATGCCTATTCCGCCGATTCCGACGAAGTGGATGCACCCAATGTTAAGTGGCATTGTTCTCATGCAGCCACTTTCCGGACCGTGGCTTGTTTGCCGTTGCCATTCGCGCTTATGATTCCGGCGACCACATCGGCAAGCCGTTCGGTCGCTTCTGGTGTCCCAATCTGCGCGGCACAGCGCGCCGCCATCGGCAAGGTCGAATCCACCGACAATAGGGAGGTCAATCGCCCAGTGAGCAGCATGGGCGTGAAGTCCCGCTCCGGCATCATCCAGGCACCGCCGGCATCGCTAAGCCTTGCGGCGTTTACCGTTTGATGGTCGTCGATTGCATGTGGATAAGGTACCAGGATTGCCGGTCGACCCGCGGTCGTCAGTTCGGCCATGGTGGAGGCACCAGCGCGGCAGATCAGCATATGCGCCGCCGCTAGGCGCTGCGGAATGTCGTTAAAGAAGGGTGACAGATCCGCTTGGATTTTTGCCTGCGCATAGTGATCTCGGACTTGAGCTAGGTCTTCTTTTCGGCATTGCTGGGTGATTCGCACCCGGAGGCGCAGGTCGTCGGGAAGAGCTGCGATTGCGTCTGGCACTACCCGACTAAAAATCGAAGCTCCTTGGCTGCCACCGATGACAAGCAGTTCTATCGGTGTATGGGGTCCAAAGGATGGTAGCGGTACGCCGCGCACTGCTACGATTTCAGGTCTCACTGGGTTGCCTGTCCAGACCGCCTTCGAGCGGTCTGCGTTGCGCAGAAAGGTTGTCGTCTTAAAGGCGGTCGCGACCCGCGTTGCGCGCGGGGCGAGAACGCGGTTGGCTCGTCCCAGTACGGCGTTTTGCTCTTGGACTGCGGTTTTTATGTTGAGATGCGATGCCGCTAGCAGGGTCGGCAACGTTGCATAGCCACCGAAGCCGACTACCACGTCTGGATTCAAGTTTCGCAGGAGTTTTTGGGCCTGGAAATATCCAGCTGCCAGTCGCCCCAGTGCGCCAATCTTAGCCGCGAAACCGCGGCCACTTATGCCGGCTGCCTGAATTGCATGCCGGTTCATTTTTTTAAGTGGGCCGTCATAGGCGTTGTCGCGCCGGTCGGTTATCAGCTCAAGACGATAGCCGCGCTCCATCAAGGATTCTGCCAATGCTTGCGCGGGGAAGATGTGGCCGCCGGTACCGCCGGTCGACAGGACGATCAGCGGGTTGCTCATTCAATACCCCCTGATCGACGCCGAGTTAGCGCCAGCAACATTCCCATGCCAAAGGCTAATGCCAGCAACGACGAGCCGCCATACGAAATAAAGGGTAAGGTCATACCCTTTGTTGGCATCAAATTAACTGTCGATGCCATATTGATGATCGCTTGTAGCGCGAACTGCACCAACAGGCCGGAGGAGGCCAGAACGATAAACAAATTCTGGTCTTCGAGGACCCGGAAAAGGCCCCGCAAGACGATAAAAGCGAATAGTGCGACTAGTACCAGACAGGCAAGGAGGCCAAACTCTTCGCCGGCGACCGCCAGTATGAAGTCTGAATGGGCGTCTGGCAGATAAGCTTTTGCCATACCCTCCCCGGGCCCGCGACCGAACAGACCGCCATTCATGAAGGCCTCCATGGCACGGTCAACCTGGTAATTGTCGCCCGAAGCCGGGTCGAGAAATCGGTCGATTCGACTTGCCACGTGGGGAAATACAAAGTAGGCGATAATCATCGACGTAATGCCGAGTAGGCCGATCAAGCCGACCCAGGTCGCCGACAGACCGGCTAGGAACCACTGTGTGAACCAGATCGCCGAGACAACTATGGCCTGGCCTAAATCTGGTTGCGCCAACAGCAGGCCTAGCACTGCAACGTATAGGAAACCGGAGATCTGATAGCCAGGAATGTCCTCACCGAGCCGGCGAGCGGAAAACATCCAGGCAACGACGACGGCGAAAGCTGGCTTGACGAATTCGGAAGGCTGTAGGGTCAGCCCAGCGAGTTTCAGCCAGCGCTGTGAGCCTTTGATCTCCGGGCCGATTAATAGGGTTGCAATGAGCAGAGCGGTGCTGCCGATGAAAACAAATGTAGCTAACCGTCGTACTGTACGCGGTTCCAGCAAGGAAATTGAAATAAGCAACGCGATCGCGGGCATAATTAGGATGGCGTGGCGGCGGACAAAATAGAGCGAGTCAAGCCCTATCCGCTCGGCAACAGGCGGACTCGCCGCCGCTGTCAGCATCATGCCGAAGGCGGTCAGTAGGCAGACGCAAAGCAGTGTCCAGCGGTCGACTGTCCACCACCAGCGGCCTAGGACCGAACTGTCGTCGCGCGCGATTGGTGTCATGATACAGCCTTTTCCAGTTCATAGAACTGGCGGGTGTTTCCGGGCAGGGCCCGAACGCAGCGCTCGAAATCACGGCCGCGTTCTTCGAAGTTTGGATATTGGTCGTAGGAGGCGCATGCCGGCGACAGCAGCACTACGGCACCGGCCGGGGTTTCCTGTTGGGCCAGGGCATGAGCCTCACACGTCGCGGTATTCAAGGTTCCGGAAATCCGCGTATGGATAGCTTTGCCTAGCGAAGCGGCGAATGGCGCCGCCGCCTCGCCGATAAGGAAGGCATGCCGGATGCGCGGCAGGAATGGGGTAAGACAGCCGAGGCTTCCTCTCTTGGCGCGCCCGCCGGCGATCCAATAGATGTTGTCGTAGCAGGAAAGCGCACGCGACGCGGCTTCAGGGTTGGTTGCCTTGCTGTCATTGACGTAGATTATCCCGTCAATTCGGGCGACGAGCTGTTGCCTATGCGCAAGTCCCGGATAGCTCTGCAAGCCGGTGAGAATATCGTCCTGCGCGACCCCGGCCGCCCAAGCAGCAGCATACGCTGCGGCTGCGTTTTGAGCGTTGTGGTCGCCGGGCAAGGTTGCGACGCTGGAAATTGGGAGCAGGGTTTCTCGGTTGCCTTTGATGTCGTTGATTAGGGAGCCGTTTTCGACATAGACGCCGCCACTGACTGGTGTGGTGCCGGAAATGGGAATGACCGTGGCGGTACTAGTGTCACGCAAACCGGCACAGATCGCGGCGCATTCCGGATCGTCTACGCTCACTATCATGGTGCCGTTACAGCTCTCAAAAATTAGTAGCTTAGCAGCAATGTACCCGGCCATGCCGCCATGTCGTTCGAGATGATCGGGCGTTATGTTCAGCAGCACCGCGATGTCGAACCCGCCACTGGGCGTCAACTCGAGTTGGAAAGAGGATAATTCCAATACATATGTGCCCCCGCCGCCGAGCGGATCTAGATCGAGTGCAGGCCGGCCGAGATTGCCGCCGATCTGCACCGGTGCACCGGCAATAGCTAGGATGTGGCCGATTAAGGTTGTTGTCGTCGATTTACCATTTGTTCCTGTGATACCGATGTAGCGGGCGTTTGGCATTGCCCGTTTGAGTAACTCGATATCGCCAATAATTTCTACACCCTGTGATCGGGCTGCGGCAGCAACCGGGTGGGGGGCAGGGTGCGTATGCGGGATGCCGGGACTCAGGATAAGCGCGACGGTGTCCGCCCAACTTTGCTCGGCAAGCGGGACCAGCGTTACGTCGGCGACTTCGGCCGCCTTGCGGCCTGCCGCGCTATCGTCCCAGGCGTGCACCACGCCGCCGGCCCTTTGCAGGGCCTGTGCGGTGCGTAGACCGGAGCGTCCCAACCCCATCACCGCGACTTTTTTGCCTGAGATATTGTTAATCGGAATCATCTCGCCTACCTCAGCTTCAGGCTCGATAGGCCGATGAGAGCGAGGATCATCGCAATGATCCAGAAGCGGATGACGATTGTTGGCTCCTCCCAGCCCTTTTTTTCGAAATGGTGATGTAGTGGCGCCATAGCGAAGACGCGCTTGCCGGTAAGTTTGAAAGAGGCGACTTGGACTATGACCGAGACAGTTTCCAGCACGAATAGACCGCCGATGATAGCTAACACTAGCTCGTGCTTCGTGACGACGCTGATCGCACCCAGCGCGCCTCCCATTGCTAGCGATCCTGTGTCACCCATGAAGACCATCGCCGGTGGGGCGTTGAACCATAGGAAACCGAGGCTGGCGCCGACCAAAGCGCCGGCAAACACGGCGAGCTCGCCGGTACCCGGGATGTAGTGAATCTGGAGGTAGTTTGCGTAGACACTACTGCCCACTAGATAGGCGATCGCGCCGAAACAGGCTGCTGCTATCATGACCGGGACAATAGCCAACCCGTCTAGCCCGTCGGTCAGGTTCACTGCGTTAGATGAACCAATCATGACGAAGGCTGCAAAGGGGATGAAGAAATAGTTTAGGTCAAGTAGCAGATTTTTGAAGAACGGGAAGACAAGATCATCGTTTAAGGGGGCAGGGGTCAGTTCAATTACCCACGTTGCTGCGCCGACTGCGATGACCAACTGGAACAGCAATTTGAGACGCCCGCTCAAACCCTTCGAATTGGCGCTAGACAGTTTGAGGTAATCGTCGACGAATCCGACAGCGCCGAAGCCGATCGTGACCAGCAGCACGATCCAGACATATCCGTTGGTGAGATCCGCCCACAGGATAGTGCTGACGCTGATCGAGAGTAGTATAAGAAACCCGCCCATGGTTGGGGTGCCGGCCTTCTTAAAATGGGTTGCGGGTACGTCCTCGCGAATATTGCTTGCAGAGCGTTGCTGGTTCTTCAGACAGTTGATGATTGTTGGTCCAAGGATGAAGCTGATGATCAGCGCCGTCATAATCGCGCCACCGGTTCTAAATGTGAGGTAGCGAAAGAGGTTGAAGATCGCTATGTCGCCTGTCAGAGGATAGAGAAGGTTGTACAGCATCGCGCGCCTAGAGACCGTTTGCCGCATGCTGCGACACTTTAGAGTCGAGTGATTTCAGTGCCTCGACGATTAGTGCCATGCGGCTACCGAGCGAACCCTTGACCATGACCGTGTCACCGGCTCTCAATGCATCGATCAAGGCGGGCAAAAGCGCTTCGCTAGATGCGGCTGTCGCAGCGACCTGCGCTGGGTCAAGGCCTGCTGCAAGCACGGCCATTTCAGCGCCGACGAGAAAGACGGCATCGATGTCGTTCCGGGTCACGTCTTCCGCTAATCCGGCGTGAAACTCGCCTGCGCGGTCTCCTAATTCTAGCATGTCGCCGAGCACGGCGATGCGTCGTCCCGGGTAGGCTCCCAGTACATCCAGGGCGGCGCGGGTTGAGGCTGGGCTGGCGTTGTAGCTTTCATCAATCAGTAGGAAGCTGCCGTTGTCGATTTTGATTGTGTTCTGATCTCCGCGCCCGACCGCGGGGACTGCGGCTGACATCGCACGCGCCGCCGCCGCCACGTCAGCACCGAGCGCGTCGACTACCGCGAGCACACCAAGGCTGTTTGCTACCCAATGGGCGCCAGGTGCGCCGAGCGTGAAGGCGATTGCAGTGCCATCGATTTCGGCTTTGACGTGCCAGCCAGGAAACCCTGGGGAGCTCTCCACGAGCCGGATATTAGCTTTGATGTGGGTACCGAAGCTGCGAATGTGGCTGACACCAGAATTCGCTGCATGACGGCGCAACCGGTCGAAATGACGATTGTCGCGATTTAGGATCGCGGTACCTCTGGTGCTCATACCGGCAAAAATTTCGCCCTTAGCGTCGGCGACCTGTTCTTCGCTGTCGAAGAATTCGATGTGTGCTGCCGAAACGTTGGTTACGATCGCTACATCCGGTTCTGCAAGGTCCGAGAGGGGTGCAATCTCTCCTGGGCTGTTCATCCCCATTTCCAGCACACCAAAGCAGGCACTTTGTGGCAGACGGGCAAGACTAAGCGGCAGTCCCCAATGATTATTGAGGTTGCCTTGGGTGGCGTAGGCTTTGGCTTGTCGACCCAGGACTAGCTTCAACATATCCTTGGTGCCGGTCTTACCAGTACTGCCGGTGACTGCAGTAATTTTTGCCGTTCCGCGCCGCCTCGCGTGCCGTGCCAGTCCACGCATCCCTTCTAAAGTGTCGTCGACCAGCAATGCCGGTACGCCGCCCACAGTATCCCGTCGCGATGCCATTGTCGCAGCGGCGCCGTTGGCGATCGCGTTGGCAATGTAGTCATGTCCGTCATTATTTGGGCCTTGGATGGCGATGAACAGATCACCTTCCTGGACCGTGCGGCTGTCGATCGAGACACCGGTCGCGCGCCAATCCGCTGTGTTGTTGCCACTGGTTGCCTGTGCCGCTTCTTGTGACGTCCACAGCACGGTCATGCGGCTGCTCCGTTCTGCGCTGTGATTGCTGCGCGGGCGACGGTGAAATCATCGAAGGGGTAGGTCTCGCCGTCGATTATCTGTCCCTGCTCGTGCCCTTTACCTGCGACCAGAAGAAGGTCGCCGTCCTGAAGCATTGCAACACCGACGCGGATAGCCTCATGGCGATCGCTAACTTCGACAGCCTTCGGACATCCCTCCATCGCCTGTGCTCGGATCGCTGCGGGGTCTTCGCTGCGAGGATTGTCGTCGGTGACGATTACCCTGTCGGCACAACGGGCTACAGCTTTTCCCATTTCGACTCTTTTTCCTGGATCTCGGTCGCCGCCACAGCCAAAAACTAAAACGAGCCGATTTGTCGCATAGGGCCGCGCAGCTTGCAGTGAAGATACCAGTGCATCCGGGGTGTGCGCGTAGTCTATAATGACTGTTGCGCCGTTGCTTCGCTGGCCGACAACCTGCATCCGGCCGGGCACGCCGGTGAGACGCGAGAGTAATGGCACAACGGTGTGGGGCGCTGCACCGCAGGCGACGGTAATTGCCAATGCGCACAACGCGTTGTTGACCTGATAGGCGCCCGGAAGAGCAAAGTCAGTCTTGTACGTGGTGCCGAAGGCCTGGATGTTGAGCGACCAAGTATCACCCCTTAGGATAGCTTTGGTACACTGAATGTCTCCATCTTCGCGTCCGTAAGTCAGCACAACCAAACCTCGATCGCGTACAATTTCAGTGATTTTTTCGCATTGCTCTGAACCGGCGTCGACTATCGCGATGCCGCCTTGGCGCAACAGTTCGGAGAACAATCGCAGCTTGCTGTCCAGATAGGCGCCCATTGTTTTGTGATAGTCGAGATGGTCTCGCGACAGGTTAGTGAAAGCTGCGGCGGCGATGTGCACGCCGTCGAGTCGATGTTGATCAAGTCCGTGGCTTGAAGCTTCGATGGCGAGATGGTTAACTCCGTCCTGTTTCAGATCTGCTAGGCATTCGTGCAAGCGCACAGGATCAGGCGTGGTCAAACCCGTGCATGGCTCCCGATTGGACGCCATGATACCCAGTGTTCCAAGCGCAGCGCTGCGATGTCCAAGCCACTGCCAAAGTTGATGCACGAAGTGCGTGACTGATGTTTTTCCATTCGTGCCAGTCACCGCCGCGATGGTATCTGGTTGTCCTTGATAAAATTGTGCGGCGAACAACGCCAGTCGGTGGCGCGGCATTGGATCTGTTACTAGGGCGATACCGTCATCTAAATGCTGTGCGCGGACTGTTGGCGGTGCCAGGATAGCGACGGCACCCTTAGCGATTGCCTCGTCTATATAGGCTTGGCCATCTGCCTTAGCGCCGGGCAGGGCTGCGAATAGGAAGCCCGGACGTACGTCCCGGCTGTCGGCTGTCAAGCCGGTGATATCTAGATCCGGCACCTGTGTTTGTGCGGCAGCGCCGCCTCCTTTGGTTAGATCAGAAAGACGCAAGTTGGCGCCCTTCTCGTTTGAACGTGATATGCAACTCCTTCTTGATCTCAGGAGAATGTTCGTTAGTCGGTTGTACACGTAAAAGCGGCGCAACGCGCTCTATCACACGCTTGACCACAGGGGCAGCAACCCAGCCACCAGTGGCGTAGCCATGTGTACTTTTGTTGCCGCGCGGCTCGTCGAGCATCACCAGCACCACATAGTATGGATTGGTTATCGGGAAGGCGCCAATAAAGGACGAAATCAACGCACGCTGCGAATAGCCGCCGCGTTTTGGCTTGTCGGCTGTGCCTGTCTTGCCGCCGACGAGATAGCCCTCGGCGGACGCCTTGCGGCCGGTACCATTTTCTACGACCAGCCGCATTAGACGCCGCACCTCGCGTGAGGTGCGCTCTGAGATAACGCGTTTGCCCTGGGGCGTTTCCATCCCGTCG
>Ga0114933_10001672_pt1 | contig 24333 bp, 17 predicted proteins | sample 4SBtaG_FD_89691 | JGI IMG/M metagenome (GOLD analysis project Ga0114933, IMG submission 89691) | Deep subsurface microbial communities from Kolumbo volcano to uncover new lineages of life (NeLLi) - 4SBTROV12_W25 metaG | ecosystem: Environmental > Aquatic > Marine > Volcanic | place: Kolumbo... | reverse complement strand
TGACGGCCACATATGGGCTTACGAACGCTGTGGAGCGGGTAGCTTCGGTGGTGGAGAACCTGTGAACTGCGAGTCGAACCCGGTTCCCCCGGTCTTCAAGTTCGATCGCAACACCGGTGAGGTTCTCGCAAACTTCGGAGCCGATCTCATGGTCACTCCGCACGGCATTCATGTAGATGCCCAAGGTAACGTTTGGATCACTGACTTTGCGGGTAACCGGGAAGGTACGCGAGGTCATCAGGTGTGGAAGTTCAGTTCCGAGGGGGAAGTCCTTCTGACACTCGGTTTGGCGGGTCAGCCAGGGAATGCGCCCGGACAATTCAATCAGCCTAATGATGTGGTGACGGGTCCGGACGGATCCATTTACGTGTCTGACGGACACAATGGCCAAGGCATGACGTCGAATCAGGCGATGAATTTAGGTCGCGAGGCTGGCCAGACGGCACGGATCCAGAAGTTTACGCCAGAGGGTGAGTTCGTAATGGAATGGGGAGAAATAGGTGTCGAGCACGGACAGTTCCGAACACCTCATGCGCTCGCCTTCGACTCACAAGGACGGTTGTGGATCGCTGATCGCGGTAATCATCGTCTGGAAATCTATGACGAGGACGGTAATTACTTGGAATCGCGCTACAGCTATGGTCGTATCAGCGGGATCTTCATCAAGGACGAGATGGTCTATGCCATCGATTCCGAGTCCAGTCCAACGAATCATCCGAACTGGCGAAACGGGGTCCGTATAGGTCCGGTTGATGAGGACCGAATCGTGGCATTCGTGCCGCCGTTCGAGCGCGAGAGTCGTGTATACCAGGGGACGGCAGGTGAAGGTGTTGCCGTAGACGACGACGGCAATATCTATGCGGCAGAGGGCCCGAATTCGCTCAGTTGGGCCGGAGGTGCCTTCACGAAGTACGTAGCAGGCAACTAGAAGCGAACCATGCAGACTGTGCCGGTGGAGGCGCTCATCCCCACCGGCCAGTCGAGCATCGACATGCTCAACTAACTGAAAGGACGTGATTGTTTGCGCACGTCTACGTTAGAGCCGGATCGGTAAAGTCCTGATTCGTTGTCCGGTGAGTGTAAAAATAGCATTTGCAATGGCCGGCGCGATCGGGGGTGTTCCGGGTTCACCCACGCCACCCGGGGCATCTCCGCTGGGGACGAGAAGTACGTCCACTTCAGGCATCTGACCGATCCGAAGCATCTGGTAGTCGGTGAAGTTCCCTTGCACCGCTCTGCCGTCACGGATGTTGATCTCACCGTAGAGAGCGGCGGTGATGCCGTACGCGATACCGCTCTCCATTTGAGCCTGAACAATCCGAGGATTTAGGACCGTACCACAGTCGATCGCGCACCAAACTTTGTGGACTCTGGGAACTCCGTTCTGGACTGAGACTTCAGCAACTTGGGCGACGTAAGAGCCGAATGACTCAACCACGGCGATGCCCCGCCCTCGCCCTTCTGGTGGGCGTGAGTTCCAGTCTGCTGCTTCAGCGACGGCCTCGAGGACACCTAAGTGGCGCGGGTGCTTGCGAAGAAGAGCTCGCCGGTATTCGTAAGGGTCGTGATCGCTTTTGTGAGCGAGTTCGTCTATGAAGGATTCGACAACGAAGCCCGTGTGCGTGTGGCCCACAGACCTCCAGAACCCAACCGGTATAGGAAGGTCCACTCGTTTGTACGTCATGAGCACATGGGGTATGGCGTACGGTTGGTCGGATGCTCCTTCCGTTGAGGTCGGGTCGTGCTTGCCTGCGAAGCGAGCAGCAGGCCGTGGTATCCAACCTGGTACTAGTCGCTGGAGGATGGATTGAGATGCCATACGGTGCTCCCAGGCTTCGGGCCTGCCGTCGGCGTCGAGAGTAGCGCGGAGTTCGTGCCATGAGGCGGGACGGTAGAAATCGTGGCGCATATCGTCTTCGCGAGACCACACTACCTTCACAGGACCATTGATTTTGCCGGCAAGTTCAGCGGCCTCCTGAACGAAGTCACGCTCTGCTCGGCGTCCGAACCCTCCGCCGAGGAAGGTTACGTGTAGGTCGGTGTCCTCGACTGAAACCCCGGCGGCGTCCGCGGCAACTTGTCTAGCGCCTCCCCCTAGAATAGCGGGCCCATTAGCGAACTGTGTTGGTGCCCAGACCGTGCATCGCCCTTCTCGTACCCAGGCGGTGCAGTTCATTGGCTCCATCGTCGCGTGCGCGAGATAGGGAAACCGGAACGTGGCGCTGATGGCATTTGATGATTCGTTCAGAATCTGGGCCGCTTGACCGTCGTCGCGAACGGTGTGCCCGGATGCCTGCGCTCCATCCCGGAGTGCTTCGTAAAGCTGTTCGTCGCTAAATAAAGCTGCATCTCCCTCGTCCCAGTCGAGCACCAGCGCATCTCGCCCAGCATTGGCTTCTATGTAGCCTTTTGCGACGACGGCCACTCCGCTTTGAACCTCTAAGACTTCGTCTACGCCGGCTATCGCGAGAGCAGCGGAAGAATCGAAGGAGCGCAGGCGGCCACCAAAAACCGGAGACCTCGCGATGACTGCAACTCTAGCATCGGGAGGCCCTGCATCGATTCCGAAGACGGCTTGCCCGGTGCTCTTCGCCTCGACATCTAGGCGCGGCAACGATTGCCCAATCAGGCGGAATTCCGAGGGCTTTTTGACGTCGACCTTGTTCGGTGCCTGTAGTTTGGCCGCCTCACTGGCCAGTGAGGCGTAGGTCAGCTCAGATCCGTCCGGTGCGCAGACACGAGCGTCTCGTGTTGCAAGTAACTCCGACGAAATTCCCCATCGTTGAGCCGCCGCTTCTCGCAGCATCCACCGTGCCGTAGCTCCTGCTTGCCGTAATGGTTCCCAGGATTCCATAACTGCGGTGCTGCCTCCGGTGACCATCATCCCGTATGCGTCGTGCGCTGCTGCGAACTCGAATGTCACGTCCGCCCAGGGGACGTCGAGTTCCTCGGCGATCATTTGCGGAAGTGCAGTTGATACACCTTGCCCCATCTCTGCCTTGTCCACCAGGATGGTGATCGACCCATCAGTGTCGATTCGGAGATAGGCATTGGGCACGAAAGCCGCGTCACTGAAGGGTAGGTCAGGTGTCTGGGTGGCGCGCCAGGAGACTCCGAGGGTAAGCCCGACTCCGGCTACGACGCTGATCTTAATGAAGGCGCCGCGGGATAAGCTCTGATGGTCATATGGGGACACTTCTTTTGTTGGCTCGGTCATACCTCATCCCCGGAGACGCGGTCTTCTTCGAGTTCAGCTGCACGATGGATTGCTTTTCGGATAGCGGTGTAGGCGCCGCAACGGCAGATATTACCTGCCATGAATTGATCGATCTCTTCGTCGGTTGGCCTGGGCCTTGCGTTCAGAAGAGCCGTGGCTGAGACAATCTGCCCGGACTGACAGTATCCACACTGTGGTACCTGCTCCTCAATCCAGGCTGACTGGACGGAGGTCAGTCCGTTTGCAGCTAAGCCCTCAATAGTTGTGACTTCTGAACCTTCGACGCTGCCGACTGGTGTTTGGCACGACCGTGTCGGCGCACCATCTACCAAGACTGTGCATGCACCGCACTGACCGATTCCACAGCCGAACTTTGTACCCGTGAGTCCTAAGCGTTCACGCAGTACCCAAAGGAGAGGGTGCGATGCTTGGATGTCCACTTCGCGATGCTCACCATTCACCGAGAAGGAGGCCATAGTAGAAATCTCTTTTGGGTTTGCTGGGTCGTCCGAGGTTCCGGCGCCTTTATGAGACTCCTAGTAAGTACACGGCGAAGAACCTACCGGTCCCAGCAAGTTAGCGTGGGTGTAGTTAGGGCATGCGATACTGAAGGAGAAGGTTTATCGGTACCAAAACTCTCTACTGCGGTTTCGAAGCGCCGAAAGTACCAGTACTCTGGGTTTTCTTGCGGCGACCAACAATGACCCTTCCGACCAGAGTAATCATGCGCCGAGTCCCTAGAATCCTTGTGCTGTTAGCGGCTGCTTCATTAACGCTAAGCGGGTCTGTAGCCGGTCAATTAGGCGCTGAAATTCGAGGACCAGTTGGTCCTAGCCCATATGAGGTTGTTCGCGGATGGCACAAGCCGTTCGCTCAGACAGGGTATGCGTTTGGGGGCAACTCAGGGGTTTTTGCGGAGTCTCCGGATAGGATCTTCGTTGCCATGAGGGGCGAAGCTAGGCTTCCTTCACCTATCCCCCAGGGTTACCTCGGCTTCGCCGGGTCGGTCGGCATCAATGTCCTTTTTGAGGCGGGAAGAAGAACGTGGCGTCACTGCCTATATACCCTTGATCGTGATGGTAGAGTCCTAGAGATGTGGGACCAGTGGGATCACTTGTGCCGAGATTCCGACGGCCCAGGCCCTCATCGTATTCGGATCAGCCCGTATGATCCTGACAGTCGCGTGTGGGTGATCAACGAGACATTTCATGTGATTCATGTCTTTTCGAACGACGGTTCCCGGCTCTTGTTCACTCTAGGAGAAAAGGGCGTTCCGGGAAATGACCAGACTCATTTTGCTAGACCGCAGGATGTTGCTTTCCTTCCGGACGGGAGGATCCTTGTAGCTGACGGCCTCGACAATCACCGAGTAATGATCCTAGATGAAGACATGGACTATCTGGGTGAGTTTGGAGGGAACGGAGACGCACCCGGACAATTCAATGGCATTCATGCCATTGCTGTGGGGCCTGGCGGTCGGATCTTTGCCCTTGATCGCTCTGGGGGTAGGGTCAACGTTTTCAGGACCACAAGTGATCCGGCCCGTGTGCAGCATGAGGCGACTTGGGATGGACTCGCGCTACCGCTAGACCTGATCGTAAACGATGATTCGGTATGGCTTAGTGATCTTGGCCCGCTCCGCTTTGTAAAGTTCGATTTCGAGGGGAATCGCCTGTATGAGTGGGAGGTGCCTAGAGACTTACCTGATGGATATCTCGAGGTGCATACGTTCTCGGTCGACTCAGAGGGAAACCTATACGGTGGGGACAATCAGTATGGTCGCACACAGAAACTTGTACCGCGTCCGGGCTTCGATCCGACACTGCTGATTGATCCTCCTTGGGTAGAAGGATCTCGCTAGACTGGATCATCCGGATTGGACAAGCACCTTGAGGTTCTTACTCACTAACACTATTTGCTCATTCTTTTTCTTCGAGTGCCATGACCTGTCTTCGCTCTAGTGCCGCGCTGTTTTGCTGTCTGACGGCTGTGTCTCCGATGCATCCAGCTTCAGCCCAGAACGCACCGCCCGAGGTCGATCTTCGTCTTTATGACATAATCGATGCATCGTCTGCGGATAGGATCGAGAGGGACATTCGCACTCTGGTTAGTTTCGGTACGCGAAACACCCTGTCTGACACACTGTCGGATACAAGGGGAATCGGTGCTGCTCGTCGGTGGATCAAGGCTGAATTGGATCGCATCTCGTTCGCTTGTGGAGGCTGCTTAGAGGTTTCTTATCAAGAGTCCATCGCCCTTCCATCAGTCCGGATTCCAGAGCCTGTCAACGTGGTGAATGTGGTTGGTATTATCCGTGGCACTGTGCACCCGGAACGTTACGTCATCATGAGCGGCGACATCGATTCGCGTGCGTCTGATACGAGTGACGGGGAGACTGACGCTCCAGGTGCGAATGACAACGCCTCTGGAATGGCGGGTGTAATAGAAGCTGCGCGACTGCTCAGTAAGTATGACTTCCCGACTAGTGTGGTACTCGTAGGTCTATCGGGGGAAGAGCAGGGCTTATGGGGTGGGCGGAATATGGCTCAGGTGGCGAGTGAAGAGGGTTGGGATATCGTTGGCGTCCTGAATAACGACATGATCGGCAATGTGGAGGGCATCAATGGTGTAATAGAGAACAATACGTTCCGCGTATTCTCTGAGCCTTATCCAGCAACAGCTACTGAGCGGGAGATTAGGAGTTATCGGGTGTTTGGCGGCGAGGTGGATGGCCCATCCCGGCAGATTGCTCGCTACGTGGATCGCATCACAGATAAGTATTTCACAAATCTTGATGCGATCATGGTGTATCGCCTAGACCGTTTCGGGAGAGGCGGCCACCATCGTCCCTTCAATGACGCCGGGTTCCCGGGGGTCCGGATCATGGAGACCAACGAACAGTACGAGCGTCAGCATCAAGACCTGAGGACCGAGAATGGCATCGAATATGGTGACGTCATAGAGGGCGTGAACTTCGAGTTTGCCTCTCGTCTCACCGCTGTGAATGCCGCAGTGCTTGCTTCACTAGCATGGGCTCCTCCAGAGCCAACTGGAGTAGCGATTGGGGGCGCGGTTCGACCCTCAACGACACTGAGTTGGCATGCAGTCGATCACCCGACTTTGGCGGGATACAAGATCTACTGGCGCGATACGACAGCACCGCAATGGACTCACTCTCGATATGTGGGCAACACCACTGAGTTTACACTCCGGGACATGGTGATCGACAACTATCTATACGGGGTCGCATCAGTAGGTGAGAATGGGCACGAAAGCATCGTTGTGTTTCCTACGGAGCGTCGCTAGCGACACGCGCAAGGCGCAATAGAACCCCAAGGGGCTAATGAGTCAGGGTCGATAAGCGATTACCACTCGTTGATCCTGACCCCGCTTAGCACTAGCGTCTCTGGTCACTGATATGCAGAGGTCCACGGCTGTGGGCCTCCGAAACGGAAGGCTCATGCTCAAGGTCGGAATTGTCGGCCTGCCGAACGTCGGAAAGTCATCCCTGTTTAACGCGTTGACCGCTGCGGGAGCTCCCTCGGAGAACTATCCGTTCTGTACGGTAGAACCGAACGTCGGAACCGTAGAAGTCCCGGACGCGCGCCTCGACCGAATCCACGAACTTTCTGAGTCGCAGACGCGAGTACCAACGGTCATCCAATTCGTGGATATAGCCGGTCTCGTCGAGGGCGCCTCAGAGGGTGAAGGGCTGGGAAACAAGTTCCTTGGCAATATCCGCGAGGTGGATGCGATTGCGCATGTTCTTCGCTGCTTCGAGGAAGAGGACATCACGCACGTTCTTGGTAGTGTGGACCCGGTTCGTGATCGAGAAATTGTTGAAACCGAACTCGTTTTAGCTGACTTAGAAACTGTGCAGCGACGCCTCGAAAAGGTTGAGAAAAAGGCGAAGTCAGGAGAGAAGGACGCAATTCGTGAGAAGGGCATACTGGACAAGGCAATGCATGCTCTCGAAAGAGGCAGGCCGGTGCGGGTGGCGGATATATCCGCCGATGAAATGCCGATCCTAGCTGGATTTCAGTTGTTAACCACTAAGCCCGTGCTCTATGTAGCTAACGTTGCAGAATCGGATCTTCCGGATGCTGATAATGTTTCGACGCGTGCGCTGTTCGACGCGGTGAAGGGAGACGCTGCCGAACGTCAGGACGGTGAGGCGATCGTGACTGTTTGTAGCGCGCTTGAATCAGAACTCGCAGAGATGGACGACACGGACAGTAAGCTTTTCTTAGAGGAGGTAGGGCTCAGCGAAACCGGACTCAATCGTTTGATTCGGGTAGCCTATGAGCTGCTCGGCCTAGTGACTTTCTTCACTACTGGAGAAAATGAGAGCAGAGCGTGGACAGTCCGATCAGGAAGTTCTGCACCTCAGGCTGCCGGTATGATTCATTCTGATTTCGAGCGGGGGTTCATCCGCGCTGAGACGATCCACTTCGATGCTTTCTCTTCCGTGGGCTCATGGAAGTCAGCCCGAGACACCGGCGTCCTCCGGTCAGAAGGAAAGGGTTATACCGTAGTGGACGGGGACATCATTCTGTTTCGTTTCAATGTGTAAATACTGCTCGCACCGCCACTCGAGGGATGCTTCCGGGGGATGGGAATTGATCCCGAGGCTTGAATGGGATCTTTTCGGTCGATCACGAGTAAGCGGTTTCGTTAGGTGTGCGCGTGTGCAACGACCCGAAGCGGTAATTCACAGAGGCTCTTCATTGCTATGGAAGTAACGAGAAAGCGGCTTACCCTGAACTCGTCAGCAGTGAAGGAGATCGCCAGAGCATTAACCACATTGGGCCTGGTCCATGTGGAGCAGGATGGAATCTTGAATGTGAGGCAGAGAGAAGAGCTTAGGCGTGCGCTCGCCGAGGCTGGTGAGGCTCTGGCATGGGATGTCAAGTCGGCTACCAGCGCAGACCCGATGCCTGACGTGGTAAAGGATCTCAAGAAGCTTGTGAAAGCTGGGGCTAAGACGCTCAAGGCCGAGGTTGCAGCTGAGCTTAAGAAGAAGAACTCTGAAGAGAGGAAACTTGAGAAGACAGTGGAGGTGTTGACCACGCTGTCCGAGAAGTCGGAAAAAGCCTTCCCTGCCGAGATATCGTACTCGCACACAGCTCGTGACATCACGCAAGGCTTCTTCACGAAGACTGAAGAGGTCGTGCTGGAGGATGTGAGTCAGACTAAAGAGACACTCGCGACTGTAGAGAAGAGTCTAAATCGGTGGGGCAAGCTGAGGGTGCAGATGCATGAAGAACTCCAGCAGACTGACAAAAGACTCAAAGTACTTGTCTCCGATCTCGAACCTTTTGTCATCTCATCGCGGCGTCTTATCGACGAGCTTTTGCTAACGTTCGCCTGATTCGAATCAAGGCCGTGACACTTCAGTGCCCTATTGGATCGCCGATCTCTGCTGCGTAGGCAGCGCGCAGTGCCTCGTGGTATTGATCGAGTAATCCTGACAACGTGTCTTGTTCTTGGGCTACAGCATCCCTGAGTTCTGATCGTGTTATGAAATCATAGACGATCGAAGACATGACCTCGGCGCTAATCCTGAAACCGGTGTGGCCGATGTCGTTGAATGTGTCTACCAGCATACCGCGCGTGTGGTTAGCGAACAGAGAACTGAATATGCTGATTCCGATGCCTGGGATGTCCTTTGTAACGGCCCCGGTCTCTTCGTAACCTGAAGGCCTTGTCGGTTCAGGATTCATTCGGGGCGCCTCAAGCTCACCGGCGTACGAGAAGGCTAGCTCCTGCAAGGTCCCGAGGGAGATACCGTCTCGGTATTCCCCATAGCGATCAATCTCGACGGTAGTTCCGGTAGCCAGTGCCGCACCTCGTGCGGCGTTATCCATCATTCTGGTGATGTGCTCCAGGTATACTGGATCGGGGTAGCGGATGTAGTAGTCGACTACGGCTCGTTGCGGGACGACGTTCGGTGCTTCCCCTCCCTCCGGGATCACGCCCTGGATCGAAGCTTCCGGCCGCAGTGTTGAACGCAGCCCATCGACTAGCGTGTAGAAGTGCACGGCGGCCTCCAAAGCATTGCGACCAAACCATGAAGACATCTGGTGTGAGGGACGCCCGAGAAATGTGTATTTCACTTCGTTGATGTTTAAGCAGCAGCTCCCAAAGCCTGCGCGAGCGCGGGATGTTTCAGTCACACCGTGGCTTCGTACCATAAGGTCGGTACCATCAAAAACGCCGACTTCGTGCATAATCACCTTCGCTGGGGGCCCGACTTCTTCAGCAGGAGTGCCAAAGATCTTGAGTTGACCGGTCGTCCCAGAGCGCTGCATGTACTCTGCGATCGAGAAGGCGGAGGCAAAGACAATTGGTGTCTGAGCGTTGTGTTGGTCACCATGAAATGGACCATTCGCGTCCCGTAGGGCGTCGTATTCCCCGATGAATCCGATAGTCAGCCCGTCCGCGCCTGCTGGAGCCGTCCATGTTGCGACGAACGCGGTTTCCAGTCCGGCCACACCGACTTCAACGTCCCAGCCGCGTTTTCGGAGGATGCTCGTCAGCGTATCTACGGCAAGAAATTCCTCCCATGCCACCTCGGGGTTGTGTCCGATGAAGTCGCTGAGATCCTGCATTTCATTCTGCCAAAGCTCAGTTGTTCTGCTTACGATGGCGTCGCGGTCGGTATCTGTGCGTTCAGCTAGTCTCTTTGCCATTCCGGCCGGGTCAAGCCGAAGCTGCAAATCGTTAATCTCTGCGAGGATGCCGCGTGCCGCCGCGCGCTCAGTGTCCGTGGTTTGCCCTCTGGCTTCAGTAGTCCCTATAGCTGAGAGGATGAACAGGCTAAGTAGAGCTGTGGCTAATCGGCTGGTTCGCATTCGAGTTCACTCGTGTTACAGGACGGGACGAAGAAGCTATTGATTGGAGCGGTGATGGACTACGAAGACCTCAGAGAAATCGTCACGAAGTCAAGATTCTTTGGTGCGCATCCGATCCGCCTGCCAGATTCCGACTGGCCGAACGATCATACGACGTACACATTGCCAGTTGGTTATTATCAATAACTCTATATCTCGCTCTGGCCATGAACTGGACCATCTCGCAAAAGCCGACAGCGCGGACGCTCGGCAACTCTGTCCTAGTTGCTTTGATCGTCGCATCTCTGCTACCGAACGCTCTATTTGCCCAGAGAGGTGCGTCTGGGCCTCCTGAACACGACGCAGTCGAGCCTATCAACAATTTGCCGAATCCATATGAGACTGTGCGGGACTGGGGTGTGTTACCGGACGGCCGGACGTGGGGTTCGGTCAGCGCAGTTAATGTCGACGTCGATGGCATTCACATTTGGGCGGGTGACCGTTGTGGCGTGAACTCATGTGCTGAGTCCGACGTAGATCCGATTGTGAAGCTCGATCCAGACGGAAACACGGTTCTAAGCTTCGGCGCGGGCCTGATTACTTGGCCTCACGGGATGGATGTAGACGCGGAAGGGAACGTCTGGGTTGCCGACGCTCGGTCACCTAACGGTCGTGAGATTCAGCGGACACCGAGCGCTCCGATGAACGGACACATTGTGCGCAAATTCAGTTCGACGGGCGAGCTTCTGCTCACGATTGGTGTCCCGGGTGAGGCTGGTGACCCACCGACTCACCTGACGGAGCCCAATGATGTGCTCGTCGCACCGGATGGGAGTGTTTTTGTTGCAGAAACGCACAGTGCTCAGTACATGGACGTCCGCGGAGGGGCTGCTAAGAGCCGAATCACAAAGTATTCGGCGAGCGGGGAGATGATTCTGCAGTTTGGAGAGTGGGGGTATGCTGACGGACAGTTCCGTGCGCCACATTCTCTCGCAATGGACTCAAGTGGGCGTCTGTTCGTAGCCGACCGTGGGAATCGTCGCATCCAGATTTTCGATCAGGAAGGAACCCACCTCGACACGTGGTACCAGTTCAGCCGCAACAGTGGCATATGGATTGATGATAACGACGTTCTGTATGCGATCGACTCCGAATCCGATGAGAATTACAATCCAGGAGGGTGGCGAAAGGGACTGCGCGTTGGAAGCGCAATCACCGGAGAGGTTTGGTATTTCATCCCTGAGCACATGTCCGCGCGCGCGTCAGGCATGGGTGGCTATGGGTCGATGGGGGAGGGTGTTACGGTCGATCGCGATGGCAACGTCATTGCCGGTGAAGTGGGCCCGGTCCAAGGGTTAACGAAGTTTATCCCCCGGCTCTGGGACCCGAATGGTCGCTGACTCCCGTCACCTCTAGTTAAGGCAACAGGGAGGGCTCTCATCTAGGTCTATGGGTGTTTTTAGACAGCCATCGGATGGCCAGTGTGGCTTTCTGTTTCGAGCTGGCACTATGAACTCGCACCTCCGGTTATCTCTCTAAGAGAAGCAAACCTCGCCCGTTGCGACGTTGTACATAGCTCCGACGATCGAGATGTCTCCGGACGATTCCATCCCAGCTAGGATTTCACTTCTGTCGCGGATCGCGTCCACCGTGTGGGCAACGTTCGCCTCGGCGACTGCGTCGGCGAACCCTGGGTCATCTCGATCCACTGCCGCTGAGACCGTTTCAATTATCGGCTCTATCTTGTTCAAAAGTGTGGTTAGATGACCTAGGCGCACTCCGTCAATCGCTCCTTTGACAGCTCCGCAGGATGTGTGACCGAGAACAACGATTGCCTTTGCGCCTGCTAGTTCGCATGCGAACTCCAAGCTGCCGAGGAGGTCTTCGTTTACAATGTTTCCAGCCACTCGTGCCGTGAAAATGTCACCGATGCCTTGGTCGAAGATCGCCTCTATGGGGACACGTGAGTCGATACAGCCTATCACTATCGCAAAAGGGTGTTGGCTACCGGCCGTTCTTGATATGTCGTTAGCCCAGTCTCGTTCGAGCATGGAGCGATCCAGGAAGCGCCGGTTACCTGCGCGTAACTGGTCGATTGCGCTCTGAGGCGAGATTGAGGACTGGGATTCCTTGTTCAGGGGACGATCGGACATTGTCGTCAGTGGTCAGTAGGTGTATGTCACGCCGGTTCGCAGTCGTGTATCTAGCGCTGACAGCCCGTCTGGAGGGCCACTGTCATAGCGTAGGTCGAAGCTAATGGTCAGCGCCAGTGTTTCGGTTATAGACGTGGAGAGTCGCAGATTCTCCACCGCGCGGTAATCATCGAAATCATTTATCGCTGGTTGTAAGTATGTCGTCGAGGTGATGACTAAGTTGTCCGATGGAACCACACGAAGAGTTAGGAAGCTGCTCCATCTTACCTTGAGCGTTCTATTAGGGTGAATAGCTGAATCTGGAAGCATCAAGCGCTCGTACTCAACTATGCCTGAAGACCCGGCTCCGAATTGCCCCCAGTCACCCTGAGCGAATGCTGTTCGAGCCCCCGCACCCCCTACAGCACGGAAGGTCAGCTGTTGCGATCGGTCATAGTTTATTTGTCCGAACCATTCAGGGTCGAAGTAGAACGAGACATCGGTGTAGGAGCGTCGGTAGTGCAATAACCCGTTTGAGGCGAATCGACTTCGGGAGAGGAATCCCAGGCCGCCATTGCCCACAATCAATCTGGTCTGGGTGGGGGTCACATTGTAGACGCGCCCTCTGAAATTGAGTGCTATGAAGTCTACGTTTCCTGTCTGAAACGTCATGTCGCCACCTACCGACCCCGATCGTCCGATAGACAAACTGTCAGTTCGGAGCACTTCAATGTTGACCTGGGCATTGAGCGATTGGGGTGCGATTGCGAGTGACGCTAACAAGAAGAAGCCCAGAATTAGCTCTTCGGTGCGGCACATCCAATACGGTGAGATGCTCAATCGACGGTTTGTGGGTTGAAGCTCGGACCACATAGGGTAACATCAACGGTCTCGGTCATTGAGTTGTCCCGTAGGTGGAAGGTTCTAAGAGCATACTTCCCGTCGCTCGAAGTGTTGAGCATGAATAATTATTCGTCTGGCGTCCCACTGGAGTTGCATAAAGAGATATCCCGAGAACGGTTTTCTGTTTCTCCACTCCCCAGACGATTGCCAGAATGCAGGGGATATGCTCTCACGTTGTGGGATGATGACTCCTGGACTGAGGTCATTAAGAAAGGGCGAGACGCAGGACAATATCCTCCAAGCATAGTAAAGGAAGCAGCTAGAATCATTGATATCTGGAATCCGCGACCATTTCCGAGCTGGATGACCTGTGTCCCTTCAGACACGTTATCATGCGCACTGACGGAATTCTCCAAAAGTGTGGCTGACCTCCTAGGCATCCGCTTCCATGAGATCATCGCGAAAAGACGCCAGAACTTTCCTCAGAAAAGCATGAATTCGACTGCGGAACGATGCAGGAACCTAGACGGAGCTTTCCACATAAACGGTTCGCCAATGGAAGGGCCGGTCTTTCTGATAGATGATGTTTTTGATTCAGGATGGACCTTGACCGTGGTAGCTGCACTGTTAGGAGAGGTTGGATTCAAGTCTCCCATTTACCCATTTGCTCTAGGAAAAACTCAAGAGTGAAAAGAACATCTATCTACCTAGCTGAATCAGGCCGACTAAAGTTGAATCAGCGAATAAAGGTCAACAGTGAAGACCGGATTGTTCCAGTCGAATACCAGACGCCTTCATTGATGAGTCTGATCGGCATCGCGTTCGCGCTCACAGCTTTCTTGACAGTTGTCGGACACGCTGAGCCGATATCAGCGCAACAGTCGGACGAGCAATGGGGCCCAGTTGCTTATGCGCACCTGACAGATACTCAACCATTGATAGACGGCCGGCCTGATGACGCAGTGTGGCAGGCAGCAACCCCGCTCACCAGCTTTACCCAGAGGGAGCCAGCAGACGGTGAGCCTGCTTCCGAACGGACTGAGGTGAGGCTTCTCTACGACTCGGATGCCGTATACGTAGGGGTCTGGGCATATGACTCGCAGGCGAGCGAGATCGTCCCGGGAGAGGCCATACGTGACTTTGAGGTGACAGACGCGGACGCGATCATCATGGTGTTTGATACGTTCAATGATGATCAGAATGGTTTTGTTTTTGGCACAACGCCCGCAGGTATCGAATACGATGGTCAGGTAGCGTCAGCGGGATCTGGCGGTGGTTTCTTCCTGGGTGGTGGCTCAAACAGTTCGCGGCGCTTTCAGGCAGGTGCGGGAGGGGGCTTCAACAAGAACTGGGATGGTAGTTGGACCGTGGCCTCTAGCCAGGATGGAGATGGGTGGTACGCGGAGTTCAGGATCCCATTTAATACACTCCGGTATAGCTCGGATGTTCAAGAATGGGGTTTCAATATTGCACGCCGCGTCCGTCGCCTGAACGAGGAAATGTTCTGGTCGGCGGTGCCGAGAGAGTTCAATCTCTACAGGCTCGATTACGCTGGTGTTATCAGTGGTCTTCAGGCACCAGTTCGAAGAGCTGTAACTGCAACCCCCTATATACTCGGCTCAAACCAAAGGGATTATAGGGTCGCAGGATCCTCATTCGAACAGAATGGGGAAGTGGGTGGCGAAGTGAAGGCGCAGATCACTCAAGGGCTCACCCTCGACCTGACAGTGAATACTGACTTTGCCCAGGTTGAAGTGGACGATGCTCAAGTGAACCTGACCAGGTTTCCGCTTCTTTTTCCAGAGAAGAGACCGTTCTTCCTCGAAAACGCAGGGTTCTTCACTGTTGGTGGTGGAGGCGTTGATTTGTTTTTCAGCCGAAGGATTGGAATCGACGCGGGGACGCCTGTGGCCTTGAAGGGTGGTGGGCGACTGTCAGGTCGAGCGGCAGGACTTAACGTTGGTCTTTTGCACATTCAAACTGATGGGCTGCTTGAAGGAAGTGACCGCAGCTCGTGGTCGGTAGCCCGTGTAGCCAAAGAGTTGCCCGGCCGCTCGAGAGTCGGTGGGATCTTCACCAGTCGTGGTAGTGACCTCACAGGAGATGGAAATCAGGTCTATGCCGTAGATGCTCAGGTGGGTCTCGGTGACCAGGTAACACTCACGTCGTATTTCGCTCGTTCGCAAACTGCGGGCGCTCCATCTGGCAACGCTTTTGATCTCACTGGTGGCGTTACAACTCGAACCTTCCGTGGGAATGCCACCGTGCAACAGGTTGACCAAGATTTCGACGCACAGATTGGGTTTGTGCCGCGTCGAGGCCATCAGTACTACCAACTTTTTGCGATGTATTACATACGGCCGAGCTCGATTTTTCGTGAACTAAGGCCCCACATCTCATACTTCACGTACAGAAACCGCTCTGATGTTGCGGCTCAGGGATTTGAGATTTCCTCCCGGTGGCATATCGACAATCATTGGCAGTGGGATTCGGGAATGGAGCTGCACTCGGGAGCGAACTATGTGACGGAGGGTCTCTACGAGCCATTCAGGATCCCAGGTGTGGATGTGACGGTTCCAGCCGGCCTTTATCGGGGCTGGGAGTCTCAGGTTGTATTCTTTACCGATCGGTCGCGTGCGGTGTCTTTCAACTCGCGATTCAACTGGGGTACGTTTCTGTCCGGGAGCAAGAGGACGTCGAGTGGGGACGTGACTTATCGATACAGCGATCGCTCAAGTCTCACCGCGGCTTTGGCCTACAACGATGTCGATCTCCCCGAAGGAGCTTTCACGGCCACACTTGCAAGCCTTAAGCTCGGATATTTCTTCACGCCACGGATCTATGTGCAGGGTTTGGTCCAGTACTCAGATCAGGTCGATCAATGGTCCACGAATCTACGTTTTGGTTGGCTAAATACTGCTGGTACTGGACTGTTTGTCGTGTACAACGACGTTCAAGGCTTCGACACGCTTAAGGGTCCACAGGGGCGTTCTCTGTTCATAAAGTTCACTCGACAGTTCAACGTGGCGGGATTCTGAGTGCCTCGTAATGACACTCAATTGAGTTAGTAGGGCTGCTGTTATTGAGAATCTGTTCTCAAACTGATATTATTAAGCTGTGGGTGTTCGACAACAGAACAGGGCAGCCTAGAGGACGCTGCGCTTCTTCTGCTGTTCTGTGCGCCTAAATCATCTGCCCCAGCTCATCTGTACGGTCCGACCCGAACTCTCTTCTCAAGACCCCATGAAAACTGGATTTAATCGACTTCCAGCATTATGCACTGCTACGGTTTGTGTGATTGGGTGTCTTTGTGCTCCGGCCTCAGCTCAGCCTCAGGAGGCCCCTCCTAGGCTCGATGGTCTCGTTCGAGCCGCGGTGGATCGCCAACCACTCGCTGGTGCTCGTGTATCTGTGGTTAATTCCAACACTTATGTGATCACCGAGGGGGATGGTTCTTTTCGCCTTCAGTTCGCCGATGGTGAGGACAGAATTCGGATAGAGCGTTTAGGCTACGCACCGATAGAGATGGTGATCTCGGAGATATCGATGGCTGATCGTCTAGTGATCGATCTGGAAGAGTCGGCACTGGAACTCGAGGGACTTGTAGTCACTGGTGCGCTTTCTGAGCGGGCTCAAGACCAAGCAATCCGGCCCACAAGTGTCATTACCCAACTTGAGCTCCAAAGACAGCTGACGGGCACAGTGGCCTCAACTCTTAAGTCTCAGCCTGGCATAGCGGTGAGTACCATGGGCCCTGCAGCTTCGCTTCCTGTGATTAGGGGGCTGTCAGGGGACCGCCTTTTGGTTCTGGAGGACGGCATCCGAATCACCGATGTGTCCAATACCAGTGCGGATCACGCGAATGCGATCAATCCCATGTCAGCGCGGCGTATTGAGGTTGTGAGAGGTCCGGGAGCTATCATCTTCGGAAGTAATGCGATAGGGGGTGTCATCAACGTGATCCGGGATGAGATCCCGAATTTCGTTCCCGAGAACGTTACTGGAACGGTGACCTTACAGGGGCAATCTGTCACCTCAGGGGCGGGAGGAGCGGCTTCGATGTTTCTTCCTCTTGCCGAGCGTGTTCCCCTCCGACTCGAAGCTTCCTATCGGACCTCCGGTGATCTCAAGACTCCTTTGGGGAACTTGGAAAATACGGGTGTTGACTCATGGAGTTTTGCAGCGGGAACGTCATGGGTTGGAGATCGTGGATATGTCGGATTTTCTGGGTTAGGACACGTCAACAATTACGGTATCCCTGGAGGCTTTGTAGGTGGACACGAAGCCGGGGTCGGAATCGAATCGGAGCGCCTAGCCTTCAAGGCAGTGACGGAGCGCCGTGAGTTAGGCGGACCATTTACGACTCTCAATGCCAATGCATCGTTTTCGTATTTTGACCAGCTTGAGATGGAAACCCCAACCATTTTGGGAACTCGATTTCAGAGGGAGTCAGCCGGATCTGATGTTATCGCAAGATTCGGAAGCATCGGGCCGATTTCTTCTGGGGCCTTAGGAGGGCGTGCCTCATGGGAGTCGTTCGGTTTCGGTGGAGGCCTGTACACGCCGGACTCTGAACGACTCAACCTCGGCGTGTTTACATATCAGGAGATCGATCTTGATCCAGTCCGACTGGAAGCGGGCATACGCTACGATTGGACCCAGACCACCCCAGAGAGAGAAGACCGAAACTCGGACATCGGACATGTGCGAAGACGGACTTTCTCGTCCCTGTCTGGCTCCTTTGGACTGCTCTACAACCTAGAACCTGGGTTTGTGATGGGTGCGAGTGTGTCTCAAGCCTTCAGGACCCCCGATGTGAATGAGCTGTTTTCTGAAGGTCCACACCTAGCTGCCTACTCATTCGATGTTGGAAACCCTGACCTTGAAAAGGAAATCGGTAGGGGCCTCGACATCTTCATGCGTTTCCATGACGAGAGCAATCGGGTTCACGCTGAATTATCCGGATTTGCTAATTGGATCAACGGATACGTTTATGGGGAGGATACAGGCAAGCTAAGCCGAACCCGACTGCCGATCTATCAGTTCTTCGGTGATAACGCGAATTTCAAAGGGTTCGAAGCCGAAATTGATTGGGTAGTCTCTGGCGCCTTCAAGGCGGCGGTAAATGGGGCCTATGTCCGTGGTGAGATTCGAGAGACCTTGGAGCCTTTGCCGCTAATCCCCCCGTTTCGTGGACAAATAGCGCTTGCCTATGAGCCTGCTGATTGGTTTGTGCGGCTCGAGTCGACTTTTGCCGCGAGGCAGGATCGGATCGGGGAGTTTGAGACACCGACTGATGGGTATGAGCGTTTTGACCTCGTATCGGGTGTAAGCCGAACGATTGCGGGTCGCTTGAACGTGCTGACTATCTCACTGGAGAATCTCACTGACGAGGTCTATCGCAATCACCTCTCCCGAGTAAAGGAGTTTATGCCTGAAGCGGGAAGAGGAGTAACTGTCAATTATCGAGTCGCGTTCTGAAACCGGCGTAGAACGTGCTCCAGTCTTTAAACCTGCCGGCACAAAAGGGAAAAAAAATGAAGAAGGTGGCGTTCGGCGGGCGGCTACTCGTAGCGCTTTTGCTACCGTTTGTAGTTGTGGCTTGTAGTGATACCACTGGGATAGAAGACGACCACGGGGAAGAAGTGGAAGGAGTCCAAATCTGGCTCAGCGGAGCAATGATTGCATCCTACGATGGAGACACCGGATCTTGGACCGGTGAGTTGGAGGTGCATGAGGGTGAAGAAACAGCTCATATGGATGTCCGATTCGTTGATCATGACGGAGCGCAAGTGACGCTAGATGCCGACATGTACTTGGAAGTTGACGTCGAGGATGAGTCAATCGCCGAGTTTGAACAGGACACACCTGGGGAGTTCGGTGGGCATCTTCACGGTGTAGCGGTTGGAGAGACTGACGTTGTTTTCAAGCTGATGCATGGAGCGGTTGGTTCCGGGCACGCTGATTTCGTTACAGCCGCGGTCCACGCTCACGTTGAAGACCACTAGAAGTTTAAGCACTTGTTAGAGGCGTAGTCCCCGGGTCGATCCATGGTGATTGGTTCGGGGACTAGCCGTGTTGGTCACCTGTGCGGGTCTTTTTTTGATAGGAAGTGCTGGACGTAGTCCGACACTCCCTCATCAACGGAAGCGAAGGGGTTGGTATACCCAGCGCTGCGCAACTTCGTTATGTCGGCCTGGGTAAAGTACTGATATCCGTCACGAATAGCGGGTGGCGTGTCGACCCATTGAATGTTTGGCGTCCGATCAACTGAGGCGTAAAGAGCGGACATCAGTTCGAGCCATGTTTGGGCGCGCCCTGTCCCTACGTTGTAGATCCCGCTGGCCGGAGTTTGCTCGCTGAGCCACAGGATGACGTCTACACAGTCCTTTACGTAGATAAAGTCACGCTTTTGCCCGCCGTCTTTGTATTCAGGGTGATGAGACCGGAACAGGGTTACCGGCTGGTTTGCTGCTGCGGCTCCGTATGCTTTTGTAACGGCGCTGCGCATGTCTTCTTTATGGTATTCGTTTGGGCCATACACGTTGAAGAACTTTAACCCGGCCCAGAAAGGGGGTTGTCGTCGACCTTCATCTGCCTGGCGCACTACCCAGCGATCAAAAAGGTGCTTGCTCCATCCGTATGGATTGGTAGGTCGCAGGGTCTCCATATAGTCCCGGTCTTCTATATCTGAAAAGCCCTGTCGTCCGTCGCCGTAGGTTGCCGCTGAGGATGCGTATACTAGTGGCACCTGGTATTGGGAGCACCAATGCCAAATCTGCTGTGAGAGCCGTAGGTTCGAAGCCAGAATAAGATCGACGTCTGTCTCTGATGTCGCTGTAACAGCGCCCATGTGATAGACGAACGAAATTTCATCTCGTCTTCGAGTAAGGATCTCATTTAGCGATTCGGGAGCGACTATTTCGTCAATCTCGTGCTTGGCGACGTTGAGCCATTTCTTTCCGGTGCCGAGCGTGTCGCAGATAGATACTCGCTCACCGTTTTCTGATAGTGCGCCCACGAGGTTTGAGCCGATGAACCCAGATCCACCTGTTATCAAGATCATTGCTAGAAGATCAGTCCGAAAATGTGTCCAAGGTCCATTGTAAGATCTCTTTTCTTCGATGCTCAAGAGTTACTGGGCTATTTGCGCTGAGGGGTCCGGCACCGATCGGTACCGGACCCCTCATTAGGCATAACCCTCTTCGTTTCTCTCTGAGGGGGACGCGCTGGAGGCTCTTTTCTACTGCTGAGCCGCCATCCCTCGAAGCACCGCAGCTAGTTTGGCCATGCGCTCAGCATCACCACCAAGCTCGCCCAATTCAATCTGGACTACGTCTGCTTCGATCTCAGCGGCGAGGCTGTTCAGGGATGTTGATGATGCCCCTGAGTTGAGTACGTTCTGAATCTCCGTCGCTCGGTCGTTGAGGATTCGGTTAGCACGAGTCATCTGGTCCAAATAGGCTTGTGCTACGTCGCGAGTTGGTTCCCATTCCACTTTCGGCTGAAGCTGGGCGTTGAACTCATCCATCATAATAGCCTCGGCAGCTGCGATTTCTGCTGCCGACAGGTGCTCACTTGGTGTCAGGCGGAAGACGTCGATGCCACGGGAGATTTCTGCGCCATAAAGGCGACCGTTGAACCAGTACACGGACCAATATCCACCCGTAAACATCGATTCAATGGATAGCGGGCCTCGATCGAAGAACGCGATCTCGAACGCATTTTCGGGATCAGTGAAGTCCATGAGCGAGACACCGCCTTGATACCAAGCTTGGGCCATAATGTCCCGTCCAGGAACCGGTATGATTGAGCCATTGTGTGCCACGCAGTTCTCTGTTTCCGTCTGCGGAACTGGCAGTTTGTAATAGCCCGCCAGTTCCATTTGGCCGTCCTCTCCTATCCGGAAAATGGCGTTTGCGCCCCATGTAGCGGGATCACTCGCTCTGCAACGTGGTGCGCTGCCGCCACCCCATTCGTCAGTGAAGACGACGACGTCGCCGTCATTATTGAAGGTGGCCGAATGCCAGTAGGCAAAGTTGGGATCCGAGACTTCGGCAACTCGGGTCGGGTTCTCTGGATTCGAGATATCCAGCAGGATGCCGTTTCCGGAGCATGCACCACCGGCGAGTCCAATACCGGGGTATGCTGTGATGTCATGGCACTGGTTGGTCATACGAGAACTCTGGGTCCCTTCACCGTGGTCACCACCCTGCCAGAGGCCAGCTAGGTTGCCCTGCTCATCTGCGAAGATCCGAGGCATGTTTACGATCTCGGCTGCCCCTGGGTTAGCGAGAGGAACTTTGACTACTTCGATGCGGAATAGCGCGGTGTTCGGGTCGTCCGGACCACCACCTGAGCAACCAGCTAGTTCTTCACCCGGGCGGACTCGGCTGGTGCCCTGGATGTAGATGTACATGTTTTCGGAGTCGGCGGGATCGGTCACAATTGTGTGCGTATGGGAGCCTCGGCAGGACTGCACTGCCGCCACCTGCGCAGGGTTATTCATGTCCGACACATCGAAGATTCTCACTCCCCTCATGCGTTCCGCGCTTATGGAGTCGGCTACACCTTCCACTCCACAATCAAGACGACCACGCGTCTCCTGCGCTGACATGACCACTAAGTCTCCGAACACTGAAACATCGCCCTGTCCGCCGGGGCAGACGACCGACACTGCGAGTGTCGGGTCGGCCGGATTCGAGATGTCGTACATTTGGAATCCGTTGTAGTTGCCCTGGATCAGCAGATTGTCTTGAAAAGCTAGGTCTGTGTTGCTGAACCTTCCGTCAGCTGGCGTAGATGGGTTGAAGAATCCGTCGGGGCGTGGGATAGCTGCTAGCAATTCCATGCCATTAATCGCTGACTCGGCATCCATCCAACCAGCACCAAGGCCTATTCGAGGATCGTTGGGGTCCCACTCCAGCGCTGGTGCCGCCGCCGAGACCTGATCTTGCTGCTGTGCCGCAATACTTTCCGGTGCAACAATAGTACCCGCGACCATTGTGGCCGCGGCGAGGAGCCCGAATGCTGTTGTGCTTTTTGTACCCATGTCCTTCATACCTCACCTCTGGTGGACTTAGTTAGTGATCGGAATTTGGTCGAACCTTCTGTCGATGAAGACCTGATCTAGTGAACCTCACGCTGAGTTAGCGAGCCATCTGGTTGAGAAGCCCCTGCATTCGCTCGATTTCCATGAGCTGGTCGGCATCGATTTCCTCGGCAAATTTGAAGATGGTGGACTCCTGCGCTGCGCCTGATGTGCTGAAGAGCTCTGTAACCATCGCGAGGGCTCCCCGGTGATGCTGGATCATTCCCTCGAGGAAAAGCCGGTCAAAATCCATGCCCCGAGTTTCAGAGAGCGTCTGCATTTGTTCGGGCGTCAGCATACCCATCATCTCATGCTGCATCGCACCCATGTTGGACATCTCGATTGTCTCTCCACGATCGGCTAACCACGCCGAGATTAACGCGATCTCATCGCGTTGTGAGATCTCCATGCGCAGGGCCATCCGCTGAACAGCTTCGGTAACGGCGTGCTGGCGAACCAGGGCTGTCATCTCGAGCGCCTGTTGGTGGTGCGGAATCATTCCCTTCATAAAGCTGACATCAGCGTCCGTGTAGGAGACCCCTTCGACCTGATCCAGTTCTGTGGATGAGAAGGTCCTACTGGATTGGCCAGGGGCACCGGGTTGAACGATCCGCGGACCGTCATTCTCTGGCGCGGGGGCAGCGGTTTCTGTTGATGCACCTGTAGAGCACGCGCCCAATAGGGCGACGAGGGCAATTATCGGGGCTTTGAGGATGTCAATCTGTATCATGTCATTCAAACGGACTCGGGTGCCTCAGTGCTTCGAACCTGAAGGGTAAGACGCACTGATGGCTTACAACCTTCAGCGCAGAACCGTTCCCGCAATAGTTAGACATTTCGAGATCGGTAGGAGGTGTGGATCTTGAACGGGGGGTTGGCCGCCGGGTAGACTAAATAACATCTTTTCGACCCGGCCTTATCCGCTCGGCCGAACTGAAGATCTGCTCGATCCTTAATGGAGCCAACCACGATGTTGTCATTGCTCATGAGATACCGTCCCAACTATGCAGTCCTCAAGATGGTAGGCGTACTCTTATTCACGTTCTCAACGCCGATGTCTGCACAGCTGTTGCCGGTACATCTGGATGGGCTGAGTCCTAGGGAGATTGGTCCAGCGAACATGAGTGGTCGCTTGGTCGATATCGCAGTCGTTGAGATGGATACAAGAGTCTACTATCTCGCTTCTGCAACGGGTGGGGTCTGGAAGACGACCGATAATGGGTTGCGTTTCACGCCGGTGTTCCAAGACGAGGAAGTCCATTCGGTGGGGGACATCGCAGTCCATCAGAAAGATACTAGCGTCGTCTGGGTTGGAACCGGGGAACGTGCCAACCGTCAGTCTTCGTCCTGGGGCGACGGTGTCTACAAGTCTGTGGATGGAGGGGAAAACTGGACGAACATGGGGCTCGAAGAGAGTCATCACATCGGCCGCATTGTAATGCACCCCGACAATTCAGACGTCGTCTACGTGGCCGCCATGGGACACCTGTGGGGACCTAACCCCGAACGTGGCCTATACCGTACACAGGACGGTGGAGAGTCATGGGAACGAATACTTTTCGTCGATCCGATGACAGGTGCGGTTGACGTAGCGATGGATCCGTCTAATCCCGATATCATGTATGCGGCGATGTATCAGCGCCAACGTCGGCCTTGGGGTTTTCACGGTGGAGGACCGGGAAGTGGTCTATATAAGAGTACGGACGGGGGTGACAGCTGGACGCTGCTCACCAATGCCGGGCTAGATAACGGACTCGCCACGGGTGACATAGGTCGTATTGGGATCACGATCTACAGATCGGATCCACGCATTGTATACATCAGTCTCGAGCAGGGTGAGCGTTTTAACGCATCAACAGCATATGAGCAGCGTCTAGCGGGCATCTATCGATCAGACGATCGCGGTGAGAGCTGGACGTATCAGAGTGACTGGAACCCCCGCCCGATGTACGCGAGTCAGCCTATGGTGGATCCAAACGACGACCAGCGGATCTATATGCTGAACTCCTATAGCTATTCGGACGACGGCGGTGTGACATTTTCCGTACCGCGGGATCACCGGACTCACGGGGATGATCGATTTGTCTGGGTGAATCCGCACGACTCTGATCACGTCATCAAGCTTGACGATGGAGGATTAGGTACCAGTTACGACCGCGGTGATCACTTCCTCTATCACACCGCACTACCATTGAGCCAGTACTACCGTGTCTCTGT
>Ga0114933_10001671_pt1 | contig 24335 bp, 24 predicted proteins | sample 4SBtaG_FD_89691 | JGI IMG/M metagenome (GOLD analysis project Ga0114933, IMG submission 89691) | Deep subsurface microbial communities from Kolumbo volcano to uncover new lineages of life (NeLLi) - 4SBTROV12_W25 metaG | ecosystem: Environmental > Aquatic > Marine > Volcanic | place: Kolumbo... | reverse complement strand
CGGTAGTAGGCGCGGTAGTAGGAACGGTAGTAGGAACGGTAGTAGGAACGGTAGTAGGAACGGTAGTAGGAACGGGAGTAGGTTTTATTATGGGGTCCATAGAGATAGCGCCCGTGTTATTTCCAGCGGGTGTGCAATTGATCAATATCAATATTGGCAACAATATTACGAAGTACTTAAAAAATATCATTTAATAAAATTCTTCAGTTTAGACCCTAAAATCATAACACTGGGATGACTTGGGGTTAGGATTGAAAACAGTAATATGATTTCTAGGATGTCTTTAATAGATTATTGTATCTCGCTATTAAGTCTATTATCTACGACGAATGAGCCGTAATCCGATATTTAATGGTCTTATAACGTAACATAAGTGGTTTAAGCTTCGAGTTAATGATACAGTTAAATTTAGTCTTATTCCGGAAGTGTTTTATATGCAGGAGCCTATGTCGAGATTAGACAATCTCTCAGAATTTCCTATTGTTTCCCAAACACCACTTGATGTTCTGGGAGAAGATGAACTTGGGACGCAAGATTTCTTCGTGCGTAACCATTTTGAAATACCCAAAATTGACATTGCAATCTGGCGACTGACGGTTGGTTCGACTGAAGACGACTTCAATTTATATTCTTACGATGACCTGCTTAAGTTTCCCGCTCAGTCAGTTGATGTGGCCATGGAATGTGCTGGAAATAGTAGGTCGTCGGTATTTCCTCCTTGTGAAGGAATGTTATGGGGGCATGGTGGAGTAGGTTGTGTGACCTGGACTGGGATTCCTGTGAAAGACATTCTTCGGAACATCAAAACAATCCCCGAAGGGAGTGAAGTTTTGTTTCTGGGAGAAGATGAAGGGAGACCTCATGGGACTGGTTCAGTAGAGCGATATGGGATGAGTATACCAATGGACAAAGCTTTAGATGGTGAGACTATTCTAGCCTACAAGATGAATGGGAATACATTACCCAACGAGCATGGGTATCCGGTTAGATTAATAGTGCCCGGTTGGTATGGAATGACATCAATAAAATGGGTGTCGGAAATCAGAATAGTACCGAGCCCGCACCTAGGGTTCTATCAGGATAAGTATTATGTGTTTGTAAAAGACGGTCCTGAAACGCAGGAACCGAATGCTCGGGTTGATCTTATAAAGGTTAAATCTCTAATAACGTCTCTGAAACGTGGGCAACAGATACAGTCAGGAAAGCATATTATCAAGGGCAAGGCCTGGTCAGGATACGGGAAGATTACTCAGGTAGAATTTAGCTTCGACAATGGAAAAACTTGGTTTAACGGAGAAGTAGACGATTCACATTCTAACTATGGTTGGCAAGGATGGCGATATACTTGGAATGCCGACGTGAAAGGTCGATACCTGGTCGCGGTCAAGGCTACTGATATTACCGGTGTATCTCAGCCCGAACAATTCGATTGGAATTTTCGTGGGTTCGCAAATAACTCTATCCATACATTGCCGGTAGAAGTAGTGTGAACAGGCTTATTACCTAGCAATAATAAGAATACTTTTGAGGGTCTTTGTTAGGGGTATGCACTGGCGGTATAATTCTCAAAAATTGGGGGAGAATTATGGCGGAATTAGACATCAGAGTAGGGCTTATTGGTGCTGGTGGTAACGTAAGAAACCGACATATTCCGGGGTTTCAAAAAGTGGATGGTTTAGACATAGTTGCGGTAGCCAATCGAAGCATCGAATCAGGTAGGGCGGTCGCAGATCAATTTGATATTCCAAGAGTTTACGGTAGTTGGATGGAACTACTTGAGGACGATGATATCAATGCAGTGTGTATAGGGACGTGGCCTTACATGCATAAAACCATGGCCATAGCAGCACTAGAAAGTGGCAAACACGTCTTAACAGAAGCTAGAATGGCTAACACAGCACAGGAAGCTCGAGATATGTTAGACGCTTCAAGAAGATACCCCGACTTGGTGTGCCAGCTCACGCCAACTTCTACAACTTATAAGATAGACAGAATAATGCAGAAACTAGTTAGTGACGGATTCCTAGGGGAATTGTTATCGGTAGAAGTTCAAGCTTTGCAAAATCGATTCGCGGATTTTGGTGGCGATCTACATTGGAGACATGATAGAGAACTGAGTGGATATAACATATTGAATATCGGAGCCGCTTATGAGTCGATGATGAGGTGGTTTGGTAGGGGAAACAATGTGATCGCAATGGGTAAAATCCATGTTCCCTATAGAAAGAATGCTCAGGGTAACCTGGTTTCAGTTAGTATCCCTGACCATGTTGATATACTCTATGAATTGGCTAACAATGCCCAGGTCCATATGAGAATGAGTGCTACAACAGGGCATTCAAATGGTAACCAGATGTGGTTTTATGGTACTGAAGGAACCGTCTATATAGATCAACAGCAGAATGTGTTTGGTGGAAGGCATGATGAGGATGGATTAACAGCAATTGATAATCCCGCAGAATCACAGGCTTATTATAGGGTTGAAGAAGAGTTCTCCAATGCCATCAGAGGCACCGAAGAGATAACCATGGTTCCATTTGAAAGTGGGGTGCATTATATTGAATGGACCGAAGCGGTGGCTAGGAGCGTGCAGTCAGGCAAAAGGATCAACCTACCACTATGACATCGGTATTATGACTAAGATACTTCTTTGTACAATCGCATCTTAGAGAGGGTAGATTATGGACAGTAGGAAGGTGGTCATAATTGGCGGCGGTATCATTGGTAGTTCCATAGGCTATAGGTTGTCTGAACTTGGCCATAAAGTCGTTGTAGCTGATAGAGGTCCATTTCAGAAGTCGTGCTCTTCGCATTCTTTCGCATGGATAAACGCTTCATCTAAAGGTCCTCCACTGGATTATCATAACCTGAATAGGACCTCTGTAGAGATGTGGCCCAGATTTGCTGCTGGTCTAAATGCAGATGTTGGACTTAATCTTAACGGAGTGATCCACTGGGAAAATACAGAAGAAGGTGCCATGTCAGCGCGTGCACGTGTCGAATTGCTACAATCTTGGGGATATCCTATGCAGGTTGTAGGCGCTGATTTCATAAAAGAAAAGGAACCGACAGTGGTACATGGTGCTGTGACCTTCGGACAATACGCTCCTATTGAGGGCCATGTAGAGCCTAAACGGGTGATAAACGCCTGCCAAGCAAAGATCATTAGTAATGGCGGTGAGATTCTGAACGAATGTGAGGTCATCGGATTCGTAAAAGACTCGGCGAGCTCTCGAGTTACTTCGGTTCAGACGTGCACAGAATATATAGAGTGTGGTGTAGTGGTTCTTGCCGCTGGGACCGATACTGAGAGATTGGCTGATCTTCTCGGAGTTCATATACCTCTACAAGAAAGTCCAGGTGTTGTGGCTTGGACTGATCCTCAGCCGCACAGTGTAAATGGGATAGTTATGGCTCCATCAGTGCATGATCCCAATGGTGAGGTTCATATACGACAGCTTAGAGATGGAACGTTTCAAATTGTTAATGAAGTTCGGCAGCATGCGAATGTTCAGGAAGACGACTCTAGGGAAGCGGCGAATAGTGTTCTGCGGCAGCTAACAGAGTATTTTCCTCAGTTGAAGGATGCGAACGTGATCCCTGAGCCTACCGGCTATAGGCCAATGCCACAGGATCGGCATCCTATAATTGGGTTCGATTCCACGTGGACAAATCTGTATACAACCGTTACTCACAGTGGAGTGACACTTGCGCCTTTAGTTAGCGAGTTAGTGTCACTGGAGATAAACAGTGGTGTTCGTGCTGTACAGTTAGATAATTATCGTCCTGAGCGCTTTCAAAATTAGAGAGCTAATTAGATGGCGCCCATTTGTATATTTTCTGAAGCGAGCCACCCATCAGTGTAGATCGCTCCGATTCCGATAACTGGTCGTTAAGTCTGAAAGCATCCACTCCTTGGCGGTAGTTCAATAACAATACAGCCCTAGTCCAGTCTGTGCCCCACAAACACCGGTCAAGTCCATAAGCATCAAATATTTTTTGTAAAGGCTCCCATATGTCTTCATAAGGGAATGGCCTATGTGACAACGTCCCTGCTCCCGAAATCTTGATCGCCACGTTATCAAGTTTGGAAAGTTCGATTACCTGATCCAAATTAGCGAAAGGCTCCGTTGATGGTGGAGGTTCAAATGGTTGTACTATGCCTAAGTGATCTATAACTAATTGGGTTTCTGGATGTTGCATAGCCAGACTCTGGAATAGCGATAAGTTGGAAGAGCACATTATATTTACTGGTAACCCTGATTGACGGCTGCTAGAGAGGATCTCGTTCAATCCCGGATGGTCAGGTTGCCATGCGGGGTCCCTGAGCATTATACGAGCGCCTACAACACCAGGAGTATTAGCCCACTCTGATATTTCTTCGGAAATGGATTCAGATTCTGGGTCGAAGGGTCGGATTAGACCGAATTTACCGGGATGTTTGTCATATACTCTCAGGATATATGATGGATCATAGCCGTAGATATTGTAAGGAGATACAAGTAAGGCTCCATCCACTGCAACTTCATTCATGGCTTTAACCATGTCATCACCACTGACTTCTTCAGGGCCTTGAAGAAAACCTATCCAAGGGTTGTCTGGTGTATTTTTACCATAACAATGCACTTGCGAATCAATAGTTTGTGTTGTCGCCGCCATATCAAGTTCTCCTTGTAATAAGTTAACGATCTTCAGATAACAACCCAAGTTTCATGACGTCTTATTTATACGGCAATGTTTTTAGAGACTTGGCTAAATCCTTCATCCATAGCTGAAATGATGTCATCTATTTCACCAGAGGTAACACATAACGGTGGCATAACATTCATACAATCACCGCCGCGTAATAATATGCCTTGAGCAGAGAACGCTTGTGTAAGCTGAGCGCCTATATCAGCATCTGGAGTAAAGTGCTCTTTCGTATCTCGATTTTTTACTATCTCTAAACCGCAGAATAGCCCCAGTCCTCTTACGTCCCCTATTATCTCGTGCTTTTGCTTCAATTCTTTTAACCCGTCTAATAGGTATTCTCCCATCCTAGCTGAATTATCCGCTAGATTTTCTCTTTCCATAATCTCGATATTCTTTAACGATGCAGCAGCTGCTACAGGATGGCCTCCAAATGTAATGACGTGCCGAAAAGCAGACTTGGGACTACCCACAAAAGCGTCGGCTATGGGCTTTCTTAGAATGGTTCCACCCATAGGGATATAACCACTTGTAATACCTTTGGCAACTGTCATCATGTCTGGAGTGATCCCCCAGTGTTCACAAGCAAACATTTTCCCAGTGCGGCCAAATCCAGTAATTACCTCATCTGCTATGAGCAAACACCCGTATTTGTCGCAGATTTCCCGTAGACGAGGCCAGTAATTAGGAGCAGGGACGATTGCACCGAGAGGGCTTGATACAGGTTCAGCAATGACGGATGCAACTGTCTCCGGTCCTTGGAACAGTATCATTTCTTCTACTGCGTTTGCGCATTTTTCAGCACATTCCTCAGGGGATTGTCCTCCGAGTTCGCATCTGTATGGATTTGGTTGCGGTACATGGAAAGACCCTGCTAAGAGAGGTTCATAGTCTACTTTCGGGAAGTTAGCCGTACTACCAAGTGATAAAGCACCGAATGTGGCTCCATGGTATGAGCCTTTTCGGCTGATAAATTTAGTCCTAGAAGGTTCACCTATTCGTTTGAAGTAGGCTCTAGATAACTTCATGGCTGTTTCTACTGATTCTGATCCGCCGCTGGTAAAAAAGCATCGGGATAAATCTCCTGGGGTTATTGATGCGATTTTCTGTGATAACTTTACTGCAGGCTCATTAGTACTACCCAGAGGCATGTAAGTTAGCTTCAACATTTGTTCATAAGCTGCGTCGGCGATTTCTGTACGGCCATACCCAACATTTTTAAGCCACAAACCAGACATAGCATCTAGGTAACTGTTTCCAAGAGCATCAGTTACCTTGCAGCCTTTTCCCTCTACAAATATCTGAGGCTCACCCTTTTCAGCCATGTCACTAGGCTCACGGAGATATACCCATAGGTGTTCTAGTGCGGAGTCTTGTAAATCTTTGAGTTCGGATTCAGAAGAAATGCTCATGATCATCTCCAGATTTTAATTACATCAGGTGACTACGTAATTAAGCAATGACGTATATTACCATCATATTAGACCTGTAAATACTATTTAATGCTTAATGTGTCTTGCAGAGACCGGATAACTCGCTCGTGATTTTAGTGTATATTGTTCTGCACATAAACAATGAAGACGGAGGCCTAATATAGTGCCTAAAAATTTACCTTTTGTTGATATAGTCATTGTTGGATCGGGAGCCTCAGGGGGCGCGTGCGCGTGGAGATTGTGTGAAAATGGCGCGTCTGTTGTAATGTTGGAGCAGGGAGATTGGTTCGATCATGATGATTATCCTGGAGACTCTCTCAATTGGGAGATAGAGTTAAAGAATTCGTTCGACTTTAATCCGAATGTAAGGAAATTAGAGTCTGATTATCAGATTTTGGACGATGAGTCGGATATTCAACCTTTATTATTCAACGCTGTTGGTGGTACGACACAGCATTGGACTGCTCATACACCCAGATTCCACCCATCTGACTTTAGAGTGAAAACTCTGGATGGTGTGGCAGATGATTGGCCTATCTCTTATTGGGATTTAGAAACGTATTATGATTTAAACGACGTTATGATGGGGTGTTCTGGGATTAGTGGTGATCCCGCTAATCCCCCAAGGTCTCCTAGACCAATGCCTCCTAACTCGTTGGGTCAAGATGGAGAGAGGATAGCAAAGGCAGCTGACCGCTTGGGTTGGCATTGGTGGCCTTCAGATTCGTACGAAGCTTCTGAAGACTATAACGGCCGAGATGGTTGGAATAATTACGGGACTTTCGCTTCAAAGCGAAAGTGGCGGTCTATTGCTTCTACAGACGTAATGTATATAGAACCGGCTATTAATAACGGATTGGAAGTTAGGACCAAGTGTGCCGTTCAGACGATAGCCGTTGATAACGATGGCAAACTGGAAGGCGTTGTATATATTGATGGCCAAGGAGAGCAATGTTTTCAGCCATCTGGAAAAGTTATATTAGCATGCAATGGGATTGGAACCCCTAGGCTTCTTCTCAATAGCAAGTCTGAGAGGTTCCCCAATGGTTTAGCCAATTCCTCAGGTCTAGTGGGGAAGAATCTAATGTTTCATCCGTATGCTTCTGTGACAGGATTTTTTGAAGGTGATGATCTGGATTACACCGTTGGTTCACTCGCAAATATAATCATAGTACAGGAATTTTATGAGACTGACGTTAGTCGTGATTTTGTACGTGGATATACGTTTCAGATGAATAGGTCCCATGGACCTGCTCACACCGCATTAGGATCTGCTAGAGGCCGAGTTCCGTGGGGAGAGAATCATCATATCGAGTTCAATAAGCGATTCCGGAAATACATCGGAATGGCCATAATAAGCGAGGATTTGCCTGAATTACATAATAGAGTCGAAATAGATGAACTCTTAACCGATAAGCATGGCATTCCATTGCCACGTATATTTTACAAAATATCTGATAATACTCGTCGGTTGCTAGATCATGGAATGAATTCGGCTGAAACATTATTACGGGAAGCAGGATGCCATGAAATATCTAGCGCACCTCTGCTAAAAGCCGCTGGATGGCACTTAATGGGGACTGCTAAAATGGGCAATGATCCAGCTAATTCGGTAGTTAATGGGTTTTGTGAGACACACGACGTTGAGAATCTGTACATTGTAGATGGGTCTGTGTTTACTACATCAGCTGCTGTAAATCCAACCCCAACCATACAAGCTATTGCTCTCAGAACAGCAGACAGAATTTCAAAGGGATAGCGAATGTATATTAAGAACCTAGAGGTTTTATTTCGTTTTTTCAGTGTCTTGATTCCGTCTGATGGAATCATGCCTGATGGCTCATCAGTTATCAGAAGATCTGATTTAGGAGATCTCTTAGAGATTACCCATAAATATACTCGATCCTTAGAGGCGGTATGCGAATTTATAAACAAAGAGTCCATATCTTTATCCAACGAGGGATCAGTAGATTTGAATGATGCTCACAGAATAGATATTTTGCGTTCTATGGAATCTGCGATTCCCGAGGATTTTGATATGCTCATAGAAGTAACTTATCTTTTATATTACTCTAAGCCAGAGGTCCACCAACTGATCAAGTGGGATACCAACGAATTAGCTGAAAAGAACCAATTAAAACCCTTTGATAAATCCATACTCAACGTTATCGAGACTAGGAAACCATTTTGGAGACAGTGTTAGAAAGATTAGGGGAATCCTAGCTGCAGTGCGAATGAAAAAGGCCGCTATCATGCGGCCTTTTAATTTATTTGAAAATGGCTAGGCATTAATGTCTATGTTGAAATAAGTCTCATAAGTTAGATATATTGTGTGTTAATTATTTGTACGTCGTAGGAATCAGTGGCCAATCTCATATAGTTGCGCTATCACGGAGGAGATGAATAATGCATTGTGGAGTAATGGTAACTGGATATAATCAGAGTGATTGGGGTAGGCTAATGGCGGGTGATTATGATAGCCCTCCCTTAGTGTCCGATGCGGAAAATATGGATAATACCCTGTATATGGGTGATCTGGTCGAACCTCTCGGATTTGATTCCATTTGGGCGACAGAACACTATGGGTCAGCTTATTCTATGCAACCAAATCCCTTACAGTATTTATCTTACTGGGCTGGCCGAACTAATAGAGTTGATATGGGTACAGCCGTAATAGTTGCACCATGGTGGAATCCTGTTAGATTAGCGCACGAGATCGCCATGCTTGATATTCTACTTAAAGGTCGACGGTTGCATCTAGGTATAGGTAGAGGAATTGCTCCTCATGAGTACGCTTCTTTAGGATACCCAATAGAAGAGTCACACAAATATTTTTATGACGTGATCAATACCATTAAAGCTGCTGATAGGTCGGAACGGTTTGAGTTTAAAGGTGAAGTATATGATATACCACCCACTAGTATCCGGCCGCAACCACGTCACAAAGGAGATCTAACACAAAACATCAAAGTAGCCTTTACTACGGAAGCTTCTGGTCGATTGGCTGCTGAAAATGGATTAGGTCAATTATTTGTGGCGGGAGACAACTTGGATGATATGACTAGCCAGGTACAAAGATTTAATAAAATCCGTCATGAACTAGGTCTAGCACCAGACCAACCGACGACTTTATTGTGGATGTATTGTGCAGAGACTGATGCTGAAGCAGAGGAAGGATGGGAATATTTTTATAACCAACTTACCGCTGCTCAGAACCATTATTTTGAGTGGAACAACCCGGGTTTTGATGGTATCAAAGGCTACGAAGAATATCTGAAACGACAAACCGCGGACGTAGGTGTCGCAGATGCAGGTTTTGCTGCAAGGCGCGATACTCAACCCATTGGAACCCCCGATCAAATCATTGAAAAAATTAGGGCTATCCAGGAGTCTATGAGCGTAGAGACTGTAGTCGTACATGTGTTTTATGGCGGTATGCCAAGGGACAAAGCTGAAAAGAGCATCAAGCTATTTTCAGAAAAAGTTCTTCCAGCAGTGCAGGCAATGCCTACACCAATCAACCCTAAATCTCTGGGTGAGTACGCTGTATAGACTCGACTAATTTACCGATGTTGACCGTCATTAACTGGAAGTGTGCGGAATAAGTTTTAATTTGAATGGAGATATATATGGTGTCACTTAGCCGTCAAATAGCAAAATGGGTTGCTGATCTTAGTTATGATGACTTGCCGACTGAGGTCGTAGACCGTGCCAAGGGGGTCACACTTCATAACATTTCTTCAGTTCTTCTAGGTTCCCAGACGCCAAGTGGCCGTCAAGCACTAGAATTGATTAGTTCAGAAGAGGCAGGTGTGAATACCGGTGCTTCGCTAATGGTAGACGGAACCACTGTAACAAAAGGTGGAGCAGCATTTGCCAATTCTGAACTGGTAATGGCAGGTGGCAAAGTCGACACTTTCCGAATGCTTACTCACCCTGGTACCAGCATATTGCCAGGGGCCTTTGTGGCGTCTGAGTCAGTGGGTGCTTCTGGTAAACAGTTCATTACTGGTGTTTCAGCTGGATATGAAGTTATGGAACGATTAGCCTCTGACTATATCCCCACAGTGATGTCCCGTGGATTTCACGCCAGTCCTGTGTTTGGAATATTTGGCGCGGCTATAGCTGCCGCCAAAATATTGAATCTTAGTGAAGAGCAAATCAATAACGTGATTGGTATGTGTGTTCATCTTTCCGCAGGAAATCTGGAGGGTCCACGCAGTGGAGGCAAAGCATTGCGGGAAGGAGCTGCTGCCAGGAATGCTTTGGTGGCGATTTCTCTAGCAGTGATGGGCCAAGTCGGGGGTGAGACTACTCTTGAAGGCGAAGCAGGTTTCTATCACGCGTATACCGGCAATAACCAGGGACGGTTAACTTATAGCTTTGTTGGTGATACCCGAAGCAATCTGGATAACATAACTCGTGGCTTAGGTCAGGATTGGACCTTTCTGGAGACTCTCTACAGAACGTACTCAACAGCAGGATACAACCTGGCTCATGTAGATGTTACAGCGCAACTTTGTGAGGAACATGATATTAAATATGAAGATGTAGATCGTGTTGAAGCTGTTGTCAATTGGCTTGAGACCCAATATCCCAGTCCGGCTTTTCCCAGTCGTAGAGAAGATGGAGAAGCTAGCAAAGGTGGTACTAAATATTATTCTGCATATGGAGTGGTAAACAGAGGATTCCCGATGTTACGTAGTCAACAGATGGGAGTGGCTGACGGAGATGGTGATCCACCTGAAGTTTTGAACTTAATGCATCGGGTGACCCTTATCCCCTCTCACGAAATGACTCTCTTTGGCCCAAGAATCACTATATTCACAAAAGATGGCAAGAGCTATACGAAACAATCTACTGGTCGTGAGTTTATATGGGATTTTGAAGAAGAGTCACGACGAATCCGTGAGATTATTCCGGGTCTTCCGATACCAGAATCTCAATTTGAAGAATTGATAGATACATGCCGAAATCTTGATCAGGAAGAACTGGCTGAAAAGATTGTCAGGCTCACTGTTATCAAATAGATATAGGCTTTGCTAGTAGCGCTTGTCGGTTTGCCTGTCTTTGCGCACTTAAAAAGTATGGCTTAATCATCGGCTGCAGCGGGGCTTGGATTAGGAGTTCGTGCTTCCGGAGGCAACGACTGTTCCCAGTTAGGGATTAATAATTTGCTAGTCGATTCCATGGATACTAGAACTAAAGCTCCACCTACGCTGGCCAATACAGAAAGTATTATGGCAGGGTCGTAGGATCCGAATACCGCGTACAATGCTCCCCCGATCCAGCCTCCTGTTGCCATACCTGATCCTGCTCCAAACTGCTGCCATCCAAAAGACCGCCCCATGGGTCCTCTGCCAAAATATTGCCGGTTTATTATTGGGAAAGCGGATCCTTCACCTCCGTATCCAATACCAAATACGACTGCGAACAGATAGAACTGCCATACGTCTTGCGCCCAGAATAGCATCAAAACCGGGAATCCTTGCAGCATAAACATTATGGCCATCGACCATTTAGAACCTACATAATCGGCGATAACTGGGGTAGTGAAACGGGTTAATACACTTACTCCTGCCAATGTGCTTAATACTCCTGCAGCGGTGACCAGATCAAGTCCTGCAGCAACAGCGATAGGTATCACGTATATGATGACTATCGCGTGACCTACACAACCCAAGTGGTGTACTGCTACTAGTTTCCAGAATGCAGTAGTACCCTGCATATGTTTACGATATGTCTTGGCTCGAATGCTAGCTATTCTAGGTGTGAAATCATCTTGTATTGGTTCATCCTCTGGGGCTCCGTAAGGGCGGAGGCCAATGTCTGATGGTTTACTTCGGAACAGGAATATTAGTACTAGCATGATAGCGCCGCCGATAATACCAATAGACCAAAAAGCAGTTCTCCATTCCACTGAGACCAGCAATGTTCCGACGGTAATTGCCATTACGGCTGGGCCTAAACCATGTGAGGCTTGCAACAAACCTATTCCAAATCCTAGTCTCTTTCGGAACCAATAGCTTGCAGCTGTGAGTATTGGGACGTTAAAACAAGCCTGAGCCACGCCGAGGCATAGCCCGTAAGAAATCCATATATGCCAGACTTCCGAAACTATGCCAGTTACTATGGCTCCTAAGAAGAAGAAGATTCCACCTATAGCGATGACTGGCTTAGCCCCAAATCTGTCGGTAGCCATACCAGTTAAAGGAGCAAGAAGGGCACCAGTGATACTTGCGATTGAGTATCCAAGGGTAATTGTGGCAGGGCTCCAGCCAAGACCTTGTTCCAATGGAACAATTAGTACGCCGAAAGCTTGCCGTATAGATCCTCCAGCCATGTGAATTATCGCGGCTATTACTATTATTATCCAAGCGTAGTGAATGCCAATCTTGAATCCCAGGGGGTTTTTAGGAGTATTAAGTTTTTGCATACAATCCTATGTAAGAGATTTAAAATTCTAACTGAAGCAGTATATAGTATTTCTACAGTAATACGCTAAATTAAGCTAGCTATAACTGAGCGTGATCTCTGCCACATCACGCCAGTTGTGTTTGGTTAATAAACACTGTGTGGGTTTATAAATTTTCGGACATAGCCTGCGCACCTTCTATAACGACACGGCGCAGTCTTTCTGGGAGCAAACGTACCGCATCGATCAATGCTTTTTCATCGGAGTCCAAGTCGTATTCCGAATGGACACGTGCCACCACCGATGGGTCACCTGGTACCAATCCTGCCTTTACATAAAGTATATGAGGTTCTAAATCCATGGCCATGGCGAGCTTTTCAAGAGTAACGGCTGTGGGCACTCCCAGATATAACAAGTTGCTAATCTTACTTTGAGTAGCGGTAGATATGCCGGCAGATTTGAATAAGGTTGACCAGTTTGAATTGTTTCTGTTTATCCAGTTTTGTATGAAATTGCGTAGTTCCTGAATGCGAGGGCTAGAACTTGTAGTCATTAATTTATTTCCTATGTATCTAAAACACGTGCCCCGTACTAACGTGTCTGAGTCGTACGTTATATGGTGTATACTTCGGCGAAGTATAGCATATAGCCATGAAATATTTATCACGATGTTTAATATTGTGAACATAAATTAGCCTGAACAATAAGGAGGTTGTGAGAATAATCTCGCTAACTAAGCTTATGAGTCTTGATCGTCAGGGTTTTCGGAAGGTTACTGTTAACTACAAGCCATCAGATGAATATGAGATTGTGCCATCCGGTTGTTGCGTCGTGATAGATGATCAACTTGGCAAAATGTTTGAGCAAGTTTTGAAGGCTTCAACTGTTATAAATCATAGAGCTTTCTGGGACAAGGATGACGATTCGTTCTTGGAAACTGAAATGCTTGCCGGGGGCGTTAACCTAATGGATTTAGATAACGCACATGCGCTGAAGAACTTTTTGGGGGGGGTACGGCGCTATGATTGGGATTTGGTGATTAATAGCATAAGTCCAGATGTTCAATTTAGTTCTAACAATTGGATGGGGTCAGTAATACCCGAGTTGCTGCAAGGTGTTAATGCCACTCAACTTATGAAAGCTTTGAAGCAATGGAGAAAAGCCCAAGGTGACTATCATCTGAAACTCCACATGGCACTTACTACGACAACCATGGGCTTTATAACCTATGAATTAATCGACAAACCTCGGATTGATAAGCCCTGTGTTGAAGAGACGTTGGAAATTGACTCTAATCAGAACATCGGTTGGTTAGAGGCGTTAAGAGGCTCGATTGTGGGGGATCTGCCCTTCAAGGATATTCCAGAGCAGAAAAGCGACCTTGATGATACTAGGGACGAACTGATTATCGAAGCCGGGAACTGGCATAAGCCGCAGTATTACCAGTACAACGCCGAAGGGGAGAGTATTCGGGACAACATTCCTCCAATTCACCTGGAAAACCGGAAGTTGCAAACAGTATATTACACATTCGGGCCTGATCACCGAATCCGTTCAATGCAGCATATTCTAGAGATTAGCGGTGTTCATCTTGCTTCAAATACTCAGCCACAGCTATAACTCGGCACTCAGTTTATTATCTTTTTAAACCCGACTAACTGTCGGGTTTTTTAGTCCCAGGATATGGGGTAACTCCTAATATACCAAACGAACTCGTCGAATCCCCTTGATGTGAATGTTTTAGATGCTATAATTTCGTGGAAATCAATATAGTTCTCTTAAACGAAATTTTGGAAAAGGGGGGTTTTATGGTAGATCAGACCAAATATAGAATTAAAGCTGATTATATTGAGGTGTGTAATTGCGATCCTGGCTGCAACTGTAATTTCGGAGGGTTTCCTGATCATGGTAAGTGTGAAGCCTTCGCTGCCATGAACATTAGGGAAGGGATGTTTGGCGAAGTAGACCTGAAAGGAATGAAAGCAGTCGTAGCTGTTAAGTGGCCAGGAGCGATACATGAAGGTGACGGTACTGCGGTCGTCTTCATTGATGATTCGGCTAATCAAAGTCAGGTGGAAGGTTTGACCAATATTCTGACAGGTCAATCTGGAGGAATGCCTTGGGAAATTCTGGCATCAATGATTTCTTCGGCCGTTGGACCGATCACCACTCCAATAAATATGACTATTGACGGTAGGAACAGCCATTTTAGGATTGATGGAGTATTGGAAGCTCAGTTGACTCCACTGAGAAATCCGGTGACAGGGGAAGAGAATGAGGTGCATATTGTTTTCCCGAGCGGAGGAATGATATGGGATGACGGAGATATAACCACTACGACGGTAATGCAGATAGATCACGAGGTGATCACGTTCGATCACGGTGGCCAAAGTGGAATAGTTACTTCTGTTGATTGGAGTAATTAACCAGTTAATTTAATGCCGACTGGGTGAAGATACGTTTTTGTCGTTGAGGCCAATAAATTGAGGTGAACGATTAAAAGTTTCTACAACAACTGGCACCAAATAACGCGTAAGGAGTACAAGGATGAGTACTAGTACTAACTGGGAAATTAGAGGTAACTACTTCGAATCTTGTAATTGCAATATAGCGTGCCCCTGTGTTTTCTTGGAGCCACCAACCACTGGCGATTGTACGGTATTGATCGCATGGCAAATTGAATCTGGTGATTATAATGGCACGAATCTAGATGGGTTCAACGTTGTCCTTGCGGCCCATTCGCCGGGAAACATGATTGAGGTTGACTGGAAGGTGGCTCTATATGTGGATAATCGTGCTAATGATGCCCAACAAGAAGCCCTAACACTGATATTTTCTGGACAAGCTGGAGGGCATTTTGCTGGGATCGCACAGCATGTGGGAGAGGTTATGGGAGTGTCTTCTGCTGACATAGAGTATAAGTCTCAAGGCAAGGACCGGTCAGTGAATATAAAAGGCGTTGGTCATATGGATATACGAGGTTTGGATGGCATGGGCGGCGCGGATGTGACAATAACAAACAATGCTTTGGGAGTAGTTCCAGATGAACCTACCGTAGTAGCAAAATCCAGTTCTCTTACGTATCAAGATTATGGGATGGATTGGAATTTATCTGGGAAAAATGGGTATTATTCCGGGTTTACTTACAAAGGGGGGTAAGTTTCATTGAAGAATGGCTTTTTGGGGTCTATCAACCGCGATCAGATCGCGGTTGGCGGCGGCCTAGTGATCATAGTAATAATTGCTTGGGCGTACATGCTCCACGTAGCAGCTAGAATGGATGATGCCATGCCTATGGCTATGCAACATGTGATGTCATGGAACTGGATAGATTGGTGGTCTATGTTATCAATGTGGTCAGTGATGATGGTTGCAATGATGGTTCCAAGCGCTACTCCTACCATACTCATATATTCCAAGGTAAATAGCAGTCGTAAGGAAAAATCATTACCTTATGTGCCTACCAGTATTTTCCTATCGGGATATATAGTATCGTGGATAGCCTTTTCTGTGATGGCAACAATCGCTAATTGGGCAATTCATACACAAGGACTGCTCACGGGTATGATGGGGGCAAGCACCAGCAGCATCCTTGGAGGGTGTCTTCTTGTAGCTGCGGGTATTTTTCAGTGGACTCCTTGGAAATACGCTTGTTTGAGCCATTGTCGTACTCCGATGGGCTTCATAATGACCGAATGGCGAGAAGGTCTATTCGGTGCTATCAGAATGGGCCTGAAGCATGGAGCTTATTGCGTAGGCTGCTGTTGGCTGCTTATGTCTTTATTGTTCGTATTGGGAATTATGAATCTGATTTGGGTGGGTGTTCTGGCAGCTTTTGTGCTCGTCGAAAAGCTATCTCCTAAAGGAATCTGGATTAGTAGGGTATCCGGGCTAGGATTCTTTGCGTGGGGGAGCTTAATAGTTTTGCAGCCTTACCTTTAATTGATGTAAAAACTAAATTATATATGGTGCAAGGAGATAAATATGCCTGCATGTATTCTGAACATAATTCGAAGGCCTATTCCGGGTAATTACCGTGATGTGTTAAATGGGTCCATAGATCGGATACAAACTCGAGAAGTGAAAGAAATACGAACATATGTCACGCGCAGTATAACCACTCAGACGGAAGGTTTAGATGTTACTACGGTGCGACTTTTTAATTCTTTTGGTGAATTTGAAGAGCTTCTTGATGGTATGGACGGTAATGAAGGAGCTCAACAAAGTTTTGACGAGTTAGCCAGTAAATGCCGGTCAGTTGACTTCGTCGTTGGTGAGATAATGACCCCGTTACGAGAACACAATAGTGAGCTCAGATACATGACTAGGAATGTATTCACTGCTAAACCAGGAAAAAGAACGCAACTACTTGATACATTGATGGAAATAAGAGAGTCTCATATGAATAGCCGTGGGGCTATAGTTAGGCCGATTGGAAATTTTGATAATGTGCGATTAACGATCCCTCACAATAGTATGGAGGATGTCAGAGCTGCTTTGGCTTTTATACAAAGTCCGGAAAATCAGGATGTATATGAACGCATCTTCTCTCTGACTACGAAAACGGAACGCTTTGTCAGTAAGATATATTACCCAGGAGGATAGGTGTCATTTCTATAATTCAATCATAATCGTATTAAGGAGAGTCTTATGTTATTTCACATAACTGCACAGCATGATCATTTGACCTGCGGAGGAGTAAAGGCAAGGAAAGAGGGTAGAACGGACTACCAGAAAGAATCTGGCAGATGGATGGAAGGGAATGATAAGGTTAAAGTAATAGCAGTATTCCTTAACCAACCTCATCATAGAGTTTTTGCTGTGGTAGAGGCTGAGACTTATGATGATTTAAATAGTTTTACCAACCATTGGAAGGATACTGGTAAATGTGACGTACAACCAGTTGGAGATGGGATTGCTCAGCGACGTTCGTTGGGATACTGGGGTCAATAATTCTTATAGAGAGGAAAAACTGATCAGAAGAAGCCCTGAATTAAGTGTCGGGGCTTCTTATTTTTCTGAGCGTGGAAAAACATGAAAAAAAGAGTTTGGTTATAAATCGGTTATAAAACCATCAAGATCAGACATTAAAAAAGACAACAAAAAAGGCGCAAAAGGGCTAATGTTGTGCTTAAAATTGGGTGGTGCCGAAGGTCGGACTCGAACCGACACGAGGTTGCCCTCACTGGTTTTTGAGACCAGCGCGTCTACCATTCCGCCACTTCGGCTAGTCTAGTGGAGGAGCAATTATAACATGATCGATAAGCGTTAGTTGTTAGGTCGTCAGTAGAAAATTCTTGACTGTTATTTCTATAGAGCCCTATAATTCGAGTACTGGAGAATTAATTTTCAATGCCAAAACGTACTTATCAACCAAAGAAACGTCGTCGCATGAGAGTGCACGGCTTTAGATCACGCTCAAGGACATCAGACGGAAGGGCTGTATTAAAGCGACGCAGGTTCAAGGGTCGCCACAATCTGACCGTTTAATCGTCCGTTAAAATGCAAAGCAGGTTTCGCTTAAGTGAAGATAAAAGATTCTCGGAAATTCACCGTGAAGGTCTGAGCATAGCGAATAAGTTACTAGTGGTGAGGGTTCTTGAAAATGGTCTTTCCCACAACCGTTATGCGTTTATGGTGAGTAAGCGTTTGGGGAATGCTGTCACCAGGAATAAAATTAGACGTCGCTTGAGAGAAGTAGTCAGGAATACTTGTGTGAGAAGTGGGTGGGATGCAGTGTTTATAGCCCGAAAAGGTGCTGAATCTGCTGATTTTGCCGCTTTAAAGCAATCGGCTCAGAACGTCTTGAATAGAGCCAAAATTCTAGATAATGATTCAGAAAAGGGGACGCTTTGATAAAAAGCGGATTGCTTTTCATTATAAAGGGTTATCAAACTGTGATTTCACCGTATCTACCTTCAATGTGCAGATATACGCCGTCATGTTCTAGTTACACTTCAGAGGCCATAGAAAAATATGGTGTCGTCAGAGGAGTAGTAATGGGGGCTAGACGAATAATCCGATGCCAACCATGGGGAGGCAAGGGCCACGACCCTGTAATATAACTTGATCAATAACGTAGATTCATCTAACTCAAGGCAAATTACTATCTCTAAATCCTTTGGAAAACCCACTGGAAGTTGTCCTGTCGGGCGTTACTGTTTGATATTGGTCTCGCTTCTAATTGTAATGAGTACTATTGGGTGTACCCCCCAACTTGGTTCAGATACTAGAGGATGGACTCCTGTTACTGCTGCAGATGATGTAGTTTACGCCGGAACGAGGGAAGGGAAGGTTATAGCACTTTATGATGATGGATCGGTCCCCACTGTAAAATGGGTGTTTCCGTCTGGTGATGATACGACCGTATCTGGGACATTCTACACCCCAGTAGTAGGTAACGATTTGATATATGTTACTGCGGTTGATGGGTTTGTATATGCACTGGAAAAAGATACCGGACGTTCAGACGGAAGAGGATGGAAAAGAGAGCTAGTAGATCCAGATGAAGGCCAAAGTCTGGTCGCTGGCCCTGCGTTAGACACGTTACGACAGATATTAATTGTTGGTTCAGAAAACGGGTATCTATATGCGTTAGATGCTGTGACGTCTGAAGAACTATGGCGGTTTAAAGCCAATGGAAAAATATGGACCACTCCCGAGATTAAGAACGGGACGGTGTATTTTGGTTCTCACGATAAGAATATATACGCTCTCGATATAAGTACTGGAGAAGAGAAATGGAGGACCCCCACGGACGGAGTTATTGTGGGGAAACCGTTCGTGTGGAATGATCTAGTGATCGTTGGTTCTTTTGATAGAAAGGTTTATGGATTGGATTCCAGATATGGCGAAATACGGTGGGAATTTGAAACTGATAATTGGATTTGGGCCTCTGCTATAGGCAATAACCGCTCAGTGTTTGTGGCTTCGATGGATGGAAGTGTCTATGCACTGGATAACAATGGTGTCTTCCAGTGGTCTCATGACTTAGGCTCTCCACTAGTTTCTACCCCTGTGCTTGTTCCGAGGGGTCTAGTAGTTGCGTCAATAGATGGTAAATTAACTCTACTGGAGACCACCACAGGTGACACTGTAACAGCGTCTCTAACACTTCCAGACGACGAGATAAAAGCGCCGCTATACACAGTTCCGCTGGATGAAAATGACTTGAGCACAACTGGTGTGCAAGCCTCAGGAGGCAATCAGCGAGAGTCAGTCTTCATTGGTAGTCAGGATGGTACTATTCTCCGCATACAAATCAAATCAGTTCAGAGTCAGTTGTGGTGTTTTGATACCAAAGATAAAGAGCCATGTGGGTAAAATTTTAGCTTGGGGTAGGAATCCTTGGAAATTTTCTTAGTTCTGTGGAACGAGGGCATTATAAGACCGATGCTGAATACCTTGTTGGTGTTCTACGTATTGTTCTTCAATCAAATGGGTATTGCAATTATCGTGTTTACCCTATTGATCCGTTTGATTACGCTCCCGCTCACTTTGAAGCAAATTCGGCAGATGCGAGCGATGACAACGCTGCAACCGAAAATGAAAGAGATTCAAGAGCGATATTCAGGAGACCGGGCGCGAATATCTCAGGAAACCATGAAAATGTACAAGGAAGCTGGAGTAAGTCCTCTGGGTTGTGTCGGCCCCCTTATAATTCAGCTGCCTATACTAATCGGGTTATTTAGAGTTCTTATACAGGTATTACCAACCAATCCGGATGACCTTGTTGGTGTTGCAGATAGACTCTATGCGTGGGTGACATTCGTACCAATACATCAGGCTGCACCTCTAAATGATAACTTTTTATGGTTAAACCTTGCAGAACCTGATCCAACGAATATAGTATTACCTGTCTTGGTAGCTGCTTCCACCTGGGTTCAACAGAAAATGACTATGACCCCATCAATTGATCCTAGACAGCAGTCTACGCAAACTATGATGCTTTGGATGATGCCAATCTTTCTAGGGGTATTCTCACTAGGATGGCCAAGTGGATTGCCTCTTTATTGGATAGTATCCAACGGGGTAGGAATTGGTATACAGTATTTTATAACCGGCTTTGGCCCGTTATTTCCATTGTTCCCCCCCAAACCTGAGCCGGCAACTAGTCGATCACAGTCAAATTCTCAGCAAAAAAGAGATAAGGCTCCAGAGGAGATAGATGATGATGGAAGAACCAGTAATACGAACCGCCAGAACCGTAGAAGAAGCAGAAGAACTGGCTCTGAAAGAACTAGGCGCCGACCGCAACGAGGTAGAGGTAGAAATACTAAGTAGGGGGAAAGCTGGGTTCCTTGGCATTGGAGCGGAACTAGCAAGAGTTCGTGTCCGAAGGATTACAGAAGGTGGGGATACAGCATCTTTTGCACTTAATACAGTTAAAGAGATTCTAGATCTTTCTGGTATGAACGTGGGTATAAATATCCGTTCAGCCCATGACGAGGATGTGGGTGGACCAATTATAGACATAACAGGTGAAGACGCAGGGTTACTCATTGGAAGAAGAGGCCAGACATTACAGGCTCTGCAGTTTATGATCAATATGATCGCTCGCAACCGAGATGACGACAGTACTCCAGATGGAGCACGAATAATGGTGGACGTCGAAAGATATAGGCAGAGGCGAGAAGGTTCTCTAAAGGATATGGCGCTAAGGGTCGCTTCTAGAGTGACTCAAACGGGCCGCACAATTGTGTTAGAACCAATGACAGCTGCTGATAGACGGGTTATTCACATGTCTCTATCGAACAATTCTGGTGTGTCAACAGAAAGTGTAGGCTATGGTGACGATCGGAAAGTCCAAATTATGCCAGCGTCCGGGAATACGGAAGACTAAATTTGGTTAGTTCTCTAAAAGATCGGAAATAACCTGCCATAGAATCAGTTAGCACGAACAGATGATGGTGAACTGTGTTATATATGACGTTGACCATCCCTAATAATCGATTTAGAATAGCGCCGTGAGAAACGAGAGTTGCGAATCTAGCCCGTATGTTTCGTACGACCACCCCAAAGAGGAATGTGGAGTTGTAGCGGTTCATATGCCAGGCGAAGAGGCCAGTCGGTTCGCTTTCTTTGGTTTGTTCGCTTTGCAGCACCGTGGTCAAGAGAGTGCCGGAATAGCTACTTCGGACGGAGAAGTCATCAACGTTCACTCTCAAATGGGTTTAGTCACCCAGATTTTCCGAGAACAAGATTTTTACCCGCTTGTCGGCGATATGGCGATCGGACATACTAGATATTCGACCACTGGTAGTAGCTTATTGTGTAATGCCCAACCTATCGTGGTGGAAGGATACCACGGCAAGTTAGCGCTTGCTCATAACGGCAACATAATCAACACAGTGCAGCTAAAGAATCAGTTGAAGGAGCAGTCAAACTGCTCCTTTTCTTCTACAACGGACTCAGAAATAATCGCGCTGCTTATGGTTAATGCTCCCGGCAATAGTTGGCATGAAAGAGCATTCCACTGTATGAATGTCCTAAATGGGGCTTATTCCTTCGTAGCACTTACTCACGAATCGATTATTGCAGTGAGAGATCCTCTTGGCATCCGACCTTTGTGCTTAGGAACAATTAATGGTGGATGGATAGTGGCATCAGAAAGTTGCGCTCTGGAGCACATTGGGGCGGAATACGTAAGAGATGTAGACCCAGGTGAAGTCATATTGATAGACAAGAATGGGATGACGTCAAAGCATTGGGATGGTGGTACCGGTCAAAGAGCTGCGTGCGTCTTTGAGCTTATATACTTTGCTCGCCCCGACAGTATCATGGAAGGCAGTTTGGTGTACGCATCTAGGCAACAAATGGGGGCTGAACTAGCCAAAGAACATCCAGTTGATGCAGATCTGGTCATAGGTATTCCCGATTCTTCTACGGCTGCGGCTGTAGGTTACGCTAAAGAATCAGGAATACCATATAGCGATGGGCTGATTAAAAATAGGTATGTGGGCAGGACATTTATTGAACCGGAACAGCGCCTTAGGGATATAGGAGTCAGGCAAAAGTTTAATCCGCTATCGGAGGTCATATCCGGACAACGTCTAGTTGTCGTAGACGACAGTATTGTCAGAGGCACTACAACGCCACATGTTGTTAGTTTGCTTCGCAAGGCTGGCGCTAAGGAAATACATATGAGAGTTTGTGCTCCTCCTATAAAATATCCGTGCTATATGGGTGTGGATATGGCCAGTCAAGACGAACTAGTCGCAGCGAACACAGACCTAGAGGGTATTAAACGAATGACTGGTGCCGATACATTAGGTTATCTTAGTGTACAGGGCCTCCTAAAAGTAGTTGGTGGGCAGAAAGGCGGGTTCTGTGATGCATGCTTCACAGGGAATTACCCAGTGCCAGTTCAACTGCAGCTTAGCAAACTGTCATTGGAGAGTACTGACGCTACCTCTCGGTGATATTTTCATGGATTAGAATGTGATGCATAAAGCGGTGTTTGTATATAAATATGTCTCGTTACGAAATATTTGTTAGCCACAGTTAATCAAGACAGTGTAGGAGTTAAAATTGGACAGTAATACCTACTCTTCCTCAGGGGTAGATCTAGGAAGCATGGATGCATTAAAAGATCGGATAAAGGCTTTTGCTTCCCTCACGCACGGTCCAGAAGTTTTGGGATCTGGCGGTAGTTTTGCAGGCTTATATACTCTTTCGGGATATAGTAATCCTGTTCTTGTTTCTAGTACTGATGGTGTTGGCACCAAGTTGAGAATCGCGGCTCAAATGGGGCATTTTGAGTCTGTAGGTGAAGACCTGGTTACCCTTAACGTAAATGATATATTGACTAAGGGGGCCAAACCTCTTTTCTTCCTTGATTATATATCTTTTAGTCATCTGGATAACCATAGGATGGAGATGTTGTTGCGCGGCATTGTTTGGGGTTGCAAGGAAGTGGGGTGCTCGTTGATTGGAGGCGAAACTGCGCAAATGCCTGATATATATTCGGACGAAGATTTTGATTTGGCGGGTTTTGTAGTGGGTGCAGTGGAGCAAGAAAATGTGATAGACGGTTCGAATGTTAATCTGGGGGACGTTCTTATTGGGTTTCCCTCAAGTGGTTTGCACACAAATGGCTTCTCCCTTGTCAGAAAGGTGTTTTCGACCGAAGAAAATCCCAGCATATTATTCCAACATTTTAATGAACTTGGCCATTCTCTTGGCGAGGAGATGCTGATACGTCATCGATCCTATTACCCAATGCTTGAGCCGGTATTGTCCCTTTGCAAAGGTTTGTGCCATGTGACTGGCGGTGGATTGCCAGGTAAAATTCCATCAATGATTCCCGATAATGTGACGGCAGAGTTCAACGTTGGAGCATGGATTGTCCCTGCTATCTTTCAGCTAATTCAGGATGTTGGGCACGTAGCCCCAGAGGAGATGCATCGGGTGTTTAATATGGGATTAGGTATGGTTGCAGTCACAGATCAGGAGTCGGTAGCCACTATATTGGATACTATTCCTGATGCGCAGGTGATAGGTAGTATTGTTCCTATGACAGATGAAAACCAAGTGCGATTAATTTATTAACCTAAGTTTAAGGAATGTTAAAACGTGAAGGCTTTAATTAGTGTATACGATAAAACAGGTATAACAGATTTTGCGACTAAATTAGTTGCCGCGAAATTTGATCTTATAAGTACAGGGGGTACGTTTACAGCGATCTCTGATGCGGGGCTTCCTGTTAAACAGGTGTCGGATGTGACGGGGTCTCCAGAGATATTGGATGGTAGAGTGAAGACTTTACATCCAATAATACATGGGGGGCTTCTTGGTCG
>Ga0114933_10001668_pt1 | contig 24362 bp, 14 predicted proteins | sample 4SBtaG_FD_89691 | JGI IMG/M metagenome (GOLD analysis project Ga0114933, IMG submission 89691) | Deep subsurface microbial communities from Kolumbo volcano to uncover new lineages of life (NeLLi) - 4SBTROV12_W25 metaG | ecosystem: Environmental > Aquatic > Marine > Volcanic | place: Kolumbo... | reverse complement strand
GCAGTTCGAACCGCCCCGCGCTGCGGAGGTCACGATGTTCGGAGACAACGAGCGAACCAACAACCGCCTGCCCCTGATCGAGAGCGGCGGGCCCGATGTGGAGTCGCTCGCCCCCGTTGTTGTGCCCGGCCACATCCCCGACGCGCTGTACGACGCCGATCCCGAGCCGTCCGTCGGACGTTATAACATCCCGACTTCGCACCAGAACGCGTTTCAACGACAGGTCGCGACATCCCGCCGAAACAATCGTGCAGCCCGGCGCGCGTGGTCGTCAGGCTTTCTCACGACAGCCGGCGACGAGGTGCTGAAAGTCCTGCTCCTCGAAGACAACGAAGACGACCGATTCGCGACGATGCGCATGCTGGATGCGTCCGACGGCATCAATTTCGACGTCACGCACGTCCGTTCGGTGGCCGAAGCGGAATTCCAGCTGCGGGCCGCGCCGCCGGACGTGGTGCTGTCCGACCTTTGCGTGTTCGACAGCAAGGGCCTGCCCACCTTCGAGGCGATCCAGGAGTCCGCGCCAGGCGTTCCGGTCGTTGTGCTCAGCGGCATCGACGACCGCGACACCGCACTCGCAGCCGTTCATCGGGGGGCCCAGGACTACCTGGTCAAGGCGACGATCCAGGCCGACCTGCTCGCGCGCACCCTCTGCCACGCCATCGCCCGGCATCGCTCCGAGGTCGCCCTGCGCGAGAGCGAGCAGCGGTTCATGCTGGCGGTCAACGGAGCCAACGACGGGCTATGGGATTGGCGCCTCGACGGCGGCCTCTACCTGTCGCCGCGATGGCGCGAAATGCTCGGCTACGTCACCCAGAACCACCCGCGCACCACCGACGCCTGGTTCGCGATCATCCACCCCGACGACATCGGCGCATTCACCGCCGCGATGGACAACCACCTGCAAGGCCGCACGGCCCACTTCGAACGCGAACACCGCATCAAGTCGGCCGACGGGGAGTGGCACTGGGTCCTCACCCGCGGCCTCGCGGTACGCAACGAGACCGGCGAAGCGATCCGCATGGCGGGTTCCCAGACCGACATCTCACAGCGCAAGCAGGCCGAAGCGCGGCTGCGCCACGAAGCGCTCCACGACAGCCTCACGGGTTTGCCCAACCGCGCGTTGTGCCTCGACCGCATGGCGCACGCGATCCAGCGGGTGCAGCGCGATCCCACGCATCGATTCGCCGTTCTCTTCATCGACCTCGATCGCTTCAAAGTCATCAACGACAACCTCGGCCACGCGGCCGGCGACGCGCTGTTGTGCGCATTCGCACGTCGTGGCAGCCGTCTGATTCGGCCCGGAGATACCTTCGCGCGACTTGGCGGCGACGAGTTCTGTGTCCTTCTGGACTATGTGGGCAGCGCAGCCGACGCCGAGCGGGTCGCCGCACGCATCCACCGCGCGCTCAAGACCCCGTTTGATGTGGAAGGCCGCGAGGTCTTCGTCAGCGCCAGCGTCGGCATCTGCGTGCACAACGGCGATCACGGCACCGCCGCCGGAATGTTGCGCGACGCGGACGTCGCCATGTACCGCACCAAGTCATCCGCCAACGAACCGTACACCGTCTTCGACCGGGAGCTTCACGGCACCAGCGCCGAACGCCTCGACATCGAGACCGACCTGCGGCGCGCCATCGAACGCAACGAGCTCGCGCTGCATTTCCAGCCGATCGTCGCCGTGTCCGACCGGCGCGTGATGGGCGCCGAGGCCTTGCTGCGGTGGCATTCGTCGTCGCGCGGCCTTGTCTCACCCGGCGAGTTCGTGCCCCTCGCCGAAGAGACCGGCTTGATCCTGCCGATCGGGCGCTGGGTCATCGACGCCGCCGTCCGTACAGCAGCCTTGTGGGGCCGCGATGGCGACGACGAATCGCTGTCTGTCAGCGTCAACCTTTCGCCCAAGCAGTTCCACGACGACGGCCTTGTCGACTACATCGCCGACGTGCTCGCGGCAACGCGGATGGCGCCACAACGCCTGGTCCTCGAGATAACCGAGTCCGTGTTGCTCGAATACACCGATGAAGCGATCGCAACGCTCGAAGAGCTGCGACGGCTCGGCGTGAAGATCCACCTCGACGACTTCGGCACGGGCTTCTGCTCGCTCCGCTACCTGCAGCGCTTGCCGATCGACAAGCTGAAGATCGACCGCTCGTTCGTCGCCGGTTTGCCCCACAGCCGCGAAGACCACGAGATTGTCCGCACGATCATCGAACTCGGCCATCAGCTCGGAAAGAAGGTCGTCGCAGAGGGCATCGAGAACGAAGCACAGCACGCGGCGCTGCAAGAGCTCGGGTGCGGGTACGCCCAGGGGTTTCTCTACGGACGCCCCGCCCCGGCTCTCGCATTGACGTCAGTCGCCGCCTGACGCGCCCATTCAGGCCCCGGTCTGCACGACGGCTTTCGAACGCCAACCGCCACTGCGCCAACGCACCAGGTACGCCGCGGCACGGGTCGCCACGTCCGCTGTGATCGCGACCCAAACACCGGCGGCCCCCATCTCGGCGCGCACAGCCAGGAACCAGCCGAGCGGGACCAACACCAGCCACGTCGCTGTGATGCCGACCTTCATCGTGAACGCCGTATCGCCGGCCCCATTGAGCGCGCCCATCGTCGAGAGCGCGACCGCATCAAACAGCTGAAACGCCGCGCCGTACATCAGCAGCGTCGCGCCGACAGCAACCACGTCAGGATCGCTTGAAAACGCGCCGACAATCGGTTCCGGCGTCACCAGGAAGACGACACCGAGCGCGCCCATGATCGCGCAGGACAGCCCCGTCGCCGACTTCAACACCGCATTGGTCCCGCCGAGGCGCCCCGCGCCGACGTACTGGCCGACGAGGATCGACGTGGCCTCCGCGATGCCGTAGCCCGGCAAGAAGCTCACCGACACGATGCGGATCGCGACGACGTTGGCCGCCACCTGCAGCTCACTGACGCGCGCCAAAGTGGCGACGATGACCGTCCAGCCGGCGACGTCGAGCAGCCAGTTCACGCCAATGGGCGCGCCAACCTTCGCAAGACGCCTGAGATCCTCCCGCAGCGGCCCGACGACCGGGTTATCGGCCGAAACGAACGCAGCAAACGCCGCGACGGCTGCCACGACGAACGCTATGGCCGTTGCCAGTCCCGCGCCAAACACGCCCATGGCCGGAATCGGCCCAAAGCCGAAGATGAGCAACGGATCGAGCACGATGTTCAGGCCGTTGGCGAGCAGCGTGAAGCGCATCGAGACCCTCGTTTGGCCAAGACCGTCGAGGTGCTGACAGAGCGCGGTCATCACGAACAAGCCGGGCGCCGACAAGCAACGCAGCACGAAGTAGACGCGCGCGTGTTCGAAGTTGGCGCCCGACGCGCCGATCAGACCGACCCACGTGTCCGCCCACGTCGACAGCAAGACGACCACGCCGCCGAGCAATAGCGCGAGCCAAAGGCCCTGCCACCCGCTGCGACGCGCCATCTCGGAATCGCCGGCCCCTGTCGCCTGGGCGACCACGACCTTGATGCCGCGCAGGCCGCCGAGAGCGACGGAGTTGAAGAGCATGACGCTGGTCACGGCGAGCGCGACACCGGCCAACTGCGATGTGCCCAGACGCCCGACGAAGAGCGTGTCGACCACGCCCATCGCGGTGTACGAGAGCATCGAAATGACGATCGGCCACGCTGTATGCGCGACTTCGAAGGTTGTGCCGCCCATCGCGACCTTGAATCGCTGTCTCAGGGCGCTTGTTGTCGTGTGCATGACGCACCTCGCATGCAGCTCCTTGCTGCTGTTGCGCGGGGTCCTGCGGGTCGTGGGTTGGGCGTTTCGCTGGTCGAAAAGGCCCTAAAAACACGGGAGCCGCAGGTTTCCCCGCGGCTCGTGAACGGCTGATGCCTGGTTCTTACCGCGGAGGGTCGGCCTTGCGCTGCCGACGGCAACCCCAAACAGGGGTCTTCATCTTCGGAAAGCGCAACGACACGTGGTCGCTAATGGAACGGTAATTGCTCACCAAACGAGTCCTCCGGGCACAAAGGCGCCGTGGGTCCATCATGCCTGCGCCCGATCGAAGGTCAACCCCTGATGTGCATTCCTTTCTGTGCCATTGTCGTGACGTGGGTTTTTGGCTGAAAAAGCTGGTCTCGTCGCTGGTCATGCCGCTGCCCGTGGCCCTGGCTCTCATCGCATTGGGGCTGTTTTGGGCGCGCAGGGAGCGAACACGAACACGTGGCGTCCGCACCGCGCTGGCCGGGGCCGGGATCCTCTACATCGCGTCGTTGCCACCCTTCGCGTTCATGATGTTGGCGCCGCTCGAGGACGGCATGGTCGCGTATCAAGCGCCCGACGAACCGCCAGCCGCCATCGTGGTGCTCGGAGCCGGCTATCACCCCGTCGCGAACCGTCCTTTGACCGGCGTCATCTCCAGCGGGTCGGTCACCCGCGTCGCCGAAGCGCTGCGAATCGCACGAATGCACCCAAAAACGCGCGTTCATTGTTCGGGTTGGGGCGGTCCCTGGCCGGGTTCGAATGCAGCCGCCGCGTGCCAGCTCGCCGTCGGCATGGGCCTGGCGCCAACACGCGTGGTCCTGCATCCGAGCGCCAAGGACACCGAAGAGGAAGCCATCGCCGTCGCCGCCACCAAACCCACCGGAAAAGTCGTCGTCGTCACGCACGCAACCCACATGCTGCGGGCCCGGGAGCTTTTTGAGCGACACGGTCTCGATGTCGTCCCGGCCCCAACCGGCCATATCAGCCCCGAGAGCCCGACCTGGACGCTGATTCCGGCGAGCGAGGCCCTCGGCACCACCACCGGCTCATGGCGCGAGTGGCTCGGGCGCCTGTGGATCCGCATCAAGCCGAACTGAAAGACCCCAGCGGCGCGCGTGCCCGTATCCGTATAGAGTAGCCGCGTGGAACTGCTCGTCTTTCACCTTGAGATCGCCGCGCTCAGCGCAATCCTGGTGCTGCTTTATGCCGCCCGCGGTCGCCTCGGTCTGGCGCCGATCTACATGGCGGTGGGCGTGCTGATGGGTTTTGCGCTCATCGGGTCCCGGCTTCAGGTCGCGGTGCCGGTCGTCGGCGGTGGACACGTCCGCTACGCCTCGGCCGGTTATTTGCCCTTGATGCTCGGCACCATCGCGCTGGTGTACACGCTAGAAGGCACCCGGGAAGCGCGTCGCATGGTCCTGGCGTTTGTCGCCGTGAAGGTCCTCGTCAACCTGCTCAAATCGCTGCTTTCGCTCCGTATCGCCAGCGACCCGGCGCGGATCGATCAATTCGCCCGCGGCCCGTGGACCCGTATCGGTCTGCAGTCATCGTTCGTATCGACCGTCGCGATCCTCGGCGCAGCGCTGGTCACTGTCATCGTCTACCAGTGGCTGCTCAACCGGGCGCGCACGATGCCGACTGTGGTCGCCCTGACGGCGGCGATGGTGGCCGCGATGCTGACCGATGGCGTGCTCTACGCCGGGCTGCTCGGTCGTATCGGCAAGCTCGACGCGCACTTCGCCAGCAAATTCACAGCGGGATTCGCCGTAGCGGTTCCGATGGCGCTGTACATCACGTGGCAGCTGCGGCGCGCACCCGACAACGTCAAGGCGGGCATCTTCGAGCGCGGCGCGTTCGAGCTCGTCGACCTCCGCCGCCAACTGAGCTCCATGCGCCAGCTGCTCAGCGCCCAGCAAGCCCAGTTCGAAAACCTCAAGACGATGTTTGGCCGCTACGTCGCGCCCGACGTGGTCCAAGAGCTCATCGACGAACCATCGCAACTCGAGCTTGGCGGGGAGGTCCGAGAGGTCACGATCCTGTTCACGGACATCCGCGGCTACTCGACGCTGTCCGAGGCGATGAATCCGCAGCAGATCATCGAGCTGCTCAACCGCTACTTCGGCGCCATGAGCAAGCACCTCGACGTTGAACGAGGCACCATCATCGAGTTCGAAGGTGACGCGATTCTTGCCGTATTCGGGGCGCCGCTATCCCAACCTGATCACGCCCAACGCGCTGTTCGGGCTGCAACCGCCATGCTCGACGAGGTCGACGCTCTCAACCGCGAATTCGACGCCGATGGCACGGCTGAGGCCTGGCAGGCGCTCGGAATCGACGAGTTCCGGATGCGCGTCGGCATCCATTCAGGCACGGTCGTCGTCGGCAACGTGGGCAGCGAGACACGCAGCAAATACGCGGTGATCGGCGACACCGTCAACACAGCAGCGCGCGTCGAACAGCTCAACAAGCGCCTGTCGACCTGGATCTTGCTGACCGACGCTACAGCATCGCGCCTCGGCGGTGACGATCGACTGCGCGACATGGGCACTCACGACGTCCGTGGGCGCAAGGAACCCGTGCACGTCTACACGATTGGAGACAGCGGTCCGGTGCGTTCCGGACTGGCCGAGCAGCCGCAATCGGCTTGACAGGGCAGGGCGGACAAACCGAATGTGCATGGACTGCTCAACGCTTGGCGATCGTTGGAACTGACGGGAATCGTTGGTTGGTTCACCATTGGCGAGCGGCAATCGACGTGGAGGGACCATGGGCGCCCGTTTTCTGACCGAAGCGCACCGAGTCGCGTACAAGAACGTCGCGCGGCTGATGATTTCGTTGTTCGGAGACAACTGCGAAGCGTCGATGGAGCGCTCCGAGTTCTCCGTAGATGTCGGAACCGCGCGGATCGATGTGCTCGTTTCGGCGTGGCGCGACGACGCCCTCGTCACCGTTCGCTCGATCGTTGTTCGCAGGCCGCGCCTCGATTTCGACCTGATGGAATTTCTGCTCCACGAGAACACGACGTTCGACATGGGCGCCTTTGGCATCACGCGGGCCGGCGATGTCGAGTTCAAGCACGCGCTTCTCGGAACCAACTGCAGCGAAGACGACCTGCGCTTGTCGGTCTGGTCGGTCATGCACGTCGCCGATCAATATGACGATCGCATCAAGCAGCGGTGGGGCGGGTTCCGGGCGATCGACAAGTCGGACACGGTCAAGGTCGCAGACGGGCATCTCGGCGCCGGATCGCTCGAGGACGAGACGGTCCAGTTCTCCGCCGACGACGTCACACGCCGCGGCAACTGAACCGCGCCAACGCAGCCACTACTTCTTGGGCGGCACCTGCCAGTCCGTCTGCTCGACGCAGTACAGGTGGGCGGCGTTGTTGGCGTCGCACTTGTTGTAGGTGCAGGCCTGTGACCACTTCTTGTCGGTGGCGCTCGCGTCACCCACAGCGCCGTAGTAGAGCCCCGAACCGCTGGCGCTCGTCCAGTTGTCGCACATCTGCAGGCTGAACGTGGTGAATCGCGCGCCGGAAGCGCGGGTATTGGTCCACACCTTGATACCCTTTTCGCCGCAGTTGGTGGCCGCGGATTTGGCGGTCGTCAGCTTCTCGGTGATCGTGATCGGCGCCGCCAGCCCGCCATCGCTCAGGTCGTTGAAGGACTTCGCCACGACCTTGCCGTCGAGCCGCTGATACGGCACGGCCGCCTGGTTGAATCGCGAACCCGGCCACTTCTGCGCGTCGCTCAGCCACGCTTTCCACGAACCACCGAGCAACGACTTGGACGCCAACTGCTGGCAAATCGCGTCCGCGCCGGCCAGACCTCCGAGGCTTCCGGCATACCGCTTGGACGTCAGGAAGACGCGTCGCACCGGGATGCACTGCGAGTCGGCGACGTGGTTGCACGCGCCTGTCTGGTTGTCGCACAGATCGATGGTGCAGACGTTGTTGTCGTTGCACTCGTTGGAGATGCCGCCCTGGCAGGCCCCGGCTTTGCAGCTCGCACCGACGCTGCACGGAGACGATGTATTGGCGCACGGTGTGCCATCGGCGATCGACTTGTGCTGGCACTTGCCGGTCTTGGCGTCGCAGGTGTCGGCCGTGCACGGGTTGCCGTCGCCGCACTGCTTGGCGTTGTTGGAGATCAAGCGGACGCTGTAGTCGCCCGCCACCAAGATGCGACCGTTCGACGTCACGGCGAGGCCGCGCGGCTGACGGAACGCGGCGTTCTTGCCGAATCCGTCGCTGTGGGAGTTGGCGCCGCTACCGGCGAGGTGGGAAACGACGCCGTTGCGGATGAGCGAGAGCTTGCGTGTGCACACGTCCGAAACGAATACGTTGCCGAGGCTGTCCACGCCCACGCCCTGCGGGCAGCCGAACCGAGCGGACGCGACCGGTCCAACCTGGTCACCGTAGACGCCCGAGCCAGCGAATGTCGACACGACACCACCGGGAGACACGCGGCGCACGCGCCGGTTCAGGTAGTCGGCGACGTACACATTTCCGGTCGTGTCGAGCGCGATGTCGCGCGGCTGGGAGAACCGTGCGATTCCGCCAGGTCCGTCAGCGAATCCAGATTTGCCGTCACCGGCCAGCGTGGACACCGAACCGTCGGGCTTCACGATGCGCACCCGATAGTTGTAGGTGTCCGCGACATAGATGGCGCCAGACTTGGCGATGGCCATGGCCTGGGGTTGGTTGAACCGCGCGTCGGTACCCTTGGCGTCGACGAAACCGCCGATGTTGCTGCCGGCGAACGTCGAAACCACGCCACTGTTGGCGTCGACCTTGCGAATTCGGTGGTAGTCACTGACGACGTACAGGTCGTTGCTCGCCGCGACAGCGGGAGCGGTCACGTAGCTCAGCCGCGCAGACGCTTTGGGCCCATCGGTGTAGCCGTACGAGCCGGTGCCTGCATACGTCGAGACGATGCCCAGCGGCGTGATCTTGCGCACGCGGTGGTAGTTGCGGTCGCCCACGAACGCGTTGCCGGCCGAATCGACCGCGACGTCGTACAGCGTCGAGAACCGCGCGTACGGTCCCTGGCCATCGCTGAAGCCGCTCTTATCGCTGCCAGCCAGGGTCGTGACGAGACCGTCCTTGCCGATGCAGGCGCCCGATGAACAGCGTTCGCCCACGGTGCAGGGGTTGCCGTCGTCACACGCGACGCTGTTGAAACGGGTCAGACAGCTGCCCGTCACCGCGTCGCACTCCATGGTCACGCACTTGTTGCCGGCCCCGCCGCAGTCGAGCTTCGTGCCCACGCACTGGCCCTTCTGGTTGCAGGAATCCTTCAGCGTGCAAGCGCTTCCGTCGTCGCACGTCGCGCCGGCGTTCTTCTTGTACTCGCACTTGCCGGTAGCCGGATCGCAGCTGTCGGTCGTGCACGCGCTGCCGTCGTTGCAGGGCGGGCGAAGCGAGGCGATCTGGCGAATGCGGTGATCCGCGTTGCCGCCGATGAGGGTGTTGCCGAGGTGGTCGATCAGCAGCCCGACCGGGCTATCGAACCCGGCCGCGCTTCCAATGCCGTCCTTGAAGCCCTTCACGCTGCCGGCGATCGTCGAGACCAGGCCGTCGTCGCGCACCATCCGGATGCGGTGGTTGCCCGTGTCCGCGACGTAGACAAAGCCCTGGGCGTCGACCGCCAGGTGTGCGGGGCTCGAGAAGGATGCCTGCACGCCTTTTCCGTCCTTGAACGCCGCCGTGCCGCTACCCGCGATCGTGGTCACAAGGCCCTTGAAGATGCGGCGAATGCGGTGTCTACCGTCGGACACGAAGAGGGCACCATTGGCTGCGATGGCGACGCCGTTTGGCCGGTAGATTTGCGCATCCTTGACGGCGCCGTCCTTGTCGCCGGTGCCGCCCGAGCCTGCGTGTGTCAGGACGAATCCGCTGGGCAGCATGCGGCGAACTCGGTTGTTGTTTCGGTCTGCGATGTAAGCCATGCCGTGCGCGTCCACGGCCACATCCACCGGCTGGTTGAAGCGAGCTGCGGGTCCGGGTCCATCGAGGAATCCAGGCGACGCCCCAGCGACGCTCGACACGATGTTTTTGCTGCCGATACGGCGCATCTTGTGGTTGCCGCCGTCGGCGATCAGCACGTCCCCGTTGGCCCGTGCCGCGACCCCGGTGGGGAAGTTGAAGCGCGCGTTGACGCCGGCTCCGTCGAGGAACCCGGACTTGCCATCACCTGCGATGGTCGACACGGCCCCCAGCACGCTGATGCGACGAATTCGGTGGTTGCCGGAGTCTGCGACATACACGTCGCCCTTCGGTCCCTGCCCGATACCGGTCGGCTGGCTGAAGTCGGAGATCTTCGACGGCCCGTCCTTGTGCCCGGCTGAACCTGTGCCGGCGTAGACGGTCGCGACACCGGGTCCGTGCTTGCAGGCGCCGCCGTCGCACACCTCGTTGAGCGTGCAGTTGTTGCCGTCGTTGCACGCCTTGTTATTCGCAATGGGCTTGGTGCACTTGCCGGTGCCGGGATCGCAGGGATCGTCGGTGCACTGGTTGCCATCGCTGCACGGGAGCTTTTCGCCGGCGCATTTGCCAACTTCGCTGCACTCATCGGACTTGGTGCAGAGGTTGTTGTCGTCGCACTTGGTGCCCGGCTTGACGATCGCGTTCTGGCAGCCGCCGGCCCCCTTGTCGCACTTGTCGGTGGTGCACGGGTTGTTGTCGTTGCAGGACCGTTGGCCACCCTCGTACACACGAATCTCGCCATTGCCCGAGTAGCCCGTCTTGTACATGGTCGAGATGTAGATGTGACCGGTTGACGCGACGGCGAGCGAAATGGGGCGCCTCAGCAGGGCGTTCATCGCGGGACCGTTGAGGTACCCACCCCCGCTGGAGCCCGTCTTGCCGTTGTTGCCGACGATCGTGGTCACCGTTCCGTCGGCGCGAACTTTGCGGATGCGATTGCCGTAATAGGTCGCCACAAAGGCGTCCCCGCTTGGCCCAACCGCGATGTCGTACGGGAAATAGAACGTCGCCGCTGTGCCGACGCCGTCTTTCTCCGACGAGTAGCCGCTGTAGTTGCCCGCGATGGCCTGGACGGACCCATCGGGCGCCACGCGCTTGATCTTGCGGTTGCCGTAGTCCGCGACCCAGAGATTGCCGGCCGCGTCAGCGTCGAGCCCGTAGACCTGGCGGAACTTGGCCTGGTTGGCGGATCCGACCGCGTCGCCATAGCTGCCCGACCCGGAGAAGTAGGTCATCGTGCCGTCCATCTGGATCTTGAGGATTCGGTAACAACCCGACCCGACGTAGAGGGCGCCATTGGTGTACGCGAGCGAATACGGGTAGCCGACGCGGGCGGCCTTGCCCTTGCCGGGCAAACACGAGCTGCTGGAGCTGCCGGCGAGCGTCGACACGACCTTCTTGGCGCCGTCGACCATGCGGATAACGCGGTACGAGTAGTCGGCGACGAAGACCGTGTCACCCGCGCCCCATTCAACGTCGTACATGTAACCAAAGCGCGCGGACGCAGCGGGACCATCTGTGTAGCCGGATGAACCGCTGCCGGCCATGGTCGTCACGTTGCCGGCGGCGTCGACCTTGCGAACGCGCCGGTTGTAGTAATCGCCGATGACCAGCTCGCCCTTGGCGTTGACGTCGAGACCACGCGGTCGCGCGAACTTGGCCGATTTCGCGGGCCCGTTCGCGAACCCGTAGGTGCCGCCTGCGTACGTGGAAACGAGGCCCACGCCGCCGATGCACTTGCCCTTGATGCATGCGTCGCCGACCGAGCACTCGTCGCCGTCGTCACATATTCCGGTTTCGGGTTTGGTCTCGCAGCCGCCGGTCTTTGTGTTGCAGTAGTCGATGGTGCAGTTGTTGTTGTCGTCGCAAATCGTGGTCTGACCGGTGCAGAAGCCCGCTGCCGAGCACCTGTCGTTGGAGGTGCACGCGTCGTTGTCGGTGCAGTTGGAGCCGGGCGCCTTGGGCTTGTAGACGCACAGCCCCGTCTTGGCGTCGCACGCGTCGTCGGTGCAGAAGCGTCCATCGTTGCAGGTCACTTTCGGCGGGCGCAGGCGGCGCACGCGGCGGTTGTCGGTGTCGGTGACGATGAGCGAGCCACCGGTGCCGACGTCGATGCCGCGCGGGTAGCGGAACAGCGCGCCGGTGACCGGGCCGTCTTTGTAGCCGTATTGCTTGGCGCCAGCGAAGGTCGAGACATTGCCCGCCGCGTCGATGGCGCGGATGCGGTGGTTGTTGGAGTCGGCGACGTAGACTTTGCCGGCGACCCACTGCACGTCATAGGGGTAGTAGAACTGCGCGGACTTGCCGGGGCCGTCCTTGAATCCATACGAACCCGTGCCGGCGAGCGTGGTCACCGTACCGTCGGGTGCGACCTTGCGAATGCGGTGGTTGCTGCGGTCAGCGACGTAGATGTTGCCCTGCGGATCGTGGGTCAGGCCGTAGATGTAGTAGAAGCGCGCCGCTGACCCCTTGCCGTCGGCGAAGCCGCGGCTGCCGCCTGCGACCGTGGTGACGTTTCCGGCGACGATTTTGCGGATGGTCTGGCGGTAGCTGCTGTAGTTGGTCGAGCAGTAGACGGTGCCGTTGGCGAACACGTCGACGGCATAGGGATAGCCGATGCGCGCTGTCTTGGCGGGCCCGTCGGTGTAGCCATAGCTGCCGCTACCCGCGAAATCGGACACGTTGCCGGCCGAGTCGACAAGGCGCAGGCGGTGATTGCTCGAGTCAGCGACGATCAAGGTGCCGTTCGAGGTGACCGCGAGATCCCAGGGTGTGCGGAATTTCGCGAGCGGGCCCTTGCCGTTGGCGTAGCCGCTGCTGCTGCCGGCGAGCGTTGTGACCTTGCCACCGGCGATCCTGCGAATCCGGTAGTTGTAGACGTCGGCGATGTACATGATGCCCTGGTGTTCGGCGGCGCCGCGCAGGGAGCTGAAGCGCGCGCTCTTCACAGGGCCGTCCGTGCTGCCGTAGGAACCGCTGCCCGCGACGTGGTCGGCCAGCCAGGTCTTGCTCAGGACGCATTTGCCGCCGTCGCACGCGCCATCTCCGGTGCACTTGCTGCCGTCATCGCACTTGCCGGTCAGCGGCAGGTGGCCACATTTGCCGGTCTTGGCGTCGCAGGAGTCCTTGGTGCAGGGCTCGTTGTCTTCGCAGGGATTGGGCTTGCTGAACACGCACGAGCCCTTCGAGCACGAGTCGGTGGTGCAGCCGTTGCCGTCGGCGCACACCGAGTCGACGTAGCCGGTGCCGTTGGCCGCGCAGGTCGAGAGCTTGTCGCCGTTGCACTTGCGGTGACCTGGCTGGCACTTGGCCTTGACGCACTTGCCCGCGATGCAAAACAGGCCCTTCTTGCCGCAGTCTTCGAGGATCGTGCCGCCGGTCCCCGTGTTGTTGCACTTCTGCACCTTGTCGCCGCCGCAAGCCACCGTCGCGGGTGAACAGACCAGCGGCACGCAGTAGCCGAGGTGACAGGCCTTGCCGGGCACGCACGATTGCAAGGTCCAGCTCAAGCCGCTGGTATGGCAAGTGGCGACCTCGCCGCCCTGGCACTTGACCTGCCCGGCGGAGCACAGCTTGGCGACGCACTTGTCCTTGAGGCAGACCTTGCCGGCCTTATCGCAGTCTTCGACGAGCTTCTCCGCCGTGCCCTTGCCGTTGCACTGGAAGTGGCGGCCTTTGTTGCAGTAATCGAGCCCCTTGGTGCACACGACGGGTTTGCATGTGCCGCTCTCGCAGATGGCGCCGAGGGGGCAAGTCTTGCTCGCCCAGCCGCTGCCGTCGGGCTTGCAGACCGCGAGCTTGTCGCCGTTGCATGTGGTCGCTCCGGCTTTGCATGACTTGGGAACACACGCGCCCGCCAAGCAGGTCTTGCCGCCCTTGGCGCAGTCGGTAACCACGATGTTCGCCGTGCCCTGGTCGTTGCACTTGACGACGTTTTCGCCGCTGCAAGCGACCTTCTTGGGCGTGCACACCTTGTTGACGCAGGCGCCCGTTTTGCAGACGAGGACGCCGCCGCAGGGGGAAAGCTGCCAATTCAGGCCGTTGTTGACGCACACCTCGCGCTGGCCGGACTTGCCGCACCGCGCTGTGCCGGGCTTGCAGACGGGATCGAGGCACGCGCCGCCAAAGCAGAGCTTATCCTTGCCGCAGTCCTGCAGCATCTTGAAGCCGGTGCCGCTCGCGTTGCAGCCCCACGCCTTGTTGTCCTTGCACGACAGCTCGCCCTTGTTGCAGACCACCGCCTCGCACGTGCCGCCCTTGCAGACGAACCCCTTACCGCACGGAATCGGCACCTTGGTCGAGCCATCGGCCGCGCACACGAGGACCGCGGTCCCGTCGATTTTGCAGGTCTTCGTGCCGGGCTTGCAGGCCTTGTCGACGCACTTTCCGGCCTTGCAGCCCTTGCCCAACGTCGCGCAATCGGTCGCTGCGACGCTGCCATCGCCCGTTCCGTTGCACTTGTGGATGACCGCGCCTTCGCAGAAGTTTTCCAGCGGCACACACGCGATGGACTCGCACTTGGCGGCACCCTTGTCTTCCTTGCACTTTTCGGTGGGCAGGCAGTGGCTGATATTCCAGCTCTTGCCATCGGCTTTGCACGTCGCGACGGAGTTGCCCACGCACTGGGACTTGCCGGCCGAGCAAACGTCCGGAACGCACTTGCCGCTCGCGCAGATGTTGCCCTTGCCGCAGTCCTTGAGCTCGATCGACTTGGTACCTTTCGCGTCGCACTTGAGCAGCTTGCTGCCATCGCAGTACAGCTTGCCCTTGTCGCAGACGACCTTTTCGCACGCCGCTTTGCCAGCGTTGACCGCGCATACTTCGCCGAGATCGGCACCAACTGGCTTGTTGCATTCGGTCTTCTCGAACCCGCCCTTGACACAGTTGAACGCCGCGCCGTCCGCGCACTTGGCGTCACCGTCCTGGCAGGAGTCGCTGACGCAGACGCCGCCGACGCACTTTTCGGCCTTCTTGCAGTCAACCTTGTCGCTGAAATCGACGCCGCGCTTGCCGCAGGTCGCCACGCCGCCGTCCTTGCAGACCGTCGCGCCCGGGGTGCAGATCTTCTTCTTGCACGCTCCGGCGTCACAGACCTCGTCGGACTTGCACGGGGTCTCGTCGAAGCCGGATCCGTCCGCCTTGCAGAGCTTCGCCTTGCCGAGATCGACGCAGCTGTTGTCGGCCGCCGAGCACACGTCCTTGGTGCACGTTCCTGCCTTGCAGTGCTGATCACCGGCGCATTCGCTGTTGGTCTTGCAGCCGCCACCGGCCGCGTCCGGGGATGTGCTGCCGGTATCGTGCTGGCCGCTTCCCGCGTCGTTGGCTGTCGACCCGGCATCGGTCGTCCCGCCAGCGCCCGTGTCGCTTGCTGTGGTCCCGGTGTCCCCCGTGACGGTGCCCGTGTCGGCTGCGGCGCCGCTGCCGTCGTCTGTGGTGTCGTCTCCGCAACCGATTGCCAGCAGGACAATGAGCGGGATCGTCCAGCGCAGCGGGGCGATGGATAGGGCGCGACTACCGCGCAACGAAACGGTGCAATGCATGACGAACCTCAGCGGGTGCGGCGTGTGGGCGACAGCGGGGGACCGATGGTGGGGACGAGGCCCGGAGGCTAGCAGACGGAGTGTCGACCCGCACGCACAGATCACCGTCGCGTCTCCCGATCAATGGGATGCGTCGCGGTGGCCGGAGGCGTTGCGGAGGTTCAGCGGCGCGTGGGCGTCAGGCCCTTTATCCACTGCCGCAAGTGCGTCGCGAGGAGGGGCGCGCTACTTCTTTTTCGGCTTTGGCGCAGGCTTGGGCGCCGCCTCTTGGTGGCACTTGGGCTTGATGTTGAAGGGCTTGACCGACGCCGTCCCCTTGACGAACTGGCGCTCCTTGATGCTCCAAGACCACACCGAGAATTCGACCTTCTTGGGGTCGTCGGTCGGCAGGCGCACCTTGATCTTTGGCGAAGGGCCCCAACCACCGGGCTTGACAGAGCCTGGCGCCGGCGTCACGCAGACCTGGATCTTCTTGCCGCGAGGTGTGCGCACGATGCGCGACTGACCGACGTCGAATTCGCCGATGATCGCCGCCTGTTTGCCGTCGTGGTGGATGATCTGCTGCACCTCTTCGTACTCGTAGTTCTTTTCGCCGTAGGCGTGGCGGCAACGTCGCAGCATGCTGCGGTGGTTGCCCGGGAAGAGGCGGATCTTCGACAGCTTCTCGCCGACGGTGCAGCCGTCGGTGCGCATCGCGGAGATGACGCTGCCGTTGCGTTCGCGGTAGACGAGGGCAGCCGCGCAGCCGTCATCGGCGTTGCAGACCTCGCCGTGAAGGATGACCGCTTGAATCGTGCCCTTGTTGGGCATCAAGACGGTCGTGAGCTTCGCGGCGGGTTTGGCCGTCGCGTAGACCTGGCAGGCAGCCCGCGCGCCGCGGCCCATGATGAACGCGATGAACTCGGTCCGCTGGCCCTGGATGCGCCAGACGCGAGCGTCACCGTCGCTTTGGAGGTGTTCGATCTTCTTGGGCGGCAGCTCGCCGAGTTTTTGCAGTTGGATGCAACGCTTGAGGGCCTTCTGCTCCTCAGGGGCCTGCTCGAGAACGTTCGCATCTGCGGAACCGATGACCCCGGCAGTGACGCAGCAGGCGCTAACGAAGGTCATCAACAATAGGGAGCTGACTGGTTTTTTGGTCGTGATCATGATGATGGGTTGGGTGTTTCGGCTAGCGAAGAGGCACTACATATAGGGACTTGGCCCGTGCGATCAAGGGGAGAACGCGGCGACAAGGCGCGTGACAGTGCGAACGCGACGGCCTCCGAGGCGATTCACCGGTGCGGTTCCGCCCGCCAACGGAGATCGCGCTCGTCGCCGCTACATAGTAAGAATCATTTAGGACTTGGACAGGAGACGGCGTCCAACTTCGACGAATCCCTGCGCCACATAAATCGCCATGGCGCCGCCGAGGGCGATCGCCGGGGACCACACGACTGAGACGCCGATGAAGACCGCCAGCAGAACCACGAAGGTGGCGATGGTCGCCGCATTCATCGAGAGGTCCTTGTAGGATCGAAAAGGTACGGTCGACACCATCAGCGCGCCGAGACAGAGCATCGTGGCCGTGAGCGCATGAGGCGCCGCGGATCCCGACAACTGCACGTCCGTCGTGGCGTCAATGCCGACGAGAGCCACCAGGATCGCCGCGGACGCGGGAACGGACAGCCCCATCATGAAGCGGCCCGGGCCTTCTTTTTGGCCGGCCTTGAGGTTGAAGCGCGCCAACCGGACAATCGCGCAACCGGTGTAGGTCGCCGTGACGACAAGCCCGATGGTGCCGAACTCGCTGAGCGCGAACGTGTACATCATCAGCGCGGGCGCGGCGCCAAATGAGATCGCGTCGGACAGAGAATCGAGCTGGACGCCGAACTCGCTTTGCGTGCCCGTCATGCGCGCGATGCGACCGTCGAGGAGGTCGAGGAACGCGGCAACCATCACAAAGATCGCGGCCGTTCCGAAGCGACCACCATCGTTGGCGATCGTCACCGCGGTCAGACCACAGCCCATCGCCGAGAGGGTGATGAGATTGGGCAGCGCGTACATGTAGATCGGCGGCGTCCGCGTCGTCATGGGCCGACGATGCCACAGGACGCAGCGGCCTGCATTCCCCCCTTTACAAGGACCCGGAATCGCGTCGAGGAGCGTTTTTACCGTCCGCCCTGTCTCTGGTACCGTGGCGCCGCTCACGAGGTGATCATGACCCGGCCCCTGAACCCCACGCGCTCCTTCGCAACCACGGCGCTCTGGGTGGCTACCGTCGCGTTGTTCGCGGGTGGCTGCTCGAGCGGCACCGTCATCGAGGAAAAGAAACCCGAGGCTCCGCCGCCCGGGATGATCTCGGTGGTCAAGTACGAGAAGAAGACGCAGCAGCTGATGGACGCCACGCTGAAACTCGGCGCGATGCGCAACAACGTCGACGAGCTGCGGCGCCGCCTCCAGGTCATTTGCGCCGACCACGCCGATCACACCGTCTGCCAGCCGCAAACGGCCGCCGAATACGCGCGCAAGGCGTTCTGCGCCGACGCCGAGTTCACCAAACACGTCGACGCCGTCGTCAACGCGTGCCACCAGGGCCAGTGCAAACAGGTCGATGAGGCCAACCTCATCACGCGCGCCCAGTACATGACGCTGGTGCAGCGCCTTCCGCACTCCCTTGTCACGTTCGGCGCGTCCCGCACCAAGCTCGACCGCCGCGACCGCCGCCAGATTCAGCAGTTCGTCGAGACGATCGGCGCCGACCAGGGCGGCTACGTCATCATCGTCGGGCGCGCTTCCAAGGACGGGTCGTGGCGCAAAAACCTCAAGCTCGCGCTCGATCGCGCCGAGAACACCCGCAAGCACATCGTCGACCAGCTCGGGATCGACACCAACCGCGTGGGCTACATCACGTACGGTCACGCGAAGATGTACCTGACAGGACTGGACGCCGAACGCCTGACCAAGCGCAGGATGTCGGTCAAGCAGGCAAACCGTAGCGCGCTCCTCTTCGCGTATCCCTGCTTCGATAAGAAGGCCAAGTAGTCCGCATGGCCCACCCCAAGCAGCGGTCGACCCGCCTCCTCGCCGACGTCGTCAGCGTCATCATCGTCGCGGCCGTCACAGCGCTTTCGATGCACGGTTGCGGGGATGCCTCCGCCAACGAGCGGCATCAGCGCGATCTCGCCCGGCTGCGCGCGGATTTGAACAAGGAGCGCGCCCGTGTCTCCAAGCTGCAGGCAACGGTGAAACGGCTCAAGTCGGACATCGCCGGCCTCAAGAAACGCCTCGTACCGTTCGAACAGCGGACCTTTGCCAAGCCGTTCCGGGGTGGGCGCGTGAAGCGGTCGAGCGGCGACCTCGAGCTTCCCAGCGGTGTTCGCGTGGTGGGCGTCGGAGAGCGCGGCAAGAAAACGTCGCTCCGCAAACACATCGCAGGCTTTCGCGGCGGGCTGTTCGGCTACTGGGCGACCTGGTGCAAGCCGTGCACGTCCAAAGAGGAGCTTCACCACCTGCGCGTGCTTCAAAAACAGCTGCGCCCGTACCACGTGGATCTCGTCAGCGTTCTCATCGACGACCTGAAGAAGGCCCAAGCGAGCCCGAAGGCCGGCAAGTGGCTGTATCCGTTCTGGTTCGTCAAGGACGGGCATATGCAGATGCTGCCGCGCTCGATGGTTCAGAAGATGGGGCTGGGGCTGCCGTTTTTCCTGCTCACCGATAACGAAGGTCGGATCCGTTGGCATCACCGCGGCAAGCTGGACGACGCGGCCGTGCGCGACTTCATCACCGCGGCGGCGAGGCTCTGAAAACCGTGCGTATCACGTGGCTCGCGCTCGGGCTCCTCTGCGCGACGGCCTGCGCGTCGCCGCATCGCGATCCGATCAAGAAAGACGCCGGTGTCAGCGACACGGAAGCGGACTCGGGTAGCGACAACGATACGTCATCGGCTGTGGACGCAGGGGCGAGCGGCGACACGGGCTCATCGCGCAACGCCGACACGGGCTCATCGAGCAACGCGGATACCGCCACAGCGACCGACACGGCAACGGCCGACGCAGGCCCCTCCGATGCGCAGCCAGCCGACACGCATGTCGATGGCGGCACCAACGGCGACGCAGGGCAGGGCGATTCCGGTGCCGCGGACGCCGGGTCCGTCGATGCCGGTGGCGAGGCCACGGCGTGTTTTGTCGGAGGCCCGCCGGCTCCAGGTGCCAAGATCCTCGACGTTCCCAAGGGCAAGACGACGTGCCCATCGTTCGACAAACCGTTCATCGGGCTGCCCGGGACCGATTACGGCAAACCGACGTTGACGGTCGAGCCGGGCGTGCTCGATGACAAGCACGAGTTCGTGCCGTACAAGAACGGCGATTTCATCCCGATTCGCCCGGGGGCGCAGCCGGGATTCCACGTCTGGACCGCTTTTCGAGTCAAGGTGCCCGGCGCAACATCCAAACAGGTCAAGCTCGAGGTGCTCGCGCGGGGGCTCATGGACTGCGAAGCCAAGGCGTTCGGCGCGCTGCCCACGTACTACGCGACCCAGGATCCGAAGCTCCCCAACACATACGTCTACAAGACCACGCTCGCGCCGGGCCTGCCGACCATCTTCGCCAACACGACTGTCGGCATGGCAGGGCAGTTCTGCGGCAAGTGGCTCGACCTCCGCATACAGGTGCTGCAACAAGGCACCAAGAACTGGGGCAAATCGCAGGTGTTGTTGCGCATCTGGGATGGCGTGACCAAGAACTAGCCAGCGGCGATGCCAGCGTTCACGCGTGTCCGTCGCGTCCTCCCCGGAGCGTTCATCCCGTGGCTCATCTACGTCGGTGCCGTCGCGCTGACGTGCCCGCGTGTCACGTTCGGCAAGCCCTTCACGCACATCGAGCTGTTCGTCGGCTGCGTTGCGACGCTCGCCTGGGCTGTCCTCGCGGCATCCGCTGTAGCCGTCGTCACTGAGCTGCTGCTGGCCGCGCTGCCCGCAACGTCGCGCATCGGTGCCGTGGGCCGGGCGTTTCTGTGGGTGGCGGTCCCGCTGATCCCGATCCTCTCCGTCGTCAAGCTCGCGCTCGTCGGTCAGCACCTGCGCGGCACCGACCTCGCGTACTTCGTTCGCTACCGGCCGTGGCAGGACCCGATCGCCGCGGTCGTCGCTGTTGGCAGCGTTGGTCTCATCGCGCTGCTCGCCTGGCGCACGCACGGGGGCGGGTGGCGACGCGAATCGGACACGGAAGAGGGTTCGTGGCTCGCGACCCTGGCCCCAGGTGGCATCGCCGCCGTCGCATTTTTCACGCTGCTGATCGCCGGCCCGCGAACCGCCGTGTTTGCCCAGAACTATCTGCCAGAGGTTGTCTGGATCACCGACACGATGCCTTCGCGCGACGCCTTCGTTCACTGGCCGCGGCCCGACCTGGCGGACGACAAACTCGCCGGGGAGAAGATCCACGGCTGGCCGGCACCCGACGCGATCGCTGACAAGTTGAACGTCGTCATCATCATGATCGACGGCGTGCGCCACCAACACCTGGGAATCGGAGGCGGGCCCGACGGCGTCACACCCAATATCGACGCCCTCGCGGCGCGTTCGGTGGTCTTCACGCGGGCATACACCGCTTCAGCACACTCGGACTACGCGCAGACATCGCTGGTCGCCGGGCTTCACCCGCGCAAGTACCGAGGCCACGATTTTTTCGACCGAGGCGACCCGCGAACTCCCATCTGGGATGTCCTGAAGCCGCTCGGATACGCGACTTCATTCGTGTCCACGCACAACGAGCGTTGGGGCAGCATGGAGCGGTTCATGCGAACGGACGGCGTCGACTTCTTCAAGCACGCCCCGGACTGGCCAAACGCCCCCACCAAGGGCCGCGGCCACGACACCGCCGTCCCCGAGAGGTTCGTCGTCAACGAGTGGAAGCGCTGGCGAAAGGCCCATCCTGGTCCGCATGTCAGCTACCTGAACTTCCAAGTCACACACTTTCCCTACACGCTGCCCCCCGGCGCGGCGCGACCGTTTCAGCCCGACCGTGGCCGCTTCGATGTCAGCTTCGTGAGCTATCCAAAGAGCGCCGTCCCAGTCATGCGCAACCGGTTCTTCAACGCGCTGCACCACGCCGACCACTGGGTCGGTGAAGTCCTCAGCTTGCTGCGTGAACGCGGCGAGCTCAAGCGCACCCTTGTCGTCGTCGTCAGCGACCATGGTGAGGCGTTCTACGAGCACCACAACCCGACGCACGGCACGGATTTGCTGGAAGAACAGGTGGGATCGATGCTTGTGGTGCATGTGCCCGGCGCCGCGACCCGCGTGGACGCGCAGCCGGTGAGCCTCGTCGACGTCGTTCCCAGCGTGTTGCGCGAGCTCGGCGTTGCCCGCCCGCCCATGATGCAAGGTGCCGACGATATCCTGCGGCCCGATCCGCGCCCGGGCCGAGACGTCTATTTCACCATCCAGGGGCTCGCCAGCATGGACGGTATGGTGCGCGGCCGCTGGAAATTCATCGCCGACATCAACCGGCGCACGACGCGGCTGTTCGACCTGGATGCCGACCCCTCGGAACGAGCCAACCTGGCTCAATCGCGCCCTGAAGTCGCCGCGTGGATGCACAACGCGCTCAACGACTTCATCGACCGTCAGCTCGCTTTTTACGATCGCAAGCTCTGGAAACAGCGGACCATTCGCACCCTCGACGCGCCGTCGCCGACCCGTTGACGCGAACCCCGCGACGTCGTCTCAGGCCCGTTCTTTCTATGTTTCCGTTCGGTTTCGAGCCCGTTTCTATATGATTTTATTGAACTTTTCAGCTTGACCCGGGAGCCAGGGATCCGCAAAAGGATGATTCGTCTACGGCGACCGGCTCTTGGCGCCTTTGCCTGACCTGCGGAGTGAAAAATGAGTAATTTCTCGCAAGGCGACACCGCCTGGATGCTGGCGTCATCGGCGCTCGTGCTGCTGATGGTGCCCGGATTGGCGCTGTTTTATGGCGGCATGGTCCGTGCGAAGAACGTGCTGTCCACGATGATGCACTCGATGGTCGCGCTCGCCATCATCGGCGTCGAATGGGTCGTCGTGGGGTACGCGCTGGCGTTCGGAGATGATGTGGGCGGGTACGGACTTATCGGTTGGGACCCGAAACTCGTGCTGCTCAGCGGGTTCGGTCCCGACGCCCTGTGGCCCGACACGGGCATCCCCCTGTACGTCCACGCCATGTTCCAGGGCATGTTCGCCGTGATTACACCCGCGCTGATCTCCGGCGCGCTCGCCGAACGGATCCGGTTTTCGCGGTACTGCGCGTTCGTCGCGGTCTGGGGGCTGCTCGTCTATGCGCCGCTGTGCCACTGGGTTTGGCACGGTGAAGGCTGGCTCTTCGAGCTCGGCGCCCTCGATTTCGCCGGTGGCACCGTTGTCCATATCGCCGCCGGCATCTCCGCGCTCGTGGCCGCGCTGATGATTCGCCCCCGCATCGGCTACCCGGAACGTCCGATTCGTCCGAGCAGTGCCGCGAACACGCTCTTTGGCGCTGGCCTGCTGTGGTTTGGTTGGTTCGGGTTCAACGGAGGCAGCGCGCTCGGTGCCTCGACCTCGGCCGCGCTCGCTTTCACGGTCACACACGTCGCAGCTGCGGCGGGAGCGCTCGCCTGGATCGCCGTCGAGTGGCGGGTCCACGGCAAACCAACGGCCATCGGATTCGCATCGGGCGCAGTCGCAGGCCTGGTCGGGATCACGCCGGCGGCGGGCTTCGTGTCCCCCGCTTCGGCGCTCATCATCGGCGGGCTATGCGGCGGACTCTGCAACTACGCAGTCTCCATAAAAAGCCGGCTCGGCTACGACGATTCGCTCGACGCGTTCGGGATCCACGGCGTGGGCGGCGCGATCGGTGCCGTCCTGACCGGTGTGCTCGCCAGCAAAGCGCTGTACGACCCGGCAGCGGACGGAGGCTGGCTGATCGACGGAAACCTCGACCAGGTCGGCGTCCAGGTCGTGGGAATCGTCGCCACGGTCGCCTTCGCCGCGCCCATGACGTGGCTGATCGTCAAGTTCATCGGCGCCGGCAACGCATTCGTCGTGGGTGCAAGGCAAGAAGAAGACGGCTTGGACGAAGTCGAACACGGCGAGCGCGCGTACGACCTGCATCCAGACGTGGTGACCGCGATGAGCGCCGAACCCCGCGCAGCGGCCGCACCGCCCACAGTCGTCACCCACACGCTCGCGCTATCGGGCCTGGCGCCGGCACAAATCGCAGCCCGCTGGTCGTCGCTGTGCGCGTCCAACACGCCCCCCGGCAGCTTCATCGCCGTGTATCCGGCCATCGCACGCGTGTCCGGCCGGCGCTTCCGCGTGGTCGACGCCGACGCCGAGTTCGCGCGCAAACACCTCTCTGCGCTGTTCGACGGTGCCGAGATCACCATCGAAGACAGCGTCGCCTACACGTCGCCACGCCTCGCCGACGCCAAGAACGCGGCGTAGCAAAAGGGACTCCCCGTGAAATACATCATCGCCATCATTCGACCCGAGAGGCTGCAGGACGTCCAAGCGGCGCTCATGGAGCGGGACATCTACCTGATGACCGTCTCGGATGTCCGCGGCTGCGGGCGCCAGAAGGGTTTTTCCGAGGTGTACCGCGACCGCGCGATGCTGCGCATGGTCTCCAAGGTCAAGATCGAGATGGCCGTCAACGATGCGTTCGTCGACGCAGCGGTGGATGCCATCACGCTCGCCGCGCGCACCGGGGAAACTGGCGACGGGAAGATCTTCGTTTTGCCGCTTGCAGACTGCGTGCACGTGCGCAGCGGGGCGTCTGGCATGGAGGCCATCGGGCCGGAGCCGCTGCAGGCAAGTGGTCGTGGTGGCGGGCGCTTGAGGTGAGATGCGCGCGTCGGTGGAGCTCGCCGGACGACCCAGCGGTCGAAGCAGTGCAGACGGATCGCCCCTTGCCCTCCGGGATCCTCCACAGGGATTCGTGACCCCGAGAGACCCGTCGCTGGTTCCTCCCCCGGCACTGTCGGCGAGGCTCAAACGCCGCGCACGAACAGCACCACCACCATGCAGCAAGGCGAACCGCCCCGCCGCGCGGACCTACCGCCGGCTTCGACACCGACGGCCCGCCCAACCTACCTGGTGATG
>Ga0114933_10001664_pt1 | contig 24382 bp, 22 predicted proteins | sample 4SBtaG_FD_89691 | JGI IMG/M metagenome (GOLD analysis project Ga0114933, IMG submission 89691) | Deep subsurface microbial communities from Kolumbo volcano to uncover new lineages of life (NeLLi) - 4SBTROV12_W25 metaG | ecosystem: Environmental > Aquatic > Marine > Volcanic | place: Kolumbo... | reverse complement strand
GATTGATAACTAAGTATATGTTTAAGATGTGTAAATCTTTCTATGGTGTCAGAAGGTAATCCTTGCTCCCAATTGTACATACTGATATTAATTGTTGGTTTATCGAATATTGCTGATTCCATTATTAAAGTAGAGTATTCTTGTACTACCACATCACAATTTATGATGGCTTCAGCCATTTCATACATATCTGTCATTTCTAGAGATGATTGCTCGTTTAGATGAGGTCGTTTAGGTTCCCAGAAATGTACAAGTTCACCATATTTGTCTTTTATTGTACGTATCAAGGGCAAGTATTCTTCCACTATCGTACCTCCATCCGCACGCATGCTAAGATGCAGAGGGTGAAACCGAACAAGAAGTTGTGACTTTGGCTGTATTTGATTCATTAATAAGGCATCCAAAATTCCTTCTATTACATCAAATCTACGCTCAAAATGCCTTGGGCCACTCATTCCATAAAATATTAGTTTTTTGTCGGTATCCAGAGATCGATTCTTAAAAAACTCTTGTTTACTATTCGGTAAGAATTGTTTATTTGAGTATTTATCCCAATGTGCAATACCTCCACTGTATATATTGTCCTTATCTATATCGTGAAATACTTCTACTTCTTTTGCCATACTATTGTTCCAGGTAATTACTTTATCTGGCAGGCAACCACGGTAACCTTTTGTACTTGAGTTGTCCCAACTATGAGGGATTGATATTATTTTACAACGATGTCTCTTGGCACTGTTCATAAAGGCGATATCGATACCATATCCGAGTGATGATATAAGTAATATCTGTGGTTTGTATCGAGTGAAATAATCGTCATAAATTTTGCCTGACAAAATCATAGACATGATATATATAAGCGCTTTTCTGGCAAAATAAGAATGACATGTGAACCAGGAGACAAGTTTAATTCCCGTAAATATTAGTTTCCCGAAGAAACTCGTGAATTCCGACTTGTATTGTATCTTACGTAAGTTGATTGTATGGTTAAACAAGTCTCGAGTACTGCCAGAAGTCATTATGCGAATTAAATTTAGGCTTGTGATTAAGGTGTTCTGGCGTATATTTTGCATTGAGTGGCTATACAATACAGGCTCTATGGCAATTTGGTTTTCAGGGAATAATGTTTCGAAGTGCTCCACTTCGTCATCTTGTACAAATAATACAATTTGCTCTCCAGAATCCTTGAGTTTTGTTAAAATATCACTAGAAGCGAGATATCGCATACTGAAAGATCTGTAGGCGTGTATAAAAACAGTCATTTTTAAAAACTACAATCTAGATATTTCAACTATTTTTCTGCCTATATTCAAACCGGCAGTGCCTAGGTTTTCACCGCATTCAGTTTGGGCAAGTTTGTATCTTCCTGGTTGTTTCAATGCAGAATTATTGACTGAATCGCAAATATATTTTCGCAATTGATAAGAGTCGTATGCTACGACCGTAACGTCATTCTCCAGCACTCTTTGGTTGTGTGTCTGGCGTTCATCTGCATCTATATCAAATCTAGCGACTTTGTATGAACTGGGATTCTGATTAGTGTCTTGGAAGCATACGTTGATCGTAGGTGTATCAAATATACTGGATTCGATATTGAGAGTAGAAAACATGTTAATTACAACTTTGCTATGTTTTAGGATGGAGCCTAATTTAATGATTTCTTCTTCGGGCATAAAGTATCGGAGATCACTGCCTATGATTTCTGGATGATCTATTGCTATCAATTCAGTGCCATATTCTTTTAATAAGGCAGCCCATTCATTGTGCTCTGTACTTATTTGCTTGCTTGAGGTTCGGAAATAAATTGGATGTAAGCGTACCAGTAATATGTAATTATCTAGTTCAGGAGTACTTCTAATGGTTTCGCATATTATTTTCGCTATGTAGGGGTTTGATTGGTAAGTATTTGGAGACTTGGTTCCTAAGAGAATGATATGTTTGTTTGCGGGTATATTCAGAATAGAATCTAGTTGTTGCCGAGTCCACAGTTGGTCAGGTGCATTATAAGAATCGTAATGTGGCACTCCCCCGACATAAATCGTATGAGGTTTTTTATGATGCAATGTAACTAATTCAGATTTCATAATTTCGGACCAGGTGATTATATGAGATGTTAAATCTGCACCGTATCCTCTTACAGTGGTGTTGTCCCAACTTAAAACATAGCTGATGGTTTTTATCTTTCTCGCAGATGCTTCTCTTAAAACATATGCATCATGATCGAATGTTCCCAAACTGGTAGTGACTAACACATCAGGTTTTACAAAATCAAAGAATGTTTGGTTAGCTTTGACTAGAGAAAGGTTGTTTTCCAGTAACACAAAACTGCGAATCATTATTGGATGAAGTTTAGCTACTAAAACTAGTAGCCTAACTATGTAAGTTACTATTTTGTTATTAATGTTTGGATGGTTTTTACTATCTTTAATCTCCATTTCAAATAGATCAGAAACGGTTTGAGTTTTTAAGGAAAATTGTCTAACCATCCTCAATATCCTGTTGATGGGTTTATTGCTGTTGCGGTCGTATTGGTCAGTTTCTAATTTATGAACTGGTATATCATGGAATGGGGTAGTATCCAAATAAGTTTTGATACTGTTAGGACCTGAGGTGAGTATAACTGGTTGCAATCCATTTTCAACTAATGTTTTTAGTATGTCTGTTTGGATGATTACTCGTGCGCCAAACCCTTGTTCTATCAGGAGAGCTATGCGGTGTTGCTTTGTAGTCATTCAGTGATGTTAGTCTGAGTATTTCAGTTTTACTCTATTGGGTTTTTCGATTTCCATGATGGATTCAGTTTTAAAACTCAAGGCTTGTGCAACTGTTATGGTGTCTTTGCGAACTCTTCTTAGGCCGTCAGGTTCTAAGGAAGCGGCATGGTCAGTACCTTTCCATGCTCTATCCAGAGTAAAATGTCTTTCGATGAAATCTGCTCCGAGTACAAAAGCAACGCCATCTAATCCTATGCCAGTGTAATGAGCAGAAAAACCTATTCCTTTGACTATGTTGCCATATTCTGATTTGAGCCGACTGATAGTTAAGAGACATATGTCTTTGGGCGGTACAGGGTATCCAGACGTGCAATGATATAGCACTAAATCTTTGAGCCTGCCGGAATTTTCGAATAAGCTGATTATTGAATCCTCTTCCTGAGGAGTGGTCATACCTAATGATAAGTGGATATCTCCAGAGTAATTATTACAAAGGTAATCCAACATGGTGTAATGGGTATTGGAAGGTGAGCCGATTTTTATAAATGGTGGTTCTAGTTCCATTATTTCTTTTGCGGACGTTAAGTCCCAGACTGAGGTACTATATCCTATTCCTATTTCTGTGCAATATTCCATAAGTTCTTTGTGTTGTTCGGAGGAGAATTCCAAGAATTCTCTGTGGTCCCCATATGTGCTCCCATATGAATTTTCTTCAACGGGATGAGGAGCATTGTATTGTTCTGTTGTAAGAAGTTCTTTGGGATTCCGTTTTTGGAATTTCACATACTGAGCATCACAGAAGACTTTTGCTACACGAATCATCTCTTTAGCTATTTCAATGTCTCCTTTATGATTACATCCGATTTCTGCAATAATTGTAGGAGGGTCTCGCTTTATTAGGTTGTTTATATTTAATGAATTGTTATTCATGTAAGTTTACTTTTTGGTGTCGCCAGAATTTCTATTTATGACTTGATGCAATTTTGTTTGGTCACATCGATTAGCACATTTATGATTTGCAGGAAAATTTCCTTGTAAATGCCATTCTCTTAAGAGTCTGTATTTATCTCCATTCCATATGTTTTCTAGTGACTGTTCTTTGACATTACCTAATTTCATTTCGCAATTGTAATCTTGGGTACATGGCACTACGTCGCCATTAGCCATAACAGTCATAGAAGACCAAGGGTATTCACAATACTGTTGAGCATAGTGGGATTTATTGGTCATTTCATCATCTTCTTCGTAATACCATCTGTTATCTTGACTTTTAACATAGGCATAAACGTCTAGGTCTTTCCACATGTCCATGAATTCTTTTTGCATAGATCTGTTATCTGTATTTTCATTTAGTTCAATCATTGTTGGAACAATTAATGTTTTGTAACCTTTCTCTTCTTTCATAGCGATGACGTCTTTGATGGTTTGATAGGCTTTCTCAAAATTGTTATATCGTCCTCTTATTCTTTTTGCGTTGGAGTCATCTAAGGCATCAATGGAACATTTCAAAACTGTCAACCCAGCTTCCATTATGGCTTCAGCTCTTTTGACTGATAAATTGGCAGGAACACAAGAAAAGTAGGTGGGTATGTTACGGTTTGTGCATGCTTGTACTCGGTTCACAATATTTTTATCTACCAAAGGTTCCCCATATCCATGTAAAATTACACATCGAGACACCACATAGAAGTAGAACGCGTTTTCAGAATGTTCATCGAAATTAATACCATATTCGGTATTTATGAAATCCCAGAAAGTCTTCATGTCCTCAGGCGTGTGAGGTGTCATTTGGTCTAATACATTTTCGAATGTTTGATCATCTATCCAGTCAATATCTCGGGTCATTAAACTGGTTCTTGGGCACATGATGCAAGTCATGTTACAGTGATTGGTAGTTTCGATATTGAACACATGCGGTTTACGCGATCTCAGGGATTCCAGCTGCTCTTCTATCTGAATGAGGTCTTTACTGGTTACACGGCCGTCCATTAAATCTTTTTTTAGACTGTCTGCTTTTTGTATAAAATTGATATCGTACATAGTTATTAACCTTATTTGGAATCTATATATTTTTTTATTGAAACAGTTGTTTCCAACCCTTGTAAGCTGTTATGGATGTTGCTGATAGGTTCTTTGTTATTAATTATTGCATCAAGGAAGTTTTCTAATTCATCAACAAACATTGTATTTCTTTCCCAGGAGTCTTCTACTCTAGAAATTTCTTCAATCTCTCCCGAAATGGTTAACTTTGCTATATTTTGGTAATAATCCCATTCTATATTACCGTTTTCACCTATAATTTTCATGGTTCTACTAGGTGGATTTTGTAAGTAATCTATATGAATGTGAATTATAGCATCATCACAAGTTTTTAAGGTTGCACTAACGTAATCTTCTACGTTCGTTCCTAAGCTAGGGCTGTTGCCTCCATGCGCATATATCAATTCTAAGTCGCCGAATATCCAGGTTAAATAATCGATATCGTGGATTTGGGTTAGTGCTACTCCTCCTCCTAATTCTTTTCTGGAAGCATAGCTGTTTCTGTGGTCTTCCCAAGGATGCCATAAAGGTAAGTACTCTCCAGAATTAACGTTTATATGAAGGATTTCCCCGATACTTTTAGTTGATATCCATTTTTTTATGTCGAGTAGATTTGGATGAAATCTGATTTGATAACCTACTGCTACTGTTACTTTTTTTTCATCGATGAGTCTAAGCAATTCCGGTATTGATGTTAGGTCATTTGATATAGGTTTCTCTATAAACACATGTGAATTATGTTCTATTGCCTTCAAAGTATAATCTATGTGCATAGAAGTGGGATTGCAAATAAAAACTAAGTCATATTGATCATTTAAAGCCATATCATAATTATTGTATAAAATAGTATCAGAATGCCCTGTCGGGAAAGGTGGCTTTAAGGTGGAGGTTCGCATTATGCCAATTTTTGTAATCCCTAGTGTGCGGAGATTATTGTAGTGCCTAGATCCTATTGAACCAAACCCAACTATCAATGCACTTAGTTCTGATATGGACTTTACATTATTCTCCATGAAGAAACCTTGAGAAATCTAAGCTTAATTGGTCATCTATATCAACTATATTAGTTGACTGCAGTATGTGACCCATAATTTTACTTCCTGACATGGATGCTAGATGAGTTATGGTATTAGTTCTGATCACATCCAAATACCCGGGCTGGAAATAAGACACCGGTAAGGATTGCCTTGGCTGATTGTAGGGTTCATGTATTTCAGAAGATATTAGTGGGTTTAAATACTCAAAATCTCTGTCTAATGTCCACATTTTATAAGGATGTTCTCTGGAAGGCGTAACCACCCTTAAGGAATCGGCTTCTTTGGTTATGAGCATTTTATTTATACATTCTTCAATAACGTTTACATCCCTGAATGGTGTAGTGGGACGCAAGTGGATTACTAGGTCTGGGGAATAGGATTCGTTGAGTTGTAACCATTCTAAACAATGCTGGAACACGGGTAGATCTGGAGTGTCGTCCTCCGATAGATTAGCGGGTCTAATAAATGGAACTTCTGCATCATAATATATGCTAACGTCTCTTATTTTATCTGAGTCGGTAGTTACTAGAACTCTACTTATAGAAGGTGTTTCCATTGCGCAAATTATGCTGTGCGCTATTAACGGCTTTCCTGCGAGTTCGACTAAGTTCTTATCCGGTATGGATTTTGAACCACCTCTTGCTGGAATAATTGCTAATACATTTGGTTCGGACATAAAAATAAATCTATTAAACTAGGTCTTCTAATAATATATGTTTATCTGCCTTAATCGATTTGTTTAATTGCTTGCCGAGGATATTAGTCGCCTCATTTGGGGGCAATCCTGTTCCTGGTTTCTTGAAGGCTATATCTTCTGGCGACAGTTTGTGACCTGAATTTAGATCTTTGTTTGCGACAATACTTTTTGCAAACAAATCTCTCAATGGTTTAAGCTGCTGAGCCATTTGATCTTTATTAACGGGGTTTTGGATCATCTTTTCTATATATCTTATCCCTTGTACCACCTGAGAAAGTTCATCTAATGTAATTGATGCGGGGACATCGGGGCCGAACATTTGCTTTGAAAAAGTCACATGTATCTCAAGCATGTCAATTTGTATTGCTGATGCTGCCAATGGAGCGAAAATTGTTCCAGAATGGTCTGAAAGCCCTATTGGGACATCGAACAGGTCTCGATACAATGGAATGTTGTTAATTCCAATTTCCTCTGGAGGACAAGGATATGCGGTGGTAGTCTGGAAAACTAACACCGGGATCTTAAATTCTTTCAAAAAGGATAATGTTTGTTGAATCTCTGATATATCACTCATTCCAGTTGATAGTAATACAGGTTTACCTGTTTCGGCGATTTTGGTGAGCATCGGGATATTACTTACCTCTCCAGAAGCTATCTTCCAAGCGGGCATTCCTATTTCTTCCAACATAGCAACAGCTGCTTCTGAAAAAGGTGAACTTAAGAAAGTGATACCTACTTCTGTACAGTGGCTTCGTAATTCTGCCCATTGTTCTTTTGTGAACTCCATACGTTTCCAATACTCGTATCGGTTTGCATCCTGTTTGCTGAATTGAATTCTAAAAGGTTCATCTGGAGTGCTCTCTTCTGAGGCAATGTGAGTTTGAAACTTTATCGCGTCCGCTCCAGCTTCAGCAACTGCATCGATATACGCATGAGCTGCTCCCAGACTCCCATCATGAGCTTGTGCTATTTCTGCTATCACGAAACATCTTCCGTCACCAATGATATTGTTATCTATCGAAATTTTTTTGTTAGGGTTCATTTCAAGCCTCCGTATCAAAAGTAATGGTCTGGGATAGGATTGTTAAATGTCTGAGTAAAGGATGCATAATGTAATAATTAGAGCCTTCGGGATTCTGTTTTATGCTGGTTGGTAATTTTTCATTTTTTATGTATTCTGTGATTACTTCTAATAATAATTGAGACCTTATGTAAGGGTCATATTCGTAATCAATCGTGTTCCAATCAGCAGGTGGGTCGAATCTCCTGCGCAAAACGATTGGACCAGTGTCAATATTCTGGTCAAGCAAGATTGCTGCAGCACCACAGGAGTTGTCTTGGAGCAAACTATAGTAAATGGTGGTACTACCTCTGTAATCGGGTAAATATCCTGGATGAATATGTAAAAATTGTTTTTGGGTGTCAAGGATATTACTTTTTATTATGGCTCCTCCGCTACCAGAATATATGAAAAGTTTAATGCGGGAATTGATGAGAGTTTTTTCTACTTGCTGATCATTAATGTTGGAAGTTTCCAATGTAGTGACATTAGTGCACATTTTTTCTAACATTTCGATTGCACTTGATTCCGAATCAAAAAGTCGGGTGTTATTATTGCTAGAAGGCACCTTAGAGGAACCATTTTCTAACAATATGGCTTCTTTTAAATGGATTCCGTTTTCAATGAGACTTGATAGATATGCGCGGGTTCTCATGGAATCAACTGCTAATAGTCCTATGTTAGTACTAATCATTTAGGTAACGAGCCTTTGTTAAAGACTTTATAATTGACAGTTCGAGCCTCAAAGATATATTCATGAGCTGTTTAACCTCAGGTTTTAAGTGTTGGTCTGATACAGATATGATCAAATCGTTTAGCTTCAAAGCACTGTTTAAATACCTGTAAGTAAGAGACTTTTGTTGTTTTAATAACAGTATGATTGAAAATAGAATGTAATTGATAATCTCTGTATAATTTTTTGATATTGGTTTGAAATTATTGTCGTAGTCAGAGTATATTCGTTTAGTCACTTCAAATTTTTGTAGCAGTTTCTCTGCAAACTCTGAATCTAGGTTATCTTTATCCCCGCTGTTAATAGCGGTAGAATTTAAAAGACTAAGTAGTTTTACAGTAATTGAGCTTTTGTATGTTCCACTTAAGTTATATTCTTTTGAGACCAGTTCTATTTGTCGAATGTGCTCCTGCGAGTATTCTGATACCTCAAGATTTTTAAGGTAATTTTTTCGATTTTCAAAATAGTCTGTGACAAATCTAGAACCATGCCATGGAGTATATTGGTAGTTTTCTTTAGTGACTAATCTGTTTGTGCATGTGTATGTGTATGTGCTATGCATTCAGTCTATGCTTTATGTGTCTTAAAATTAATTCAGTTGCTTCTGGAATAGTTGTATGTTTTTCATAGCTTTTGATAATCAGATCAGGATTTTCAGGAGGATAGAATTTTATATCTTGTCCTACTACATTTTTAGGGTTTTTTAAAGAGTATAAGCCTTTTTGATCACGGGTTTTAATAATCTCTATTGGAACTTCTAAATAAACTTCACAGTACTCCCGGTAATTGGCACGATTCCATGTGCGATCTTCTTCGAACAAGGATAAAATAGAACATATAACGTTAATATTTTGGGAATCAAGGTGCTTACACAAGTTTCGGATGCGATTGGCATTAATTTTACGGTCATCAATAGAGTGTCCTAGGTCATTCATCATGATATTTCGAACGTCATCTCCATCTATAAATACGCAGTTTGAATGTGTCTTTTTTAACTGATCGAATAGATCAGTTCCTATTGAAGTCTTGCCTGATCCAGGCATCCCTATAATCCAAATAATCATATCAAGTGCTTTTTGTGCCTACAAATACTAATACATTACAGAATTGATTAGGGAATAATGTTACCAGTAACTTATCTAAAATTTTTCCAATTAGGTTTAGTCTGTATCCCTGTGAACGATTAGAGCTTTCTGAAGAATTAGAAATTGCTAAAGCCTTCAATCGGTAAAGAATTGATACATTGCGTGCTCTATAAACTTTTGTGGTGTTTAAGGATTGTTCAGCTAGTATCTCTTTGAATTCGGTTTCAGAAAACATGATTCGGTGGAATTCCGTTTTTTTACGGTTACACGAGGAGACTTTATTCCCCAAGCGATTCCAATACCATTCATTTAAGTTCATTTCCCAATTATTAGGCCTAATTGAGATGCAAAATGTACCTTGGTCTTTTAATACCCGTGAACATTCAGATAAAGCTGTTTTGATATCTGAAATATCTTCTATATTATGGTAGACACCAAAAGCCATAACGGTATTATATGAATTGTCAGGAAACGTTAAATTGATAGCATTACCTATCTTGACAGGAAGATCATGGTCGGAAAGTTTTGCGTTGGTTACAGCTATTTCACTACGCTCTACTCCTGTTATATTAAAACCCTGGTAATAGTAATGTTTTAATACACGCCCACCCCCGCATCCAATTTCTAAAGTTGGTGTGCTTTTATCATCCATTACTAGTTCTGCGTATTTAATTGGGTAGATGTTGGTATTTGCAAAGTGGGATTGGTCAGAACCAGTTTCTTCCCATCGTCTATCCCAATAGTTAGGATTACTTTCTTGTCTATAAACTTTTTTCATTCTGAATAATTGTAGGGAAGTATTTTTCAGCGATAGATAAATCACTGAGTGAGTCTATTTCAACCCATCCTCTATTGGTATGTACAGGGGTTAATTTGATAAATTGGTCAGCAAGCATTTGGAGTAGGTCAGTCATGTATAGATGTCTTGCAGACATAGGATTTTTTTCATTAAAATTTTTGTAGGTATCCAGAAAAACTTTTTTACCAGAATGTTTTATACATGTTAAACCAATATATTGTGACTCGATTTCTTTCACACTATTCGGCTTTTGACCTATAGAATAAATGGATTCGTCAGTAATTTTTAACGATTCTGCGTCTTCTAAAGGATTATCGAATCTTTCATTCCAATATTGCTTCCACTCATCATCTACAACCACGGATATGGGTGCTTCAGACTTGATAAGTCTACTCAATATTTCAGGGGAATAAACAATATCGCCGTAAGAAATGACGAATTCTGGTTTCATGATAGGTTCTGCACAAAATAGAGAGTACACCATATTACTGTTTTTATATTGAGGATTATGCACCTTAGTTATACCGGGAATTTGTATTGCTTCACTTTGAAACCCGGTGATTACTATTATGTCGTCGATCCCAATAGATCGCGCTACTTCAATTTGCCATTCTAATATGGTTTTGCCTCTTAGTGGGACCAGGCATTTGGGGATCTTTGCCGTAATAGGCATCAATCGAGTTCCCATACCAGCTGCCAGGATTATTAATTGCATTGATTCATCCAATATCTCAATATGGTTTCATCTAAGTCTTTGGAATTTGGACTGCGTTCAGGATGCCATTGAATACCAACAATAGGAAGCTTCGGATGATACAGACCTTCGATGATTTGATTATTCCATGTAGCAAAAGGATTTAATTCGTCACTTAAATCTAAGATACTAACGCCATCGTCATGATAAGAATTGACAGAAGACTTATGATCAGAAAAACCTGATGTTATGGGGTTTTCTAGGAGGTCTATTTGGTGTTCATGAGCAACTGTGTGTTTGTAAGAGGTGCTGATGTTTTTAGTTATATTACCGCCAAAATATTTGTTAATCATTTGGAACCCTCTGCAAGTTCCAAGAATGGGTAATTTCTTTTTGATCCCTATTGTTAGGATGTCCCACTCAGTAACATCTCTTTGATGGTATATGCTTTCATTTGGATTTGTGGGGGCGTGGATGATTGAATCTCCGCCGGTAATGATTATCCCTGATATATCTACAGAGTTTAGGAACTGTTTAATGTTTGCTAAATTATTTGGGATTAATACAGGTGATATATCATATTTATTTAAATAATTCACCCAGTCGTGACTTATGCTATCTCGATACTCTACGTATGAAGAATTTTCAGTTATCCTCATACTCATCCCAATTAGCATGAGATGCCTCTGACAAGTTTGTTAACACAATCTAATTCTATGACCGTGAATGATTTTAAGTGATTGTAAATTGTGCTTCCACAGCCTATGGCGGCAGGTATACCAAACTCAGCAGCTCTTATTGACATATGTGAGGCTGCTCCGCCATATTCAGTAATAAGACCGGCAATATGATGACTGAAAATCCAATCATATCCTGGATCTGCTGATGATATTAAAATTATCTTGCCATCTAGTTCGGTATATTGAGTGTTTGAATCGTCGAGTATTATTGGTGCTGCGGTAATACGCTCTCCGGAAATATAATTAGGATCAGTTTTTAAGGCTTTAAAATATGAAATATTTGTTGAAGGGCCTATTACATGTGGTAACTTAGTGTGGCATGTAAGATTCCATTTTTTTTCTTGGTATTGTTTGATTCTGATTAAGTCTGCTTTTATAGCAGGGCTAGGGCTTTCAGATGCCAATTTCTCAAATTCGGTGATATTTAAATAGGACAAGTCATCTCTGGAAAATCCAATAAGTTCACCTAGATTAGAAATTGATTCCAGTATTTCATTCACTAATTTCATGAATTCGAACTTTGCAAGTTCTCTGGCTTGAATGCTTTGAATAATGAAGTGAATTAGTTGTTCTGGCTCTACGTGTAGCCCTAATTCGTGTAGTGGTTTATCGATTAAGATGGAGTAAGCATCTGATGAAGTTTTATTAGACAGAGTTGTTTCATTATTATTGTCATGGGACTTATTCTGATTTGATGTGAAATATTTATTGTAGCCGGTTTTGTAGTTTTCAGATGTTATATCGTAGGAACTAGGTCTTAAATGACCATACTGAAGCAATAAAGTGTCTAATGATATCTCCCCTACTTGATAACGAGACATATCTTCGGACATATCTGAAGCTATAGTCGGGATACTTCTATAAATATCAGTTAGTTCTGATTCAGAAAGTATATTTTTTTTCTTTAAGGATTTAAGGATTGAGATGGCAATAAATGCGCATCTTGCTAATTTAGCAAAGACTAAGGTGCCTTTATTTTCGCATTCGGATAGTAAATGGCTTATTTTGTAGCTGATTTCTGTGATGGAATTAGCTCTATGGTTGGGCCATTTATAGATCGAGTCTTCTATTGTCTTTAATACTTCGAGTTCTTTAGAAATTTCAATACGCCGTCCTGAAATAATATCCTCAGTTATTTTGGTCAAGGATTTTTTAAAATGAACCACTTCATTTTCAGTTAAACCTGCGATGTACATGTCTGGGACATAGTCATCAAAACTTGAATCGAAACATGTGGGCGTTAGTTCGAACTCGATTTTGTCGTGTAGTTCTGGATTTGTCTGAAGTTTATATAGGCAATGATTTATCCATTTGTGTGCAGTTTCTTGTTTTATTGATGCTGGTAATAAAGAGTTAAGGCTCAGTTTAATATTGACGTAAGGGACTCCTCCAAGAGATTGTATAAGTTGTTTTTCTCCCATGTCCGCATATCCGAGTTCCGCACGAGACTTTGCCCAACTACTTCGTCCTATGAGCCGTTGATAGAGTGATAGTGCTAATGGCCTGGGCGTTGTGCCTAGCATTTCCACAGGGTTCCAATCAGTCATTGTCCCTAAAAGTGTAAAATCACCAGCATAGACTTTATCTGAATTCGAGATCGATTCAATAAATTGTTGAATGTTGTCGAGCTGTTCATACAGGTCTTCATCTTCTAGGATGTATTTTCTAGCTTTACTAGATATGGGTCTTAATTGAAAGAGATATAATTCATTAGAATCACTTATCCCGAATTCAATGTCTAAATCAGATAAATTGGTGAGAGTTTCAAGTTCCTTGACTAATTCAACACACAATTTTATATGATTATCTTTATAGTCCATAGGTTTACTAAGGAGTTTTTTATTGATGAAAATAGTTTCAATATCTGTTCCATGCCCACTAGTTACAGCGTCAGTGACGCCTGTATTCCGATCTATGTTAATTAATATATAAGGAGCTGCAGACTCCAAATCTCTAGTAAATATCACTCCATTAGACGTTAAATTAGTTTGGTAATGTTGTATAAACACTTCATCATTTGGCAAAGTCGTTAGATTTATTGCAGCATAACTATTGAAGACATCTGAAATCGCCTGATTTATTCGATGTTTATCATCAGATGAAATACCCTGTATTGTCTTAAAAATCCCAGCATTTGACATATTTAAGTTATCTTCGGATGATGAAGTACTTCTAACTATCACAGAGCAATTTATAAAGCGTTTGGATATGGTTTGCATTATGATGTCAGGGTTTTCCTTCCACTGGTGGTATGAAAACTTATATTGCTCTAACACTGTAGCGGATTTCAGTAAAGGTCTGACTTGTTCTAGGGTTTGAGCTTTTCCATGGAATATTGTTTGAGTAACAAAAAGTTGCTTGTGGATAGGAGCTACTAAGCCATTTACATCTGTAGTGTGGTAGGGCAAAGAAGCTGGAAGGTTATTAAGTATATCTTCTAGTTGGGATTCAGGGTTTTTATTAGCAATATCAAATATGTGTGCCATAAAGTTTTGTCTCAGGGTTTTAGGGACATATATAACTCCAGCGAATTCAGATTCATTTGAGTGGGAATAGTTTTGAGCTATGCAAATTTTACTTGGGTCCGTACTCAGACTTTGTAGTGCTTCGGGTAGTAATACACTTGTAGCTCTAACTACTATCAAGTCGTTGTTGGCTGTCTCATTAATTAATGTTAGTCCAGAGGCTTCACCTGTAGAGTTCCAATTTTGATGATATAGAAAATTAAATTCAGGATAACTCTGGATAACTTTTTGGATCTGGTATCCACCTATGTAAGTAATGCCGGGTATTTGGTTTGTTGTTGCAAAGTGATGTATCCAGTCTAAAACGGTTGAGTCGTTGTGGATATTAGTTAGTGAATTTGGCAAACTTTTGCGCTGATCCAACCTCCTACGACCTCGTATGCAGTCTAGTATTAGTAATTCCATAGTGTTAATTAATTAACCCAGGGCATCTAGAATACTATCTGATTTGGGGTCTACTAACTGTGTGGGGTTACTTACAATTTTACAAATGTTAATAAGCTGCACGAATACTTTCACTCGCCAAGGTATGAACCTATATTTACGTGAGGATTTTGTAAGTCCATGGGGGGTTTTCTTAATATCTATAAAAGTGGCCTGTAAAGCTAATAAATATAGTGTGGGTGTTCTATGCTTAGGTATATTGTTTAGAGGGTTATCGAAATCGAATAAGCTAAGTTGGTCAAAACAATATTCTTCAAAAGTTGTTACCGGGTTTTTAAGGATACTTGATTGTTTAGCTATCTTACCTGTATTCAAGGAATTCTGCCTAGCATTTCCTCCATAAGGTATACCGAGTATGGTCATATCATTTGTTGATTTTGTTACTTTGATTTTTAAAAACTCACATAATTCAGATATTTGTAACCTTTGATCTTCTCTAAACTTATTTACAGACGTAATGTGTAAGTAAGGACGGTTTTTGTGACTTTCTATAAGTTCATCGATTTTTTTGTAAGTCCTCAGCCAATAAACTGCTCCTTTGCTAGCTGTTAGATCATAAAATTCATTTGGGTTAATAGTCTTTAAATATGTTTCTCTTAAGGATGCATAACTTTCTAAGGGTTTTCTATAAGGAAATATTAATTTAGAATTTGCTAGTAGTGCTTCGTTTGACCAGTCAAACCCTCGAGCTGTGCATAGCATTGCATAATACTTAACTTCTTTATTTTTATAGTTTTCATGAGAAGAATGAAAACATTGGAAAAAATACCTTAAGTATTCAATGCTGTTCATCACTTCTCTTTTTTTAATATTGAGCAAATCTTTAAATAATTCGATATCAAATGGTCCTATGGATTTTCTGAGATCGAATTTAGAACGAGTATCCCCTAATGTGTTTATGGAGAGTCTTTCTCCAAATCTATCTTCAAAATGTGCAATAAAGGCGGTATTTAATTCTTTAACAGGCGCTGTTGTATTGCCCTTACTAATACGATTGAAAGTCATAGCAAAATAAAATTCGGACGGCCAACTTAAGATATCAGGATGATTGTCCAGCAGAGCCAGGATTGCACTATTTGCTGATCTAGGCGCTCCAACCAGGAATAAAAATTTTGGTTCTTTAGGGTTATGATTTGTCATAGGTTGTGAGGAATAAACTTTTTTGTAGAGTTATAAAACCATTAAGAAATAAAGTACTTCGAAGGGCTAGTTTATCGTCTATAATCAAGTCCTCTTTGGTGACTGGCTGTACAAACCCAAGAGCTTCATTTGGATAGAATGAAACTTTGGTTTGTCCAAATGCTAGTGTGCAGGCCAGGATTGTATGCTTACGATTATCTATTATTGCTGATACAGGTTTTGTTGCTTTTTTAACATATTGTATAAAATCAAAATCGCATTGAGTGATACCTGTTCCTCCACTCTGATCAGGACCATCCACAAAAATGAAATCGTAAGGATAGTCTGGCTTGTTTTCGTATATGACTCCAGTAATCAATGAATAACTATCTGTCGATAGTGGCGAATGATGTACTTCTACAAAGTCAGTGAATTTCTCCGGTATATTGGTTTTTGACTGTTCGTACCATTCGAGTTTATCTTCCATGGATATCAATTTCATATTATTCAGTCGTGTGTCATCTGGATTTTCTTCTCTGTTATCCAACATCGCTTGGGCAATAACGATCGTCGATTTACCAGTCCCACATTCAAGTACGTATTGAGGTTTTATGTTCTTTACATAGGTGTATAGGTTCAAATAATCTGGATATGATACCCCGGAAGACTCAGAGTTTTGGTTTGCATAATCTATAGCTTCTCTTAACGAGGCTGGTAAGTCTTCATAAGTTATTTTGGGAGGAGACTTGAAGAGAGTACGCTTGATATTGTTTAAAACCTTTTTGATCATTTTAGCTCCCAGATACGATTTCAGATTCAACCATCCCAGTTTCGGATAACTTGTATTCTTTGTTAAATTTAATTATGGGTGGTGAATGATGGGCAGATACAATTAAGATAGTGCTCGGATTTAAATGTCTCATAAAGTTGCTTAGAACTTGTTGTTCGGTTGCGGCATCTAAATTTGAAGTTGCTTCATCTAATATAACTACAGAAGGTGATTGTATATAAACTCGAGCTAATAAGAGGCGTTGACGTTGTCCTAGAGAAAAATTGCCAGCATTGTCTCCAATCGGTTCATTCAATACGTTGTGTTGTTCTAGGATTTCATTCAAACAAGCTTCTTTGAGTATTTTTTTTATTCTTCCAGGTTCCATTTGGCATTCTGGGTCTATGAAATTCTTTAAAGTGGTATTTGGAATATACATTTCATTGGAGGCGTAGAATATATGGTCAGTTACTTTTGTGTTTATAGTGGTTGCTTTGTTAGGTGAGTAATTATTAATTGTTATGATGCCTTCGTCGGGAATAAAGTAGCCTGCTATGACCTTTAACAAGGTTGATTTACCATCTCCGGATTTTCCGGTTAGTAGAATGCGGTCTCCTTTAGAGATTGAGGTAGAAAGATTATTTAATATCAGGTTTTGATCAAAAGAGAATGACACGTTATCTAGGTGTATACCTTCAATACCGTTGATTCTTGTTTGATATCCAACATTATTTGAGTCTAATCGTTGCATGGTTTCTAAACATTGAAGAGTTCCTGATCTATGTTCTTTAATATTCACCCAATGTACTTGATACTCAGCTGTATATGCTCTTAGTCTACTGAACAGTAAGATCAGTATCAGCAATGTTTCGATAGACAAAGGAACCAATGTTGAAGCAATAGTTACTATGATCAAAAGCGAAATTAACCCGAACGAGTCTGATAACATAGTTACTCGTTCGCCTGTGGTCCGTTTATCTACTCTCCAAGACCAATCTTTCTGTATGATGGTGTTCATTTTTCTCAGGACCACATCTTTTAAATTATCAAATTTTATTATTTCGAAACCTCGTATGTTTTGATTGACTTCGTATAGCATTTCTTCATGTGTGCCTACTTTGACTTCTCCGATAGATTTCATTCGATTAAAATTGCGCACGTTTATTAGGATTGATACTATTCCGAGAATGATTGCTGCACTTGTAATGATGGGTGATGCTACAAGAGCTGTGGTAAATAAAACAATGATAGATATGAGAGAGGATAATAATCCCAACCAAGCCATAAAGTGTGCAGATGATACGCCTGATAACTGAAGTATCAGGTTAGCCATTTCCTCAGGTTTCTCTTTGTTGTGAGCATTCCCGGTCAGGCCAAGATACAGGGTTACGATGCGATTGGCTTGCTTGGCATAAATATTATACCTGGTTACAGCATTTATACGGGCTCGGTACATACGTAAGAAGGCCCATATTATGATGATAGTAAATGTGCAAAGGCTTAGTAATATTACATAAGCGCTCGTGGTTATACTTGTGAACGCTATTGGTATGTACTGGCTTATGCTGGCAGTGATTCCAGAGTTGTCAGTGCTGTTTAGTATCAAGTAAATCAACCCTAGAATCGATATCTCTAATGGCGGTATCAGCAAATTGAGGATTAAAATCTGGATGACTTTCAGACGATTTTCAAGGGCTAATTTTAATATTTCTTTACGTAACATATAACGTGGTTATGATCTGATGGTTTCTTTGATATAAGATAGATAACTTAATGAAGGGTCGCTTTCTTCATGCCCTCCATGCACTTGATGATTCAAGAAGGTATCAACATCTGTAGAGCTATAGGGCAGGTCATAATCTCCTTTGTAGATTTGTGAAATAGCTTCTGTTAATTCTTTTGTGTTGGATACTTTCCAACATGCATTATATTTTTCCCATATCATGGTGTTTTCATTGAAATAACTGGGATAAATAAAGATTTTATTGAGATAATAGGCATCGAATACGATGCTGGACATGTAGTTTATGATGACATCTGCCCATTCAATCAAATGCAGAGAATGTTCCTGTGAAACTCTGCCAATTGTTGTTAGCCGAGTGTCGGACAATCCAGCTCTCGTATGGGGCTTGATGACTAAATCTGTAAATGCTAGCTTGTCTATGGCATTTAAAGATTCATATATTTCATCAGGATTGCTACGATATTGAATTGAATGGTCAAAGAATACTAGTTTCAGATTGGGATTTTGATAAGGTATAGGATTGGCTCCAATGAGTGTCTTATAAGTGTTATGCCAAGCTTTACTAAAACGTGGGTTGCCGAGTACATGCATTTTATTTTCTTTAATACCAACTCGTGAATATTTGCTTTTCACGTTTTCAGAAGCAACTATAAAATTGTCGATCCATCCCCAGTTGGTATCCATACGTGTACGGTCTTGGTCCAGATTTCCTTGATTGGTCCAGAAATCATTATCAGCACAATCTAAGCCATGAGGGTGTCCCACTATAGGGATTTTTCTGGTTTTGCATACAGAATTGATTATGTTGTAAATAAATTTATTCTGGGAACCATAATCTACAATGACAATTCCTATGTTTTTAGAATGGAGCAAATTATTGAACCAATTGACGTTATACAAATAGGGTTTCAATCGAGAATTGTAGATCCTATTTCTTATCTTGGATTTTATGGAAAGTTTCCCATTATTAGGGAATTTTGACACTGATAGGCTATTTGTTAAAAATGAAAACAATTTATATTTCAAACTAGGAGAATAAAGATCATAAATATATTGTATTTTGACTCGATGTTTATCTTCTATATAGCTGACTCTGAAATCATTTTTGAGATCGAAATTTGGATCTATGCAAGCAATCACTGTTTCCTTGGGATGACATTCTAAGGATTTGTCTAGCACAGGAGTCATGTGGTCTAGGTCATTAAATGACCTGAATATGAATAACATTTTTTTCATTTGCAAAAGAATGATCCAGAAAAAGAACCTACTAGTTTATTCCATCGGTAGAGTAAGATATCTCTCTTAGAATTGATGAAGTTTTTGTGTGATCGCCACTCACGGAAGTCATCAAAAACCCTGTAAAGCTCGCAAAAAATGAAAGGTAACAGATCTAGTTTTTTATGGACTCCTATGTTAATCATAGCTTTTTTTTCTCGATTGAAACGATGCCTGATTTGAGCCCAAGTTTCTCTATGACTGTGAACAATTGAAGCTTGAGGTTCATAATGTACCTTTAACCCTCTTTCCATCCAGTATTTTGCCCATTCAATGTCTTCTTGCCCAGATAATAATTCATTGAAATTATGGGCATGCCAAGCGGTTTTTCTTAAACTAGAATTTGCATTGTGAGAAAAATAATTTGGAGCTTTCAATATGAGGGGTTGATCATTGAAAGTCCTTAATAGATCTTGGTACTCTGGAAATCTAGAATCTAGATCGCCCACTTGCTTTCCGTATACCATTGCGACAGATAAGTCAGATAATGGTTTGGTTATTTTTTCAAGATATGTTTTATTGCAAGGAATAGTATGCGCGGAAATTAAAACTAAGTGGTTATGTGTTGCTTGTTCTATTCCTTTATTTAATGAATATCCAAACGTGAAGTCGGATTTTTTTATATTAATAATTCGGTCACAATATTTTTGAGCAATCTCGACTGTGTTATCTGTAGATTCTGAATCTACTAATATTATTTCTATATTCTTTAAGGTTTGTGATTTTAATGCTATTAGCAAGTTTTCAATATACTCAGACTCGTTGTAAGTACGAATTATTATCGATATTGGATTAGTGTGATTAGTTGTCATTATGTATGCCTAACCCTAATAAGAGATTATTCAAAGTTTGTTCATGAACTTTGTCCCAAGCGATAGGGCTACTGTTGGAATTATGTGGCGCCAGTAATACATTGTCTAGTGTTCTAAGTTTACTAGCTGAAGGAAGCGGCTCATCTTCAAACACGTCTAGAGCTGCTCCTTTAATTTTCCCGTCTGCTAAAGCTTCGACTAATGCAATTTCATCGATTAATGGGCCGCGAGCTGCATTAATGATGTATGGTTTGTTGCTCATGTTTGTAAATTCAGGAGTAGAAAGGATATGGAAGCTCGAATCGTTCAAATCACAATTTAAAGTAATGAAATCTGAGTTTGCAAGCAGAAAATCTTTAGACACTAGTTGAATGTTGACACTATCCAAGAATTGTTTAGGAGGATCACAAGGATCATGTCCTAAGATTTGTATACCAAATGGGGATGCTTTCCGTGCTATTGCTTGTCCGATGTTGCCTAATCCTATTATCCCTAGAGTACATTCTTGCAGGGATACTAGATTTCTTTTTTCCCAAATATGATTTTTGACATCCATATCCATTGTGTGAAGCTGTCGTGCAAAACTTAATATATAGCCTAATACAGTGTCGGATACTGGATTTGTGAAAGCATTGGGGGTGTTGAAAACTTGAATATTTTTCTGATTAGCATATGCTTTATCTATTGAATCGATACCTGTTCCCCATTTCGATATTACAGATAATTGCTTGGCTGCATCAAGGACTTTAGGAGTGAAACGATCATCCCCACAGATAGCCCCATCGATATCTTTGATTATGCCGAGTAGTTCATTTTCTTCAAGCCGTTCAGTAACCTCTGGGACAACGGGTTCCAAATTATATTTTTCGAAAACGTACATATAGTCTTTTAATACAGGCTGGAAGTAGGGAGCTGATATTAATATGCGTTTTTTCATGATAATTATTGGATCGTGTCCAGATAACTTAGGGTTAAAGGATCGTCTTTCATAAGTTGTGTTACTAGGGATAAATCTTCTAGGTTATCAACCGCATGGCTATCATATTCACTTTCTATCATACGAACATTGTATCCGTGTTCCATAAAACGATTCATATCTACTGATTCAGCAATTTCTAACGGAGTAGGTGTTAGCTCGGTGTATAGTTTCAAGCCAGATCGAGTGAATGGGATAATACATACTTGTTTGTACAAGGAAATGCTGGATAAATTTGAGACGTCAGCTAAATGAGGAATAGGGCTTCGAGACATATATAGTGCATCCGATTCATTGTTCACGACAACCTTAATAGTATTTTGGTTTAGGTAGTCTGAATGTTCGGTTATACGCTTCATAAGATTTGTACATATTATTGATGGATCTTGAAGCATTGGCCCTAGAGCAAGGTCTATCATCTCTGGGTAGGTCATTGGCTCGTCTCCTTGAACCATTACAATGAGTTCAGCGTTCAAGGATTCAGCAGCTTCCGCAGTCCTGTCACTAGCACGCTGATGTGTAGATGATGTCATGATGGCTTTCCCTCCCAAATTCGTGATTGCATCATGAATTTCTTTATCACATGTGGCTACGTATACTTCAGAAAGTACTTTTGACATTGAGACTCTTCGGCGCACGTGTTCTATCATAGGTAATCCCAAAATATCTGCTAACGGTTTACCGGGAAATCTACTGGAACCCATTCGTGCTGGTATGATTGCTACTGCATCCATTCATTCCTCCTATGAATCTATTATTATGGTGTCTAGCCAGTCAGTATTGGTCATATACCAATCAATAGTCATTTGAATTCCATCCTCAAAAGATACTTTAGGAACCCAGTTCAGCATCTTTTGCGCTTTAGTTATATCTGCGTAAGTTGAGGTCACATCTGCACTATTTCGGGGCATATACTTTTTTTGAGCGGTTTTGCCAAGCTTATCTTCTATAAGGGCGATGACTTTATTAACAGATACTGGATTATTCGAGCCAAGATTAAAAATTTGGTAGCCCACTTTTTCAAGGCTCTTTATAGTGCCAGTTGCAACATCGTTTACATGTGTGAAATCTCTGGTTTGGCTACCATCCCCAAAAACTGTTAAAGTGCCGCCTTCGTTAATTAATTTTATGAATTTGAAGATGCTCATGTCTGGGCGACCAAACTGGCCGTAAACAGTGAAATATCGGTTGATGCTGATATCGATGTTATATTGGTGATGATACGAGTAACATAATAATTCAGCCGACTTTTTTGATACAGAGTAGGGTGTTAATGGAGAATCGGTTGGACAAGATTCTGCAATAAGATTGGAGTATGTTTCTCCATATAAACTTGATGTAGAAGCTAATACAAATTTATCTGTTTTTGTGGATCTGCATAATTCTAATAAATTAAGAGTTCCTATAAGATTAGTATTTAAATATCCATGGGGGTCTAACAAAGACTGCCTTACTCCTGCTCTAGCTGCCAAATGGATGATTCCTTCGAACTTAGTGTTTGTGAACAGGTTTAGGGTACCAGAGTCAAGAATGTCCATACTGTGAAATTCAAAGTCTTCGTAATTTTGCAATTGACTTAGCCTGACATGTTTGATGGTAGGATCATAGGAATCATTTATTGAATCAATGCCTGTAATGTGATGCCCCGATTCAAGTAGTTGCATACATACTTGTGTCCCTACAAATCCAATGGATCCCGTTACCAGATAATTACTCATTACAATTTAACAACGCTAGATTTACTTTCAGTCACATTGGCGGTTGCGTTGCGTGTGTCTAATATGCACTTACTATGCCGTACCACCCAATTCCAGTCGTAATTACTATGATTGGTTGTTATCACCACACAATCAAACCCTGACATTGTTGACTCATCCAAAGTTATAGACGACATATCAAAATGTTCGTATTTCAAACCGGGAATGTAAGGATCGTTATAGGACACTAACGCCCCTTTATTTTTTAATATGTCTATGACGTCTAATGATGGAGATTCTCTAAAATCAGAAACATCCGGTTTGTAAGCGATACCTAGTATCAGAATTTTCGATCCTTTCAAAGATCTTCTCGATTGATTTAGAATATCAGCAATTTTACTTACCACATAATCTGGCATACTGGTGTTCACTTCTGTGGCTAACTGAATAAATCTTGCATTGTAATTTAGGGTTTTCAATTTCCATGCTAGAAATTGAGGATCCACTGGTATGCAATGACCTCCCAGTCCTGGGCCTGGATAGAAAGGTGTGAACCCGAAAGGTTTTGTTGCTGCCGCATTTATAACTTCCCAAACGTCTATATCCAGATGGTTGCACATTATTGCTATTTCATTTACCAATCCTATGTTTGTAGCTCGATACGTATTTTCTAGAAGTTTCACCATTTCTGCTACCTTAGTGGATGATACTGGGACAATGGTTTGAATTGCGGATTTATAAAGAGAGATACCAATTTCAGTACAAGATTTGGTGATGCCTCCTAGCACTTTTGGTGTGTCAGTCACCGTCCAAGTTTGATTATTCGGATCGATTCGCTCAGGTGAAAAGGCTACGAAAATATTCTTTCCAATTTCTAATGTTCCATTTTCGGAACTCTCTAATATTGGAACTATAATTTCTTCAGTGGTCCCGGGATAGGTAGTGCTTTCTAGTACAATGAGCATGTCCTCATGGACATATTTTGAGATTGAATTAGTTGCATTGATAATGAATGACACATCTGGATCCTTGGTTTTACTTACTGGTGTAGGCACACAGATTATTACACAATCAGATGTTGCAATGGAGGAATAGTCTGTGGTTGCTGTTAGTGTTCCTCCGCTGCTTACTTGAGGAGATAAATATTTGATACTTTCTGAAGAGATGTCACCGATGTAGGATTCTCCTGAATTGATTGTATTCACTTTTGATTCATCGTTGTCTATGGTGCTCACATGGAAACCAGCTGAGGCAAATGCGATCGCAAGAGGCAATCCAACATATCCCGCTCCAATAACGGAAATTTGAGCAGTTTTGTTCTCAATTTTACTTTTTAGATCAGAATCCATATTACTTCCACATATAATTTGGCAAAGCTCCGCCATTTGCTAACATGGAGCGTTGCTTATATAACGATATCGG
>Ga0114933_10001663_pt1 | contig 24387 bp, 23 predicted proteins | sample 4SBtaG_FD_89691 | JGI IMG/M metagenome (GOLD analysis project Ga0114933, IMG submission 89691) | Deep subsurface microbial communities from Kolumbo volcano to uncover new lineages of life (NeLLi) - 4SBTROV12_W25 metaG | ecosystem: Environmental > Aquatic > Marine > Volcanic | place: Kolumbo... | reverse complement strand
TGGCTGGACATCGGCGCGAACTGGTACGCCAACGACCAGGTCAAGCTCTCCGGTCAGTACATCGGCGAGCACCGCTTGACCGAGGGCGAGCTGGCTCACGGTGCCCGACTGGCTTTGCAAGCGGAGCTGTAGGCCTCAGCGTTTCCGAAGGTGGAAGGCCCAGGACTTGCCGTCTTCGTTCGTGGCGATGCCGAACATCTGGTCGGGCCAGGTCGCGACCGCGACGTGCTCGACGGCCGTGCCGTTGACCCAGAAGTGCAGCACCCCGTCGCTGGCCTTCCAGCTGTTGTCGGGCACCTCGAGGGTCACGTCGAGCGAGCCGTCGTGGTTGAAGGTCAGGTCCAGGTCCACGGGCTGGTCGGGGTCGAGATCTTCCAGGCGCCAGCTGGTTCCGGCGACCATCGCCCTCAGGTCGGCGTCCTCCTGCAGCGCGGCCGGCTCGTTGAGCTCGCGCTCGGCGGGCGCTTCGCGGACCAGCGCGAAGCCCCAGGTCTTGTCCTTCTCGTTCCTCGCAGTGCCGCGGATCAGGTTGAGGTCGGTGAAGACCCCCCGGTACTCGACGAAGGCGTCGTTCATCGTCAGCGTCACGACCGCGCCGTCCTGGGCCCAGGCGTCGTTGTCGGCGGTGGTGTCGTCCTGGTTGTGCAGCTGGGCCTTGCCCTCGTCCAGGAACTCGACCTCGTAGGCGTGCGTGCCGTCCGGGGCCGAGTAGTAGAGCGTCCAGGGGCTGGAGCGCACGTCCATCGGGGCCGGCACGGTCGAGGCGTCGTCGTCGGGGCTCGGCGTCCGGAACTCCGACGTCGGGATGTCCCGGGTCTTCGGCAGATCGCGCACGGCGAGCGCCGGGATCGGGTCGCTGGGGACCTCGCGCCGGTGGGCGGAGAAGTCGGGGTATTTCACGCAGGCGAGCAGGAACAGCACGCCCTCAGTTTAGTCGTCCAGGCCGTAGCGCGCCGCGAGGTCCGTGCGGAGGATGCGAGCCGGGTCGATCTCGGTCCGCAGGTTCTCGAAGGCGGTCAGCGCCTCCTGCCCCCAGGCGCGCCGGGCGTGCTGCGACGTGAGCACGAGGTCCTTGGCCGGGTAGAAGCGGCCGCCGGCGTCGATGACGACATCGGCGAGCTCGTGGCACATCTGCCAGAGGTGCTTCTTGTTGTCCCGGGTGACCGGGTAGTCCAGCGCCAAGGAGTAGCCGTCGAGGGCGTGCGAGAGCAGGAAGTCGTCGGGCCGGTAGCGCTTCAGGACGCCCAGGTAGCTGACGATTCCTCGCCGCTTCGAGACCCGGAGGATCTCGGTGAACACACGCTCCGCGTGCTCGCGCGGCACGAAGGGCTGGTACTGGATGAAGCCGCCGGGGTCGTAGGCGTTCCGGAACCCGGGCATCTGGTCGAGCAGGAAGTGGAAGGCGGCGTGGGGCTGGTAGAAGGGGCGCGTGCTGCCGTGCTTGCTGGCCAGGTACTTGAGCTGGTTCGTGAACTGCACGCCCGCGTTGCTCGAGTAGAAGATCTTCAGGACCGTCGGCACCAGCGGCATCGGCACGCCCATCATGGTGCCCGGCAGCTTCTGCTCCTCGACCGCGAGCGTGCGCTCGGCGTCCGGATCCTCGCCCGGCTTCACGTAGCAGGCCCGGTGCAGCTGGCCTCGGCCGGCCGGCGAGGACCCCAACCCGAAGCAGTCGACCCAGCTGACGTAGTAGTCGTTGTTCTTCGCTTCGCCCTCGAAGTACTCGAACTGGGTGGCGAGGTCCGGCGCAGAGAACTGTTGAACGAGCAGCCGGCCGCCGTAGACGCGCTTGAGCTGGAGCTTCACGCGGGTGACCGCCCCAAGCATGCCGAAGCCCCCGATGACCGCGTGGAAGAGGTCGGCGTTCTCGTCGCGAGACAGGGTGACCAGCTTGCCGCTCGGCGTGACGAGGTCGAGCTCCAGGACGTGGTCGCCGATGCCGCCGAGCGCGTAGTGGTTCTTGCCGTGCACGTTCATGGCGACGCAGCCGCCGAGCGTCGGCCAGCTCGTGCCGGGCACGACCGGGGGCCACCATCCCGCCGACAGCGTGTGCTGCCAGAGCTCGTTGATGGTGAGCCCGGGCTCGCTCTCGATGACGCCGGTCTCCGGATCCCAGGCCAGGATGCGCTTCATGTGCCGCATGTCGACGATGAGCTCGCCCGTGTTCAGGGCGGCGTCGCCATAGCTCCGCCCCGAGCCGCGCATGCCGACGCGCACCCCCTCCTCGGTGGCGCGGGCGAAGAGCGTGGCCAGCTCGTCGGCGGATCGGGGCTGGGCGAAGACCGAGAGCCCGACCGCGGCCAGTCCGAAGCCGTCGAAGACGCGCCGGGGGAGGGCATGGCGCAGCTGCATCAGACGTTCGTCTTGCGGAAGATGAAGCTCGGAACCGCCTGGATGATCGACATGATCGGCCACCAGATGAGCGGCACGTAGCCGCTGCCCGTGCCGCGCTCGGCGAGCTTGAGCACACCGGTGGCGGCCTCGTCCGCGTCGATCATGAAGGGCAGCTTCTTGCCGGTGGTCATCGGGGTCCGCACAGGTCCGGGCTTCACGGTCACGACCTCTACGCCGTAGCGGTGACAGCGATTGCGGAGCGCCTCCATGTAGGCGGTCAAGCCGGCCTTGGAGGCGGTGTACACCGGAGCTCCTCGTCGTCCTCGGTCCCCTGCGACGCTCGAGATGCCGACCAGGGTGCCCTGACGCTGAGCCTCCATCAGGCCTGCGGCGAGGTCGAGCCAGCGCACAGCGCCGACCAGGTTGACCTCCAACATCGCGCGATCCTTGGCGAAGTCGTACTCGCCCTCCTCGACCTCGGGCATCACGCCTGCGCAGTAGATCAAGAGATCGAGGCCCCCGAGCTCCTCGACGAGGCCGTCGAAGATGGCGGGGGCAGCGTCGTAGTCGAGCACGTCGTGGGCGGCGACGAGGACCTCGTTCCGGGCCTTGGCGGCCAGCTCTTCTAGGCGCTCCTTGCGGCGAGCGATGGCCGCCACCCGGGTCCCCTGGGCGCTCAGCTGGAGCACGATCTGTTCGCCGATTCCGGAGCTCGCCCCGACGACGATGGCGCGATGAAACATGGCGCCTCCCTAACGCTGCGAGCGCGCCACCCGCACCATGCGTCCACGGAGCTCGACCCGGTCCACGCGGTCGAGGACCTGGGCCGCGAGGACCTCGGGCATGCAGATGAAGCTCTTGTCGTAGCGGACCGTGATCCGGCCGATGCGGACGCCGGGGATGTTCGCTTCGTTCGCGAGCGCACCGACGAGGTCGCCGGGACGGATGCCGTGCTTCTTGCCGGCCGGGACGTAGAGCTCCGACTCGTTCTGGTCCTCGTCGGGGGGAGCGGCTTCGATCGCGCCGCCCTCGGCCTTCATCAGCATCGAGAGCGCGGCGACCGCGATGTCCTCGTGGCTTCGGCCCTCGGCGACGAGGTCCTCGACCAGGCCGGCGGCGGAGGTGCCGGCTTCGTCCATGCGCTGGATGAAGCGCTCCTTCTGACGCCTGGCGAGCACGTCATCGCTGGGGGGGCTGATGCGGGCGATGTTCACGCCGAGCTCGCGGGCCAGGCCGCGGATGCGCTTCTGCTGGATCGGCGTGACGAAGCTGATGGCCCGGCCCTTGGCTCCGGCCCGGCCCGTGCGCCCGATGCGGTGCACGTAGGACTCGGTGTCCGTCGGCAGGTCCAGGTTGATCACGTGCGTGATGTGGTCCACGTCGAGACCGCGCGCGGCGATGTCGGTGGCGACGACGACCTCGAGGTGCTTGTCCCTCAGCTGTCGGACGACCCGCTCCCGGGCCGGCTGGGAGAGGTCCGAGTTCAGCGCTGCGCAGCGGATCCCGACCTTGGCGAGGGCCTCGGAGGCGCGGCCGCAGTCCGCCTTGGTGCGGGCGAAGACCAAGGTGGTGCCTCGCCGAAGTGCGGCGAGCACCCGGATGAGCAGCGCCAGCTTCTGCTTATGCGGCGTGTGGATCCAGATCTGCTCGATGTGGTCCACCGAGAGCGGCTTGTCCTCGACCTGGACCTCGACCGGGTCGACCAGGTGCGAGGCCGCGACGCGACGGATGGCGTTGGGCATCGTGGCCGAGAAGAGCGCGACCTGGCGCTCCTGGGGGACCGCCGAGAGGATGTGGTCGACGTCGTCGATGAAGCCCATGCGGAGCATCTCGTCGGCCTCGTCGAGCACCACGACCTCGACCTGGGAGAGGTCCACCTTGTCGCGGTCCATCAGGTCGATGAGTCGCCCGGGAGTGGCGACCACGACCGTGGCCTTTCGGAGCGCCGTCACCTGGGGACCGTAGGGTGCGCCGCCGTAGACGGTCGCGCCGTGAATCGGCAGATCCCCGCACATCGAGCGGATTGCCCGCGAGGTCTGCTGGGCGAGCTCCCGGGTCGGCGCCAGGACCAGGGCGCGAGGCTTGCGGCCGCCCGCCTTGAGGCGCTCGAGCATCGGCAGCGCGAAGGCCGCGGTCTTGCCGGAGCCGGTGCGCGCACGACCGATGACGTCGCGGCCCTCGAGCATCGAGGGCATCACGGCTGCCTGGATCGGGGTCGGGGTGTTGAAGCCGAGCTTGGCGCAGGCCGCGAGCAGGCTCGGGTCCAGCGGGAGGTCGGAAAACGGGGGCAGCTCGGACATCCCCGCCGGATAACGCGTCAGTCCGCTTCGACGACGTCGCCGCCCAGCCCGAGCTCGAAGCGTCGACCCTTCGCCGGCCCGCGCAGTACGGTCGCTCCGACCACGACGTCTCGGGACAGGACTCCGAGCTGTGTGACCTCGACCGCGACGTAGTGGGCGCAGGTGCTGTCGGGCTGGAAGCCCAGGTCGTGGAAGCTCGAGGTGAACTCGTCGAAGGCCGCGTCGTAGCCCAGCAGTGCCTTCTCGAGGGCTCGCAGCTCGTCGTAGACACAGCGCAGCGTGCCGGCCTCGTCCAGCTGGGGCACCAGGGTGCCGTGCTCGACAGCGACGCGCTCTTCCCCGGTCCGTGCGCTGTCCTCGGGCCACCAGTCGTCGCGGTTGCCGACGACCCCGTCGGCGTCGAGGAAGTTCAGGATGGCGACGTCGTCAAGGCGGTCGAGCTCTGTCGGCTCGAGCGTGGAGCCGGGGCCGGTCGTGAAGAGGCGGCCCCGCTCCGGTCCTCGGGTCACCAGGACCAGGAGCTCCAGGCCGTTCATGGCGCAGGCCAGGTAGTACCGCGCCTGGCCCTTCAGCTTCAGGCCCGCGTCCAGGGCGGACGGGGGGAAGGTGTCGAAGGCCGCTTCGTAGGCCATCGCGGCGGTGGACATCGACGTCAGCTGCTGCTCGACCAGCGCCTCGACCTCCGCGAAGGTCAGCACAGGCAGCAGCTGGCCATCGGGGGTGGTGACCATCGTCGGCGTCTCGGTCTCGGAGACCCGCTCCTCTGACGGCTCCTCTGGCGGCTTCTCGATGACCGTCGTGGCGACGGTCGGCGCCATCGGATCGGGCGCGTTGGTGGAGACCCACAGGAAGCTCGTGACGCCGGCGGCCAGGACCGCTCCAGCCGCCACGATCGCGAGCAGTCCCTTGCTGCCTGCTTCGGGCCGAGGGGTGGGCAGCCCGACACCGGTCCGGAGGGCCTCGCGCAGGGCCGCGACTTCGAGCCGCAGGGCCCGGGCGTCGGAGGGCCGGGCGGCGGGATCCGGGGTGAGCATTCGCGTGAGCAGGGCGCGGACCGCGTGGTGGACCTCGATCTCGGTGCCCCAGCGCATCGCGCCGGACCAGTCCATCAGCCGAGCCGGGTCCTTTCGAGACAACAGGGCCACCGCCAGCGCAGCCAGGCCGTAGATATCCGTGGCCGGGCTTGCGTCCCCGCGAAGCTGCTCCGGGGCCATGAAGCCGAAGGTGCCGGCGACCGTGCTGCCACCGAGCTCCGGGTCGCGCAGCGCGTCCCTCACCGAGCCGAAGTCGATGAGGACGAGCCCCGCCTCCGTCCGCACGACGTTCGAGGGCTTCAAGTCCCGATGGATGACCGGTGGGCTGCGGCTGTGGAGGTACTCGAGGACCTCGGCCAGCTCTTCCACGATGACCAGGACCTCGTCCGCCTCGTAGCGGCGGGAGCGGGCCTCGTCGGCCAGGGTGAGGCCCTCGACGAGCTCCTGGACCAGATAGATGCGGCCCCCCTCGGTGAAGCAGTCGATGGCTCGCACGACGCGCGGGTGGTCCAGCTCGGCCAGAACGCGGGCCTCGCGATGGGCCAGCTCGACGGTCTTGCCCTCCGGGTGGACCAGCGGCATGTCCTTCACGGCGACCAGCCGGCCGTCGAGCGTCGCCTTGCGAACGGTGCCATGGGCGCCTCGACCCAGGACCTCGGCGAAGACAAGATCCGAGAGCTTCATGTGCGGATCCTGCTCCAGAGGTTCTGGACTTCGCGTGGCGAGAACATGCAGATGTAGAAGGTCAGCGTGACCCAGGTGAAGGGGCCGACCTCCATCAGGATCCAGATCCCGATGTGCGTGAGCAGCCCGAAGAGCACGAAGATCGTGCGGTAGTGCCCGAACTTCGATCGCCAACCCGGTCGGGGGTGGCGGCGATACCAGAAGGCCAGCAGCAAGAGCGGCGACGTCAGCTCCCACAGCCAGGTCGTGGCGGTCATGACCTGGAGCAGCGGGTAGGCGGGCGCGATCCACTCCATGTCCCAGCGATGCCAGCTCGGCTGCTGGAGGATGTAGTAGAGCGCGGAGAAGCCGCCGACCGGGGTCCAGTAAGCCGACAGCTTCTGCATGCCGGTCGACCAGTAGGCGAGCATGATCTGGAAGACACCCAGCCAGCGGAGCCAGGCGTAGCTCGAGGCCTCGGGGCTGTGCCAGACGCCGCGGCTCAGGCGGCAGTCCACGCTCAGCGTCGCGGTTGAGGGCCCCAGGACCAGGAGCCACATCCCGCAGGTGAGCAGCTCGTCGTAGCTGCCGCCCGCCTGGCCGTTCAGGTCCGTGGCGCCCATCACGCTCCACAGAGCGACCAGAGCGGTGATGCGACCGCCGACGCCCAGCGTGAGCAGCACCGAGGACACGAGGCTGACGCACACGAGCGTCCAGGTCATGCGAGGCGAGACGCCCCCGAGCAGCTCGACGAGCCAGGGACCGTGGGCCAGCTTGCGGTAGCCGCCCCACTGGCTGTCCAGCCAGACGAGCTCGACGATGTCGGCGTAGACCACGCTCCCGACCGTCGCGATGGCGCAGAGCCCGCAGGCGATGCGGAAGAGCGCGAGCACCGTCGCCGGCTCGCGCTCCGAGAGCATGGAGACCCAGCGGGACCACAGCTTCATCGGTAGTCCTCGAGCGGCTTGCGGCGCTCCAGGATCCACTTGCCCTCGAGCTCTCCACCGGCCTCGATCTGCTCCGGCGACCGGGTCTTGTACTTGAAGAAGCGCGTCCGGATCGCGGTGGCCTCGGGGAAGTCGCCAGCGGCCTCGCGCGCGACCCACTCGACGAAGCTCTCGTAGTACTTGCGGTAGGGTCTCCACGAGAAGCGGAAGATGGCGGCCCGCATGCGGTCGTGGTCGAGCTGCTGGCCTCGCCAGTCGTGCTCGGAGGATCGGGCGACGTAGACCGGGCGCCACTCGCCGGCTTCCTGGAGCTCGATGTGGAGCCGCGCAGGGAAGCGGTGGGGCGCCACGAACATGCGCCAGGACTGGGTCGAGCCCGTGTACTTGTAGTAGGGCCGGATGGGGTCGAGGACCGCGTTGCGGCGCTCCATGTAGCCCTTGGCCAGGACCCACAGCTGATCCTCGAGCTGCTGCTGCGTGATGTCGAGGCCGGCCTGGTTGAGGCGCTCGGTCCAGGCCTCGAACTCACCCTGGACGGTCGGATCCGACCAGGCGCTCTTCGACATGCCGCCGCCCGGCGCGGGCACCGCCATCAGGAAGAGCGCCACGAGGTGGAAGAGCACGAAGGCGGCCCGCACGTGAGGCGGGAGCCGCTTGATGAAGCTCACGCCTGGCGAGGTCCGAAGCGGATGGCGCCGCCCGGGAGGAAGTAGAGGATGTCCATCGTCCCGCCGGTGACGGTCGGCACATGCCACGAGCCCGGCGGGTAGACCGTCCAGCCGGGTGGGTTGCCGTCGAAGCGGGGGTCCCCGTCGACCGCGAAGCAGAGGTCGATCTCCCCTTCCGGGTGCTCGTGGCCCGGCCCGGCTCCGTTCATCGAGACCGCGTCGATGCTGACGCCGCCTGCGTCCTTGGCAACGCGGGACCACCTCACGGGCAGCTCGCCGCGGCCGCAGAGGGAGCCGTCCTCGACCCCCGCGCGGAACTTCGCGGCGAGCGGTGCCAGCGAAGCCGCGGGCAAGCGGGTCTCGAGCTTGGCGGCCGCTTCGGGATCCGCGGGGTCGATGGTCTTCACGACCTCGAGGACTTCGGAGAGGGCATCCAGCAGGCTCATGGCACGAACATCACGTGCCGCTCGAAGGGGAGCAAGGGCTGATCGGCCCGAACGAAGAGCGGATGGCGCGGATGACCCTCTTTCGTGAGGCCGAGGCACCAAAGCGTCGCGTCGATGCGACCGAGCACCTGGCGGCCTCGGTCTCGCCACGCGCCGTGCACGCCCCAAGCCACGACCACCCGGTCGGCCTCGGCCACGGCGGCGCGGATGGCGGCGTCATTTCGGGCCCCACCGCCGGGCGCCCGCATGCGCTTCAGGTCCGCCGGCCGCGTCGCCCGCTTCGACCACAGGTTGACCACCAGGCTCCGACCGAAGCCCCATCGCTCCGAGAAGCCCTCGACCCGGCGGATGGTGGGGTCGCTGATGTGCTCGTCGGCCCGCGAGGGGTTGAGCATCACCCAGCAGACGCAGCCCACGCCGGAGTGCCGACGCGTCAGGACGTATCTATGCGAGCTCAACCAACGAACGCTGCACGAAGGTCTGGAACCAGGCCTGGATGTCCGCGGGATCATCGGCGCCGGAGCTCGCGATCGCGGCCTCGATGCCGCCCTCGAGGTCGTCGAGGATGCGCCACATCGCGGGCGCGCACTCCAGGTGCCGGACCCGCCGCTCCGGCCGGTACACGAGCACGTGGAAGTCGCCCTCTTTCAGGGCGTCCGGAGGATCTCCGCCGAGGGCCTGGGACCGCCACCGGTGGACCGAGTGGTCGAAGCGCAGCAGGCCGACGTGCGCTTGAAGCCGCAGCCGAGGCAGCGCAGCCAGCTCTGTGGGCTCGGGCACGCGACCGCCGGCTGCGAAGAAGGACTGCTGAACCGCCCGGTCCAGACGCGCCATCTCCACCCACTCCGGCGCGACGCGGCGCGCCTCGAGCCACTCGACCATGCGATGGGCGAGGTGCTCGAGCGACCAGCCGACCGGGGGATGCTCGGCGATGTAGGCATCCGCCAGCTCCGGCCAGGCCTCTCCGACCAGCGCGACGAGACCGGGGACGTCCTCGGCGAGCGCCGCCGGGATGCGCAGCTCGAACTGCCGCCGGTAGATGCCGAGCTGCTCCTCGCCGGAGAGCGTGGCCGAGCCGGCGAGCAGGGATCCGTCGAGGTCTTCGGCCCCGCGGACCATGTCCACGACGTGCTCGCGCCAGTCAGGTCGCACGCAGCCTCCGGGCGGTGGCCGCCTCCTCCTGCAGTCGGGAGAAGGGGGGGATGTGCTCGTCCCACTCGATCAGCGTCGTGACGGGACCGAGGGTCCGCGAGACCTCGCCATACAGCGCCCACACCTCCTCGCAGACCGGGTGGTCGTGGGTGTCGAGGCGGTGGGTCTCGAGGACCGAGTGTCCGGCGAGGTGGATCTGGACCACGCGGTCCGTGGGGAGGGCTGCCAGGTACTCGCGGGGGTCGAAGCCGTGATTCTCCGAGGAGACGAAGACGTTGTTCACGTCGAGCAGGAGCGCGCAGTCGGCTTCCTCGGCGATGCGGGCGAGGAACTCCCACTCCGGCATCGCCGAGGCCTTCCACGTGGCGTAGGAGCTGACGTTCTCGATCGCGAGCGGGCGCTGCAGCTGGTCCTGGAGCTTGCGGGCGCGCTCCACGACGTGCCGGAGCACCTCCTCGGTGTAGGGCAGCGGCAGCAGGTCGTGGGCCTTCGCGTGGGCCGAACCCGTCCAGCACAAATGATCGCTCACCCAGGGTGGATCGAGGTCGCGGACCAGTCGCCGCAGCCGCGCGGTGTGGTCGAGGTCCTCGTCCCCGCCCAGGCACGCGCTGACCCCGTGCGGCACGACGCGGTACTGCTCGCGCAGCCGGTCGAGGTGCCAGCGCGGCGACCCGCCATCGACCATGAAGTTCTCGGAGATGACCTCGAACCAGTCCATCTCCGGGTGCTCCTCGACCACCTCGCGGTAGTGAGGCAAACGAAAGCCCACCCCGACCCCGAGGTCCGGCACGCCGAACTTCGAGACGGGATGGGCCATTCGAACACCGACCTCTCGCAGTTGGACCAGAGCTGCTTGGGGGGTAAGCCGGTCTTGAGACCGGCGTAGGGGGGGCCTGCAGCGGCCCCCCTACGGCAAGCGACAAGAAGTGGCCCGAAGGGCTACTTCTTCTTGGCTGCTTTTCCGGACTCGTTGACGCCACCGTCGCCCTTCGGGGGGGCGCCCGCGGGCTTCTGGCCGATGCCGCCGCCGCCCATGGCGCCGCCGCCGCCGCCGTCGCCGCCTGCGGCCTTCATGTCGGCCGGTGCTGCGTCGTGGGGCTCCTTCGCCGCGCCTTCGGCCGGTGCCTCGCCGCCCTCTTCGGCGCCTTCTTCACCGCCCTCGTGGTCGCTGGGGCACTGGGACTTGTCTTCGTAGGTGCAGCAGCCGCCCTTGCCCTTGCACTCGTTCTGGCCGGCGCAGGTGTTGGCGCCCTCGACGTGGCAGCCGCCCTTGCCCTTGCACTCGTTCAGGCCCTTGCAGGCGTGGCCGCCGCCGTTCGCGGGCTGCTCGCCCTCCGCAGACGCCGGCTCCGGCTTGGCGTCGGGTTGCGGCTTCGGCTCGGGCTTGGCCTCCGGCTCCGGAGCAGGCGCCTCTTCGCCGCTGCAAGCCACGAGGGCACCCGCCATCAGGCCCGTCAACGCAAACGCAGCGAGGGGCTTCGACATCTTCGTCATCACTTCTCCTTCCGGCTGACTGCCGATCGCCGGAAGGGTACGGTCTTCGCCCCTTGTCCTGTCAAGTACCCCAGATCATTGTCAACGCTCGCTTGACCTCGACGCGGACCATCTTCTTGCGCCAGGGCGCGGGCATCACGTGGGTCGCGAGCGGCTGTACATGCCGGTACGCGCGCTCCACGACCGCATCGACGTCTCTCGCCGACAGCGCGGACTCGATGCCTGGGATCTCCAGAGGACGCGGTCCGATCGCGCTGATCACGACCCGATCGTCGCTGACCGCAGTGAGCAGCAGGGGGTAGTCGATCGCCGCCCTCAGGCGCAGCTTTCGGAAGGCCGCCGTCTTGCCCAGGGGCACGAAGACGCGGGTCAGCAGCTCGTCGTCCGACTTCTGGATCCAGGTGCGCCCGTCCTCGCCGTAGAGCTCCGAGACCTTCACCCGCCGCTCGCCCCGGGAGCTCTGGAGCTCGACCTCGGCGCCCAGGACGTGAAGGACGGGAGCCGTGTCTGCGGAGTGGGCCGCATAGCAGCCGGTGCCCATCGGCGCGACGTGGCAGATGCCCGCCTCGTCACACTTCAAGCAGCCCTCGGCTGCCTGGCCCAGCGCGCCTCGCCAGAAGGTCGACTGGTTGTAGTAGCGGCAGCGCGTGTCGAGCATCAGGTTGCCGCCGACGGTGCCCATGCGCTGGATCGTCGAGGTCGCCACGCTGCGACAGGCCGCGCGCAGCGCCTCGGGGGTGTCCGGGTGGTCGCCGAGGGTGCGCAGGGTCACCGACGCCCCGATCACCAAGGTGTCGCCTCGTCGTTCGATGCCTCGCAAGGCCTCGATGCGGCTCAACGACACGAGCCGTTCGGGCCCGAAGAGGCCCTGCTTCATGCTCGGGAGCAGGTCCGTTCCGCCGGCGACGATGCGCGCGTTCGCGCCGAGCAGGCCGACGGCCTCGTCGATGGTCGAGGGGCGCTCGAGCTCGAAGTGAGGAAGGGGCAGCATCTACTTGGCAGCCCGCTCGCGTCGGGCCCGCCGCTCGATGGCCTTGAGCACGCGATCGGGGGTGAAGGGTGCTGCGTTCAGCCACACGCCACAGGCGTCATGGATGGCGTTCGCGATGGCGGGGACGGTGGCGAGCTGGGGGCCCTCGCCGGCCTCCTTCGCGCCTCGCGGGCCCTCGGCGTCCAGGCTCTCGATGAGGATCGAGGTGATCTCGGGGGTCTCGTAGACCGTCGGGATCTTGTACTCGAGGATCGAGGCGTTCCGGTGCAGCGCCCCGCTGCCCTTGGGCCCTGTGAAGACGTGCTCCTCGAGCAGGGCTTCGCCGACCCCCATGTACACAGAGCCCTCGATCTGGCCCTCGACGATGGTCGGCTGGATGGCGAAGCCGCAGTCGTGCGCGCACCAGATGCGCTCGACGGTGACGAAGCCGGTCTCGGGATCGACGCGGACCTGGGCGACCTGGGCCGTGAAGCTGTAGGCGGGGCTCGGGCCGACGGACTGGCGGCGGAAGCGGCTGCCGATCTTCGGCGGCGTGTAGTGGCCGACGAAGCCGAGGGTTCCGTGCACGGCCTCGACCTTCTGGACGGCCTCGCGGAAGGGCAGCTCCTTGTCGTCGACCACCACCACGCCGTCGCGGAAGACGGCGTCGGGGCCCAGCACCTCGACCATCGCGGCCTTGAGCTTGCGGGCGGCGTCCAGGACCGCGTTGCCGGCGAAGAAGGTGACCCGCGAGCTGTAGCTGCCCAGGTCGACCGGTGTGAAGTGGGTGTCGGCCTCGAGCACGGGGCAGTCCGCCGGATCGAGCCCGAACTCGTCCGCGAGCAGCTGGGCGAGCATGTGGTTGCTGCCCTGGCCGATGTCGGCGGTGCCGCTGAAGATGCGGATGAGGCCGCTGCGGTCCGCGCAGATCTGCACCGCGGACTGGGGCATCTCGTTGCGGTAGATGCTGTGGAGCGCGCCGCACATATACGCGCTCGCCGCGATGCCGATGCCCCGGTTGGGGCCGAGGGTGCCGCGCTTGTCCCGATACCCGCTGGCCTCGACCGCCGCGTCGATGCACTCCTTGAGCGCCACCGACGTGATGCGCAGGCCGTTGCTGGTCTCGGTGTCGGGCTCGACCGAGTTCCTGGCGCGGAGCTGGGCCGGGTCCATGTCGATCGCGTCGGCGAGCTTGTCCATGTGGAGCTCGAGCGCGAAGCGGGGCTGGATGGCGCCGTGCCCACGCTTGGGCCCGCACGGCGGATGGTTCGTGTAGCAGCGGTGGGCGGTGAACTCCCAGTCGTCGAGCCGGTAGGGCAGGGGCAGGAAGACGCCGAAGTAGTAGGCCGTGACCACGCCGTAGCTGGCGTAGGCGCCGCCCTCGGCCCAGGCCTGGAAGCTCGCGGCGGTGATCTCGCCGTCGTTTGTGACCCCCATCTTCAGCCGCATCTTCGTGCGATGCCGGCCGCGATGGGCGTAGAAGACCTCCTCGCGGTCCAGGAGGATCTTCACGGGTCGGCCGGTGACCAGCGCCAGCTTCGCCGCGCACAGCTCGTTCGCGAAGGGGTCGGACTTGCCGCCGTAGCCGGCGCCCACATCGGGCTTGCGGACCCGGATGTCCTCGGGGCGTAGCTCCAGGACCCGCGACAGGGTGCGGTGGAGGTAGTGGGGGATCTGGGTCGAGGACCAGAGCTCGAGGCGCCCCTCCGCGCTGCGAGCGACGGCGACCTGGGTCTCCAGGGGCACGTGGGTGGAGCCCGGGTAGTCGTAGTCCGCCTCGAGCACCACGTCGGCGCGAGCGAAGCCCTCGTCGGGCTTGCCATAGCGCTGGAACACACGGCGCAGCACGTTGCTGGCCTTGCGCTTGCCCTCGTGGAGCACGGGCTTGTCGGGGTTCATCGCGTCGTCGATGGACAGGACGGGCTCGAGGACCTCGTACTCGACCTTGATCAGGCGAGCAGCGCGGATCGCGGTCGCCCGATCGATCGCCGCGACGCAGGCGACCTCCTCGCCGACGAAGCGCACCTTGTCCACGGCCAGAGCGTGCTCGTCCATGGCGACCGGGATGACGCCGTAGTTCACCGGCATGTCCGCCCCGGTCAGGACCGCGTGCACGCCCTCGAGCGCGAGGGCCCGGGTGGTGTCGATGCTCTGGATGCGCGCGTGGGCGTGGGGGCTGCGCAAGAAGGCGCCGTGCAGCATCGAGGGCAGCGCGATGTCGTCGGTGAAGACGGCGGCGCCGGTGATCTTCGGGACCCCGTCGACCTTCATCCGTCCCTCGCCTCACGCGCCGCCGCGAGGATCTTGGTGTACCCGGTGCACCGGCAGATGTTCGCGCCGAGGGCCTCGGTGATGGCCTCGTCCGAGGGCTTCGGGTCCTGCTCGAACAGCGCCACCAGGTTCACCACGAAGCCTGGCGTGCAGTAGCCGCACTGCGCCGCGACGTGCTTGTGGAAGGCGGCCTGGATCGGATGGAGCTCAGCCCCGGTGGCCACGCCCTCGATCGTGCGGACAGTGCGCTCGTCGGCCTCGGCCGCGAGCGTGATGCAGGCCAGGCGAGGCTCGCCGTCCAGAAGGACAGTGCACGCACCACAGTCGCCGATGTCGCAGCCGTGCTTGGAGCCGGTGAGACCCAGATCTTCGCGCAACAGATCGAGCAAGGAGCGGTTCGCTGGGGCCAGCACGCGGCGTCGATCGCCGTTGACGCGCACGTCGAGGATGAGCTCTGCGGGCATGCGAGACCGCTATCACGCCTATGATCCACCCATGAAGACCTGTCCCAAGTGCGGGGTGGAGAACGGGCCTCAGGCTCGGGAGTGCCACGCGTGCGGGATCGTGTTCGAGCGCTACGGTCGCCACGCGCTGCGCAGACCGGGCCGATCGAAGGGCGGCATCGGGCTCTTGCTCGTCGGGCTCGCTGGCGTCGTGATCGTGCTGATCGTGATGAACACGCCGGTCCGAGAGCGTCTGGCCGGCGGGGTCGAGGACACCTCGGACACCGCCGACACCGCCGTCGTCGAGGCGGTCGAGGCGCGCCCGAAGGTCGCCGGCGCGGAGCTGATCATCGTGCCGGTCGAGGACGGCGGGCGCTGGTTCGCCGACGTCTACATGACCGCCCTGGACTCCAAGGCGCTTCCTACCCAGTTCGAGGGCGAGGCCGAGGTGCGCTGGGGCCTGGTCACCGCGAACCGGCATCGGGAGACGGTCGAGCTCGGCGAGTGGGTCGAGGGCGAGCTGCCCCACGCGCCCGGGCAAGAGGTCCTCTACACCCTGGTGCACAGCATCGAGTTCGACCCGTCGACCGCGCAGGGCATGCCGCTCAAGGTGACGGTCATCGTCGAGGGCCTCGAGGTCCGCGGCGTCGTCAGCCTCTGATCACCGCGCGGCTCTCCGAGCGCCCGGTCTTCGCCTTGCGGCGACTCTTGCCATCGACCTCGCCGAGGGGCTTCAGCGCCGGCCCGACGGGCTCCGCGAGCACGTAGACGGTGCCATCCTGGCGCAGGGTGGTGTCCCCTTTGGCCGGCTCGAGTCCCACGCCGACGAAAGCGTGCCCCTTGATGTACAGGACCGTCAGCGGGAGCTCGGGGTAGGCGCCGCGCATCAACGCCAGGTACAGGGTGGCCTTGCTGTCGCAGTCCCCCTTGTTGCGCCCGACCAGCGAGAGCGGACGCCGGTAGCGATCGCGCTTGAGGCTGGCCTTCTCGTAGGGGATCGACTGCACGAAGGACAGGGCCAGCTCCGCGAACGCGCGAGGATCCGCGGTCGGTCCGCCGAGGGCCTCGACGATGGGCTCAACGTCGTCGGCGTAGTTCGAGGCGTGGCTGGCGTGATCCGGCACGACGCCCCGCTTCAGCTCGGTGAAGCCGTTGTCGTCCATCCAGTCGTCGAAGGCCTCGTCGCGGACCTCCGAGGCCTCGCGCATGGCCGTCTTCAGCTTCTTGCGTCCCTGCTTGGACGAGCCTGAGATCTTCACGCCCTTCTTCGTCCCGCGGGCCTTGATCGACACGCCCTTCTGGTCCTCGGCCCAGGCGTTGATGTCCTTGGCGACCGCCTTGTGGGCGTCTGTCGGCTTCATGCGTAGCGGCTCGTCCAGGTCCGCCTTGACGTCCTTGGCCGGTAGCTCGAAGCGGGCCCGGTGTCTCTCGCCCTGGCCGTCCTTCCAGCGCACGTCGAAGGCCCAGGTGGTGCGGGACTTCTCGACCTCCCACGCGGTCTGCTGGGCCGAGGCCAGCGACATCAACATCAGCCACGCGCTCATCGGATAGCTTGCCTCTCCGCCGTCTTGATCGAGCTGTCCATGTTCTTCCTCCTCGCCTGCACCAAGTCCGAGCCCGTGGCCCCTGTCGACCTCGCCGAACGGCTCGGTCCCGGCGAGGCGCGCGCCGGCTTCGTCTCCGATGAAGCGGCGCTCTTCGGAGGCATCTCCGCCGAGGGCCGCGTCGGCGACGTCAAGATCTACAACGATCGGGTCCGCTTCGTTCTTCAAGGCATTCGGCCCGGCCACTACTACATGGAGCACCCGGGCATGGTCGTGGACGCCGACATCGTGCGTCCCGAGGGCCACCTGGGCCGCGACATGGTCGACGACTGGGGCACGATGGCCGGCGTCGCACGGATGCTCGAGGGCGAGGCCATCACGATCCTCGACGACGGGCGCATCTCGGGCAAGGCGGTCGTCCGCGTCGAGGGCGTCGAGCAGGGCCTGCAGCTGATCGAAGGGGCGACCGAGTCCGACGGCCTCATCCCGGACCTCGGGCTGGAGCTCCGCAACGACTACGTGCTGTCCCCGGACAGCTGGTTCCTCGAGGTCCACACGACGATCACGGCCGCCGAGGGCGACGCGACCTTCGCCGCCGGCGACCTGTTGATGGGCTCGCTCGACGCCGCGCAGCTCTTCCTGCCCGGGCACGGTCTCGGCGACGTCGAGCAGGGCGAGTATCGCTACGAGGCCTTCATGGGCCGCCGAGGGGAGGGCGCCTTCGGGCTCTTCGCCGCTCCGGGAGAGCGCCTGAAGCTCGACTCCACGGCCCAGATCGTCTCCTCGCTCGCCGAGATGGCCGTCGGCATGGACGAGCTCATCACCCTGGAGAAGGGCGAGTCCCACACCTACACGCGGCTGTACGGCGTCGGGCCCGACCTCGCGACGCTGGGCAGCGCCTGGCTGCTCGAGTCCGGCGAGGCGACCCAGACCATCGAGGGCGTCGTCGAGGCCCCCGACGGGCCGGTCGCTGGTGCCTGGGTGGGCGTGCTCGTGGACGATGCGCCCTGGACCATCGGGGTGACCGACGACGACGGCGCCTACGGCTTCGAGGTGCCCGAGGGAGACGTCGAGCTGGTGATCAGCGGCCGAGGTCGCGGACTGAGCGCCGACCACGCCGCGGGCTGGGCCAGCTACAGCAGCTACCAGGCCGCGTCGGTGCGCGAGGCCCACCTGGCTTCGCTCGAGGGCGGGGGCCTGGGCCCGGCCGAGGCCGTCGGGCGCGGCGTGGGCGATCTCGGCGAGCCGGCGACTCTCTACGTGACCACCGGGGACGGCCTGCCCTTCGAAGTCCGTGTCTACGACGTCGAGGGCGAGGAGAGCGTCGATCTGCGGGTGGTCCCGGACCGCTTCCGTGGCGCCGCGGCCTGGGGCTTCGCGCGGGGAGGGGACATCCAGCTGGCCCTCGAGCCGGGCACCTACGACGTGCTCGTTCACCGAGGCGTTCGCTGGGAGATCTGGGAGGAGCAGGTCACCGTCGAAGCGGGCGGAACCTTCGGCGTCGAGGCCGAGCTGGTCGAGGCCGTCGCGCTGCCGGACTGGACCGTCGCCGACCCCCACGCGCACGCCTCGCCCAGCCAGGACGGCGGCTGCCCGATGGAGGACCGCATCGCCGTCGCCGCGGCCCGCGGCGTCCAGGTGCACTTCGGCACCGATCACGACCACGTCTCCAACTACCGACCCCTGGTCGAGGCGATGGGGCTCGAGGGAGTGCTTTACAGCGTCCTGTCGACCGAGATGAGCCCCGTCGTGCGCGGCCACGTCAACATCTACCCGCTGAGCTTCGACGAGGTGGCGAGCAACGGGGGTGCCTGGGCCTGGTACGAGGAGCGCGTTGCGACCACCGAAGAGGAGTTCGGCGTCCTCCGCGATTGGTACCCCGGCGCTCTGTTGCAGATGAACCACCCCACCGACGGCCTGGCTTCGGCTGCGAACTGGTCACCCGGAGAGATCGGCAAGCCCGACCTGTGGACCGACGACTTCGACGCGATGGAAGTCCTCAACTCGGGCGCGAAGGACGAGTACCTCTCGCTCTACCTGGATCTCACCAACCGCGGCTACCGGCCCGTCCCGACCGGCGTCTCCGATACGCACGCGCACGTCAGCGGCGATCCCGGCTTCAACCTGACCTGGGTGCACGTCCCCTTCGCCGACTTCGACGACGACGCCCTGGTCGAAGCCTTCTCGCGGCGGGCGGTGGTGGTGTCGACGGGTCCCTTCCTGTCGACCTCGATCGACCCCGGGGCCGAGGTCGTCGGCGCCCAGACCGTCGATGTCGAGGCGCTCTCCGCGAGCTGGGTCGTCGTGGACCGCATCCACCTGCTCGAGAACGGCGTGGTGGTCGAGACCGTCGAGGACACCACCGCGAGCTTCGAGCTGGATCCTGCCGAGGACGCGGTCTACGTCGTCATCGCCGAGGGCGACGCCGGCATGCAGCCGGTCGAGGACAGTCGGCCCTGGGCCATGACCTCGGCCATCTTCCTCGACGTGGCCGGAGACGGCTTCGAGCCGCCCCTGCCGGGCTTCGAGTACGGTCGGTAGGTGCTGCTCGCCTTCCTCGGCTGTACCCCCCCTGCGGTGACCGCCGACTCCGGCGAGGCCCCGGTCGTGACGGACACCCAGGACTCCAAGGGCGACACCTCCTGGCCCGACGACTCGGAAGGCGACGAGACCGCTGAGGAGACCGGCGAGGTGGTCATCGACCGGGACGGGGACGGCTACCCGGTCCAGGACGACTGCGACGATGACGACGACGCGATCCACCCCGGCGCGACTGAAGTCTTCGACGGCTACGACAACGACTGCGACGGCGTGATCGACGCGAACGGGAGCTACTCCGGCACGCTCTCGCTGAGCGCGAAGGGCTGGTACGAGGGCACGCCCCACGACCTCAGCTACAGCTGTCCGATGGAGGCGGAGCGCGCGCTGACCTCGGCGGCGTGGACGGTGACCTGCAGCACGGAGGAGTCCGACACCTGGGGGCGTCTGCTGATCGGCGAGACCCTGACGTTGACGCCCGAGGACGACTACCTCTGGGACCTCGAGCTCTGGGAGGGCACGGTCATCGTGGCCTCGTCCGAGGGCTGGGACACCTACGCGACGGGCACGCTGACGTGGAACACGATGGAGAAGGCCACGCTGGTCGTCGGCCTCGACACGACCTGGCTCGACTTCACCGGCTCGGGAAAGCTCAAGCGGTGACGAGAGTTCGGTGAAATAGACCGAAATGGTGCCTCGGGGTTGCGCCATGTAGAACCACACCATGGCCCCCCTCCCTCGCTTGTTGTTGGTCGACGACGAGACCATGCTGGGCAGCTCGCTGACCCGGCTCTGGCGTCGTCGCTTCGAGGTCCTCTACGTCGACGGCGTCGAGGCCGCGCTCGCCGTGCTCGACGAGGTCGACGTCGTGCTCTGTGACCTCAAGATGCCCTATCGAGGGGGCATCGAGTTCTACGCCGAGGTCCGCGACCGGCGCCCGGATCTCTTGCACAAGGTCGTCTTCATGACCGGCGACCTCTGCTGCGAGGACACGCGCGACTTCCTCGAGGGCATCGAAAACGCTCGCTACGAGAAGCCCTTCGATACGCGCGCCGTGGCCGACCGCCTGGTCTCCCTCGCGTCCTAGATCTCCAGCTTCGGGCTGACCACGTCGCCGCGCAGGACCGGGGCCAGCTTGGCCACCCGGCGCCACACGGACTCCTGCACGTAGGGCACGCCATGCTTCTGGCAGATGGCCTGCAGCCGGGGCTGGGCAGCGGCGTACTGCCGCATCGACAGGTCGGGCCAGACGTGGTGTTCGATCTGGTAGTTCAGCCAGCCGTGAGCGAGGTCGTTGAGGAAGCCGCCCGTCCGGAAGTTGATCGAGCCGGCGACCGCGCGGATGTAGAACTCGCCGCGGCTCTTGGTCTTGCCGTCGAAGCGGTAGACGTCGTCGCCGGCGTGATTCGTGACGACGATGCCGAAGGAGTGGAGGTTCGTGAGGACCTCGGCCAACAGGCTGTTTCCGAGGGCGATCAGCGCGAACTCCCAGCCCAGCGGCAGGAAGAGCAGCGGGGGGAGCAGCAGCGTCAGCGCGGTCGGCAGGTAGCTGTCGCGCCAGATCTGGCGGCCGTACTTGTTCCAGGGGAAGAGCAGCCCGACGTCGATGCGGGCGTCGCGATCCGGAGGGGAGCGGTGGCCCTCGTGGAAGTCGATGTACTCGCGGGCGTTGCTGGGCGCGAAGTAGAGCCACTTCCAGGCGCAGGCCACGACTGCGGCGACCGGGATGCGCAGCCAGCGCGGAAGGCGGAGGAGCAGCTCGTTGTTCAGCTCGACCACGTCGGCGTCGACGTCCTCGCCCAGGCGGTAGTGATGGATCTGGTTGTGTTCCCGATTCCAGGCCTTGGGCTCGAGCACGTCGGGCCAATCGAGCCAGCGGCGCCAACCCTGGGCGAAGCCCTTGCTCGTGAGCTCGACGGGCATGCCGGGGACCTGATCGTAGCCGCGGTGCAGCACGTGATGCGCGACGCAGCACCACCGGATGGTGCGCGCCCAGGCCAGGGCGATCAGGGTCACCGGGTTCAGCGGGATCCAGGCCAACGCCCAGCCCGCAACGAGCAGCAGTCGCGTGAAGCGTCGCACCCTTCGCAGGTGCTCCAGATCCTCCGGCCCGCGCTCCTTGTCGAGCTCGGCTCGAAGGGCCTCGACGTCCTGGGCAAAGGCATCGACGTCGAGGTGCAGTTTCTGCAGCGTCATGGGGCGCGATAGCGTGCCGAGCCCGCCGACGCCTCCCTGGTTTTCGGAGCTCGCCCGTTACAGGCGAACGTACTCGAAATCCGTCGCCTGGCGGTTGATGCCGCGCTTGGGCGTGCCGATCCAGTTCGCCACCTTTCCGGGCTCGGTGACCTGGGTCATGAGCGACTGGATGTACTCGCGATCGTCCTCGGTCGGCAGCCACTCGGCGGTCTTGGCTTCGTACTGCGCCGCGGTGATGGGGTTGCCCTCGAGATCGAAGGCCTGGTCCGCGTAGATGCCCTGGCGGCGGAAGAAGCGCGTCGAGGGCAGCTTGATCTCGAAGTCGATGTCCTCGTCGGCGATGGTCCGGTTCCAGCGCTTGACCACGCGCTGGCAGTCCTTGACGTAGTCGTCGCGCAGGATCTCGTTCATCGCGTTGCGGAGCGGGACCTCCTCGGTCGTGAGCTTGCCGTCGCGGACGACGGGCATGTCGTAGACGCCCTCCAGCGCCCGGTGGTCGGTGTAGTCCTTGGCCTCGCGCCAGCGGCCCTTGATGCCCGCGCCGAAGTACTCGGCGGCGTTGCTGCTGACCTCGGAGCCGAAGAGGTCGAGGCTGTAGCAGAACCAGTAGTTGATCCACTTCTGAACGGTGGGCAGGTCGATGCCTCCCAGGGCGCGGGCCTCCTCGTTCGGGTCCTGCTTCATCAGCTCGCAGGCACGCCGCAGCACGCGGTCCAGGCCGAGCTCGCCGACGCTGAGGTGGTGGGCCTCCTCGGTCAGCATGAACTTGCAGGTCCGGGACAGGGGATCGAAGGCCGACTCGGCCAGGCTCCCCAGCTGGTACTTGCCGTCGCGGTCCGTGAACATCGCGAAGGAGAAGAAGGTCAGCCAGTCGGGGCAAGGCTGGTTGAAGGCGTCGAGGATGCGGGGCTTGTCCTCGTCGCCGCTGCGGCGCTCGAGCAGGGCGTCGGCCTCGTCGCGGCCGTCCCGTCCGAAGTGGGCGTGCAGGAGGTAGACCATCGCCCAGAGGTGGCGGCCTTCCTCGACGTTGACCTGGAAGAGGTTGCGCATGTCCATCAGCGACGGCGCGGTCTGGGCGAGCCAGCGCTGCTGCTCGACGCTCGCGGGCTCGGTGTCGCCCTGGGTCACGATGATGCGGCGCAGGAGGTTCCTGTACTCGCCGGGGACCTCGTGCCAGACGGCCTGTCCGGCCTGGTCGCCGGCGGGGATGACCCGGTCCTTCTCCGGCTCGGACAGGAAGATGCCCCAGCGGTAGTCGGGCATCTTGACGTGGCCGAAGTTGGCCCAGCCGCCGGGCTCGGTGGAGACGGCGGTCCGCAGGTAGACGTCCTTGGCCTGGAAGCCCTCGGGGCCCATGTCACCCCACCAGTCCAGGAAGGCCGGCTGCCACTTCTCCAGCGCGCGCTGCAGGCGGCGATCGCTGCCCAGGTCGACGTTGTTCGGGATGCGGGATTCGTAGTCGATCGATGCCACTGTGTTCTCTCCTGCGGAGGGCTGGGTCAGGTCCTGCGGTAGTCGAAGACGGGGCGCTCCGGGCGCCCGTAGAGGGTGAGGGCGCCGTTCTCGCCGACGGCGTTCGGGCGCTGGAAGATCCAGTTCTGCCAGGCGCTCAGGCGCCCATAGATGCGGTTCTCTGTGCCCTCGCCGCCGCAGAAGCGCAGGTTCTGCTCCATGCCGGTCAGGGCGTCCGGGCTGAGGCTGACGCGCTCCTCGATGGCGATGCGCACGTCGTCCTCCCAGTCGATGTCGTCGGGGCTCATCGTGACGAGGCCGAGGTCCTCGGCCTCTTCGGCGTCGACCGGCTCGTCGCGGGAGAGGAGCTCGGCGACCCTCTCCGGCTGGCCGTAGTAGCGGTTCGCCAGGCGGCTCAGGCCGTTCGCCATCGGGAAGGTGCCGCCGTTGGCCGGGCCGAGGGTGAGCGCGTTCTCGCCGTCCTCGTCGAGGAACATGTAGGAGCGGTCGGCGCACAGCGCGAGCTCGAAGAGCACGCCCGAGAAGGCGTGACCCTCCTCGATGAGCGCGAAGATGCTGCGGGCCATGTTGTCCATGCGCGTCAGCGTCCGGCGCTGGAAGCCCAGGGTGCGAACGGCCAGCCAGTCGCCCTGTTCGGCGAGGGTGGCCAGCGCCGCGTCCCAGGCCAGGACCTTGTCGCCCTCGCCCTCGGTCTTGACCAGGATGAGGCCCAGGTCGAGGTGGTTGAAGCGCAGCTCGAAGATGGCGCGCTCCAGCTCGCGGAAGGCGGCGAGCGACCACGCCGCGGCGCCGAGGGCATGGAGCTCCTCGGCCGACGCGGGCGGCTCGGTGGTAGGCGCCTTCACGGTCAGGGTGGCGGTGCGTGCGCCCGCGTCGAAGTCCAGGGCGACGTGCTCCCAGGACAGGCCGGTCTCGGTCTCGCGCGCCTTCACCGCGCTGAGCTCGATCCCTTCGCCGCTCGGCCCGGTGTAGGCGCGGGCGAGCTCCTGGGCCCGGGTCGCGACGTTGGCGTCCCACTTGCTGCGGGGCCAGGTCTCGTCGACGAAGTCCCACTTCTTGGCGTCACGGGCGCGGAAGCCCTCGGCCTTGCAGCAGAAGACGTCGGCGATGTCGCGCCGCACCTTGCGCTTGTCGACCAGCCGCGTGAGCCCGCCCGTACCGGGCAGCACGCCGAGCAGGGGGACCTCGGGCAGGCTGACGGCGCTGGAGCCGTCGTCGATGAGCCAGATGTGCTCACAGGCCATCGCGAGCTCGTAGCCCCCGCCCGCGCAGGCGCCGTTCAGGGCCGCCACGAAGGTCGGCATCTCGGGCTCTTCGAGGGCGCAGCGGGTCTCGTTGGTGAACTTGCAGAAGTTCACCTTGAAGGGGTGGCTGCTCGCGCCCAGCATGTAGATGTTGGCGCCGGAGCAGAAGACCCGATCGATCGCGCTGGTCACGACGACCGTCTTGACCTCCGGGTGCTCGAAGGCGAGCCGCTGGATGCAGTCGTAGAGCTCGATGTCGACGCCCAGGTCGTAGCTGTTGAGCTTGAGCTCGTAGCCGGAGCGCATGCCCTGATGCTCCTGGATGTCCATCACCAGCCGGGCGACGTCGCCGTCGAGCTCCAGCTTCCAGTGCGTCCACCCATAGGGCGTGGTGTCGAAGGAGACGGGTGTGTCGGGGGCCTTGCCCATGGGCAGCTCCTGTGGGATGCAGCACTATAGTGCGTTCTTGGCGTGTTGCAACTGACACACTATGCATTATAGTGCGTATATGGACCTCGCAGGAATCGGCCTTCGTGTGCGCACCGCCAGGACCGCGCTGGGCTGGTCCCAGAAGGAGCTCGCTGGGCGCGCCGGCGTGTCCGTGCGCTTCCTCGTCCAGGTCGAGCGCGGCGACGCCAACCCCTCGGTCCTGCGGCTGGCCGAGATCGCC
>Ga0114933_10001658_pt1 | contig 24452 bp, 19 predicted proteins | sample 4SBtaG_FD_89691 | JGI IMG/M metagenome (GOLD analysis project Ga0114933, IMG submission 89691) | Deep subsurface microbial communities from Kolumbo volcano to uncover new lineages of life (NeLLi) - 4SBTROV12_W25 metaG | ecosystem: Environmental > Aquatic > Marine > Volcanic | place: Kolumbo... | reverse complement strand
GTTTGCTTGTCATGTGGGTCTCAATTATTTGGTTTTCCGGCAATCAACGTGTAGCACCGGAATATATTTCTAAGATGCATCGGATCCAGTTTAAGTCCGGCCAGTCACAAGATAAACAGAGAGTAGAAGGCGGCGTCAAGTCCTTCCTCTGGAGTAGGCCTTGATCCGTAAGATCCCGCAACCTGTTACAGGACGAATATCCCAAAACCGACACCAACTATCCAGAATCATAGAAACCCATAGTTTCAGGCGTCAATAGAACACCCAAGAAGGAACGAAGAGCCTTTTATGGGCGAAGGAATCAACTAACCAAAATTTAAATATCAGTTCGCCGTAATGGACTTCAAGACAGAAACGCTATCAGACTTTTAGCCTGCGCTGGATTAAAACATCCAGCAAGAGAAAGCAAACTCAACAACAGATGATCTCATCTGACTTCACATCTTGTTTAAAGTTTAAATCTGATCACGGATTAGATTTGGTTAATGAGATTTACGCACATATTTGTAGTCTTTGGAGATGCCAAACTCCGGGACCGGGGACGGGTTTTTGACCTGGTACCGATAATTTGGGTCAAGGGCCGGCTTGGGACCTATGGTGCCGCGCAGGACGCCAATTCCCTCGACCTCATGCTCCACCACGTCTCCCGGTTGTAAAAACCGGGCCTTATCAAACCCTTTGCGGATGGCCTCGCGGATGGAACCGCCGCCAACCGTACCGCTGCCAATTACGTCACCAGGCACGATGCGACTGTCCTTGGAAGCCCGTTCCACCATATCGGCAAAGGTGAAATAACCGTTTTGGGCCTCGCCATCTTTCATCCAAAGATCACCATTCACCTTGACCTCACACTTCAGATGGAGATGACCGTCTTGAAGGTAAGGAGCCATTTCATCTTTCGTCACCATCCAGGGGCCAATGGAGGAAGCAGTATCCTTCCCCTTTGCTGGGCCTAAGCCGAAGGCCATCTCGTCCACCTGCAGATCACGGGCGCTCCAATCATTAAACAAAGTGAATCCGGCGATGTAATCCATGGCTTCGGCAGCTGCAACGTTACTCCCCTCTTTCCCAATCACAATTCCAATTTCAAGTTCATAGTCGAACTGCGACGAAGCAGAAGGATGGGGAATTACTGCGTCGGTTCCATAGACACACAGAGGATTGGAGAAATAGAAGACCGGCATCCGATACCAGGCCTCGTTGGGTTCGCGGGTACCTTGGTTGCTGGCGTGCTCCTCATAGACGATAAAATCCCGCACGGTGGGTGGCTGGATTACGGGGGACCGGAGTTGGACTCCAGACAGGGGCACCCTGGAGGCCGAGTTGTCCTTGGCCAGGGCTTCATCAACCCGTTCTATAGCGTCGTCACCCTGCTCCAACAGACTCCGGACATCACGCAAGGGATGGCCAGTGGTGCCGAGCAAGCCACTAACGTCGACAATCTCGCTACCATGAAGAACTCCGCAACGTGGCCCTTTGTCGGTGTCATAGCTAAGTAGTCTCATCTTGGTCTCCAGCTTTTGGGCAAATATTTAACCATCTGATTATCGTTCTTATATCGCTTAAATCAGAGAAAGAGCAGGTGGCATTACAGCACACACGCCTCACACGGTCAATCGCACAGAACCCTAACTTCCGGAATCTTCATTCAGAAATGAAACGATCGATTCTTGTTCCATTAGAGGATGTATCGCAAACTCAGCGGGAACTGCATCCGCCCATTCATTTAGCAAACGGTGCAGCATTTCATGAGAATCAACATCTAAGACCGCTACTGCTCCACGCCCGGTTCTGGGATAAAAAGACCGTGCTATTCCTCGGGATAATTTGTCTTCCACCCACGGCCAAAAACTCTTTCTAGCCTCACGGGCTTCTGAAGGCCGAGTAGGCGCAGGCGTACTTATTACAAGAAACAGCATTATATTTCCTTCTCAATCGACTCGTTCTTGATTTACCCACCCAATATTTAAGCCGGTATCGACGTATCTGGGGCAGCTCCAAGCAGGGCTTGGCCGCTCAACTCGTAGTTAGAATCCAATCCTGATATGTGCTGGCCGCTCACATGCAGGTCTCTAAAGAACCTCTCCAATTTGTTGGACTCATGAATAGCGCCAGTCCCTGCAATATAAAACAATTTGTCCACCACATCGACCGATCTACGAATGGCATGGGCAATTGCCAACCTTGCGTGGATCGCTTTATCCATCAGATCTGGGCTCTTTGCTACCTGGGATTCCCACATTGACCCTACAGAGTCCAAAACATAGCTTCGACCAGCCCCAATGATTGCCTCACATTCGCCGACGGTTGTCTGAACGGTCGGCCTTTCACGCAGGGATTTAGTAGATTGGGTAGTTCCAACACCAGCCAGTTCCATAAACACATCCATCGCACCACGGGCCATACCCAGAGCGTTGGCAGCCGCGAGCGACCAACTCAATAACAGTGATGTTTGTGGGTTATACAACGGGTTGTCGTGAATCGCGGGCGCCATCCGGTCATAGGTATGGCTATCTGGAACAAACAAGCCAGAAAACGAGGCATCGTTGCTAGCAGTGCCACGCATCCCCATGGTGTTCCAGACAAGGTGAACCGTACTAGCCTCCAAGGGAACTACCGCCACTCTAGTCACCGGACTACCGTCAACCGCTAAAACTGGGCCATTATCGTCCACCAAATCACAATTCAGGACCAGACATTTGGCGTGGTCAACCCCGCTTAGGTAGTTCCAGCGCCCAGACAGGATATAACCACCCGGCGTCACCGTGGCCGTCCCTCCTGACCGGGCGGAACCAGAGGCTCTAACGGAGGGAGGGTCTCCAAACAACTCTTTAGCGGCCTCAACCGTGATTCTACCGACCGCTGATGTTAGGGCCGTACCGTTAAAACAGCACCACCCAGCAGAACCATCCACTCGGGAAATGGCTTCTACAACAGGGAATGCAGTAATTGGATCCAACTCCGGACCACCTAGGACTTCGGGAACATAGAGTCCAAAGAGTCCCTTTTCCGCCATGGCCTCCGCTAAATCCGCGGGCAATTGGCATTCTGAATCTATTTGACTCAGATTTGCTCTAATCATAGGCAGCATGGATTTTGCAGCTTCAAGCATGTTTTCAGGCATTTATGAAATCCTCTGGTGTAAAAACCGTGGGTATACCAACCGTAGGTATACCAGCGGAGTTTAGGTCAATTGACCAAGTCTACGCCTAGCAGTGCTATTATAGCCAAGACTGGCATCAAGCCCAACCCGCCATACAGCATAAATATCTCTATCCATTAGATAAGCTGTTTTATGAGTTTTTCCTGGTATTTGGCTCTGTCTTAAATTAGAATCATTCCTGACTGCTTGAATCAGTAAAATTCAAGATGCTACTATAGGCATTAACTATTGGTGCGCAGTCTGCGCGGAGATGGACGCATGGCAGAAAATGATATCGCTTTAATGGGTCATCTAATGCGGCGCGCCGGTTTTGGCGCCCAGTACCAAGAGCTTGAGGCCCGAGCGGCTAAGGGATACGAAGAAACCGTAGAAGAATTGCTGAACCCCCAAGACCACCCCGACGGGATGGACTTAGACCTGGCTGAACGGTATTTCATTGAATGGAACCATTTCATCAGGGGAGTTCCAGAATATATCGCCTGGAGGATGATAAATTCTGACCGCCAATTGGAAGAGAAGATGGTTCTCTTCTGGCACGGAATACTTTGCATTTCAGACAGCAAATTGCAGAGTTACCCCACAGAATATGAAGAACTAGAACTGTTCCGACGGGACGGTCTCGGCAGTTTCAAAAACCTCTTACTAGGTATTTCCAAAGATCCCGCCATGGTCTATTACCTGGACAATTGCCTGAGCCACAAGGGCGCAATCAATGAGAACTACGGAAGGGAACTTCTGGAGTTATTCTCTTTGGGTGTGGGAATGGACGGAGAGTTCAACTACACAGAAGACGATGTGAAGGAATGCGCCAGGGCATTCACGGGCTGGACGATTGCGAATTCGATCCCACAGCAGCCCTACGGACGCTACGCAGCCCAGTTTCTTTACAACCCTGATGACCATGACGAAGGCGAAAAAACCTTTTTGGGCGAGACCGGCAACTTCAACGGCGAAGATATCATCGATATAATCGTCAAACAGCCAGCCACTGCCAGGTTCATCTCCCGGCATCTATATAACTTCTTCGTGGCCGATGATGTTGAAGTGCCATCATGGATGGACACCCCACCGGCAGACATGGAAACGATCAAGATGCTGGAAGAAGAGTATTTCAGGTCCGACTACAACATCAAAAGCATGCTGCGGCTGTTATTTAATTCCGATGCTTTCAAAAATGCCAAGTTTGCCAAGGTAAAAAGCCCCATTGAGACTATCATTGGAACTCTGCGCCTGGTTGGAGACTGGTCCACCCCAAAACCCGGCCTGGAATTCATCTTTGACGAGATGAAATACATGGGACAGGAGATTCTGAACCCACCTTCTGTGGAAGGCTGGCACACCGGCAGAGAGTGGATTGACGGTGGAACTCTGGTTCACCGAATAAATTTCACGGCCGACTCAGTTTCAAATACCAGCTTCCCAGGGGTACAATTCATTATTGAACAGCTAGTCGCCACCGGCCCCAGCCTCTCGCCGGAAGCCCTAGTGGACGGATGCCTCCGTCTATTAGGCGACTACGAAGTCGACGATGAAACCCGCCGAATGTTAGTTAACCAGGGCAGCAAGGGGGGCGAGGTTCTCACCAATTCTGATGAATTCGCAACCAAAGTCGGAGAGACCTTGAGAATGATTGTCGCGACCAAGGAATACCTCTACGCCTAGCCACGGTTTCAAAACTAAAGCATATAAATCCATTAGACCCAAAACCCAAAGATTTAGTCCCTTTTAAGCAGGAGTAGGTAATGACCTCCAGTAAGAAAGACCCGGTATTAGTAGTACTTCAATTGTCCGGCGCTTACGACGCCTTAAACACTATCATTCCATATAACGACCCCCACTATAAAGACTACCGAACGGTGTTGAAGGTTGAGCCTGAAGAGGTTCTGGCCATCGACGATAACGTCGGTTTTCACCCGTCAATGGCTCCGGTCAAAGGTTTGTACGACCAGGGTAAAGTTGCCGTGATTCAGGGAATTGGCTATCCAAATCCCATTCGTTCACATTTCCGGTCCATGGATATCTGGCATACAGCAGCACCGGAGAAGATGGGGATGGACGGTTGGTTGGGTCGCGCCATTGGCGAAATGGACCCAAATAAAGAAAATGTATTGACCGGGGTCAACTTTGGCCGCGGCCTCCCAAGAGCATTGGCCACATCTGGTGTTTCTGTCGCATCAGTTGGCGGATTAGACCAACTCGGTGTACTGACCGGAATCGAGAACCAAGACCAGCGGACCGAAGCATTAGATATATTCTCCCGGATGTACTCGCCAATGATTGGCTCCGGAGCCACCAACGACTATTTGTCTCAGACCGGTTTAGACGCGCTAAAAGGCGCCGACATCCTGGCCACCGCTCCTGGCAAATATTCCTCTACCGTGGAATACGGTGGAGACCAATTTTCCCAGTGGCTGAAGAACGTGGCCCAGGTCCACCTAGCAGGCCTTGGATCCCGTGTCCTCTATACCGGACTAAACCCTGGGGCTTTCGACACCCACGCAAACCAGACCACAGCTTTCCCACAACTCTGGGGACAGGTTTCCACCGCAGTAGAAGATTTCTATCAGGATCTGAAAGAACACGATGCCAGCCAAGAAGTAGTCATATTGATGTTCACTGAGTTCGGCAGACGGGTTCTGGAGAACGGTTCAGGAACCGACCACGGCTCCGGTAGCGTGGCATTTGTGATCGGAGACCAGGTGGAAGGCGGATTGTACGGTGAGTACCCCTCGTTAGAACCTGACAAGCTAGACCAGGGCGATCTCAAGTGGAACACCGATTTCCGAGAAACGTACGCAACTCTCCTTGAGAAATGGATGGGTCTAGATTCCAAACCCATCCTGCGGGGATCCCACGAGCAGTTCGATTTCATAAAATAGATCTTACCTATCCCGAATTGGCCGGGAATCAAAGCATGACTGTGAGGAAATTATGGTAGCTCAAGTAGCACCTATAACCTTTCGATATAGCCACACAATTGGCCGACAGGAAACCCGAGGTGGCGACGGATTCTTCAACCCAGTTGCGATCGCCCGAGGGGAAGGAGACCGCATGTATGTGGTCAGTCGCGGCACGGAAACCCCGGTGTTCTACCCTTGCAAACGAGTCACCATATGCAGCGTGGATGAAGAGTACATAGGCCAATTCGGCTTCAAGGTTCACCCTGAAGACGCAGTGAGGTCCGCCCCAGATGGTGCGCTGTTTTGGCCGACATCGGTGGCGTTGGATTCCCAGGGTAACGCTTACGTGGCCGATGAATGGCTTAACCGAATTTCAATGTTCACCAAAGACGGAGACTGGATCGGTAAATGGGGCGAACCGGGTGATTCTGACGGAGAGATAAATAAACCTTCTGGGCTGGCCTTTGACGCCGAAGACAACCTATACCTAGTGGATAGCCATAATCACAGGATACAGGTTTTTGGCAAAGATGGTCAGTTCAAGTTCAAATGGGGGACCAAAGGCACCGGAGATGGCGAACTAAACTTCCCTTGGGGTATCGACATCGACAATAACGGCGATGTATTCATCGCTGATTGGAGAAACGACCGAATACAAAAGTTCTCCCCTGACGGTACTTTCTTGATGAAGTTTGGTTCTTCTGGAAACGGGCCCGGGGAATTTAACCGACCCACAGGAATCGCCGTCGACAAGGACGGTGCAATCTACGTGGCGGATTATAAAAACGACAGACTCCAGGTTTTTAACTCAGACGGAAAATTCGTGACACAGTTGACTGGTGAAGCGACTTTGTCCAAATGGGGTAAAGAACGGGTGGAGATTGACCAGTCATTTGTGAGAGCAAGGGCTAGGTCCCAAGGCTTAGATGAAAGAGAAAAAATATTCCAGGGACCTATATCAGTAGAAGTTGACGATGAAGGTCGCGTGTTTGTTACGGAAGTCCCGCGGCACCGGGTTCAGGTCTTCCAGAAACAGTCCCCTGCGTTCCATGGCGGTCCGCTCTAGTAAGTCAGGCGGATAAACTTCTCGATATTAATCGCAAATGAAACGGATAGCTGGGTAAACCGTTCAATATAAGTTGCCTAACCGAACTTATATTGAACAGTTTACCTGGTACTAGACCACCAATCATTAAGAGAAACTCTTTGGCACCGACGATTGCAGTATCTCCGGTAACAATCCAACTACAATCAGAACGAACAGCCAATGGTAAGAACAGGGCGCAGATAATATTATTACCCTTGACTGTCTGTAATCGAAGAAACCGTCTAAAGCCCCATCGCCTCTAACCCCAACTTGGCTAGGTCCTCATCAGCGTTATGCCCGCGTATACCTCCAACTCCGATACCGCCCAGAATTGACCCTTCCTTAATGATGACAACTCCACCTTGTTCGTAAGTTACCATCGGGTCACCATTCTCACTCACACTCTGACCTATGTTTTTCATATTGCTACCCCAGTCTCCACTGTTAATGCCCAAGATTGCCGCTGAATACGCCTTCCGCACCGCATGTCTCCGAGTAAAAACACGAGCATGGTCCATCTTGGCAAATGCTTCCATATTGCCGGATGCATCAACTATGGCCAGGCAGACTGGCGTTTCTGAGGTCGCCTGAGCTTTTTCCATCATCGCTTTCATCGCCGCCTGAACCTGTTCATAAGTCAGGTGAGCCTCAGCAATGGACATACAAGGGCGTGGGCTGTCGTTATGTATCGACATATAGTCAAACTCCTTCTTCGGATGATAGTTTCAAAAATCTCCAGAGGGATTGTAACAACAGGTTACAGAATAATAAGCAGCCGGTACTACTTACTTATTAAATAACGCAGTGTAGAATACCGAAAGTCGCCCGAAACATGACACGGAGTTTTTACGATGCGAGTCGGTTTGATATCAGATACCCATAACCCCAGCGTGGGAGATGAACCACCGCCAGAGGTTGTCGCAGCTTTCAATGGAGTTGATGTAATCATCCACGCTGGAGATATCTACCAGCCGGAATGTCTGGACTGGTTAGAAAAGATTGCTCCGGTATATGCGGTGGAGTTGGGTGCCGACGCCCATTTTACTGAAGACGACCGTGTGGTGGACATGCATCGAGTGATTGAACTTGAAGGCCACTCTATAGGTATAATCCACGACCTCCTAGTTCCGGGTATGGCACAGGAGTTAACTGAATATACTCCGCTGTCCAAGCACTTCCCCAAGGATTCCAGTCTGCCCACCGCCATGCAGTCCGTGTTTGATGCACCAGTGGACATCGTCATATTTGGACACACTCACTATCCGGTAGTAGAAGAATTTCAAGGTATTCTGATGGTGAATCCCGGTAGTCCCAGCCTCCCTAAACAGATCAGACGCCTTGGACAGGTCGCCATCATGGAGCTTGACTCCGACAGCAAGAGCGCCGAGATACTAGACCTTTCATCCTTCAGCTAATCACATAAGTACAGGATTCGCTCGCAATTTAGAAACGAGACCACCTCCGTTGTGAGCCAAGCCACATTTCAAGCTGATAAGCTCTCTGTGCTTATTGATAGTTGCAAAAATACGTATTTAATGACTCTTTAAATGTGGCGATAGAATCTTGATTAACTTTCATTAAAAACATGCAATCACTGTAAATTACGATTGTAAAGGTAAACGAGTACCTTTTACCCATATAGTTCTCGGCGTGTCTCGTCCAGCAAAGCGCGTTCTTCAGGACTCAGTTCTGGGAACCCTGGAGCCTTTGGTCTTATGCCGCCGGTGAACTCCGGAGGGCGCTTTTCCAAGAAGGCCTTTCGGCCCTCATCGCCATCGGTGGTCAGCTGTGTCAAAAGGGTGTTAAACAAGGTTTGCACTCGCCAAGCCTCAGACACCGGAACGTCTCTAAACCGGATAGCAAATTCCTTCATCATTCGGACTGCCACCGGTGGCATTCCAACAATTCTTTCCGCAATTGCTTCCGCCCTTGTCATCAGCTGATCATGAGGAACCACTTCGTTAATCAGGTTGATTCGCAAGGCCTCTTTGGCGTCAAATGATTCGTCGGTCAGCAATATGCGCATGGCGTCCGCATGGGATATCTGTCGAGTCAGATAACTGGCTCCAGGACCATTGCCAACCCAACCTTGGCTCAAGAGAGCAAACTTGAATTTGGCATGTTCGTCGCAGGCTACTCGAATATCGGTTGAAGTGAGTAAGATATAGAATCCTGCACCGGCGGCCCAACCATTAATGGCCCCGATCACTGGCTTCCAAATCTGCGGATAGTGGTCGCCTAATCTGCCGTCCGCCCCAATCTTTGCGCCGTTCACAGTCCCAGAAAGGGGCCAGAAGATGTTTTCAGTACGTATGCGGTCGAAGTCCTCTGTAGAGACACCAGGAGGAGGAGCCAAGTTGTGTCCGGCGCAGAAATGCCGGTCACCGCTACCAGTGAGAATAGTGGCGCGGATATCTCGGTCATCCCATATGTCTTGCCACACCCGGCTGATCTCATCAGAGGTGTCATGATCCAGGATATTCCCCTTATCAGGATTATCAATGGTCACATACGCAATATGGCCTTTTTTCTCATAGAGGACGCCCATTTCTTATCTCCTGTACGGATTAAGTTCTAACAAAGCTCAGTAGATTATTTGGTCTGCAACCATTCGTTCCAGATCTTCTTGTGTTAAGCCAAGCAATTCCCGGTAAACAAAGCTGTTGTCTTGACCAAGTTCTGGAGCTTCAGTGAGGATCGGGGATCGATCGCCATCAAAACGCCAGGGCAACCCGGGTAGATCTCTGATTATTCCATCCCTAGTTTCCACTCTAGAAAAGTATCCAGACTCAGCTAGTTGTTCTTCTTTGAAAACCCGAAGAATGTCTTGGGACGGTCCGGCTGGTACGCCGACCTGTTGTAGCAGTGCCATGGCCTGATGGTCTTCGTGCTGCATAGTCCATTCGGTAATAGCCACTCCAAGTCTGTCCTGATATCGTCTGCGCCCTTCCGCATCAGCATATCTGGTGTCTGAAGCCAAGTCCGGTCGCTCAATTAGCCTGCAGAGACTGGCCCACTCCTCGTCATTCGTCACGGCAATGGCTACCCATCTGTCAGATCCGGCGCAGTGGAAGACATTGTGGGGGGCATACCAATCATCACGGTTACCCATCGGCTCTTTCACCCGGTCATTCATCTGGTAATCAAGTACTGCCTCAGGAAGACAAGCGCTGAGGGCTTCAGCCATCGAAAAATCAACGTATTGTCCCTGACCCGTTTGAGCACGGTTATTCAACGCGGCAACTGTGACCATGGCCAGTTCCATACCAACCCATGGGTCAGCCCAAAGGCCACCTGGGACCGGCTCTCTTTGCGGGTAGCCAGAAATCGAGTTCCAACCGGTGTAATGCTGGAGCAGACTGCCATAGGCTACGTAGTCTGTATGAGGGCCATAGTGCCCAGTTCCGGAAGAGGCCACCATTATTATGTCAGGGTTAACGCCGCGAACAATCTCATAACCCAACCCTAGCCGTTCTATCACACCAGCCGCAAAGTTCTCGATTACCACGTCTGAAACGGATAGAAGGTGTTTTACCAGTTCCAGTCCTTCTGGTTTCGAGATATTCAACGAGGCGTAGAGTTTGGACTGGTTATAGGCCTGGAACGCTGGCCCACGTGTCGACGGGTCCGGGCGCCGAGCACTGCCCACTTTGATGACTTCTGCGCCCATTGACGCCAAAAATCTGGTAGACGTGGGGCCGGCAATAATCCAGCTCAGATCTAAAACCCGGATACCATGCAACGGAAGTTGGTTCGTTGATTCAAACATCAACGCAATCCCTCCAGAATCTCGCTGTTGTGTTCACCCAATAGTGGAGCAGGTCTGGCTGCGAGCGGCAGCGGGGAGTTAGAAAGTTTGTAGGCAGATCCAGGATATTTCAAGACTCCGACCGCTGGATGTTGAATCTCGACGAAGAACTCTCGGTGAGCTAGATGCTCGTCACTCATCAAATCCAACACAGTGTTGACCGGAAAACATGGAATCCTCTGTTCCTGTCCCAAACTAGCGATTTCATGTTTGGAGTAATGAACGCTCCAGTCACTGAGCAACTTCCACAGTGAGGGTGAGTTCTTCTGACGAGAGTCTCGAGTGGAATACCGATCGTCAGTCGACCACTCCGGATTTCCCATAACTCCCAGCCATCGTTCCCATTGAGCATCTTCCCTGGGTGATATGGCCACGTAGCCGTCATTACAAGGTAATATCCCACCAATTGCACCAACCATTCCACCGATGGCCGCTTCTTCCACCTTAGAAATGTCTCTCGGCGGCGCGGGTCGTCCCCATGCTGAGTTCGCCAGACCGCTGATAAGTTGGGTGACCATTGCTTCGAATGACGAAATGTCGATACGACCGCCAATACCGGTCATCCTTTTGCCGTAAAGGGCCATCATGGTGGCGGTGGCAGCCGCCAATCCACCAACGAACTCCGCCTGGTGACCACCTGCTCTGATGGGTGGGTCATTGTCGGGGTCTTTGACGGCACCAAGCAGGCCATGGGCGTGACCGCTCATGTGATAGAGAACTAGGTCTGTGGCCTTGTAGTCTTTGTAAGGTCCCCGGTTACCGAATGGGGTGATTGAAGAGAAGACAATCCCAGGGTTAATGGCCTTTAAAGACTCGTAACCCAAGCCCAGATCTTCCAGGAAAACCGGTGGCGGGTTTTCTATGACTATATCGGCGGTTGCCGCTAGCTTACGAAATGAATCCGCTCCCTCTGGGGAAGTGAGATCGAGGGTTACCCCGTATTTGTTAGCGTTCAAAGCCAGAAACAGACCGCTTTTCTCGGGGTGGGAAATGTTCTTGGGGAATGGACCCATCCGCCGTGCCGAATCACCATCTGGTGGTTCAACTTTAATTACTTCTGCGCCCATCTGCGCCAGTATCTTGCCACAGTAAGGGCCGGATATTCCCTGTCCTACGTCAAGGACTCGGACGCCGGGCAACAGTCCATCTGTTGTCATAGCTAGGCTCTATTTATTGATTAGAAGTTGGTCATCACCAGGGTGACTTTAACTATGGGGCATCGGATTGTCCACCAAATTGGCGGCCATTCTGATCCGAAAAACTAAATGCTCCAAACTTATTAAGTGTCTGATGCACTGGAATTCATAATTAGTAGTATCGGTAAGATTGACGATTGACTAGAAAGCCAACTTCTCGATAGTCAATTTGGTGCCAAGACTCTCTTGCAAGAGATCGAAGAACTCAAAGTCCCATTCAGAAACGAATGTTATAGCCACTCCGTGACGCCCCATTCGCGCCGTTCTGCCTATGCGATGTACATATTCCTCAAGATTTTGAGGCATATCGTAATTCACAACGTGGGATATCTCAGGTATATCCAGACCTCGCGCGGCAACATTGGTAGCAACAAGCACTTTGACATCACCTGAATGGAAGGAACGCATAGCGGCATTTCTTTCGCCCTGAACCAGGCCGCCGTGAATCCCAAGAACGGCGATTCCCTGTCTCTGTAGGGCCTGGGTCAAGTTATCCACACCGGCTTTGGTCCTCCTGAACAGAAGAACCTTGCCATCGTTAGTCTGGGTTTTAAGAAGTTGGACACAGGCACGCACTCGGTCTTGTTCCAGGACTTCATAATAGATCTGACGCACGTCTGGAGCAGTTTCGACCTCATCGCCGATTCGTATCCAAGTAGGAGACTTCATGTGCCTCCCGACGATTCCCCGGATGGGGGGCGGGAGAGTGGCGGAGAACAGGGCTGTCTGTCGATCTCTGGGAATATTACCTAAAATCCTCTCGATATCGGGAAGGAAGCCGATATCCAACATCTCATCGGCCTCGTCCAATACTAGGATTCGAACATCTCCCAGCCGGAGAGTTCCTCTACCGATATGATCCAGAACCCGACCCGGAGTTCCGACAACTATCTGCGCGTTACGTTCAAGGGCAGTGATCTGCCGGGCTATGGGCTGTCCACCATAACAGGCAACAACGCCCATTTTACGAAACTGACTCAATCGTGCAAGTTCGTCCCGAACCTGCATAGCCAGTTCTCGCGTCGGAACCAACACCAATCCCTGGATAAAATTCTGGGATGGGTCAACCTGTTCAACCATAGGGATTCCAAATGCGGCGGTCTTCCCAGTGCCGGTATGAGCCTGACCTACCACATCATTACCACCCAGGAGCGGTCCGATGCAGTCAGTCTGTATGGGAGTGGGTTCTTCATAACCGATGGTCTTTAGCGCTAGAGCGGTATCATAGCTTACTTGCTGAGCACCAAACCAATACGCGTCTGCTGTCTCGAGGGTTACTTTGGATTGGAGTTCCGAATCTTTGCGTGTCGCTCTACTCCGACCAGTATTTTCCTTACTGGTTTTCCCTCCATTCTTCGCCCTGTTTTTGGGAGCTTCCGACCGAGCATTTCTGGTTATACCTGACCTTCCGGAACGGCTGTTAGATTCGCTGCTTGGTTTTTCGGTCTGGGCAGTGTCACTAAGTTTAGAACTACTAATCCGACGATTTGATTTTCGACCAAGGCTCTTAGAGCGTCCGTTATCCCGCTCTTCGTTATTAAACTGGCCATCGTTAGGCCGGCCTCTGTTAGACCGACCACTGGTATTGTTTCCGGAGGCTGAGTTATCAAAACGGCCATCAGAGTTGCGGCGGGACGCATCAGCCTGACGGATTAGTTCGGCATTTTCATCAATCTGGGTACTTTCTTTGAAGGGAGGATTAGAAGACGCGGAAGAAGCCCGGTTGGATGTGGAGTCTGCATTTTGATTCTTTCGCGAAAAAAGGCGTTTCCACCAACTTTGCTTACAACCAGAATCAGATTGTTCTTGGGATGACAGAGAGCCAAGGTTACGTTTTTTAAAAATTATGCTTTTCCATTGTGCTACCGGAAATCCACCGGTTCGCAATCCAGCTACTGGGGTATTTTGGTTGTCACGCAACCATTGCCGAATGCCTGCGATGATTGCAGCCATTCAGAACTGAATAGCCACTGAATATCCCCTAAATCCAGGGATCCATATCGTATAACCGCAATTATTCGTTAGTAATTACGTAACTTATAGAATAATCTTACTGGTCTACCCCTCAGTGAGCAAGTTATGCGGCTAACCAACATTGACCACTACTCAAAACTACTTCTTGGTTTTGATATATCAATTCTAGGTGAGTTTACTGTAGCTATCTTGTGCGCAAACCTTCTTTTTCCAGACGCGGCAGGACCTCATCACGGAAATACGGGAACTGGTCCAGATAGTTTTGTAGTCCAATAGCCAGGGCAGTTACCCCGGATTTAGAAAGCTGTTTCATAAAGGCAACCACATCATCCGGGTTGCCGATTATCGGCAATGCCCCGTTGCCACCCGCAGCCCTGATACGGAGTTCCTTGAGTCTGTCTTCGGTAACCCCCGGCTTCTTAAGTCCACGGCCTTCAATCATGTTCTCTACTGCGATGTGGTCTGCGTTCTCAACCGCGTAGTAATGGAAATACTCTTCAGCTTCTTTCTTGGTGGGACGACAAACCACGGATACGTTGGAAAACACTCCAATAGCCCTACCATAACCCGCAGCCATTTCCCTAAGAGCTGAGGTATTCGACGGCACTTCTTTAAGGTCTACTCGAAGGTTTGTAAACATCATATCGGCGTTGCGGGCGGCGTATTCTCGGCCACGGTCAGAATTTCCGGCGCAAACAATCAGAGGTCGGCCTCCACCGTAAGGCTTGGGGTATATATTGGTCTTACGGACCTTGTAGAACTTTCCGTCGTAATCAAACGGTTCAGCACTGCTCCATGCCTGGGTGATGATGTCGATCCACTCCTGACCTTGATTGTACCGATCTTCGTGCAGTGCCAAATCGACACCCAGCATTTCAAACTCGTCATTATTCCAGCCACAGATTATGTTAAGACCAAACCGACCCTCACCGACTAGATCTGCGGTAACAATTTGTTTGGCCGCTACAACGGGGTTAAACAGAGGCACGTGGACAGTTCCAAACGCCATTATGTTCCGCGTGCTGGCTAATATGCCGGTTGCCCAGGTCAGGGTTTCAAAGTTGGAGCCGTTATGGTCTGTTACCCCGCCGTACCCCTTCCAGCGGCCCAATGGAAGCATGAATTCCATGCCAGCGTCATCGGCCATACGGGCCAAATCCTGGTTATTCTTCCAGCTGGCTTCCCAGCGTTCCGGTACGGTGGTCACGGCCAGCCCGCCAGAGCAGTTGGAGCCAAACAGGCCCAGATTTAATTTGTTCCGTTCAAGGTGATTTCTTGGTTTAGTAACACCTTCAACCATCATTCACGTTCGCTCATGTTCAGCAACGCTCGTTTATACTCGGAAGCCTGGCTTTCGAGAATCCATCTAACTCATATTTTTCTAAGGATAACCTGAGAGTATCTTAAACAGTTTATATCTATTCCCGCCAAATGTGATTCACCTGTCCAACAACATGTTAAAGTTCGTGTAGATTCGAATATCACGATTAGGATTGAGCATGCAATTTGGAATGTTTGGGAGCGCTCAGGCCAAACGAGATAGACCCGGGATAGACAGTAGCGCCGGATTCAGGGAATTTGTCGAGCGCAACGTAGAGGCGGAATCCCTCGGGTACCATAGCACCTTTTTGGTGGAACACCACTTCACCGGTTTTGGCCAGGTTTCCGCAACTCTAAACCTGCTGACTTGGATTGGAGCTAGGACAACCACTTTAAGGTTGGGCACAGCGGTATTAGTGCTTCCATGGCACAACCCAGTTTTGCTGGCGGAGCAAATTGCAACCCTTGACCTATTGTCGGACGGGCGTGTCGACGCTGGCATCGGCAAAGGATACCGCCACAAAGAATTCCAAGGGTTTTCCATGCCAATAGAGGAGGCTGATTCACGGTTTGAAGAATGCCTCAATGTAATGTTGAAGGCCTGGTCCTGTAACTCACCTTGGTCACACAAAGGAGACTACTTCGAATACGACCAAGTCGTGGTGGAACCTTCCAGCGTCCAGAAACCCCATCCGCAACTTTGGATGGGCGCCGGTAGTCCCAGATCCATCAAACAGGTGGCCCAGCTGGGATTCAATATGCTATTGGGTCAGTTCGACTCTTTTGAATCAATCGCGGAAGAAGTTTCTCTATTCAGGTCCGAGGTCGAGGCGACCGGCAGGACCTTTGACCCGATGAGCGTGGCGGTAGCCCGTTCGGTGAATATACTGGACAGCACGGGCGAGTACGACCAGGCGATCGAGAACCGGGTGGCAGCGCGGAGACGAACCCAAAAGCTAGCTCTACAAGCGGGATTCCAAGACACTCGGGAAGCCGCCGAGGTTGGGGTAATCTACGGAAACACTGAGTACGTTGGCAGAAATATTCAAGCGCTCAAGGATATTGGTGTTGAGTACATTTTGCTGAATTGCCCAGCGGGAATCTCAACACTGCGTCGGTTTGCCCAAGATGTCATGCCTGAATTTAAGAACTGATTCCCAGACTTCTAATTTCCCAGAAGATTATGGCACCTACCACAAAAAGAAAAGCCCCTGATCTTTAGGTAGGTGCAAAAAAGGCAAAAAAGAGCGCCTCCACAACAATCTGTGAAGCATTAATTTATTCGTTGGGTTGATATTCCGACACCGCCAGGTACTTTCCCTGACTGCCGATATCGCCGCGAATATTCGTACTCCTTTCCCTGGGAAGCGCACACTACCTATAATGAACCATCAATAAACAATGGAGGGCCCCTAACTTAGCCATGAGAACAAACACCACCAAGGCCAAACTAGCTGAAGGTAAAGTGGTCTACGGAGCAATAGTCAGTCGGTTCGCACCCGACATAGTGGAGATATTTGGCGCAATCAAATATGACTTTGTGATGATCGACTGCGAACATGGCCCCATGAATCTGGATCAGGTGGAGCACATGGTCCGGGCAGCTGAGGCATTCGGAATCACTCCCATTGCCCGTATACCGGACCATGATGATGCTACCATTTTGCGGTTCCTAGACCGCGGCGTTCAGGGACTCATCATACCCCACGTGAACACCAAAGAAGAAGCAGAGTCGGTTACTCAGGCAGCCCGTTACTACCCAGAGGGGCGTAGAGGTGTGGCAGGAAGTGGTCGAGCCCATGATTACGGTACCGCAGGAACCAGAGAGGAATCTTCAAGCTGGATCAACTCCCAGATCATGGTAATTCCCATGATCGAAGAAACCCAGGCAGTTGATAACTTAGACAGCATATTGAAGGTCTCGGGAGTGGACGTCCTGCACGTTGCGGCCGGCGACTTGAGCCAGAGCATGGGAAACCCCGGATCCGCCAAAGTCAGAGAGTTGATGGGCCAGGTGATACCCAAAATTAGGGCCGGGAACGTCAGCGTCGGAGCTGGAGGTAACTCACCTGCCGATGCCTCCGGAGTGGCCGAGTTCATCAAACTAGGCGCCAACTTCATCACCGTCTCATCCCAAGGTCTACTGAGGTTGGCCGGAGAAGATTTCCGCAACCGAGTAGAAGCTGCTCTTTAGCGTTTCCCGAATTAATAAAACCCCAGCAACTTGCTTGTAGGTCTACTGGGGTTTTTGCCGTCTTAAATCGGATTCATCAGCTGATACCCGTTCCTGAGAAAAGGCCAAATCTACCTCGTAAAACAGTCTCAGTTGGAAATTTTTAATCAAGTCCTTTCTCGATCAAGCACGAACGTGATACCGAAGCATTACGATGACTTCAAACCTGAGCCGGGTAAATACGACAGTCAGCCCCACAAGATCGAATATCCCGAAGAAAGATAAGTTAGATAGGTTAGTCTTTCATTTATACCAAGATTCTTAGAAATTAACTAAAGAATCTTGGGCGTTAACCTCTCAAATACCGGTCTTGAAGTTTGATAAACTCGTCGGTTCGGTTGACCTGGCGTAACAGCTCTGCGTTAGCCTCTCTGGGTGCCAGGTCATCCACCGACCCGCCATCCTTCAGATGCTTGAATGAGTCGTAGATAGCTTGTATAGCCATACCAAAAGCCGGGTTGCCTGCCATCAAGATACTGACGCCGTTGGCAGCTAAATAATCCATGTCATCCATCATGTTGTCCGGAGGGCTCAGTACCGTAAGCGGCAAATCTGTTATTCGGTGCACCGCTTCCAATTGCTCCTTGGTTTTTAGCCCTGCCAGCCTAATGGCTTCCACCCCTGTCTGAGAGTAGGCTTTAATCCTTTCCAGAGCCTCATCAAGGGAGAACTCAGCCAATGCAGTAGTTCGGGCCACTATGACCGTCATGGGATCCGTACGTGCCGCAACAGCCGCCTCCAGTTTACCAACCTGCTCTTCTTGCGAAAACAAGCCAAGGCTTCCCTGATTGAACCGGGTTGGAGGGATGGAGTCTTCGATCTCGATAGCAGAAACACCAGCGGCTTCCAACTCTTTCACAGATCGAACCACGTTCACCGCGTTACCAAATCCATCTTCGCCATCGTGCATCAGACTGACGTCGGCGATGCGAGTGATACGCCGACAAACGTCCACCAGATCAGACATATTGACCAGCACAATGTCCGGCACTGCCAAATTGGCGACTTTATGGACCGAACCCGACAGGAAGCAGACCTCATAATCCAACATATGGGCTATGCGGGCAGAAAGTGGATCAAATATATTTGCAGCCAGTGTGCAATCAGGCCGGGACAGGACGGTGCGAAAACGTTCGCGAGCAACGACCATTGGAGTATTCCTTCTCGGTAATTTCTTAAACAGCTGCCGATATTATTACAAAGGTGAAACGAAACGCCCCGCCTTTCCTACGAAGAGCGGGGCGTTTTTATCTTACAGCGAAGAATTTATAGGTTGTGCCTACTTATTGTCCTTGGCCCAGAGGGCTTCCAAAACGTTACCCGGCGACATTGGGAGAACCTCCATGCGAACTCCAGCAGCGGCATGAATGGCATTAGCCATGGCGGCAAGGGGAGGAATGATACAGACCTCCCCCACGCCTCTGGCACCGAATGGATGGCCCGGGTTAGGAACCTCCACCAAGACCGTGTCGATCATTGGAAGATCTAAACTGGTCGGCATCCTATAGTCTAGGAACGAAGAGTTATCCATCTCACCTGAGGTGTTGTAGACATATTCTTCATTCAGCGCCCAACCGATTCCCTGGGCGACTCCGCCTTGGAGTTGTCCTTCAACGTAGCTGGGATGAATGGCCTTACCCACATCCTGCAGCGCTGTGTAACGAAGGACGTCCACCTTTCCGGTATCAGGGTCAACTTCAACATCAGCTATATGGACGGCGAAGGCGTTACCCACTCCAGCAGGGTTCACATTACCCCGGCCCACTACGGGACCACCGGTGCCGTTCAACCTGGCAGCTAGCTGTTTGAAAGTCAGTTTCAGTTCGGGGTCGGACTTATGGGAAGCCACGCCATTGTTGTAATCCACGTCGTCAGCGGTTACCTCCCAGATTCGGGCAGCACGCTGAATCATCTGTTGCCTGATATCGTGGGCCGCTTCGTATGAAGCCCAGCCTGACTTGAAAGTGGCTCCGCTACCGGCGGTCAACGAAGTGTAACCAACAGCATCGGTGTCACCAACTGCCGGATGAACGTCTTCAGCAGGGATTCCAAGAACCTCAGCCATCTGCATGGCCACGGAAGCGCGGCCACCGCCGATGTCAGGGGAACCTTCTACGAGGCTAACCGTTCCGTCGGCATTGACGCTGCCGGTGGCGCAGGCAGGACCGGTTCCGTTGAACCAAAATCCGGCGGCTACACCACGACCTCGGTTGGGGCCTTCTATTTTCGATTTGTAATGATCAGTGTTCATAGCCGCCGCCAGCGTCTCCATGTAACCGACCTGCTGTAGGACTGGCCCGGGAATGCGACGACTACCTTCTTTAACGCCATTCTTGACCCTGAATTCCAAGGGATCAACGCCAAGTTTTTGACAGATCTCGTCAATAACGGATTCTACGGCAAAGGAAGCTGCCGGCACTCCAGGTGCGCGATATGCGGCGGCTTTTGGTTTGTTGACCACTACGTCGTATCCTTCGATTCTGCCATCGGCAATTTCGTAGGGAGTCAAGACGCACTGGCAGGCCTGGACGATTGGAGATCCGGGGAAAGCACCTGCTTCGTAAATCATGGAGATGTCCGCTGCAGTTATCCTGCCATCGTTGCTGGCTCCGATCTTCACTCTAATTGCGCTGCCTGAGGTCGGGCCCGTAGCCTGGAAAACCTCTGAACGGGCCATCGAAATCTTGACTGGCCGTCCCGATTTCTTAGAAAGTGCGGCAACAACCGGTTCCAGATATATAACCGTCTTTCCGCCGAAGCCTCCACCGATCTCCATGGGGACAACCTTGATCTGGGAAACTGGGATACCAAGGACCAAACTAGTTAAGTCTCTGATCTGGAAGTGTCCTTGGCTACTGCCCCACACAGTCAATTTACCGTCTTCTCCCCACATGGCCGTTGCGGTGTGGGGTTCGATGTAACCCTGATGAACAGTGGCAGTGCGGTATTCTCGTTCAATAACCACGTCGGCCTTTTTAAAGCCCGCATCAGCGTCGCCCGATTCGAAAACGAAATGGTTAGAGATATTAGTTGCCTTTTCTGTATCGTCATCGTCCCTGAGACCGCCGGGACGTATGTTGACATTTGTCGAGTTGGCGAGCCTTTCGTGCAATACGGGAGCGTCGGCTTTCATAGCGTCCAGGACATCAGTAACAGCGGGCAGCACTTCATAATCGACTTCAATTAGGGCTGCCGCTTGGTCGGCTAGCTCTTGGCTGATGGCGGCCACCCCTGCCACTGCGTGGCCTTTATACAGGGCCTTTTCGGCAGCCATTACGTTATTGCTGATCCACTTGGGATTCGCCATTGCACCTTCGCCCAGATCCGCGACTTTACCGGTCGGCTGAGCAAAATCTGCCGAAGTAACCACAGCCAATACACCTTCCAGAGCCAAGGCCTTGGTGGTGTCAATGGACTTAATCTTGGCATGAGCGTGTGGGCTGCGGAGGACCTTACCTACCAACATTCTTGGCACGGTCATATCCGCACTGTAGCGTGCCCGTCCAGTTACTTTATCGTTTCCATCGTGGCGGATGGGTCTGGTACCGACCACGTTAAATTCTTTATCAGAGATATCCACATTGGAAGCCATATATTTCTCCTATTAAACTAGCCTTGTCCCCGATTACGGGGATCTTAACATATGCCTAGACTGAAACACTTTCCAAACTTACCTACCGAACATGGCAGACACCGTCTGAATCGAATCTAGCGATTTCCGGCTAGGTATGATTCTGTAGCCCGTGTTAAACCAGCTCTGCGGTTGGCTTGAAGTGCCTCTTTCTGACTGGCTGACCGCTGTTGAGAGTCAATTATTCCCGTGAGGCTGCCCTGATACCTGGGCATCACATATCGAGCGAACAGTTCGTAGCTGCGGTGCAACTCGGATCGGGGGGCCCAATCCTCTGCCCGTAGCAGCAAACCGCCAAACCCGCCGCTGGCCTCTTGAAGCCGCTCAATCCCGGCGATACAGTCATCCGGGGTTCCCACTATCCACTGGTTATTGGCAACCATGTAGTCAACCACTTCATTAGCGGGAACATCCGGTATAGGGTTTCCGTTGGTACCGCCCGTGTATTCTGTAACCACCTGACCGGCTCCAACTCTGATTTGCTCAAACGCCTCTTCTCTGGTCTCAGCCAGGTGACAACCAACTGATAATCGCCAGTCTTCCCGGCGTACAGTCTTCCCATTCTTCTCTGCGGTCTCTTCGGCAATCGCCCACTGATCCTTCAAGCTTGTGGTCCTGATTGAATCTCTGGGGACACTCAATGAGATTACTGATGCGCCGTGTTTACCAGCAAGTAATACGCCTGACGGTGATTGCACAGAGGCAACCGCCACGGGAAGATTAGGCTTCTGGTAGGGTCGCAGTTGGAGTGTGGCTTCTTTCATCTTGAACCAATCAGTCTCCATGGTCACTGGCTCAGCGCCGTCCAGGAGCTGCATGATTGCCCCCAGAGACTCATCCATCATCTCCCGTTGTCGCTCCGGATCGATGCAAAACATGTTTGCATCTGATGCGAGGGCTCCCGGGCCAACGCCCAACATCACCCGCCCACGGGTCAAATGGTCCAACAGAACCATTCTGTTAGCAACCATGTATGGGTGATGGTAGGGCAAACTGACAACTCCAGTTCCTAAGCGAATATTCTTCGTGCGACCTGCAGCCGTGGCGATGAACACTTCCGGACTGGCAATTGTTTCCCATCCCCCACTATGGTGTTCACCAATCCAGGCTTCGTCGAAGCCCAGATCATCCAACCATTCAATTAATTCCAGGTCACGTTCCAGAGCCAAAGTTGGGTTCTCTCCCACCCTATGGAAAGGTGCCATGAATGTACCAAAGGTCATGTTGTCGGTTATTGAAGTCAACTTATTGTCCTCCCATTAGCTGTTGGCCTGGCGTTTCAAGGCCGCCTGCCAATTCTCTTATCAGATCAGAGCCCATGATAGATCAAACGCCACAAGACTGCGAGAGACCGGAGATCCGAGGCATCAGCGTGATTGTCTGGTTGTGCAATCAGCGTGGGGGGCGGCCTCGACTGTAGAATCTATCTACCAGCCTAATTCGTCTCTATTTCCCCGGAGACCACTTATAGATCTTCATCAGCGAGCCGCCCATTAACGTGGAACGGTCCGATTCTGATAGGGTCTCCGTAATCCGGAACGCCTCAACACCCTGCTCGTAGTTCAGTAATTCCACAGCCCGAGTCCAGTCTGTGCCCCACATGCATCGGTCCAGTCCAAAAGCCTCAAACACCTGACTCAGAGGGTCCCAAATATCCGAGTAGGGGAAAGGTTGATGGGACAGCGTACCAGCTCCGGAAATCTTGATAACCACGTTGTCAGCGGCGGCACAGGCAATCACATTGGCCAAGTCGCCAAACGGATCCTGCGGCACGGGCGGCAAGAACGGCTGAACCAGTCCGACGTGGTCAATCACGACCTGGGTGTCCGGGTTACGCAGGGCCAGTTCCAACAACAAAGGCAATTTGCCGGAAGCCATGACATTTACTGGGATACCAGCTTTGGCGCCAGCGGCAAGAATATCGTTCAATCCTTGGTCATCGGCTTCAAATTCATCCGCTGTAAGCATGATACGCGCTCCGACCACACCGGGAGTTGCCGCCCACTCAGCAAAATCTTCAGACACTCTCCCTGAATTTGGATCTATGGGCCTAATCAGACCAAATTTATCAGGATGAGCTGCGTACACCTGTTGGGCATAACTGGCATCATATTGATACAGACTGAACGGTGAAATCAGCAGAGCTCCATCAACGCCAACCTTTTCCATCGCCGCCACCATCTCATCGCCGGTGACTTCGTCAGGGCCTTGTAAAAACCCGAGCCAAGGGCGTCCAGGATGGTCCCGTTCGTATGAATGTACTTGTACATCGATTGTTGGTGTCTGTGCTGCCATATTGTTCCTTCTCTTTACTCTCTGCGTCCATTATGTTGAACCGACGGTACATAAATTCTGTACCAGAGTTTGTCTCTTAGCAGTTTAGGAGCGCACTTAGGCTCCGTCAATAATCTCTTAGTCACCTTCAAAACCAGCGCCGGGAGCGTTATCCGCCGACAGATGAAATGCCGCCTGAACTAGCTTAGAGACGTCAGAGATTTCCTAGTCCAGTTCTTATCCTGCGGTTTCGATATCGATTTCTACGATCACTTAGTACAGCAGATCGGCCTGATTCTTCTCCTGGAAAATTACTGTGGCACGCAGTTGGTCAACGAGCCAATTGAACGCCTTAGGGTGACTCCTAACGGTTCCTTAAGACGCGCCTGGAAATCGCAACTTACCCGAGCCTATAAGAACCAACCCATTCCTTTGTAGTAGCCCCTCAAGTAGGCTATCTGGCCTCCGTGAACACAATTATCGAAGACCATCACTCCTATAAGTGTACCCACAGAAGCCGGGGGCCTCGGAGGTATCTCTAGCTGGCGTTCCATATCGGAGAGTGAGAGAGATCCGAAATATTCTCTAGCGGCGGTTTTCACGGCTTCATAGTAGCCCAAGACTGTGTCTTTCGCTGGCAACGGCCAGGCCTCTAATTGCTCTTTGGTCCAACCCTGTCCGGTATTATTCGGGTCATCATCCAGTCCGAATTTCTCGTGCCAGCCACCATTTGCCCACAGTTGAGGCGCGTCTTGGCACCAGGTATGTACAAAGCGGTCAACGATCCTGGTCATATGAAAAAGAAGCCATCCAATGGAGTTTGATTCATCGTTAGGCCGTTCCCCAAACATGACATCGTCCAAGTC
>Ga0114933_10001654_pt1 | contig 24458 bp, 22 predicted proteins | sample 4SBtaG_FD_89691 | JGI IMG/M metagenome (GOLD analysis project Ga0114933, IMG submission 89691) | Deep subsurface microbial communities from Kolumbo volcano to uncover new lineages of life (NeLLi) - 4SBTROV12_W25 metaG | ecosystem: Environmental > Aquatic > Marine > Volcanic | place: Kolumbo... | reverse complement strand
TCGGGTCGAGCTTGACCTGCCCGATGGTCGTGCCCGCGCCGCCGTTGAGCATCACCTCGCCGGGTTTACACTTCACCTCGACCGGGCCCGCGGCCTCGACCGTCACGCCCTTGCTGCTCGCGAGATCGACCTTGCCGAGCGAGCTGAGTCCCGCGCTGGCGAGGCCGACGATGCCCGTGGTCGCGGCGCCGAAGAGCTGCACCGAGAGAGGACTCGCGAAGAGCAGCCCCGCGAAGCCGTACATCGAGCAGAAGGCCGGGGTGCAGATGTTGATGCCACCCTCGGCGTGCATGTTGACGCCCGGCGCAGAGAGCCCCGCCATGCCGGCGGCGTTGGTGGCCATCGCCGCCAGGTTGGTGGCGAAGCCCATGGCCGAGAAGATCGTGCTCGAGTCGAGCACCGTGCGAACGCCGACCGGTCCCGAGAGCACGGAGACCCCGACGGCCTTCGCGTTGAAGAGCCCCGCGATGACCGTGTCCGCGATGGCCCAGGCCTTGGCGACTTCGTCGCAACCGGCGCTCACGTCGTCGGCCGACGGCGGCGACGTGATCGTCTTGTCAGGCGACTGCAGACCCGGCTCCGCGTTGTAGCCGGCGATGATCTTGACGCCGCCGGTGGCGGCGATGGTTGCCCCACCGGTCGTGGCGGCGGTCACGCCGACTTTGGCGGCGGTGTAGATCGAGTCTTCGCCGCTGACGACCCGCAGCGCACCTTGCGAATGTGCGCTGAACGTGGACTCCATGAGGGCGGTCAGCCACACATGCCCATCGGTGCCGACACAGAAGCCGTCGTGGGCGACACTCAACGCTTCGCGGCCGATCTTCATGCGCGTGGCCGGGGCCGGCACATCGATCATCAGATGTTGCGGTGTGGTCACGAGAACTCCACGGCGTCGGCGTCTATCTTCACGGACTCGGCTGAGACCTTGATGGTGGCCCCTCCGACCTTGAGTTCGACGGCCGCAGGGTCGATCGTGGCGGCGGCGTCGGAGCCGACGAGCAGTTCGACCTTCTCCGCGCTCAGCTTGAGCACGGGCGCGGACGCCTCATCGCCGCTCATGATCTTCACCGCCCCCGCGGCGGTCATCGCGAACTGCGGCTGGCCGCTGCCAGGCACGGGCGCCGCGGTGATCTTCTTGTCGCTCGGGGCGAGCACGTTGATCTCCTCGCCGCCCGGCGGGATGACGGGCAGGAGCCCCATCTCGAGACCCTTGCCGATGGTCATCGCCAGCGAGCCAGCCGACTTGAACGAGACGGCTCCTTTGTCGGCGAGGAAGTCCATCCACTTCTTGCTCTGGATGGTCGTCGTCAAGGTCGCGCGGCCGGTCAGGTCTTTGCCTGCGACGGTCACCCCCCAGAGGCCCTCGGCGAGGAAGGACTTGCGACGCGACGCGAGCTCCACGCCGACGCCGGTCCGCCGCGCGACCGCCGTGATGGACGCGGTCACGAGAGCGCTCATGTCGATGACCCCGAGCGAGGCCATGCCGCAGTCCAGTCCACCGAGCGCGCCGCATCCGATGCCCCCGAAGAGCGTCGCGAAGGCGGAGCCGAGCAGCGCCCCGGGCGCGCCCCAGACGTTCACGCCCATCTTCGAGCCGATCACGATTCCGGCCTCCCCGGCGATCGTCATCCCGGGGGGCGTGGGCGCGCCGGCAGCCCCTCCGATCATGCCGTAGAGGTTGGCTCCCGCCCCCGCGAAGTTGGCGCACTGACCCATGGCGGTGGACAACGCACCAAAGCTCAAGTCCGGAGCGAGCGAGCCGCTGAGCGCCAGTGCCAGCGCCCTGTCCATCGCGTTGAGGCCCAGCGCGGCCGCCGTGTCGACGGCGGTCCACCACATGCCCCAGTTGCCGCCGACCTCCGCCGCCTTGGTCTCGGCCGAGAGCTCCTTGGTCGGGTCGTCGACGGTGGCCGTGGAGGCCTTGATTCGGCTGTCTGCGACGATCGTCAGTCCGGCGGCGGCGGCGAGCTTCAGGCCAGACTTCGCCTCGGTGCCCGTGCCGAAGACGGTGTTGCCTTCAGCGACGAAGCTGAGCGGCCCCTCCATCGACTGCATCCAGAACTGCCCCTCGGACTGAGCCAGCATCGTGCCGCCGGAGTCCGAGCTGCCGCCGCCCCCACGCGCCTCGAGCCAGATGTGGTCGTCCGTATGTGCGCTGAAGCCATCAAACGCGTCCCCCGGGTAACCCTTGCCGGCGTGCCAGACGTGCTTGGGCTGCTCGGCCGTAATCGCCATGCGCAGCCAGCGGAACGTCGAGGTGCCATCGGCGGCCGTCGAGTACTCGGTCCCGCCCGCGTGCAGCGCGTCGCTCGTCGCGTTGGCCGACATCAGCAGAGCTCCACGCGCGTGGACTTGGAAAGGAGCGTCGCCCCCATGTGGCGAAGATCGTTGCCCGCCGCTTTCAGGCTGACGCCAGCCGGGGTGACCTTCAGCTCCACCGGCCCGGCTGGCCCGCCGAGCACGGTGACCCCAGCGGGCGTGATCTCGAGCATTGGCTTGCTCGGGTCGATGGTCGTTCCGGCGAGGTTGCCGACCTTGACGCCGGCCGGGGTGATCTCGATGCCGTACTTCTTTGCGACCGCGATGGTCTGAATCGCCTCGGCTGAGGTCTGTACTTGTTTGCCGCGCAGGCCGAGGATCTTGCCCGCGCTCGTGGTCATCGTCGGCGCCGCGAGGTTCACACCCCCGCCGCCTTTGACGAGCACGTTCATCGTCGAGTTGAAGTCGATCTTCTTGCCCTTGATGTCGAGCGTTCCGTTGGGCGTGGCGATGATCGTCTTGAAGCCGCTCTCGATCGTCACCCCCTTCAGCCCGGAGAGGCCCGCGCTGCGGAAGCCATACATGCCCGTCGCGACGAGCGAATCGAGAGACGCGTTGACGAGGCCGAGCACGCCCGCGTTCACGGAACGAAACGAGGCGCCGACGGTCCCGTAGACCGAGCAATAGCCCATCGTGCCGCTCAGGAACCCACCCTCGGCGTAGAGGTTGATGCCGGCCGTTGGCAGGATCGGGTCGATGTTGAGCTTCGCCTCTTTGCTGACCGTGTCCACCAACGAGAGCGCGGTCACGGCGGCGTTCTTCACGAAGCCGAGGATCGGGGCACCGAGAAAGAGCGTGAGCGGCTCGAGCCACTTCCGGTTCTTCGTCTTGTTGTACGCGGTGAGCGAGATCCGGGCCGCGGTGTACGCGAGCCCAAAGCCGCTCATGAGGAAGCCGGCGATCTTCCAGCCTTGCTGAACGCCGGCGAGCGAGTCTCCGATCGAGGCGATCGCCGGCACGGGCGGCTCAGCTCCAGAGTCGAACTCGTTCATCTCGCCCATGTCGCCGTGCCCAGCGGCGATCACGATCCCTTTGCCGCTCGAGAGGTAGGTGCCGGACCCAGAGATGAAGTTGAAGCCACCATCGCCAGCACCGAGGAAGACGTCTTTGGTTGTTGACTGAAACCAAGCCTGCCCCTTCGACTGGAGCGTCATGGTGCTGTTCGCGACCCGGTTACGGATGAGCACGTGGCCCTCCGTCGTCGCCGAATAGCCGGCGTGGGTCGGGTCGTGCTGGGTTCCGTCGTACTCCTTGCCGAGGGTGACGTTGGTGTTCTTCGTCGGCACGTGCAGGTAGAGGCGCTGGTACCCGCCCCCCGAGGGGTGCGCCGCCGTGAACTGCTCTGTCGGCGTGGAAGCGGAGTCGCCGACCTGACTCGCGTCGGCGGCCTCCTCGAACGACTCTGCCGCCTCCTCTGACTCCGTCGGCTCGGGCGTGCCGACCCCCGTGAGGGAGACGGCCTCGACCTGGGCGCCGCGCGCGATCTCGAGCGTGGCGTCCGCAGGCCCCGTCGCGGTCGGCGTCATCTCGAGCACCACGTGCAGCGGGGCGCGGGCGTCGATGGTGACGGAGCCCGTCGGGGCGCTCGTGAAGGGGCTCGCGAGGGCGCGCAGCTCCACATCGATGGCGACGTGAGAGCGGTTGTGAATCGTGACCACGCGCTGCCGCGTCTCGCCGACCTCCGACGCCTGAAAGTCGACTTCGGCGCGGTCGACGTCAAAGACGACGACGTCGCCCTCGTACGAGACGGTCTCGCTGCCATCGCCCCAGTCGAAGGTGAGGCTACAGTCGATCGCTCCCGCCTCGAGAGGCGCCTCGAAGATCAGGCCGACGTTCACGCGCCTACCGCGCGCAGCCAGCTCGTGCGGGCCGGCGCCCTCGCAGACCGTCCGGCCGGCCACCAAGCTCAGGCGGTCAGCGTGCGCCCCGCTGACCGTCACCGTCACGCTGAGGCCGCGCTCGCCCATCAGGCGCAGACGGCCGAGCAGGCGCTCCCCGGCACCGACGTCGCCGACCTGCAGGCACTCGACGCGACTGAGTGAGACGCTCACCCGTCGTCCTCGAACTCGATCAAGATGCCGCTCTTGGTCTTGATCCGGCTCTTCGTCGCGTCGCTCACGTCAACCGGGCTGGCCGTCTCCGGGTTGGGCACCGTGCCGACGATCACCGGGCGGTCGGGGTCACCATCGAGATGGGAGATCACGACCTCGATCCCGATGTGTGCCGGAAAATGTGTTCCGTAGCCAGATCCAGCTGAGGTCTGCGCCATGCGCACCCAGCGGGACGCGTTGGCCGCTCCGGGCTTGCCCACCTCGTCGAAGGGCATGACGACTTTGTAGCGCCCTTGGTCGTCCAGGGGCGCGGCCATGCCGGGGACCTCACCGTCGACAACCGCATGCATGAAGCCGATGATCTTCGGCTTCGCGGTGATCCTCTGCGCCCGAAACGGCACCCGGAGAGGGATCGCCTCGAACGACTGGGTGAAGACCGACCCGTCGGCCTCCGCGGTCTCGGTCGTCGAGGTGATGAGGTAGGCCTGGTCGAGATCTCCGACCGGGTAGCCCTCCAGCTCGAAGCTCATGCCGGGGACGAGCCCCGGGGTGATGGCGTGGCCGCGGTAGGTCTCGTGGCTCACTGCCAGCGCTTGCCCTCGTACGGTGGCCAGCGCGTTGCCCTCGTCGCTGTCCTTGATGTGCTCCGCGTAGTAGCGCTGGGCTCCGTAGCCGGCGTTGGCCTCCGCGTCGGCTTCTCCCGCGGGCGGCACGCTCGGCGTGCGCCAGTTGTAGTCCGTGAGCGTGACCCCGAGCGGGCGCAGGCTGAAGCGCCGCGAGAGCTTGGTGATCATGTCTCCCCGCGTCGAGCGGGACGTCTCTCCAGGCCAGTACTCCCGCTGCCCCTGGGACTCGCAGGCTCGGTTGGAGTCAGCGAGGATCATCACCTCGCCGTCCTGCTGCTGCTCGAAGAAGTAGAACACGCCCCAGTGCTCGAGCTGTCGCTGCAGGAAGTCGAGATCGCTCTCCTCGTACTGCACGACATACTCACGCGTTGGGTAGCTCTCGTTGAGCCGATCCTCGAACGAGATCTGATGCTGGTCGAGGACCGTCTTCGCGATGTCAGCGACGGTGACGTCCTGGAAGACCCGTGAACGGTGGGAGAGAGAGAGTCGCCACAACGTGGGCCGGAGCACGGCTTCGTATTCCGCGCGGGCCAGCTCGTGCATCGGCTTCAGCTCGACGTCGGTGATGATCCCGTGCACCTCGGCGAGCGCGTCTTGCACGCCAAATTGCACAAACGCGGTCTGCCTCAGCAGGTCGACCACGGCATCTGGCGGGACCCCTCCCTCGAGGCGAGAGTGCAACGTGATGCGGTACTCGTAGGGGCGGCTGAGCTCCTGCTCACCCGTCACGTGCACGGCATTGAGGTCGCCACTCTCTATCGACGAGGCTTCACTCTCGAAGAGCAAACGAACGACGTCCTCACTCATGCATCCCCTCCTAGCGGGCCCGACGCTATCACGGAGTCGGGCGGGTCGAGCTACGTGCGGTTTCCAGAACCGTCAGCGACGGTGGAGCGGTCGACTCCGACCGCCGAGCAACCGCAGCCGTCGCCTGAGCCGCGGTTCCACGGTTCCACCGCCCCCCATGAGCTCACCCCAACAGACGCACTCAGCCGCACAGTGACCTCCTCCGCGCCGAGCTCATCGCAAGCGCGTAACCCTGCCGTAGTGGTGATGGTGCGCGGGAGCCTTAGTGTAGGGCAGGCGTATGAACGCCATCAGTCCGACCCCACCCGCCGATGACGGCCCGACCATGATCAACATGGCGGTGGGGGACTTGCTCGTCGGCGCGGTGATCGACGGCCGCTACCGGGTCGAACGGTTCATCGGCGAAGGCGGCATGGGCCGCGTCTACGAGTGCAGCCACACGACGTTCAGGAAGCGGCTGGTCCTCAAGACGCTCATCCCCGAGTTCACCTCCCACAAGGGCGCGTTCGAGCGCTTCTTGCGAGAGGCGCGGGCGGCGGCGGCGCTCGGCAGCCCGCACATCGTTCACGTGTCCGACTTCGGCACGTTGGCCGATGGCCGCTCCTACTACGTGATGGAACACGTGGATGGCGTGAGCCTCGACGAGGCGCTCGAGTCGCTCGACAGGCCGATGCCGGTGCACCGAGCCCTTCAGATCGCGCAGGGCGTCACCCGGGCGATCGGGTCCGCGCACGAGGCCGGGGTGGTGCACCGCGATCTGAAGCCGGACAATGTGCTTCTCTGTGCCCGTCGAGGGCAGACCGACTTCGTCAAGGTGCTCGATTTTGGGCTCGCGTATGTGGCCACCGAGGCCGACCGGATCACGCAGCGCGGTGAGCTGGTCGGCACACCCTTCTACATGGCGCCCGAGCAGTGCCTCGAGGAGCCGATAGACCACCGGGCCGACATTTACGCGATCGGCGTGCTGCTCTACGAGATGCTCACCCTCGAGCTGCCATTTCACTCGACCGCGTTCGTGGAGGTGATTCGGCTCAAGGTCGCGGGCGAGGTACGGCGCCCGTCTTCGCTCGAGGGATGCGCTCACATTCCTGCCGCGGTCGAAGAGCTGGTGCTCGCCTGCATGGAGGTTTCCCCGGCCGATCGCGTGCAGAACCACCACGATCTGCTGCGACGGCTGGAGGCCCTGCTCGCCCCCCCGAAGAGCGATATTTCGGGCGAGGAGCCGACGCTCTTTGCGAACAGCCAATCCACCCGCCTCCCTGCGTCAGGTTCTTTCGCAGCGAGCCCGGCCGCGGCGCCATCGACGCCCGCGCCCGCCGTGGAGCCCTCCTCGAAGAGCGGGCTCATCGTCGCCGGCGCCATCGGGCTCGCATTGATGTGCCTCGTCTTCTTGGCCGTCGCCGGCGTCGTGGGCTGGTACGTCTTACGCGTGTAATCGGCCCGTCACCCTGGACGGGTTTTGTTACCCTCCACGCCCGATGCCTCGTCGTACGGATCCAGCTCGGATCATCGCGTGCCTACTCCTCGCCGGGGTCGGCTGCGGGGGAACGCCCCAGGGCGCCGAGCACGCGCCCGCGGGGCCGCCGCTCGAGGTGAGCATTCAAGAGGTGCGTTTCGATCAGGCAGAACGCGAGGCGGCCCGTGAGTCCGCCGCCGAAAGCGTGCGCGTGAGGGCCAGCCTCGAGCACATGGAGATGCCCGCCGCAGAGGTCGATGGCGGGCCGGACCCGGACGCCTGGCCTCAGGTCACCCTGATGAACGACACAGCGCACGGCATGCTCATCTGGCTGAGCGGCCCGTGCGCGCGCACGATCGCGCTGCCCGCACATTCTCAGAACTCGGTCGAGGTCTGCGAGGGCAGCTATCAGATCGCGGGGCAGATCTCCGAGGGGCACTTCCTGCCGCTGGTCGGAGAGCAAGACCAGCTCGGCAACGGCTACCACTACCTCTTCACGTTCTACGTTCAGTCCGATCCCTATCGCCCCGGACGGCGGCGGCGGCGGCGGCGGCGCTAGCGCGCTTCGACGCGGAGCACGCGCCCGCCCGCACAGGTCAGGGCCCCGGACCACGCCTCACGCTCGGCCGCGACCGCTCGTGCACGGTGATCTCCGGGCCCGACGAGGGCTGGGCTCTGCACTTCGGCGCCATCGACGCTGAACGTGACCGGGATGCTCGACTCGAAGAGCACGACGCAGGGCACGGCCTCGATCTCGAGTTCCATCAGGAGCTGAGCGAGCGCGGCGGCGACGCCCCCTTCGCCGTCTTCGATGCTCAGCGGCGGCTCCGCCATCGCGTCGCTGCGACGACCGGTGACGGTGAGCGTCTCCGACGCCTGCGCGATGTGAAAGGCCAGCACCAGCGGCGCCGTGTGCTCCCGCTGGAGGGCCCGCACGCAGGCTTCGTCCTGAAGGCACGTCATCGGCGGCTGAGCCGCGTCGGCGGTGTCGCCGCGTGCCACCGCGAGACCGTGATCCCGCAGCCGCCCAGCGATCACCTCGAAGACAAAGACCCGGACAAACTCGTCCACCCCCTCGTCGGCCTCGAGGAAGACGAGCGCCCGCCCGGTCAGTGGATGAGCGTGGGCACGCTCCACGCGCTCCTCCAGCGGAGGCTCCGCGGCGGCGTCCTGGGCACGGACATGGCCGGCGCCCAAAGCGACACAGAGCGCCACGGCTCCGAGGACGGTCCCGACCCAGCTCACCGGGACCTCGAATCGATCGCATCAACGCGTCGAAGCCAGCGACGCACGGTCGCGGGGCTCGCCGACGAGCGCTCGAGGGTGCCCCAGAGAGCGTGGACTCGGGCATCGCTCGCAGTGGAGCCCGAGTTGCCCAGAGCGCTCTCCACACGCTGTAGCCGGTAAACCATCCATTCCCTCGGTGACTTGGAGGCGGCGACCGAGGAGAACTCTCCGATCTGCGCGCTCGCCTCAGCATAGTTGCTCGTGCTCGCTGCGCGCGACTGCATCGTCCACGCCCGCATCCCGCGGGGGTGGGAGCGAATGTCGCGGGGACGCAGGCCCAAGGACGAGAGGCGTGTGCCCAGCGAGCGCAGCGCGGTCTCGTAGTCGGACTGGAGGTCACCGCCGGGCAGCTCGATCGTGCCCGCGGTCGGCAGGGTGGCGGACCGTCCGTCCGAGACGTCCTCGACCACCATCCGGCCCTCGTTCGGGTCAGGCTCCTCGTCCGGAGGCACGGTGGGGATCTCTGGCGCCGACGGCCCGGGCACGAGCTCGCTCGATGGGGGATCGACGGGCGGGTCGTAGAAGACAAAGACCAAGAGCACGCCGAGGCCGATGGACGCCAGAGACCCAACGGCGAGCGCGAGCCAGGTCCGGCGAGCCAAGCCCGACGGCGCGTCGCGCCGCCCATCGCCCGACTGGGTCTGACGACGCTGAAAGGGGTCACGCAGCTCTGGGGCGAGCTCGTGCACGTCCGTGTCGGTCACGTCTTCGCTGGGCTTGGTCTCGTCCGAAAGCGGCAGCTCCAGCATGCCGATCGCGCGACCCGCGTAGGGCAGCTCGGAGTGGAGCGCGCGCATCTGATCTGCGACCTCTTGGGCGTCGCGGGGGCGGTCCTGCGGCTTCTTTTGCAGCATGCCGAAGACGGCGTGGCGCAGCTTCTCCGCAACCGGCTCGGGCAGGTCGCGGAGCGGCAAGGGAGGCAGGCTCTCTTCGAGGTGCATCTCGAGCGTGACCGACTGCGTCACCCCCCGGAACGGAGGCACCCCCGTCAAGAGCTCGAAGAGCATGACGCCGAGCGCGTAGATGTCGGTTCGGCCATCCGTGTCGCGCCCCATGATCTGCTCGGGCGACATGTATTCGGGTGTGCCGACGATCCGTCCCTGCCGGGTCAGCCGGGTCTCCGGGTCGTCGTCGAGCACGATCGCGAGGCCGAAGTCGATCAAGCGCAGCCCGAGCTCTGCGCCTTTCACGTTGAGGATGACGTTCTCGGGTTTGAGGTCCCGGTGCACCATGCCAGCACGGTGCGCGGCGTCGACGGCGGCGGCGATCTGAGAAGCGATGAGCACCGCGTGCTGCGGCGCGATGCCGCCCTTCTGAATCAACGCCGTGAGCTCGAAGCCCTCGACGAGCTCCATGACCAGGTAGGGCACCGAGTCTTCGGCCGCTCGGTAGTCCAGCACCCGCACGCAGCCCGGGTGGTCGAGAGCGGCGAGCATGCGCGCCTCGCGGGCGAAGCGCTTGAGCGCACGATCTTCACGGATCCGCTCCGCGTACATCATCTTGAAGGCCACCACACGGCCGAGCCCGACCTGCTTGGCGAGGTAAACAACGCCGTTGCCCCCCGCGCCGATCATGCGGATCAGCTCGTAGCGGTCGTCAAAGACGCGGCCGACCAGGGGGTCGTGCTCCCGGGTGATCGGAAGCAGAACCGTGGCGTCGGACGAACAGAATTCGTGGTGCTCCTGGTAGACCCGACAGCAGTCTGGACAGAAGTCCATCCCGCCGATGGTAGCCGACTCGGCTCCTCGACGTGGCATCTGTGCGCAGGTCTCGGCGGTTTCTCGGCTCTGAGCGGGTTGTCAGGGGCCACCGAGCAGCCGTACGTTATGCGCATGGCTCACCTTCGGCCCTGTGAGGGCTGCTCGAGACACGTGCGCGCCGACGACACGACCTGCCCCTTCTGCGCACAGCCGCTCGAGGGAGCCGGTGCTCCCGGGGCGAGCCCTGCGGGACGACTCGGGCGAGCCGCGCTCTTCGCTTTCGGCACGGCCGTCGCGGCGAGCGTCTCGCTCACGGGCTGCGGCGACTCCCACTCTCCGGACGGGGGGACCGTGGAGGACGCGGGCGTCGCGTCGGATGCCGGCTTCGACGCGGGTCCGATCGCGCCCCCGTACGGCGCGCCTCCCGAAGACGCGGGTGGCGCGGTCCCGCTCTATGGCGGCGCGCCCGAGGACTGAGCCGATCTGAGGACGCGATCTGCCTGGCTACAAGGCCTGGCTAGGACGCCTGCCCGTATCCCGGCCAGGGGTCGAGGGCAACGATCATCCGCTCCACGGTCTGCGCGCGACGGCGAGCGCCCACCCGCCGGTGCAAGTAGGCGCCCTGCTTCAGCGCCGCGATCGCGGCGGGGGTCCGACGCGCCCGACGCAGCATGTCCCCGAGCGCGACGAAAGACGCCGCCTCTCCCGTGAGCGCCGCGCGCTCTCGCAGCGCCAGCGCTGCCTTCCTGAAATCCCCTTTGCGAGCGCATCGTCGTGCACGTCGCTTGAGAATCGCTTCCTTCGTATCGTCTCTGCTCATCATCGCCTCAGCCCGCCTTACCCGCGGATGCTGTGAATCAGTGCAATGACCGATCCAGAGAACGATCGACGCCGCGCGCACCGTCAGGCTTGGGGGAAAGCCACCAAAAGCGGCAACTTTTCGACGAAACCGCCAAGCGACCGTTGCACGTTCGTTCACACCGTCAGCCCAAGGCGCGACTTGTCTGTCAGGGGCGACGCGGCCGTCGGAGATCAGAGGATGTACTGATCGCCGAGGCGACAGAGTTCCATGTTCTGTCCCCGCAGCTTGGTCAGCTGCTTCTCTACTGCAGACTCGAAGACAGGCTTGATGTGATAGAGCAGCACGGGGAGTTGCGCTTTGTCCTGGAGCTTCCCGAGGTCGACGGCGAGCGTCTCTGGGGTGTGGTGACCCGAGGCCTTGGCCAGCCCGTGTTGCTCGTTCGGGAAGGAGACCTCCATCAGGAGGGCACGCAGATCGTCGGTCGCGCTGAGCACCTCCCAGAAGCGATCGGTGGGACCGGTGTCGCCGCTGTAGGCGATCGAGCCTTGCGAGGTTCGGAGCACAAAGGCGCAGGTGTCGATGGTGTGGTTGACCATCACGGCTCTCACGTCGATGCCGGAGAAATTGACGGGCTTCTCCGGCTCGATCACCTCGAAGCGAACCGTCGGTCCCTTCGGCGTCTGAATCTTCGTGAAGTCCGGCCAGACGAGGTCGTTGAAGAAGTGCTTCTCGAGGATCTCGATCGACTCGGCGAGCCCCGCGACGACGAGTGTCGGGCCGCCCTGCTGGCAGCGGTTGTCGGCGAGGGTCGCCAGGTCCTTGATGTGATCGAGGTGCGCGTGGCTGACGAGCACGGTTTCGATCCGCTTCTGTTCTTCCAGCGTGAGCATGCTCGTCACGGCGCCGGCGTCGAGCGCGATCTTCTCGTTGATGAGAAAGCTCGAGGTCTTGTGCTTGGGTGACTCGCCGCCGTGGCAGCCGAGGATCCGCAGCTCCATCAGGCGTCCCCGAACTTCTCGCGCATCTCCAGGAACTCGTAGAACTCCTCGAGCCGCGCCACGTCGGTGACCACAATGCCCGCATCGTCGAGACGGGTGATGCTGAGCCGGGTGAGGCGCTTGAAGACGTCGAGGGTTTGTTCGGGATCGAGCCCGACCTGCTCGGCCAGCTCTTCCACGCTGAGCGGCACCAAGACGGAGCCGTCGTCGCGCCGCTGTCCCAGGAACTGCGCCTCTCGGCTCAGCCCGAGGATCACGCGGGCCTTGGGATCGCGGTGCATGAGCACCTCGATCAACTCGTTGGCCGAATCCAGACGACGAGAGAGTTTCTTGATGAGACGCACCGCGATCTCGGCGTTGCTGACCACCATCTGCTCGAAGGTCCGCGCGCCGAGCACCAGCACCTGGGCGCGCTCTTCGACGATCGCCGTCGCGGTGCGCGGCTTGTTGTTGAGGATGGCCATCTCGCCGAAGAACTCACCCGGCCCGAGGATGGCGAGCGTCTTCTCCTCACCCTTGACCGACTTGGTGATCCGGATCGAGCCCGACTGGAGAACAAACATCAGTTCGCCGACCTCATCCTCGCGGAAGAGCACTTCCCCGGGTTCGCAGGTCTTGCCGAATCGGGCGAACAGCTGGTCGCTTTGGGCCATGATGGTGCTTGTTCTGCTCTCGTTGAGGGGGCCTCCTGAGAGGCATCTCGCAGATTACTAGGCCCCGAGCAGGGGGTCAAAATCCGCTAGTATCGCGGCCGTCGCGGGCGCCGCCTCTGGGCGCAGAAAGAGATGTGATCGCAAGATCCGCAAGTCCCCTGGCGTGTCGATGTCGTACCAGGGCTGCAGCAGAGCGACCTCCACGGCGTCGCCGATCGCGCCCAGCGTATCGCTCAGCGTGTGGCGGCTGGACCAGCGCACGCCTCGCAGCTCGGGTGCCTTGGCCCTCGCACCGATGAGGTAGTAGCCGCCGTCAGCGCTGGGGCCGAGCACCACCTCGCTCCGCGCGAGGGTGTCGATCGCGGCCCGCAGGTACGCGACCGGCACCGTGGGCGCGTCGGTCCCGATGACCAGGGCGCGCTCTCCGCGCTGCAGCGCATCCGCGAGAGCGTGGCTCATGCGCTGCCCCAGGTCTCCTTCGACCTGCAGGCGGGCGTCGTCGAAGAAGGCGCGATCGGCGTCGGCAGCCACCCAGACCTCCACCGCGACGTCGGCGAGCGAGCGGACCTTGGCGAGCGTGTCCTCGAGAAAGCCACCATAGAGGCGAGCCGCGCCCTCAGGTCCGAGCGCCGGGATGAGTCGCGTCTTCGTGTGACCCGGACGGGGCGACCGCGCGAAGACGATGACACGAGCCACGGGCTCAGCGAGCGGCATGACGGGCCAGCGTCCAGAGGATCTTGCGTGACGCGCCGAGCGTGCCTCGGATCGTGCCGCTCACCTTCGATACACCTACGCGGCGTCGATAGGAGACGGGGACTTCGGCGTAGGGGACGTCGTGCTTCGCGGCACGGATCTGCATCTCGACGGTCCAGCCGTAGTTGCGGTCTCGCATCCCGAGGCGCTCCAGCGCCGACCAGCGAATGGCCCGAAACGGCCCGAGATCGGTATAGCGAACCCCGTAGAGCAGGCGGAGCGCCTGGCTGGCGACCGCATTGCCGACCAGCTGCTGAGGGGTCAGCGATCCGCGCTCGCGCGCGCCGAGCGTTCGAGAGCCGATGACGAGGTCGGCGTTTCCGGCCGCGATCGGAGCGAGCAGACGCGGCAGCTCCTCAGGATGGTCGCTGTGATCGCCGTCGAGAAAGACCACCACGTCCGGCGCGACGCCGGCCCGGATGTGAGCCAGCGCGGCGAGACAGGCGGCGCCGTAACCTCGTTCGTGTTCGGTCACGACGACCGCCCCCGCTTCGACGGCGACCTCGGCCGTACGATCGGTCGATCCGTTGTCGCCGACGACCACGTTGCGCACGAGATTCCGCGGGATGGCGGCCAGCACCAAGGGCAGCGCCGCCTCCTCATCGAGCGCGGGAATGACGACGTCGACGATCACAGCAAGTAGGCGAGGCCGAGGAGCAGCCGGAGCGTCACGGACGCGAGGCCCGCGTCAAACACGGCCGCGCCCGGGCCGCGGTCGTCCGCGAAGCCGGCCCCTCCCTCGGCCACCGCGAAGAGCATCGTGTCTCGAGAGATCAGGCCCTCGATCCCGAAGCGGGCGAGCGCCGCGGCGACAACCGTCGGGTCGCCCGCGGCCGGCACATGCACGAAGCCGATGTGGCCGCCGAGCCCGAAGAGCAGCGTCAGGCGCTCCTGGAGGTGGAGCCCGATCACTCCGCCGATCTCGAGGCGTGAGCTCCAGCCAAAATCGCCTCGGTAGATGCCGGTTTCCCCCATCGCTGCGCCCTCGGCGAACGAGACGACCGGCTCTAGGTAGGCGGCGACGTCGACCGAGCCCTCACCGTAGAGATGGATCCGGGTTGGGATCCCCACCTCGCCTCCGACGCCGGGCTCGAGGCCCATGAGGGGAGAGCCATAGTTCAAGGCCGCGCGCACGCCGAGGTTGAACGACGAAGTCAGCGCGTGCTGCACGATGGCAAAGATGCCGGGCCAGCCAGCGCCGCCCCCGATCATGGTTTCGCCCACGCCCAGCGTGCGACCGGAGTAGAGCGAGGCTTCGCCAGAGGTCGGGCGAGAGCGCGTCGGGGGCGTGTCCGCCTCTTCGCTCTCCACGGCGCGATCGGCGCGAGCGGTCGTCGGAGCTGCAAACGCCGGTGCGAGCAGGAGCACGGGGAGCAACACGAGTGTGGGTCTCACGATCGCGAGGATACCGGAACCCGAGACCAAACGAGGTGTCCGAGCAGCATGACACCGCGTCAGCGAAGGATGATCCGCACCGCAACCCGAGTTCGGGACATCGACCCATCCGAAACGCAGGGTGAGCTGAACATCGTGCCGTTGCTCGACATCGTCGTGAACCTGATGCTCTTCATGCTCGCGACCAGCACGGCCACGATGGCGTTGGCGGAGATGGACATTTCGATGCCCGGCGCGTGCACGAGTTGCTCCGGCCGCCGCTCGATGGATCTGAGCGTGACCCTCGCGGACCAAGGCATCATCGTGGCCAGTAGCGCCGGGCAGCTCGCTCCCGGGTGCAGCGCCGTGGGCGGCACACCCGGCACCACGGTTCCGCGGGTCGGAGGGCGCTATGACTTCGACTCGCTCGCGTCGTGTCTGGAGCGTGTGCACTCGCGCTTCCCCGAAGAGAGCGCGATGACGCTCACCGCCGACCCCGCGGTCCCGTACGAGGCGGTCATCTCCGCCATGGATGCGATCCAGCCGAGCTTCGAAGAGACCCGCATTTCAGCCGGCGTTCGTTAGCCGGCCCGCGTCAGCTCTTGGCGTCCTTGGCGATGCCGAACACCTCGGCCACGGTCTCCTCGTGATAGAGGCTGCTGTGCATGCCGACGACGCGCTCGAGCTCCCGACCGTTCTTGAAATAGAGCACGGTCGGGGTGCCCTTGACCCGGAGGTTCGTCGCAGCGCGGGGCCCGAGATGGGTGTTCATCTCACACACCTTCACGCGCCCGTCGTAGGTGGCCGCGAGCGACTTGATCACGGGCTCGAGCTGCTTGCACGGCCGACAGTTCGGCCCCCAGATGTCCAGAATGACCGGCGTCTTGGAGCGCATGACCTCCTCTTGGAAGTTGGCGTCCTCGATGTGAACGGGGTTTTGCTCAGGGGTCAGCCCAAGCAGCTTGCCGAAGAATCCCATGCGAGACGTTCTAGCACCGCCGGGCGGCAAAGCACTCCCGGCCAGGGAGGGCCGCTCCGTCGCTCGAGAGAAGAGCTACTTGGAGCCGCCGTTGCGCTTCTTGCTGGGGAAGGTCACGTGGTCGGCAGGCGCGTCATTGGAGATGTACGCGCCCGGGCGTAGCCTCGGACGGCGCCCCGACTCGGCGGGCTCCCGCAAAGGCGGCTCCGTCTCCATCTTCGATTGGGTAGACGCAGAACTCAGCCGCGGGTCGCGGAGCAGCCAGCGCTGCGCCGCCTGAACCGAACCAAACGCGCGCAGGGTCGCCTTGCATGCCAAGGCCGTCATGTTGACGCGAGCGATGGCCATCTCCGACGGCAGAACAAAGGCGAACGAGCGGATCGGGCGGTCCTCTGCGGTCAACCAGGCCCACATCGCTTGTCGCACAGCCTGCGGGGGCTCCCCGAGCTCGCCTCGGGCGTCGATCAGGGCCTTCTGCCGCTCCAGCCGACGAGCGATGGCGTCGAGCCGGGTCGTGTAACGCTTCAGTTCACCGAGGCGAGTCAGCTGCCCGGATTCGACCACAAAGAGGTATCCGGGGCGGGCTTCGACCTCGATGTACGCATCCGACAACTCGATGACATCACGCACACCCATGACCCCAGAGACTAGTAGGGATCGTTTGCTGAAGAAATGCATCGGTAACCCCGTGGATCCCGAATTTCGACCGTCGGGCCGAATTCATCCGTTGAGGGGGTAACCCCGCTCCCCAAATGGAGACGTCAGGGCCAAACCGCTGCGCTCGATCGACTGCGAAGGGGTGCGCACGCCGGCGCTCCGGTCTCGGTCTCTTGCGCGCATATCCGCCCAGTCGTTGGATCTTGTCGACCACAATGGCAGATTGAGGTTTCGATGCGTTTTCTCTGGCTCGCGGTGTTTCTCCTCGTCCCCCTATCCGCTTGGGCGCAGGGTCCCGAGGAGAGCATCGAGAGACCGGAGCCCGCGAACGCGCCGTCCACCGAGACGCCGAGTCTCACTTGGGTTCTCGAACGAGCCGAAGAGCTCGACTCACAAGCTGACTACGTGCCGGCGTCGGAGCTCTACGAGGTCTACGCCGAGGCGTGCCTCGACACCGCGACGGCGGCGCTCGAAACGGGTTCGCCTTGCTTCCAGACCGGGCGAGCGCTGGAGCGCGCGTTCGAGCTGCGGCGAGCGCTCGGGGACCTCGACGCCGCGTCCAGGAACGCCGCTCACCTCCGTGAGCACTTCCTCTACGCGGAGCCGCGCCGCGCCCTGCAGGTGGGCTACCAAGTCGCGCGCATGCACTTCGCCGCGGGCGACCTCGACGAGGCGACCGATGAGCTCGACGGTCTCGGCCGCCTGCATCCGCACGCGTCGGCCCGACAAGCGCTGGTCTTTGACGCGCTCCGAGCGGAGATCGCCGCGACGCGCGGACGGCGCGGCACCTCGACCCGAGCCTGGCGAAGGGTCGAGCGACGCTGGGAGCGCGATCGCGCTGCGATCGAAGTCGACGGTTCGATGCCCATCACCTGGGTGCGCGAAGCCGTCGCCGAGGGACGTTTGCAGAGGGCGCAGCCTCAGGTCGATCGTTTCCTCGCCACGCGCGCCCCGAGGCTCCGAGGGGTTCGCTCGGACGCGCGTTGGTGGAGCCGCGTGTCGGCGTGGCTCACGCGCAGCCGGCGACGGCTCGCCTTGGCGCGACACGGGTTGGAGCGGGTCTACGAGCTCGGCTCCGTGAGGCACAGCGTGATCGCCGCCGCGCGCATCGGGGAGATGTACGGCAGGCAAGCCGACGTGCACACGTCCCTTTCTCTGCCCGATCATGACCTCTTGCTTGCGCTCGCCCGAGACGGCGCCAACCGCCCCGGATACGACGAGGCGCGCTCGCACTTCGAGACCTGCCTCGCGTGGTCCGCCAACAACGGCGTCGCCTCGACGTGGGCCGAGCGCTGTGAGCGCGGGCTGAACGACCTGGATCCCGAGGTCTACCCAATGCAAGCAGAGTTGCACGGGGAGGCGAGCTATCATCCGGTAGCGCGCGCTCTCCCCCTCGGCGTCGAAGACTGACGCGCTCCGCTGTCGATGGCTGTCTCTCTTCGTGAGGTGGTCTCCTTCGGGAGGTACGAGCCACTCTTCCGCATCGCCTCGGGCGGCATGGCCGAGGTGTATGCGGCGCGCATCCAGGGCGAGGCGGGGTTTCAGAAACTCGTCGCCGTCAAGCGCATGCACCCGCACATCGCCCAGGACCTGAGCTTCGTCGACATGTTCCTCAACGAAGCGCGGCTCGCGGCACACATCTCGAGCCCCCACGTCGTCCAAACGCAGGACCTCGGGCGCGGCAGCGACGGGTCGCTCTACATCGTGATGGAGCTCGTCGTGGGGCTCTCGCTCGCCTCTCTAGAAGACGCTCGACGAGCCGCGCTGCCCGTCCCGATCGCGCTGGAGCTGCTCGCGCAGGCGGCCCAGGGACTCGACGACGCACACGAGGCCACCACCCCTGCGGGGGACGAGCTCGGCCTGATCCACCGGGACATCTCCCCGCACAACATGTTGCTCGGCATCGACGGGCGCCTGCGCGTCACGGACTTCGGGATCGCGCGGGCGATGAACGCGCCCCGCCCGGAGACCAACCTGAAGGAGCTGAAGGGCAAGTTTGCGTACATGTCTCCCGAGCAAACCCGGCTTCGTCCGCTGGATCGTCGCTCGGACCTCTTCAGCCTTGGGATCGTGCTCTGGGAGGCGCTCGTAGGTGAGCGGCTCTTCGCCGAGCGTGACCCCGCCGACTGCATCCGCAACGTGCGAAAGAAACACGTCGCGCCTCCACACGAGCTGGATCCGCAAGTTCCGCCGGCCGTCTCGAGGGTGGTCGCCAAGACGCTCGAGCGCATGCCCGCGGCCCGCTTCCAGAGCGGTGCGGAGCTGGCCGAGGCGCTGCGCCGAGTGGGGCGGAGCGAATACGGGTCGCTGCCGACCCGACGGCAGATCGCCAACTTCGTGCGCGAGGCCGGGGGTGATGAGCTCAGCCGTCTTCAGCGGTTGATCCGGCTCGGTACGGAGGGCGCGGAGGTCGAGGAGATGGAGGCCGTGCGCCCTGGCTCCACGATGGTCCTCGGTCCGGACGGGTCCGGCGTATCGCGCGTGGGGGAGCGGACCGATCCTTCGAGCGCGGTCGACGCGCCGAGGACAGCCACGATCATTCTGCCCGACGACGACGAAGACCTCGGTCGGCACACGGCGACGGCGGCCGACCTCGACGACGAAGACGCTCGGTTTTTGGCGCAGCCCGACCCCGCGTTGGGGTCGACGGTCGGAGATGACGACAAGACGCGGCCGCACGCGAAAGTGCGGGAGATCTCGGTGCCCCGGCTCGTGCCCCCGGCCGAGGCGATAGAGGGCCCCGAGAGCGGCCAGCCGAGGCGCTCGGACCGGGCGTGGGTGGCTGCCGGCATGGTGGCGGGGCTGGCGCTGCTCGCGCTCGTTGGGCTGCTCGTGGCGATCGGGCTCCGGGACGAACCGCGCACCGTTCCGTTGCCGGCCGCTGGCGTTGGGGAGGCCGAGCTCGGGGGTGGCCGTGCGTCAGAGGAGCAGGTGGAGCGCGCGGCTCCGGAATCCGCGGGTGGATTGGGGGGCGAGGGCGGGTTCGAGGGCGAGTCCGGGTCCGAGTCCGACGGCGAGTCCGGGTCCGAGTCCGAGGGCGAGTCCGGGTCCGAGTCCGAGTCCGACGGCGAGTCCGACGGCGAGTCCGACGGCGAGGGCGAGTCCGACGGCGAGTCCGACGGCGAGGGCGGGTCCGACGGCGAGGGCGAGTCCGAGTCCGACGGCGAGTCCGAGGGCGAGTCCGACGGCGAGTCCGAGTCCGACGGCGAGTCCGAGTCCGACGGCGAGTCCGGGTCCGAGTCCGAGTCTGTGGTTGGCGAGACCCGACGCGCCGCAGGTAGACGGGGCGCTCAGTCGCGGCGACGGCGCAGGGCGGGGCGGGGGTCTCGACGTTCGCGGACGGGCGGGTCCGAGCTTTTGGACGTGAACGCGTTTGACCGCGTCGCGCCTTGAGCCAACGGGCCGCGGCTAGGCGGCGGCGATCAGGCCCCGTCGCCGGAAGTACACGATCGCGTCCCGAATCGTGTCGTCGATCGGCCGGAAGGTGGCGCCGAGCTCACGCTTGGCCTTCTCGTTGCTGTAGAAGCTCGGCTTCAGGCTGTACTCGAAGAAGTCTTTGGCGAGCAGCGGCGTCGTGCCGGTCGCTCGAGCCGCCATGTGCATTCCGCTCGCCATCGTCTTTGCGACGGGCAGGGGCAGCTCGATGAGGGGCTTGTTCGCGCCGGTCACCCGCTGGATGGCCTCGACGAGCTCTCGGTTCGTCAGGTTGGCGCCGGACGCCAGGTATCGCTCTCCAGCCTTGCCATGTTTGGCCGCGAGCACGTGTGCCCGAGCGGCGTCGCGCACGTCGACGTAGTTGGCGCCTCCCTTGAAATGCACCGCGGGCAGGCCGGGCTTGAACTGCTTGATGATCAGCTCCCCGCTCGGGGTGGGGCGCAAATCTCCGGGCCCGAAGACAATCGCGGGACAGACCACCCGCAGGTCGAGGTCCCAGGCGCCGAAGTACTCGGCCAGCTCTCGGCTGTGGAACTTGCTCCGGCTGTACGGGAAGTCCAGATCCCAGCACTCGTAGGGTGTGCCCTCGTCGGCCAGCTCACCCGGCTCGGGGCGACCGAGGGAGACGATGCTCGCCGTGTAGATCGCCTTCTCTACGCCGGCGCGTCGGGCCGCCTCGAGCACATAGAATGTTCCTCGCAGGTTCACGTCGTACATGAGCGTCGGATCGGGCGCGTAGTCCTGATAGATCGCCGCCGCGTGGAAGACCGTGTCGATGTCCACCATCGCGCGCTCGACCTGCTCACGGCTCCGAATGTCGCCTTCGACGAACTCGACAGGCAGATCCGCAATGTTCTCCCGCGATTCCCCCGGGACGGCGAAAACACGCACATCGCAGCCCTCTTCTTCAACGAGTTGACGAACCATCCATGAGCCGAGAAAGCCACAGCCACCGGTCACGAGAACACGCTTCATCTGTTCCTCCACGCTCGAAGAGCGCCCGGAGCATACCGCCGATGCGGGCTGGGCCTTGCACGGAGGCTCCATACGTTCCAAACCGGCGGGCGATGCGCCGTCTTTGTCTCGTACTCAGCCTCCTCTGCCTCCTCCCGGTCGCCAACGCGGCCGCCCAGGACGCGGAAGAAACCTCCACCGTCGAGATTGTCGAGGCGGGTGCCGCCCCTCAGCGCGCCCTCCGACATCGGTTCGCGGCCGGTGTGACACAGCCGATCCAGCTTCGGGTCCAGTCGCAGATGCGCATGACGCTCGGCGAGCGGGACAACACCGTCCCGATGCCGATCCTCCGACTCGACGTGACCTTCGGGCCCACCGAGATCGCCGACAACGGCAACGTCCGCTACGCCTTCCTCGTCACGGACGTGGGCATCTCCGGCGGCACCGATCCTCAGGTGGACGAGCGGGTGCAGGGGCAGATCGCGGGCCTCGTCGGCGCGCACGGCCAGACCGAGATGAACGACCGGGGAGAGGTCGTGAGTTTCGAGTACGAGCTCGCCGAGGGCGCCGCCCCGGAGCTTCGCCAGCAGGCGGGCATCTTGCGCGACTCCATGACGCGCTTGCTCCCCCGCTTCCCCGAGGAGCCCGTGGGCACGGGCGCGGTGTGGCGCGTGAGCGATCAGCTCAACCTCCCGAACATGCGCGTGGCCGTCGCGACCACCTACCGCCTCGTCAGCTGGCAGGGCGACCGCATCGAGCTCGCGGTCTCCACCGAGACCATCGACGAGAACGGCCAACCGGCCAACGCGGCTCGGATCGAGGTCAGCGGGACCGGCCGGCTGCGCTTCGAGCTCGGCACGCTGCAGACCCGTGGCCGTATCCAGACCGTCGCCGCAGCCCACATCCGCGGCCCCGGCGGCGAGATGCGCATGCGCATTCGCACGCGCATGCAGATCACGCCCCGCTGAACCGAGCCTCGGCGGTCAGGCGCGCTGCCCTCGCAGCGCAACGAAGACCGCCGTCAGCGTGATCGCGCAGCCGGTCGCGATCGTCGCGCTGACCGACTCGTCGAGCCAGAGCCAGGCCAAGAGCGTCGCCCCGACCGGCTCGCCGATCGTGGAGATGCCGACCTCCGTAGGGGTGGCGTGGCGCAGCGCCCACGTCAGCAGGTTGTGGCCGATGAGCTGCGGAATCAGGGCGGCGAGCAAGATCCAAAAGAGCGACTCGGAGGACGCAAACACCAGCGGGACCCCGGTGACGAGCGCCGCCGCGAGGAGCGTGAGCGCTCCAACGGCGGTCGCCACCCCTCCAAACGCGAGCACGTCGAGGTCCTTTCCGAGTCGACGAACCCGCTGAAGGTAGACCGCCATCGCGGCGGCGCCGGCGAGCGCGAGCCCGTCGCCGACGAGCGCGTCGGACGAGAGCGAGAGGTCTGCCCACCCGATCAGGGTCACCCCGATGGCGGCGAGCGCCATCGCCCCCCAGATCCGCGCGCTCGGACGGTCCCGGCCCGTCACGAGGGACGCGAGAGCGAGGAGGAGCGGGGTCGCGGTGACCAGGGTTACCGACGAGGCAACGCTGGTCATGGAGAGCGAGGTCACCCAGGTGCCGAAGTGCACCCCATAGAGGACCCCGCAGAGGAGCGCCGTCCTCAAGACCGGCGGGGGCAGGCGACCGGCGCGCCACGCTCTCACGGTCGGGATCGAGAGCAGGAGCGTGGCGATCGCGAGCCGCGCGGCCGAGACGATCAGGGGATGGGTGGGGGCCGCCTGCTTGAAGAAGATCGCCGCGAACGAGATGGACGCGACCGCGACGCCGAGCGCGACCGGGACACGTCGGGAGAGGGCCGCCGGCTCCATCCGGCGGAGGGTAGCTTGCGCGCCGGTCGCCGGCGAGGGAGCTTGTGTACCCGTGCGCCCACCGCTCATCGCTCTGGTCACCGTGGCTCTCGTCGGCTGCACGGCGGGTCTGGAACTCTCCGTGGACCTGCGCACGGACCTGGTGGTCGGCGCGGAAGTCGACGAGGTCGAGTGGGTGTGGGAGCGCGGCGGCCAAGAACTCGGGCGCGCCCAGATGACCCTCGATGCGTCGCACGATCTCGTCGAGGGCATTCGGCTCGCCGACCTCCGGAGCCTGAGCCCGGGCGCCTATCGCGTGCGGGCGACGCTGCGACGCGGGGGGCTCGACGTCGCTGAGCGATCGCGCGCGTTCCAGCTCGAGCAGGACTTGGCCGTGCTGATCACGTTGACGCGCGCCTGCGGCGATGACGGGTGTGAGGCCGCCAGCTGCGCTTCATCCGCCGACTGTGGGCCGAGCGATGGGTGCCTGCAGGCGCGATGCGTCGGTCGATCGTGCCTGGCGGTGCCCGAGCACGGCCTTTGTGCGGACGGTCGGTGCAGCCCCGACGGCCGGTGCGGCCCGAGCGCGGGGGACGCAGGGCCAGGTCGGGACGCGGGTGAGGTCGACGCGGGGCCGCGAGCGGACGCAGGGCCCGGCTGCGCGACGCTCGACTGCGCGGACCCGGCCTGCACAGGCCGCGCGTGCGACGACGCGGACGCGTGCACCCATGGCGACGTCTGCGACATGGGCCGGTGCGGCGGCTCGCCCATCGTCTGCGAGGACGGCCCCTGTGAGAGCCGGAGCTGCGATGGCTCGGCGACCTGCGTGATCACACCGCGCGCCGAAGGCGCGGCGTGCACCGACGATGGCAACGAGTGCACCGCCGACGTCTGTCGGTCGGGCACCTGCGCGCACGAACCCGCCGCCGACGGCACGGGCCTCGGCGGCTTTCGCATGTGCTGTGGCGGTGTGGGCATCGACTCCGCGACCGACCGAAACCACTGCGGAGGGTGTGGCCTCGCCTGCGCGGGCAGCTTCCCATGCACCATGCACTCGGGCCGACCCACCTGTGACTGCACGGCCAACGTCGAGTGCCAGGGAGGATCGGGCTGGCTCTGCTCTACGACCTATGGGCTGGTCTGCGCCTGCACCAGCAGCGCCGGCTGCCCCGGCTCGTCGGTCTGCATCGAGCGGACCGGCCCCGACTACTGCCAGTACTGACGAAACCGATGTGAAATCGGTGTTTGTTGACGGTCTTGGCAGCCTGCTTGAAAAATGGCGAACGTGAGCGGACGGTTCGGATTACCATCCCGAGCATCGCTGGGAGAGCATTGATGAGTGAACAGGATGAGAAGCCGAACAAGACCCTGACCGACGGCGACATCGAAGAGGTCGAGAAGCCTTTGGGTCGTCGTAAGGCGCTGAGCTTTGCGGGGGTCAGCGCGGTCGGCGCGGTCGCGTTGGCCACCGGCTGTGGACGACGGCGAATCATCCGCGTGCAGACGGGTGGCGTCACCGACGCCGATGGCGGTCCTTGCGCGGACCCGGCGGGCGGCGGGCGCGGCAACAGCGGCATCACGGACGCCGACGGCGGATCGTGCGCCGATCCGGCCGGTCGCGGGCGCGGCGGCGGCGGCGGTCCCGTGCAGGTTCAGACGGGCGGCTACACCGACTCGGACGGCGGCCCTTGCGCCGACCCGGCGGGCGGCGGGCGCGGCAACAGCGGCATCACGGACTCCGACGGCGGCGCATGCGCTGACCCGGCAGG